>Ga0065165_1000063_pt1 | contig 176477 bp, 133 predicted proteins | sample AraplaMF_Cvi_mMF_FD_63813 | JGI IMG/M metagenome (GOLD analysis project Ga0065165, IMG submission 63813) | Arabidopsis root microbial communities from the University of North Carolina, USA - plate scrape MF_Cvi_mMF (version 2) (version 3) | ecosystem: Host-associated > Plants > Roots >...
CAGCATGCTGATCATTGCGGGGTCGCTGGTGGGCAGCTCCGGCGCCATCCTGAGCTACATCATGTGCAAGGCGATGAACCGCTCGTTCTTCAATGTGATCCTGGGCGGCTTCGGCGCGGAAGCCGGCGCTGCCGCTGGCGCGGCGGTGCAGCGCAACGTCCGCAGCGGGAGCGCTGACGACGCGGCCTTCATCCTGGGCAATGCCGAAAGCGTCATCATCGTGCCGGGCTATGGTCTGGCGGTGGCGCGCGCGCAGCATGCGGTCAAGGAGTTGGCGCAAAAGCTCATTGCCAAGGGCGTGACCGTGCGGTATGCCATCCATCCGGTGGCTGGGCGCATGCCGGGCCACATGAACGTGCTGCTGGCCGAGGCCGAGGTGCCCTACGACCAGGTGCATGAGATGGAAGACATCAACGCCGAATTCGGCCAGACCGATGTGGCCATCATCCTGGGCGCCAATGACGTGGTGAACCCGGCCGCGCTGCAAAAGGGCTCGCCCATTTACGGCATGCCCATCCTGGAGGCCTACAAGGCGCGCACGGTGATCGTGAACAAGCGTTCCATGGCGGCCGGTTATGCGGGCCTGGACAATGAACTGTTCTACATGGACAAGACCATGATGGTCTTTGGCGACGCCAAGAAAGTGGTCGAGGACATGGTCAAGGCCGTGGAGTGACGCGGGATGTCGGCGGCGCGCGCACGCCGGCTGGTGCTGCTGCTCCTCCTGCCCGTGGCCCTGCTGTGGGTCGTGCACCTGCTCTCGCGGCAGTGGGGCACGGCCTTGCCACCGCAGGTCGTGCGCCTGACGCAGGCGCTGCTGCTGCAGGGGAGCGCGCTTGACCCTGCCCAGGTGCCGGGCGCCATCAAGGCCAGCGAAGGCGCCCAGGGCGAGCTGACGAGTTCCACTGGGGCGGTCTCACCGGACAGCCCGCTGCAGGCCTTGCCCTTGCAGATCCATGCCTCCGAGGCGCCCGGCCCCAAGTGGCTGGCCATGGACTTCACCCTGGCGCGCCAGGCAGAGCAGCCTTATTGGCTGGTGATCCAGCACCGGCCAGCCGCCAGCATCTACCTGGATGGGCAGTTGCTGGCGCACTCCAGCATGGGGCAGGGCTTCTCCGCCGATGACGAGGACGACATGGCGCAGCGCGGGCTGCTGCTGGCCGGGCGCCGCATGCAGGTCAGCATCCCTCCCGCGTTGCTGGGGGCTGGCACCCACCGGCTGAGCGTCCGCCTGGCACGCCCTGGTTTCGAGGGGGCCGGCCTGTCGGCACCGCTGCTCGGGCCAGCGCCTCAGATGCGGGCGTTGCAGGAGGGCCGCCGCTTCTGGCAGGTGATGCGGGTCACGACGGCCCTGGCGGGCCTGGCCATCGGGCTGTTCATGGTGCTGGTGTGGCTGGCCCTGCGCCAGGAGTGGCTGTATGGCGTCACGGGCCTGTTCTGCCTGTGCCTGGCACTGCTGCTGTCGCCGTACCTGCTCAACGGCGCACTGCTGCCAGCGCCGTGGTGGCGGCTGCTGCTGGACGTGACAGATGTGGTGGCCAAGGGCTTGCTGCTGTTCCTGGTGGCGCGGCTGACCGGCAACGAGGCGCGCTGGCCGCTCAAGGTGGTGGGGGCCTACCTGGTGCTGGGCACACTCATCGACGCTGCCGCAGCGGCGATGGGATGGCGCTGGACCGATTTCACGACCTGGTGGCCCTGGTGGGCGCTGGGCAGCCGCTTCCTGGTGGTGCTGGCTGCCGCCCTCATCGCGGCGCGGGCGGCGTTGGCCAGCCGGGAGGCCGCGCCACTGGTGGGCGCGCTGGCGGTGGCGTTGTCAGGCTGGGTGTGGCTGTATGTCAGCTACTTCTCGCTGGTGGCGTCCCAGCAGCTGAGCATCGTCGACCTCAATGTGGTGGGACATGCCGTGCTGATCGCCATGGCCGGCGTGGCGCTGCAGCGCCGGTTCATCGGCTCGCTCAAGGACCAGGCCCAGGCGCGTACCGTGCTTGAGCGGGCGCTGGAAGAGCGCACGCGCGAGTTGCAGGCCCGCTGGCAGGAGCTGCAGGACAGCGAGCGCCAGCGCACCGCAGCGCAGGAGCGCGAGCGGCTGCTGCAGGAAATGCATGACGGTCTTGGCTCGCAATTGGTCACGGCCCGGTTGAGCGCCGAACGCGGCGTGCCGTCCGAGGCGCTGGTGGAAGTGCTGGACGACTGCATTCGCGAGATGCGGCTGACCGTGGATGCACTGGCCGTCACCGATGGCGACCTCACGCTGCTGCTGGCCAATCTGCGGCATCGCATGGGGCCGCGCCTGGGCGCGGCTGGGCTGGCACTCGACTGGCAGCTGGTGGACGTGCCGCTGGTGCCGGTGCTGCGCGGCACGGGCGGGCGGGAGCTGATCCGCATCGTGCAGGAGTGCCTGGGCAACGTGATCCACCATGCCGGGGCCAGCCGCGTGCGCTTTGCCACGCAGCTCGATGAGGACGGGGCCGGGGTGTCGCTGCTCATCACCGATGACGGCTGTGGCCTGCCCGAGCAGCGCCGCGAAGGCAACGGGCTGCGCGGCATGCGCCGCCGGGCCGAGCGCATCTCGGCCCGCATTGAATGGCGAGCGCCGACTGATTCACCTGGCGCCACGGGCACGGAGCTGGTCGTGTGGCTGCCGCTGCGTTGATCGCTGCACGCGCATCTGCCGGCCTGTGGTGTAGTGAACCTACCCTAGGGAAGCTCTGCATAACCCCTCGCGGCCGATCTGGCACCGCTTCGGGCGGTCCGCGTCGTTGCAAATCCTCGCCATAGCGCCCGCTATGGCTGTGGTTTGCGCCTAGCGGCCCATCCCGAACCGGTGCCATCTCGGCTCGCGGGAGTTATGCAGAGCTTCCCTAGATCGCTTCGCTGGCGTTCACGCACCTTTCTGGTTTGATCTCATCGCTTCTTCCCCGTTTGTGCAAAGACGGCGTCGCCCTTGTGCGGTCTATCGAATCCCCTGATGGGGTGGGCCCGGGGATCGGCGAGAATCCGCGCCGTACCTTGGAGACATAACAATGGAGAAAACCTGGCTGAAGCACTATCCGGAGGGCATGCCCACCGAGATCAATGCGGATGTCTATCCCTCGCTGGTCGAGCTGATGGAAACGGCCTTCAAGCAGTTTCCGGAGCGGCCGGCCTACAAGATCCTGGGCCGCTCGGTCAGCTTCGCGCAGATCGACGAGGCCTCGCGTGCACTGGCGGCCTATCTCCAGGGCCTGGGGCTGGACAAGGGCGACCGTGTCGCCATCATGATGCCCAACGTGCCGCAATACCCGGTGGCGGTGGCTGCGGTGCTGCGCGCCGGCTTCGTGGTGGTCAACGTGAACCCGCTCTACACCCCGCGTGAACTCGAGCACCAGCTCAAGGACGCAGGGGCCAAGGCGATCGTCATCATCGAGAACTTCGCCGCCACGCTGCAGCAGGTGATGGCCCATGTGCCCACCAAGCATGTGGTGCTGGCGTCCATGGGCGACATGCTGGGCCTGGTCAAGGGCGCGGTGGTCAACTACGTGGTGCGCAAGGTCAAGAAGATGGTGCCGGCCTTCGAGCTGCCCACGGCCGTGCGTTTCAACGACGCCGTCTCCAAGGGACGTGGCCAGACCTACAAGCGCCCCTCCACGGGCCCGAACGACATCGCCGTGCTGCAATACACCGGTGGCACCACCGGCGTGTCCAAGGGGGCGGTGCTGCTGCATCGCAACCTGGTGGCCAACACGCTGCAGTGCGAGGCCTGGTATCAGCCGGCCCTGCGCAAGGTGCCCGAAGGTGAGCAGCTGGTGAGCATTTGCGCGCTCCCGCTCTATCACATCTTCGGTTTCACAACCAACCTGATGCTGTCGATGCGCGTTGGCGGCTGCAATGTGCTGATTCCCAACCCGCGCGACCTGCCGGCCGTCTTCAAGGAGCTCAGCCAGCACCGTTTCCACAGCCTGCCGGCGGTGAACACCCTGTTCATGGCCATGGCGAACCACCCATCCTTCGGCACGGTGGACTGGAGCGGGCTGGTGATCTCGGTGGGCGGCGGCATGGCCGTGCAGCAAGCCACCGCCAAGCTGTGGCTGGAGAAGACGGGCTGCCCGATCGTTGAAGGTTACGGCCTGTCCGAAACCTCCCCGGTCGCCTGCTGCAATCCCACCGACAGCACGGCCTACACCGGCTCCATCGGCCTGCCGCTGCCCGGCACCGACGTGACGCTGCTGGATGACGACGGCCACGAAGTGCCGGCCGGCGCCTCGGGCGAGATCGCGATCCGCGGTCCGCAGGTGATGGCGGGCTACTGGCAGCGGCCGGACGAAACCGCCAAGGTCATGACGACCGACGGCTTCTTCCGCACCGGGGATGTGGGAACGGTCGACGAACGCGGCTACTTCCGCATCGTGGATCGCAAGAAGGACATGATCCTGGTCAGCGGCTTCAACGTCTATCCGAACGAGGTCGAGGACGTGCTCACGCAGATGCCGGGCGTGCTGGAGTGCGCCGCCGTCGGCGTGCCGGACGAGAAGGCCGGTGAAGCGGTGAAGGTGGTGATCGTGCGCAGGAACCCCGCGCTGACCGAGGCGGACGTGAAGGCCTTCTGCGAGGCCAACCTGACCGGCTACAAGCGTCCGCGCATCATCGAGTTCCGAACCGAACTGCCCAAGACGCCGGTTGGCAAGGTTCTGCGGCGTGAATTGCGCGACAAAAAGTAGCAGTTTCCCTGGCCGCATTGCGCCCGCAACGGCCTAAGCTTCCCGGTCCTGAGGAGACGAGGCCGTGTTGGAAGAACGCTACGAGAAGACCGAGGCCGGACGGGCGGAGATCAAGACAAGGGCACTGGTCCAGGCCCGCATTGCCCGGAACCTGCTGCTCGTGATTGACCCGAGCAAGTCGGGCGGCCAATGGGTGGGAGTGGTGCAGGGCGCCTCGCCCACCGACCTGGAACTGCTGTTGCAACACGGCTTGATTGCGACCGTGGCGGGCGCTCGCGCGCCTGCGGGAGCGGCCTCTGCGGCTTCCCCGGTGCCCGTGGCCCCCGCACCAGGACCGACCAGCCAGTCACCGGCATCGAGCGCTGCCGCCCCATCCAGCATGCCGGCATCGTTGCCCGGCGTTGCCGCGACGACCACCGGCCGCTCGGTTCCTGCCGGAGTGACCCGGCCCATGGGGGCCCCGGTGTCCACGCTGGACTTCCAGCAGCTCTACACGGCCTTGACGGTGTTTGCCAAGCAGCAGGGTTTGCTCAAGGGCTACCGCATGGCCTTGGAAGTGGAGCAGTGCCAGGACTTCGAACAGTTGCAGACGCTGGCCCTGGACGTGGTGGACCGGGTGCGGGCCACCAAGGGCGATGCGGCGGCGCACGAACTGCGTGCGACACTGGGATTCAATTGAACCCACTCCTGGAGGGAGCGCATGTCCACGTCCTATCGCGTCGCGGTGCTGATTGGCAGCCTGCGTCAGGCGTCCTATAACCGCCGGCTGGCCCTGGCGCTGCAAAAGATCGCGCCGGCCTCGCTCCACCTTGAGATCGTGGAGATCGGCCACCTGCCGTTCTACAACGAGGACGAAGCGGCCTCTCCGCCGGCGTCCTATGCCGACTTCCGCGCCACCATCAAGGCCGCGGATGCGGTGCTGTTCCTCAGCCCTGAATACAACCGCTCCATCCCAGCCGTGCTGAAGAATGCGCTGGATGTGGGCTCACGCCCCTACGGCCACAACGCCTTCGACGGCAAGGCGGGTGGCGTCATCACCTTGTCCCCCGGGGTACTGGGCGGCTTTGGCGCGCATCACCACCTGCGCCAGGTGCTGGTGTGCCTGAACGTGGCGACGCTGCCGACGCCCGAGATGTATATCGGCGGTGCGGCGGACATGTTCACGGCCGAGGGCGGATTCGCCAAGCCGGACACAGAGGCCTACATGGCCAAGTTCCTGGCGACCTTCGCCACCTGGGTGGCCCGTCAGAAGGGGTGAGCTGGGTGGCGCGACTGTTTGTTGAGCAGCCGCTGGCCGCGGCGACGCCCGAGGAAGATTTCGCGCTGCCGGCCGGTGCGGCGAGGCATGTGCAGGTGCTGCGCCTGCAGCCCGGTGAGCAAGTCACGCTGTTTGACGGCAGCGGCGACGAATGGACTGCGGAAGTCACGGCCATGGGCCGCAGCGAGGTCCGCGTGGTGCTGCGCGAGCGCCACAGCGTGGACCGTGAATTGCATCCATCGGTGACATTGGCCGTCGTCATGCCGGCCAATGACCGGATGGACGGCATCGTGGAGAAAGCATGCGAGCTGGGCGCCACGGCCATTCAGCCTTTGATGAGCGAGCGTTCGGTCCTGCGGCTGACCGGTGAGCGCGCCCAGAAGAAGCAGGCGCATTGGCAGGGCGTGGCGGTGGCAGCGGCCGAGCAGTGCGGGCGCACCAGGCCGTTGATCGTCTCGCCGGTGCTGACCCTGCCGGCCTGGCTGGGCACCTTGCCGGCTGATGCGTCGCCCGAACGACGCTGGTTGCTGAGCCCGGTGGCCGCCGAACCGTTGTCGGCCCGTGCTCGCGAGGGCCAGGGGCCCATCGTCGTGCTCAGCGGCCCGGAAGGTGGCCTGAGCGGCGATGAAGAACAAGCGGCCCGCGCGCGGGGCTTCCATGCGGTGCAACTCGGTCCGCGCATTCTGCGCGCCGATACGGCGCCGCTGGCCGTGCTGGGCTGGGTGGCGCTGACGGCACCGGCCTGAGACCTGGCCGCTCGTCCCCACGGGGCCGTGGCCCGGCCGGGCCCTTCAGCGGGAATCGTCCGGTGCCGGGGCGGGCTTCCTGGCCGACCCGGCGACCAGGTCGAACTTGAACAGGCGGCACTCGATGGGCCCGTTCCACATGGGAATGCGGCGGGACTCCTTCAGGCGCATCTTGCTGGGCAGCTTCATCTCCGGGCACAGCAGCCAGGCGGTCCAGCCCGCCTCATGCTGCGTATAGGCACGCTTCCAGTGGGCCGACAGGCGCGGGAAGAAGTCGTCGCCGGCATCACGCGCCTCGGACAGGGGCTCGGCGGAGGCACGGGTGCCCGCCTTGCCGCGCACCTCGATGCGTTCGCCATAAGGCGGGTTGAGCATCAACGTGCCGGGCAGGCCCTCGGGCAACTTGGGCGCCGGGCGCTCCAGGGCATCGCCGCCGTTGAACTGGATGTAGGCCTGCACACCGGCCCGCTCGGCGTTGCGCCGGGCGAAGTCCACCATCCGGAAGGCCACGTCGCTGGCGAACAGCGGCACGGCGGGAGGATGCTCGGCTGCCCGGGCATCGTCCTTCATCTGGCGCCAGGCCGGCAGCAGCGACTGGAACGGCCGCAGCTTCTCGAAGGCAAAGCGGCGCTGGATGCCCGGTGCGATGCCGCAGGCAATCGTGGCGGCCTCCACCACGATGGTGCCGGAACCGCAGCACGGGTCATGCAGGGCACCGCCCTGTTCGGGCGTGCCCTTCCAGCCGGCTGCCGCCAGCATCGCGGCGGCCAGGGTTTCCTTCAGGGGCGCATCGCCCTTGTCCTCGCGCCAGCCGCGCTTGAACAGCGGCTCGCCGGAACTGTCGACATACAAGGTGGCCTGCTGCTCCGTCAGGTGGAGCTGCAGCGGCAGATCGGGCCAGCGGGTGTCCACGCTGGGACGCTCGCCGGTGATCTCGCGCATCACATCGCAAACGGCATCCTTCACGCGCAGCGTGGCGAAATTCAGGCTGTGCAGCGGGGAGTGCTGGGCGGTCGTGTCCACGCGCAGCGTCTGACGGGGGCTGATCCACGCGCTCCAGTCGATCCGGTTGGCCAGCGCGTAAATGTCGTCTTCATCGAAGTAGTCGCCGTAGGCCACTTCCACCAGCACGCGCTGCGCCAGGCGGCTGTGCAGGTTGAGCCGCATCACGGCTTCCAGCGTGCCCAGCAGGCCCACACCGCCGCGAAAGGCCTTCGGGCCCTCCAGGCATTCCCCTTCGGAAAGGATCTCGCGAACCTCCTCCTCCAGCCAGGCTTCGACGCCAGCGGGGCAGGGGAGGAACAGATGGAAAGAAGGAGAGGACATGCGAGAGGGTATTCAGCGCGCCTTGCGCAGATTGGCGGGGGCGAGCTTGAGGGCTTCGCGGTATTTGGCAACGGTACGACGCGCGACCGTGATGCCTTGCTCTCCGAGCATGGTGGAGAGCTGGCTGTCCGACAGGGGGCTGGCGGTGTCCTCGGCCGCGATGAACTGCTTGATCAGCGCGCGCACGGCGGTCGAGGAGGCGTTGCCGCCCGCCTCGGTGGACAGGCTGGAGCCGAAGAAGTACTTGAGCTCGAAGGTGCCCCAGGGGGTGGCCATGTACTTGGCCGTGGTGACGCGGGAAATGGTCGATTCGTGCAGCCCCAGTTCGTCGGCAATCTCCCGCAGCACCAGCGGCTTCATGGCCAGTTCGCCGTGGGTGAAAAAGCCCCGCTGACGCTCCACGATGGCCTCGCTCACGCGCAGGATGGTATCAAAGCGCTGCTGGATGTTCTTGATGAACCAGCGGGCTTCCTGCAGCTGGCCGCCCAGTGGCGAATTGCTGACGCCGCCGCGGGTGGCGCGCAGGGCCTGTGCATACAGCTCATTGATGCGCAGCTTGGGCAGCACATCTGGATTGATCATGACCCTGAAGCCGCGGCCGGCCTTCTGAACGATGACATCCGGCACCACCGGCCGGTTGTCGCTACGGGCAAAGCGGCGCCCGGGCTTGGGCTCCAGCGTGGCGATCATGGCCTGCGCGCCGCGCAGCAGCTCGTCGTCCGCGCCGGTGAGGGACATCAGGCGTCGCCAGTCGCGCTTGGCCAGCAGCTCCAGGTGGCGGCGGCAGATGACGATGGCCAGGGCCTGCTCGGGCGAGCGCGGGTGGCTGCGCAACTGCAGCTCCAGGCATTCGCCCAGGTCGCGTGCGCCGACACCGGCCGGCTCCATGGACTGCAGCCACTTCAGGGCGCACTTGAAGGTGTCCAGCAACTGGTCGCGCTGTTCCTCGTCGGCGTCCTCGCCCAGCAGGGCCTGAACCAGCGCCTCCAGAGGGTCTTCGAGGTAGCCGTCATCGTTGAGCGACTCGATGAGGGCCAGCAGGGCGGCGCGGTCCACTTCCCCCAGGTGCATGCCGGCCATCTGGGCGCGCAGCACATCCTGCAGGGAGGCCTCAGGCGCTTCGGTCTCGGGACGGTCATCGTCGTCGCCAGTGGCACCGGCGCTGCTGGACGGCTGTTCGCGGATGCCGTCGAAGTCGTCGTTCTCGGTGCCGTTTTCCCAGTCCTCGCGCTCGGTGGTGCCGAAGTCCTCGGCCCGCATTTCATCGGTGCCTGCGGCCTCGGTCGCGCTGTCGCCTTCCGCCGAATCGGTGCTGCGTTCCTCGCGCTCGGCCTGGCGGTCTTCCGTCACGCGCTCGGCGGGGCTGGCACCGGGCGCGGGCCCGGTGTCATGGTCTTCTTCCGCTTCCAGCAATGGGTTGCTGGCCAGCATCTGGTCGACTTCCTGATGCAGCTCAAGCGTGGAGAGCTGCAGCAGACGGATGGACTGCTGCAGCTGAGGCGTCAGCGCCAGATGCTGGGACAGGCGTACCTGTAGCGTCGGCCTCATTGTCATATCCGCGCTTACATCCGGAAGTGTTCGCCGAGGTAGACCCGGCGGACGTCCTGGTGCTCGACGATGTGCTGCGGCGTGCCTTCGGCCAGCACGGCACCTTCACTGATGATGTAGGCGCGGTCGCAGATACCCAGCGTCTCGCGGACGTTGTGGTCGGTGATGAGCACGCCGATGCCGCGCTGCTTGAGGAAGCGGATGATGCGCTGGATCTCGAGCACGGCAATCGGGTCCACGCCGGCGAACGGTTCATCGAGGAGGATGAAACGCGGCTGCGTGGCCAGGGCGCGGGCGATCTCCACGCGGCGGCGTTCACCGCCGGAGAGGGCCGGCGCGGGCGTGTCGCGCAGTTTCTCGATGGAAAGTTCCTGCAGCAGCTTGTCCAGCTCGGCGTTGATGCGCTGGGTCGGCCAGGCCTTGCCCTGGTCGTCCCGTTGCAGCTCCAGCACGGCGCGGATGTTCTCTTCCACATTGAGCTTGCGAAAGATCGAGGCTTCCTGGGGCAGGTAGCTCAATCCGAGGCGCGAGCGCTGGTGGATGGGCAGGCGTTGCACGGGCTGGCCGTCGATCTGGATTTCGCCGGCGTCGGCGCGGACCAGGCCCACGATCATGTAGAAGCTGGTGGTCTTGCCGGCCCCGTTGGGGCCGAGCAGGCCGATCACTTCGCCGCTGTGCAGGTCGAGGTGGACATCCTTGACCACCTTGCGAACGCCATAGGTCTTCTGCAGCCCCCAGGCCTGCAGTCGGCTCCTGGGGGTGGAGGCTCGGGCTTCACTCATTGGGGCTGGCGCTGATTCAGGTTGAGGCTGGGGCGCAGCCCCAGGGGGGCGCTGGCGGCGGAGGCGGGCTCAGCCGGGGCATTGCGGGGCATCAGCACCACGCGACCGCGACCGCTGGGGTGCGGCGACGAAGCGCCGGTTTCCACCACCAGCCGTTCGGTCCGGTTGTCGTAGTTGAGCGTGGCGCCGGCCATGGTCTGCATCAGCTGGTCGCCGCGCATGACTTTGGCTTCGGCGTTGCCCACGAGGCGGATCGTCTCGCTGCGGGTGTCGTATTCGATCTGGTCGGCGCGGCCTTCGATGCGTTCGCCGGGCGTATCGCGGTCCTGGCGGAACTGCACTTGGCGGTTGGAGGCGCCATTGGCGTAGGCCATGTAGTAACCGTCATTGGTTTCCTGCACGTCCATGCGCTCGGCGCGCAGCATCAGCGAGCCTTTGGTGAGGATCACGTTGCCGTTGAACTCGGCGCGCTGCTTGACCTTGTCCACCTCGCCTTCCTTGTCGAAGACCAGGTTCAGTGGTTTTTGGCGATCGTCCTTGGCTGCATGGGCCCAGGGCATGGCCAGCGCCAGCACGAGTGCTCCGGACAACAGCAGGGGGCGGCGAAAGGGCATGGTGGAATCCTGGCGGCACAAAACTTGCAGGCCATTCTAGCCTCCACCAGTTTTCCGTAGGGGCCATCCAGGGTCCTTGAGCCCACTTTCTCCCGCAACCACCGCTCGCCCTCAAACAAAGGACCCGCCCCGAGCCTCCAGCCCCGCATGCCCTCGCAGCCGGCTTCGCCAAGCCGGTCGCCCGGGCGCAGGAGCAAAGCGACTGGAGCGGACCTCAGCCACCCCCGCACAACTGGCTCCACCAGGCCGCTTAGGGAGCAGGAGCGAAGCGACTAAGGAGCCGACCAAGCCACCCCCGCGGAACTGGCTTTGCCAGGCCGCTGGGGGGCGCCCCTTGGGGGCAGGAGCGGAGCGACTGGGGGGCTCCAAATCCGGGGGGCGCCCCTTGGGGGCAGGAGCGTTAGCGACTGGGGGGCTAACCTTTCCTAGATTGCTCGATGAGGAAGTTCGCGACGTTGATGGCGCGCTGGCCCAGTTCTTCCTCGCTCGCGCGAAGCCCGAAACCGGCCATGGCCGGCGATGTCAGGAAGCGGCCACCCACGGCCACGGTGGGCACACCGTCAATGTTGTAGCTGTCCTGCAGCTTCGTTGCCTGCAGGCACTTGCTCTGCACGGTGAAGGAACTGTAGGTTTCCAGGAACTTGGCCTGGTCCACGCCCAGCGGCGCGAGGAAGGCGGCCATGGCGCGGGAATCGGTCAGGCTCTGGCCGCCGCGATGAATGGCACTGAAGATGGCAGCGCGCACCTGGGCTTCCTTGCCCATGGCTTCCAGGGTGAAGAACAGGCGCTGGTGGATCTTCACGTTCTCGCGGAAGGCCACATGCACCTTGCGATAGACCACGTCCGCGGGCAGCTGCTTGGCCCAGGCTTCGATGGTCGGCTCAAACACATAGCAGTGCGGGCAGCCGTACCAGAAGAATTCGATCACCTCGATCTTGCCGGGAGCGCCGCCGGGGATCTTGTTGGCCAGGCGCTGGTACTGGCGCCCCTCGATCGGGCCGCCCTGGGCCAGGGCCGGCTGGGCCAGCAGCCCGCCGGCGGTACCGGCCGCAAGGGCCGAGGCGGCAGACAGCTGGGTGAATTCGCGACGCTTCATCTTCAAGTTCCTTTGCGGCTCGCCGGTATGCCGGCGCCGCGATGCTAGGGCTACAAACTTAGGCCGACATTAACCAGGGGCATGGCCCCCGGCCTGTCCTCAACGCTGAACGGCCACGAGGTTGGCTTCAATGCCGGCGCCTTCCAGCTTCTTTTGCTGGCTTTCAGCCTCATCGCGCGTGTCGAACGGGCCCAGGCGCACGCGGTAGACGGTGCGGCCAGATTGCTCGCGTTCCATCACCTTGGCGGAAAAGCCTTGGATGGCCAGCTTGGCGCGCTGCTGCTCCGCATCTTCCATGCGGGTGAAGGCGCCCGCCTGGACGAAGTAGCCACTGCCGGCGCGGGTGCCATCCGCAGGCTTCTCTGCCGGTTTCTCTGCCGGCCGGGCATCGACCCGCGCGCTCGGGGCGGGGCGTCCCTCGACCGCCGGCGGCACCATGGGCTGGCTGCCGGAGTTGCCGGTGTTCGCCGTGGCGGGTGCCGGCGCAGGCGTCGCGGCCGGGGGCACAACGGCCGGTGTCACCGGGGTCACCACGCCGGAGGCCGCCTTGGCGCCGGCGCGGCCGGCCAGCGGTGCGTTGGGGTCCCAGTTGCGGTTGCGCTCCGCTTCCTGGGCATCTTGCTCGGCGGTGCGCTGCGGCAGCTTGTTGATGAACGGCACCGGGGCCTTGGTGACGTACAGCGCCACGCCCAGCGCGATGCCCAGCCCCAGCAACAGGCCCACGATCAGGCCCATGGCGAAGCCGCCGCGCTGTTTCTCCTTGCTCATTGATGCTCCTGGTTGTCTCGGGCCATCGCTTCCGGGGCGGACACACCCAGCACCGCGAGGGCATTGCGCAGCACCTGGCGGGTCGCCGTCAGCAGCGCCATGCGGGCGCGGCTGAGCGCAGCATCCTCGACCAGGAAACGCTCGGCCGCATAGTAGCTGTGGAAGGCGCCGGCCAGATCGCGCAGGTAGAACGCCACGTCATGCGGCGCCAGGTCCTGCGCGGCGCTGGTGAGCATGCGGGGGAAGTCCGCCAGCTTCTGCATCAGCGCATATTCGGTCGGGGCGGTCAGCAGCGCCAGGTCGGCCTGCGCGAGGCTTGCCCGGTCGCCGCCCTGTTCTTCCCAGGCACGCAGGACGGAGCAAATGCGGGCATGCGCGTACTGCACATAAAACACCGGGTTCTCGTCGTTGGCCTTGAGCGCCAGGTCCACGTCGAAGACGAACTCGGTGTCGGCCTTGCGGCTGATGAGGAAGAACCGCACCGCATCGCGGCTGGTCCAGTCGATCAGGTCGCGCAGCGTGACATAGGAGCCTGCCCGCTTGGAGATCTTGACCTCCTCGCCGCCCTTCATCACCGTGACCATCTTGTGCAGCACATAGTCCGGGAAGCCCTGAGGAATGCCCACGCCCGTGGCCTGCAGGCCGCCCCGCACGCGGGCAATGGTGCCGTGGTGGTCGGTGCCCTGGATGTTGATGCACTTGGTGAAGCCGCGCTTGAACTTGTTGACGTGATAGGCCACGTCCGGCACGAAGTAGGTGTAGGTGCCGTCGGACTTGCGCATCACCCGGTCCTTGTCGTCACCGTAGTCGGTAGACCGCAGCCAGAGGGCACCGCCTTCCTCGAAGGTCTTGCCGCTGGCGATCATGCGCGAGACGGCGTCCTCCACCTGCCCGCCGGTGTAGAGGCTCGACTCAAGGAAGTAGTTGTCAAAGCGCAGCCCGAACGCCTGCAAGTCCAGGTCTTGCTCATGGCGCAGATAGGCCACGGCGAACTGGCGGATGCTGTCCAGGTCGTTGATGTCGCCGGAGGCGGTGAACTCCCGGTCGTCGGCCTTGACGGTCTCCTTGCGCAGGAAGGCGTCGGCGATGTCCTGGATGTAGTCGCCGTTGTAGGCCGCTTCCGGCCACTGGGTGTCGCCGGGCTTGATGCCTTTCAGCCGGGCCTGCGTGGACTGCGCCAGGGTGGCGATCTGAACGCCGGCGTCGTTGTAGTAGAACTCGCGGCACACCGTCCAGCCCTGGGTGCTGAACAGATGGCACAGCGAGTCGCCCAGCGCGGCCTGGCGGGCATGGCCCACATGCAGCGGGCCGGTCGGGTTGGCCGACACGAACTCCACCAGCACCGACTCGGGATGGGCCGGCTGCTGGCCGAAGGCGTCCGCCGCGCTCAGCACCTCGCCGATCACGGCCTGGCGGGCCGCCGGCTTGAGCTTCAGGTTGATGAAACCGGGGCCGGCAATCTCCAGGGCTTCCACCCAGCGCTGCACGGCCGGCTGTTCCTGCAGCTGTGCGATCAGCGTCTGGGCCAGTTCGCGCGGGTTCTTTCGCAAGGCCTTGGACAGCTGCATGGCCGCCGTGCAGGCGAAATCCCCATGGCTGGCCTGCTTGGGCGTTTCAAAGGCGGCCACCGGGGCGGCGGCCATCGCGCCGCTGGCAACGGCGTCCTGGCTCAAGGCCTGGAGGACGGTCCCCAGGGCGTCGAGCAATTCCTGCTTGGCTTGGATCATGTGTCGCATTTTAGGGGGCACGTCCTGTAATAGACCGTCAGGCCCCTTGCCGCTCGACACCCTGTGCGGCAGGATGCCTGTAACGATGAGTGCTCCCGACGACCTTCCAACGAGCCCCAGCCGCCCGGCAGAGGCGGGCGCCACCCCGGCGGCCGACCTGCCGGAGCAGATCGGCAAGTACCGCGTGCTGCGCCGCCTGGGCGAAGGCGCCACGAGCGACGTGTTCCTGGCCATGGACGACTTCCGCAACCAGGAGGTGGCCATCAAGCGCATGCGCAGCTGGGCCGGCCACAGCCCTGAGGAAGACACGCTCAGCAACCGCTTCTTCGCCTCGGAGGCGGCGCTTGCCGGCCGCCTGCAGCATCCCAATGTCGTGCAGATCCTGGACGCGGTACAGGACGGCAGCGCGCCCTACCTGGTGATGGAATATGTCCATGGCGTGACGCTCAAGCACTTCTGCCGCAATGACCGGCTGCTGCCGCTCGACCAGATCGTGGAACTGGGCTTCAAGTGCGCCATGGCGCTGGCCTATGTCTTCCGCCAGGGCGTCGTGCACCGGGACATCAAGCCGGCCAATTTGCTGGCGGTGCTGGACAGCGCCGGGCAGGTCACCGATGTCAAGGTGAGCGACTTCGGCAGCGCCCTCAACCTGAATGCGGACATGACGCAGGTGCACCGCGTCGGATCGCTGGCCTACATGCCGCCCGAGCAGATCGAAGGTGGCGATGTCGGCTGCCAGGCCGACATCTACTCGCTGGGGGCCGTGCTCTATCACATGATCTGCGGCCGGCCTCCCTTCGATGCGCCAAACCAGATGGCGCTGATGCATCAGATCTACCACCAGGCGCCGCAGCCCATGCAGGGCCAGCGAGGCGGGGTGACGGCGGAACTCGATGCGGTGATCCTGCGCGCGCTGGCCAAGCATCCGCATGAGCGTTACGCGGACTGGGAGGTTTTCGGCCAGGCGCTGTCCGAGCTGGTGGCCCGGCAGCTGGTGCCGCTGGCGCGGCTCAACGAGGTCAAGGACTCGGAGCGTTTCAACCTGCTGCGCGGGCTGGAGTTCTTCGGCAACTTCGGCGATGTGGAGCTGTGGGAGGTGGTGCGCCGCGCGCGCTGGCGGCGCTATCCGCTGGACTACCTGCTGTTCAAGCGCGGGCAGGAGGGCAACACCTTCCACATCATCACGCAGGGCGAGGTGGAGGTCTGGCGCGAAGGCGCCCTGGTGGCGACGCTGGGCGCCGGCACGTCGGTGGGGGAGATGGCTTACCTCGCCCCCAACCCGGAGCTGCGGCGCCACAGCACCGACATCCGGGTGACCGACTTGTGCACCACGGTCTCCTTCACGCCCGACTCCCTCTCGCAGCTGAGCCCCGAGTGCCAGCACCGGTTTGACCGGGCCTTCATCCAGGTGCTGGTGCGCCGCCTGCATTTGGCCCATGAGGCGATGGCACATCCACGCCGGATCATGTGAGGCAGCGCCGGGCATGACGAAGGTCAACCAGTCTTGAGGGCCGTCCGTTGCTGTGGTTCACTGCGACGAGGTCCTTCCCCAACCCCCTGTAGGAGAGAGTGAATGAACGCACTGTTGACCCTGACCCGGACGATGACCGTCACCACACTGCTGGCCGTGGCGGCCCTCGCGCCCGCCCATGCCCAGGAAGAAAAGAAAAAGGAATTGACGCCGCAGCAGCAGCGCATGGGCACCTGCAGCAAGGAAGCCAAGGCCAAGGGAAAGACGGGGGACGACAAGAAGGCCTTCATGAAGGCCTGTCTCTCGGGCAAGGCGGAGCCGGAGCATCCGCTGACGCCTCAGCAGGAGAAGATGACCACCTGCAATAAAGAGGCCACCGATCAGAAGAAGACCGGCGACGCGCGCAAGGCCTTCCTGAAGGAGTGCCTCTCGGCGCACTGACGCGCTGACTGCACTGACTGCGCTGACTGCACGGACAGTCAGGCTGAACTCGGCGCTGCGGCGCTGCGGCGCTGCGGCGCTGCGGCACTGCGGCACTGCGGCACTGCGGCACTGCGGCACTTCCTGGCGTACCGCTCTTCGTGACGCTTCTTGCCGTGGTGCCGCGCTTCAGCCCGCCAAGGGCTTGGTCCACACGCCGCGTGCCAGCATCACGGCGGCGATGGGGATCAGCAGCAGCAAATGGGCCTGAAGCATCACCAGCCGACGTGTCCCCCGCACCTCGGCCTCGGTGGGCAAGGTCCCGCCCGACTGCAGGGCCTTGGCCCAGCGGCGATAGGTCAGGGTGGGCTTGATGGAGATCAGGCCGATCACAATGAACATGCCGAACTTGAAGTGCAGCAGCGGCTGGTGCCAATACCAGCCCATGCCCTTCATGCCCCACCAGGTGCGCGCCAGCCCGGTCAGCAGCACCGCCACGGCCGTGATGCCGTAGACCATGTCCACCCGGGCCAGCCGCTGCACGACGGCCGGATTCATCCATTCGCTGCGACACAAGGCCGCCTGGCTGCTCAGAAATACCACCAGGCTGAGGATGGCCAGGATATGCAGGCCGGCCAGCAATGCTTCGAGGTTCATGCGGTCTCCATGGAAGAGGGCGAGGGTGCAGCGGCCCCCCAATACTCAGGGTTGCCGTAATGCTGCTTGAGAAAGTCGATCCACAGGCGCACCCGCAGGGGCAGGTGCTTGCGCTGCGGCACCAGGGCGAAGATGCCATTGGGCGGTGCCGCGAATTCATCCAGAACGCTGACGAGCTGGCCACTGCGGATTTCGTCGGCCACCTCCCAGGTGCTGCGCCAGGCCAGCCCCAGGCCGCGCCGGCACCAGTCATGCAGCACCTGGCCGTCGCTGCAATCAAGCCGGCCTGACGGGCGCAGATGCTGCACCTGGCCTTCCACCTTGAAAGCCCATCCGCGGGTCTGGCTCGCGTCGGAGCTGAGCATGAGGCATTCATGGCGCGCCAGCTCACTGGGGTGACGAGGGACGCCGGCGCGTTTGAGGTAGGCCGGGGTGGCCACGCACAGACGCCGGTTGTCGGCCAGCCGCATGCTGATGAGGCTGGAGTCGCTCAGGTCCCCGACCCGCACGGCGCAGTCGAAGCCTTCATTGACGATGTCCACCACGCGGTCGCTCAAGTTCAGCGAGACGCTGACTTCCGGATGCCGCGCCAGGAAGTCCGGCACCAGCGGCGCCACATGGCGGCGGCCGAAACCCGCCGGCGCCGTGATGCGCAAGTGTCCGCTGGCCTTGACACCGCCAGCACTCACGCTCGCCTCGGCATTGGCGAACTCGGTCAACAGGCGCTGGCAGTCTTCCAGGAAGGCAATGCCTTCATGGGTCAGGCTCAACCGCCGGGTGGTGCGCAGCAGCAGTTTCACGCCCAGCCGCGATTCCAGGGCGTCGATGCGTCGCCCCATCACGGCAGGCGCCACCCCTTCGGCCTGGGCGGCGGCCGTGAGGCTGCCTTTGCTGGCCACCAGCACGAAGGACTCAATCTGTTTGAGGCGGTCCATGAGGGGCGATTGTGGTCGTTCTGCCGCGCATGGTAGTGAATCAGAGCTCTGGGCGTTGCTATTTGTGCAAAAAAGTCAGGGATCTCTGACGATCGGGATCATCAATGCGCTTTCCCAGCTGTCCTACAGTTGCTCGCAATGGTCGCGCCGGCTCGCCTGGGCGACTTCGCGGGAGATGCAGGCCCGCGCCCTGACTTCGACATCGACGCCCACCCGGGAGACATCATGACCACTCGCGTTCAGCAGCACCGCCTTCAGATCGACGCCGCCCTGGCTGAGTTCATCGAGCAGGAGGCCCTTCCAGGCACGGGCATCACGCCGGCCGACTTCTGGGCCGGCTTTGACGCCCTGGTGCATGACCTGGCGCCGCGCAATGCCGCGCTGCTGCAAGAGCGGGACCGCCTGCAGACCGAGCTGGACGGCTGGCATCGCCGCTTCCCGGGGCCGATCCAGGACATGGCGGCCTACAAGGACTTCCTGACGCGCATCGGTTACCTGGTGCCCGCGCCCAAGGAAGTGGCCGCCACCACGGCACAGGTGGACGCGGAACTGGCGGTCCAGGCCGGTCCTCAGCTGGTCGTGCCCATCCTGAATGCCCGGTACGCCCTGAATGCGGCCAACGCTCGCTGGGGTTCACTGTATGACGCCCTGTATGGCACCGATGCCATCCCCGAGACTGACGGGGCGACCCGCGCCGGCGCCTACAACCCGGTCCGAGGCCAGCGGGTGATTGCTTTTGCCCGCCAGGTGCTGGACCAGGCCGCGCCACTGGCGGAGGGCTCCCATGCCGACGCCCAGGCGTATCGCGTGGAGCAAGGCCGGCTGGTGGTGGCGCTGCGCAATGGCAGCACCGCTGCCCTGGCCGAGCCTCGTGCCTTCGTTGGCTTCACGGGGGATGCGCAGGCCCCTACCGGCGTGCTGCTGCGCCATCACGGCCTGCACATCGAGATTCAGATCGATCGGCAGTCTCCCATCGGCAAGACCGACCCCGCGGGCGTGTCCGACCTGCTGATGGAAGCTGCGCTCTCCACCATCCTCGACCTGGAAGACTCCATCGCTGCCGTCGATGCACAGGACAAGCTGCTGGCCTATCGCAACTGGCTGGGCATCCTGCGCGGCACCCTGACCGAATCCGTGGTGAAGGGCGGCAAGACCATCACCCGCCGGCTCAATGCAGACCGCCGCTACCAGGCCCCCAGCGGCGGCGAAGTCGTGCTGCCGGGCCGCTCCCTGCTGTTCGTGCGCAACGTCGGCCACCTGATGACCAATCCAGCCATCCTGATGGAGGGCGGGCGCGAAATTCCGGAAGGCATCATGGATGCGGTCTTCACCACGCTGATCGCGCTGCATGACCTCAGGCAGCTGTCGGGCAGCGGGCTGCGCAATTCCCGCGAGGGGTCCATCTATATCGTCAAGCCGAAGATGCACGGCCCGGCCGAGGTGGGCTTTGCCGACGAGCTGTTTGGCCGCGTCGAGCAACTGCTGGGCCTGACGGCCTCCACGGTGAAGCTGGGCATCATGGATGAGGAGCGCCGCACCAGCGTGAACCTGGCCGCCTGCATCGCCGCGGCCCCCAGTCGAGTGGCTTTCATCAACACCGGTTTCCTGGACCGCACCGGGGATGAGATGCACACCGCCATGCAGGCCGGGCCGATGCTGCGCAAGGGCGACATGAAAACCAGTGCCTGGATCCAGGCCTATGAACGCAACAATGTGCTGGTGGGCCTGGCTGCCGGGCTGCGGGGGCGCGCCCAGATCGGCAAGGGCATGTGGGCCATGCCCGACCTCATGGCCGCCATGCTGGAACAAAAGATCGCCCATCCCCGCGCCGGCGCCAACACCGCCTGGGTGCCCAGCCCGACCGCGGCGACGCTGCATGCCTTGCACTATCACCAGGTCAGCGTCGCGGACGTCCAGCGTGAACTGGAGGCGGTGGCCGCGCAGGAAGATTTCGATGCGCTGCTTCAGCGCATCCTCACCATCCCCGTGGCGCCGGCGCCGAACTGGTCCGAGGCCGAGAAGCAGCAGGAGCTCGACAACAACGTGCAGGGCATCCTCGGCTATGTGGTCCGCTGGATCGACCAGGGCGTCGGCTGCTCCAAGGTGCCTGACATCAATGGGGTAGGACTGATGGAAGACCGTGCAACACTGCGCATTTCGAGTCAGCACATTGCCAACTGGCTGCTGCATGGCGTCGTGACCGAACAACAAGTCCGGGACGCGTTTACCCGGATGTCAGTGGTGGTCGATCAACAAAACGCTGGCGACCCGCTGTACCGGCCGATGGCCACCCATCCGCAGGGCAGCTACGCGCTGCGGGCGGCGCTGGATCTGGTTTTCCAGGGGAAAGAACAGCCATCTGGCTATACAGAGCCGTTGCTGCACGCTTGGCGGCTGCGTGCAAAAGCCGGACACTGAGCACTGGTCTGGTGCGTCAGCGACTCAAGGTGGCGCGGACGCTTCGCGGCAATTCAACTTAACGCCGTACTGGAGCGTTTGCCTTAACGTTGCAATAAGGGTCCACCCGGGGTGAGCAAGCCGGGTGCCTGCCCGTAAAGTTTTGTTCACATTCGGTGTTTTCCGTTGCAAGGCGGTTTCCCCGAGCGTGCTTTACAAACTTTCGGGATTTTTGAACATGGCGAACAAGCCGCATATTCGCGCCATCAGCGCGGCAGCAGCGATTCTGGCGGTCTCGATGGCCGCACACGCTCAGGAGCAGACGCAGCAACTGGAGCGTATCGAGATCACCGGTTCCAGCATCAAGCGCTTCGCCAACGAAGGCTCCCTGCCCGTCCAGATCATTACGCAGGAAGAGATCAAGGCCACCGGCACCACGAACGTTGCGGACCTGGTGCAGCGCATCCCCGCCATGCAGGGTTTCACCGTCGGTGACATTTCCATCGGTTCGAACTCGGGCGGCATCGTGACCGCCTCGCTGCACGGCATTGGCGAAAGCTACACCCTGGTGCTGGTCAATGGCCGCCGCGTGGCGCCCACCGGCTCCGGCTCGCGTATCAACCTGAACTCGATCCCGATGGCTGCCATCGAGCGGATCGAAGTGCTGACCGACGGTGCTTCCGCGCTGTACGGTTCCGACGCCATTGCCGGCGTGGTGAACTTCGTCCTCAAGCGCAATCAGAAGGGCGGCAACATCAGCGTTGACTACAGCAACCCTGTGGGCAACGGCGCAACCGCAAAGACCGCCAGCATCACCTATGGCCTGGGCGACCTGAGCAACGACGGCTTCAGCCTCGTGGCGTCCTATCGCCATGACATCCAGGACTCCATGAAGGCCGGGGACCGCACCTTCGCCCGCAGCGCCTGGGTGCCCTTTAGCTACAACGGGAAGTCCTACGTCTACGACCGCACCAGTTCGTCGGCCGACCCCGCCAACGCACAGGTCCGTTTCAAGGCGATCGGTGCCGAAACCAAGGCCCCGGACAGCTACACGTTCAATCCGTATCTGAAGATGAACGGGCAGTGCGCGCCCAACAACTACTACAACCTCAGCAACACCGTCCCGTTTGGCGCCAACGCCGCCTCCGGAACGGCGACCTGTGGTTATGACTTCGTCAGCAGCATCGACGTGTACCCGGAGACCAAGCGCGACTCCTTCTTCACGTCGGGCGAAATGAAGCTGGGTGAGAACTTCAAGCTGTTCTCTGACTTGATCTACACCCGCACGGACGTCATCGCCCGTATCGCCGCCAACCCGGTGCCCGTGGCGATCAGCACCACCTCGCCGCTCTACACGAAGTATGTGGAGCCGTTCCTGTCGGCAAGCCAGCGCGCTCACTTGTCCTCGGTGTCGGCCCTGTACCGTGCCAACGACTTTGGCACCCGCGACTCGCAGACCCTGACCGACGGCAAGCACATCGCGGTCGGTACTGAAGGCTCGATCGGCGACTGGGACGTGAACGCCTCGGCCACCTGGTCGCAGAACTCCCTGAACGAAAAGTACATCGGCGGCTACTTCAAGAAGGCTGAGTTCAACACGCTGATCAACAGTGGCGTGATCGATCCGTTCGCCCCCAGCGGCAACGTCTCCGATGCCGTGCAGGATCAGATCGACAACAGCATCTACCACGGCTCGATCCGCAAGGCCTCCACCACCATGAAGGCGCTCAATGGCGGGGCGTCCGGCACACTGTTCAACCTGCCGGCCGGCGAAGTGAAGCTGGGCACGGGCGTGGATTTCCGCAACTATCACTACAAGCAAACGCCGTCGGCGGATGCGGTGAATGGCGTGATCTACAACTTCTCGGCCAATCCGCAATATGACATGGAGCGTGACAACTACGGCGCCTTCGCCGAGTTGGTCATCCCTGTGATCAAGGATCTGGAAGTGAACGCGGCGCTGCGCTACGACACCATCACCAAGATCAAGGACCTGCAGAACAAGCGCGACTTCGGCCAGGATGAGTCGGCCACCACCTACAAGGTGTCGGCACGCTACAAGCTGAACAAGGAAGTACTGGTTCGCGGCTCCTACGGCACCGGCTTCAAGGCGCCTGACATGCTGGACATCGCCGCGCCGCTGGTGACGAACGGCGTGACGGCCAGCAACTATTCCTGCCCCTTCCCCGGGACGGACGCCTGCAAGGGCGGCAAGTCGCAATACACCCAGCTGGCAGTGGGCACCGAGGGCCTGAAGCCCGAGAAATCCAAGCAGGCCACCTTCGGCGTTCGTTTCGACCCGACCCGCAGCTTCGGCATGAGCGTCGATTACTGGCAGGTCAAGCTGCGGGATGCCGTCAGCGCGGTGACCCCGGACCTGGCCTTTGCCGATCCGGTCAAGTACAAGGACCTGTTCACCACCTACCAGCTGCCGGCCGAAACCAACCCCTTCTACGCCTTCATCTCGCGCCCCATCAACATTGGCAAGTCGAACTACAAGGGCGTGGATTGGCAGGTGGAAGGCCGTCTGAACGTCGAGGGCCTGGGCAAGCTGACGACGACCGTCAACGGCACCTACATGATCAATTCGGACTACACGGTGCAAGGGACCAACGATCAGGTCACCAGCAGCCTGGGCCGTTACGGTTCTGACCAGAACGTGGTGTTCCGCAATGTGGTGCGTGCGACGTTCGACCTGAACTCCGGCAAGCTGAGCAACCTGCTTCGCGTGAACTACCGGTCCGGCTATACGGACACGACGGCTGACGTGCGTGAAGTGGCCACCGGCGCCGCCACCAAGGTGACGCTGGACGTGCCCGAATTCATCACCTTCGACTGGCAGGGGTCCTACCGCTACAGCAAGGCGCTGGACTTCCGCGTGGGCATCAACAACCTGACGAACGAAGCTCCCCCGCTGACGCTGCGCAACTCGTCTGGCCACCAAGTGGGCTACGACCCGCGTTACGCCAGCCCCTTGGGCCGCACGGTCTACGTGAACGGCAGCTACAGCTTCTGACCTGTCGTTCCATGGCGGTGAGGCCCCGGGCCTGAACCGCCATTCCCAGCACAACGGCACCGCTTGGCGGTGCCGTTTTTTTTCGTCTGAGCGGCCGGAACTACGGGGAAACCCGGTCGTCCTTTCGGCATAGGGGCTGGGGCGCGACGCCCGCCACGTGTCACGACTTCGCAACAAAACGGTGCCAACAGGGGCTTCCGTCGCCAAAAGGCAACGGGATGGCCGCACCAGCTTCGACGGGCTGGCGAGCCACTTTGGTGTGCTGCTGGCCGGCTAACCCCTTGTATCTCCGTGTAAACCATCCGCGCCTCCCAAATCGGTGCGCAAACGCTTTCGTGTGCCCTACGTCACCGTAACTGCAAGCCCTTGTCAACTGGTGTTGCCGCGAGGCCGAGGTTCCAGTCTCGATTGACACACTTGAGTAGTTCCACGTCCCTTTCTGTCAGGAAGCATATGAAAACCTCTTCTAAGCTCGGGTTGACGGTAACCGCGTTGGCCGCGAGCCTGTACGGATCTCATGTCATGGCCCAAACCCAGGCCGACAACACCACCCAGCTACAGCGGGTCGAGATCACCGGTTCCAACATCAAGCGCATCAACACCGAGACGGTCTCTCCGGTCCAGATCATTTCCCGGGACCAGATCGAGCGCAGCGGTCAGGCCACCATCGCCGAAGTGCTGCGCAACCTGCCCGCCAACTCGGGCAGCTTCGGTGAGAGCTTCAGCAACAGCTTCGCTCCGGGCGCTTCCGGCATTTCGCTGCGCGGCCTGGGCCAGAAGGCCACGCTGGTGCTGCTGAACGGTCGTCGCATCGCGGGCTACGGTTTTGCGCAGAACCTGCAGGACACCTTCGTGGACCTGAACTCCATTCCCAGCAGCGCGGTGGAGCGGGTGGACATCCTCAAGGACGGCGCTTCGGCCATCTATGGCTCCGACGCCATCGCCGGGGTGGTCAACATCATCCTGCGCAAGGACTACAAGGGCTTCGACGTTGCCGTCTCCGGTGGCTTCTTCGAAGGCAAGAACGACTATCGCCTGACCGCCACCGGCGGCTTCGGCGACCTGTCCAACAACGGCTACAACGTCTTCGCCACGGTCGACTACTACAAGCGCGACCTGGTGATGATGGACGACATGAAGTTCACCAAGAGCCGTGACTTCCGCAATTACGCTGGTGGGCGCAATTACCAGTCGCTGACGGGTGGCGGCACCTGGCGCGAAGTGGCCGCCAACGGCTCGCTCACCAACAACTACCGTGCCATTTCGGACTGCCAGGGCACAGTGATGAACGGGCAGGAAGCCGTTGCTGCCGGCCTCATCAACCCGGTTGGGGCCACCAACCTGGCGATGGCCAATGTCAACAACACCTACTGCACGCGTGACTTCAAGGATCAGTACACCGGCCTGCCCGGCACCGAGCGCATCGGTTTCCTGAGCCGCGGCACCAAGGAGTTTTCCTCCTCCTTCACCGGCTATGCGGAAGTTGGCCTGACCCGCACGGATACGACCCAGACCTTCCAGGCGCCGTTCTTTGCGGGCACCACCGGCCTGACCCAGACCTCGGCCGGCATCCAGCCCTATACCTACAACATCACCTTCGCGCCGGGCGCCGCGGGCAACCCGCTGGCCACGGATGCCCGTTATGTCGGCGTGCTCAACGACATGGGCACCCGCGACAACAAGATTCGCTCGGATTCCGCTCGCCTGCTGGTCGGTGGCTCCTATACCGTTGGCAGCTGGGACTTCGACAGCGCCCTGGGGTACTCGCGCACGGAAACGAAGTCTCAGAACCTGAACCGGCTGACGCTGGAAGGCGTGGCGTCGGCGTTTGGTGTCAGCAGTGCACCTCAGCCGCCCGTGCCGCGCTCCACGTCGTCCACCTACAACCTCGACAAGTGGACCACCAACTCGCAGCAGGTGCGTGACAGCATCCGGGGCAACTTCGATCGCAAGTCCACCTCCGAGATGACCTTCTTCGACACGCGCGCCAACACCACCATCGGCACGCTCGCCGGCGGGGATGTGGGCTTGGCCGTCGGCGCCGAGTATCGTGAAGAGAAGATGAAGGACACCCCCGCTGCCATCGCGGAAGAGGGCGGCATCCTCGGTCAGGGCATCACCGCCACCAGCGGCCGTCGGGACAACGTCTCGGTGTTCTCTGAAATCGTCCTCCCCTTCACCAAGACGGTTGAAGTGCAGGCGGCAGTGCGTCACGACAAGTACAGCGACTATGGCGCTTCCACGACGCCGAAGCTGGGTCTGAAGTACAAGCCGACGGATTCGCTGCTGCTGCGCGCCAGCTGGGGCAAGGGCTTCCGTGCACCCACGCTGCCGGAAATCTCCAAGTCCGCTGCGACCTTCTTCACCAGCGTCATCGACCCTGAGGACGACACTTCCCGTCAGATCTCCGGCGTCTACGCCGGCAACCCGAACTTGAAGGCTGAGAAGTCCAACAGCCGCGTGTTCGGTTTTGTCTTCGAGCCGACCCGCAACTTCAACCTGGGTGTGGACTTCTACTACATCGACTGGCGCAACGTCGTGTCCTCGCGCAGCCTGCAGGACATCATCGACGATTCCTGCCCCGGCGGCGGCCTGGGCAATGGCGGCACCACGGCCTGCCCGTCCACGGCGAACGTCGTGCGTGACCCCACCACCAATCAGGTGGTCACGATCCTGTCCAACTACGAGAACCTGGCACAGCGCCGCACCAATGGGGTGGACATTGACGGTACGCTGCGTGTTCCTACCTCCATCGGCAAGTTCACGTTCCGCGGCAACCTCAACTACGTGAACACGTTCAAGGAAGACGGTGTCGAAGTGGTCGGGACCAATGGCGGGGCCAACACGATCCCGCGCATCCGCGCCAACTTCTCCACCGACTACGATTGGGGTGCATGGTCGTTCACCGCTGCGGTGAACTACAGCCACCGTATCCGTCAGGAATTGCTGGCCTCGTCCTACTTCACGCCTCAGGTACCGACCTACCAGACCGGTGTGTACCCCACCTATGTGCGCTCGCACACGACGGCCGACCTGTTCGCGCGTTACAACGTGACCAAGCAGCTGACCGCCAGCGTTGGCGTGTTGAACGTGTTTGACCGCACGCCGCCGTACGACCCGGGCTTCAGCAGCACCTCGCTGTATGACTTCAGCCTGTATGACGCTCGTGGCCGTCAGTGGCGCCTGACGCTGAAATATGCAATGGAGTAATCCGTTGCGCTGACTGACCAAAAGGGCAGCAAACAAAGCCGCGCGGCGAAAGTCGCGCGGCTTTTTTATTTCCATCGACCACCACATGTAGCCGCGATGTTGCTGCTGCCAACGATTATCAGGGTTGCCTATTTCACGCGAGACAAAAAACAAGCCGGTGCGGCTGTAGTATGTCGAGCAAGACGAAGAACTCGTCCAGAAGCACTCTCAAGTGATTGAAAGTAAAGATAAAACACCGTGGGAAGCTGGTCGGGGCAGGTAATGCGGCGCCAGCCACAGACTATTCCGAAAACTGTGGTTTGGCGGCGACTAATTTGTTTGAAATGACGCGCTGGGAAACCCTTGATTCATTCCATTTCCGGCCCAGTAATAGCGTCGCTGCGCGATAGCCGCCCTGTATCAACCTCTTAACTTCAAAACTCTGCAAACTCCTCCTACGCCTCGCCTGCCCGCGGGGCCTTTTTATTTGCGGTCCGGCTCGCCGATCAGGCGCCGCAAGACCAACCCCTCGTAGGAGCGAGTAAATGCATAGATTGAACGCGGTGAGCCTGGCAGTGGCCACCATCGTTGGAACGGCCGCCTTGCCGGCGCAGGCCCAGGAAGCCGACCAGACCCTGGAGCGCGTTGTCGTGACCGGGTCGGCCATCAAGCGCCTGGACGCGGAAACCTCCGTGCCGGTGACCACCTTAAAGATGAACGACCTGCGCGAGCAAGGCCTCACCACCGTCGAGCAGATCCTGGGCACGCTCACGGCCAGCCAGTCCAGCATGGGAACCAGCCAGTCCGTGGGCTCGTCGACCGGGGGTGCGTCCTTCGCCGACATGCGCGGCATCGGTGCCAACAAGACGCTGGTACTGCTCAACGGCCGCCGCATCGCCAACAACGCCTTCGACGGATCGGCGCCCGACCTGAACATGATTCCGCTGGCGGCGATCGAGCGGATCGAAGTGCTGCGCGATGGCGCTTCTTCCCTGTACGGCACGGATGCCATCGGCGGCGTGATCAACTTCATCACCAAGAAGGACTACACCGGCGGCACGCTCAATATCGGCTTCGACGCGCCGCAGAAGTCCGGCGGAAAGTCCGGCAACCTGAACGTGGGCTATGGCTGGGGCGATCTGGACAAGGACGGCTTCAACCTGTTTGGTTTCGTCGATTACCAGAAGCAAGACAACATCGGCGGCACCCAGCGCAGCTACAACACGCGGTATGCCGGCGGCCTGTCCACCAGCACCAGCCCGGCCAATTACTACCAGGGCAGTGGCGATGTGGTCTACAACCCGGCCGCCCCGGACTGCTCGTCCGCCGCCAACCTGGTGAAGGCCGGCACCTTCTGCCGCTTGTCCACGTCCTCCTACGTGGACTATGTGCCCAAGAGTGAACGCGCCTCCGGCATGCTCAAGGGCACCCTCAAACTGAACAACGACCACCAGCTGGGCCTGGAATACTTCGTCACCCGCAGCGTCGTGCAGACCCAGATTGCGCCAGTGCCTTATGCCGGCCTGAGCATGAGCTCGGACAGCCCGTATTGGCCGGACAATGCCGCGCTCGATAGCAGCCAGCCCATTACCGTCAAATGGCGTGACACCGTCAGCGGCCCGCGGCGCGACAAGAACATCAACCAGCAGCAGCGCTTCCTGGCGTCTCTGGATGGCACGGTGTCTGGCTGGGATTACTCCGCAGGCCTGAGCTACAACCAGAACCGCGTCACCGAGAAGCTGACGCATGGCTATGCGGATGGGGACAAGATCGCCGCCGGCGTGACCAGCGGCATCATCAATCCGTTCGGCGACCAGACGGAGGAGGCTGTGGCCTACATCCAGAGCGCGGCGGCGGCCGGCACGCTCATGTATGGCAAGGGCACCACCTACAACTTCGATGCCCATGCCAGCCGGGAACTCGGCGACTGGCTGGGCGCCGGTCGCCAGGCTGCGCTGGCGCTGGGCACGGAACTCCGTCATGAGAAGTTCTCGCAGCTGGCCAACAGCGAATTCGCCACCCTGGTGCAAGATTCCACTGGCGTGGACCCCAATACCAACAGTGTGGGAAGCCGCAGCGTCTATGCGCTGTATTCGGAACTCAACCTGCCGGTGACGAAGCAGCTCGACATCACGGGGGCTGTCCGCTACGACAAGTACAGCGACTTCGGCAACACCACCAACCCGAAGATCAGCTTCCGCTTCCAGCCCATCAAGGAGATCCTGCTGCGGGGCTCCGCCTCCACCGGCTTCCGCGCGCCCTCGCTCTATGAGCTGTACGCGACCAATACCTACACCAACTCCAGCACCGTGAGCGACCCGCTGCTGTGCCCGGGCGGCACGGCCGGCACCATCAACTGCAAGACGCAGTTCATGGTGATGAACGGTGGCAACACTGAGCTCAAGCCGGAAAAGAGCAAGAGCCTTACCTTCGGCATGCAGTTCTCACCCACGGCCAACCTGGCCTTTGGTGTGGACTTCTGGTGGATTGGCATCAAGAACCAGATCGGCACGGTGGCGGACGCATCGCTGTATGACGCCGACAACTATGCGCTGTTCAGCCAGTACTACCACCGCAATGCATCGGGCCTGTTGTCCCAAGGGGGCAATGACTGTCCTGGCACCAACTGCGGCTATGTGGACGTTCGTCAGCAAAACCTGGGCGGCACCAACACCGCCGGCGTGGACTTGAACGGCAACTACCGGCTGCGCACGGCTTACGGCACTCTCACCTTCGGCCTGAACAGCACGTACGTCAGCAAGTACCAGTTCCAGGAATATCAGAACGGGCCGTGGGTGAACGGCGTGGGCGTGTACGCGGGCAGCGGCCCCGTGTTCCGCTGGCAGCACACGCTGACGGCGGTGTGGAGCTACAACAGCCTTTATGCGCTGGGGCTGACCGGACATTACAAGTCGTCCTACAAGGACGACCCTTCGACCGATGAAGGCGCGGCCAACACGGTCGCCTCCTACACCACCTTCGATCTGTTCGGTAACTACAAGGCCACGAAGCAGTTGTCGCTGACTGCCGGCGTGCGCAACCTGTTTGACCGGGACCCGCCGCTGTCTTACCAGCAGGCGGTGTTCCAGGCCGGCTATGACCCGCGCTATACGGACCCAACCGGCCGCACTTTCTACGTCCGCGGTTCTTATGACTTCTGACGGGGGAACAGCGGCGAGACGCCGGTGATCAAGTCCACCGAAAGGGCCTCTGACGAGGCCCTTTTTTTCGTCCGCCGTTTTGCGGCGCCTAGATGGGCATAAACGCCTTGCTTAAACTCTGCCACCGCTCAAGCCAAAATGTTTAAGCCGTATTACCGATATTTTTCGCAAAGTAAAGGCATAACGATACTCGCACCTTGTTTGTAAACAGCCTCGTCACGGTGCAAAAACTCCCTGAGCTGGTGCGCAGGGCTACAAAACGGCGCATCAGAAAATCCCTGAAAACTAATCTGGTAAATACTGCGTAAAGGCGCCAAATGTGGTGTTAGAGCGACCCTTGCGCCGCTAAACGCTCCGTGGAAACCCTGAATATCGCGTCGATTGCATTCAAACTGACATCCCCGGCGCGATAACCGCCCGGCGTGTCCCCAATTTTTCAAAAAGTCTGCAAACTTCCTGCACGCCCCGCCTGCCCGCGGGGCCTTTTTATTTCCGGCCCGGCATCGTCATGACAACGCGGCCGGCCAAACCTTGTAGGAGTTTGCAGACATGCACAAGCTGAACGCGGTGGGCCTGGCAGTGGCCACCATTGTTGCGGCCGCAGCCTTCCCGGCCCTGGCCCAGGAAGCGGACCAGACCCTGGAGCGGGTGGTCGTCACCGGCTCTGCCATCAAGCGCATCGACGCCGAAACCGCCGTCCCGGTCACCATCGTGAAGATGGAAGACTTGAAGAAGTCGGGCATCACCTCGGTCGAGCAGGTCATGGCCAACCTCACGGCCGTCCAGTCGTCCAGCAACACGACGCAGTCGGTGGGCAGCAACAGCGGCGGCGCCTCGTTCGCGGATATGCGCGGCATCGGTGCGGACAAGACCCTCGTCCTGCTGAACGGCCAGCGTATTGCCAACAACGCGGTGGATGGCTCGGCGCCCGACCTGAACATGATCCCGTTCGCCGCCATCGAGCGCATCGAGGTGCTGCGCGACGGCGCCTCCGCGCTGTATGGCACCGACGCCATCGGCGGCGTGATCAACTTCATCACCAAGAACAGCTACCAGGGCGGCAGCATCACGGTGGGCTACGACGACCCGCAACACGCCGGCGGCAAGCAGCGCTCGGTCAATGCCGGGTTCGGCTATGGCGACCTGCAAAAGCAGGGCTGGAACGTCTTCGGTTTCGCCAGCTATCGCAAGCAGGACAGCATCAGCGGCACGCAGCGGCCGTTCAACCAGCGCATCCCGGGCGGCCTGTCCTACAGCACGGCACCGGCCAACTACACGCAGGACAACGCACACTTCTACAACCCCACCGGCACGGCCTGCTCCGGCACGCAGATGATCCTGTCGGGTGACGCCTGCAAGCTCAACACCAGCTCGTTCGTCGATTTCGCGCCCAAGGCCGAAACCGCCTCCGGCATGCTCAAGGGCAGCCTGCTCGTCAACGACAGCCTGACGCTCGGCGCAGAACTGTTCACGACGCAGAACAAGGTGACGACCTTCGTCGCGCCCGTGCCCTACGGCGGCTACCTGATCAACCCCGGCACGAAGTACTACCCGACCAACCCCGCGCTCAGCCCGACCTTCAACGACGGCTATGCGGGTGCACCGGCCTTCAACGCGACCTCGCAGTTCGCGAACCCCGTCAACGTGCTGCCCGGCTACGCCTATGTCTACTGGCGTGACTTCGAGAACGGCTCGCGCGGCCAGGAGAACAAGAACACGCAGAACCGGCTGCTGCTCACCGCGGACGGCAACGCCGCAGGCTGGGACTATGCCGTGGCCTACTCCTACAACCGCAACAAGGTGGACCAGTACCTGGTCAGCGGGTATGCGGACGGTGACATGATCGGCGAAGGCCTGCTCGAAGGCGTGATCAACCCGTTCGGCGCGCAAGACGAGGCGGGCAATGCGCTGCTCAAGGCGGCGGCCCTCAATGGCCTGCTGGAGTCGGCCACTGGCACGGTGCACAACATCAACGCCCACGCCAGCCGCGAATTGGGAGATTGGCTCAACGCCGGCCGTTCGACCGCCCTGGCCGTCGGCGTGGAGTTCCGGCACGAGAAGTTCCATTCGGCCGCCAACACCGACTTCGCTGCCAAGGTGTCCGCCAGCACCGGCGTGGACCCCAACTCGCTGTCCGAAGGCTCGCGCAACGTCAGCGCGCTGTATGGCGAGCTGAACGTGCCGCTGCTCAAGAGCCTGGATGTGACCGGCTCGGTGCGCTATGACAAATACAGCGACTTTGGCAGCAGCACCAATCCGAAATTCTCGTTCCGCTTCCAGCCGATGAAGGAACTGCTGCTGCGCGGCTCGGCCTCCACCGGCTTCCGTGCGCCGACGCTCTATGAGCTGTATGGCAACCCGGCCTACACCAACACGGCAGGCGACTATGCCAACCCGGTGCTGTGCCCGGACGGCAAGACCGGCAACCAGTGCGATGCGCAGTTCCAGGTGCTGAACTCGGGCAACAAGGCGCTGCGTCCCGAGAAGTCCAAGACCGGCACCCTGGGCTTCGTTTATCAACCGGTGGCCAATGCCAGCGTCGGGCTGGACTTCTGGTGGGTGCGTCTGAAGGACACGATCGGCTCCATCCCCCAGTTCGCCCTGTTCAACAACTACTACGACTACCCGCAGCTGCAGCAGTACTTCCACTTCGCACCGGGTAACGTGCTGTCCCTGTCCAGCAACTGCCCTGGCGCCAACTGCGGCTATGTGGACCAGACGCTGCAGAACCTGGGCAAGGTGCGCACCAATGGCGTGGACCTGAGCGGCCAGGTCCGCATCCAGGCCGGCGCATCCACGGTGGACCTGGCGCTCAACAGCACCTACGTGGCCAAGTACGAGTTCCAGGACTTCAAGGACGGCTACTGGGTCTCTGCGGCCGGCACCTACGGCGAATCCGGCCCGGTGTTCCGTTGGCAGCACAACCTGAGCGCGAACTGGCGTTATGCCGACTTCGGCGCCGGCGCGGTCCTGCACTACAAGTCGCATTACGCTGACTTCGACCCGACGACGAACGCCCGCGTTGCCTCCTACACCACGGTGGACGTGTTCGGCTCCTGGCAAGCCCGCAAGGACCTGGCGCTGACACTGGGCGTGCGCAACCTGTTCGACCGCGATCCGCCCTACAGCAACCAGGAAGACCTGTTCCAGGGCGGTGGCTGGGACTCGCGCTACAGCGACCCTACGGGCCGCGCGTTCTACGCCCGGGCGACCTATTCGTTCTGACGACGTAGCGCCATCGCTGGCGAGATGTCATGAGAAAACGGGAAGGGCGACCTTCCCGTTTTTCCGATGTCCAACATCGCGCCATGCGAACACATGGGCGCATGCCAGTTCAATAACCGACAAATCCCACACGGTAAAGCGTGTGTAAAGCATCACATTTGTTGCATCGCCACGACCGACTTTGTACGGATTGCTCAGTATTTACCCGATCTTTGATGTCAGTTTCGGGTCAGACAGTGTCCGGTAGCGCGACATACGCACCGGCATGTGAATCCACCGCTAAAACCCTGCAAACTTCAGACACACCCCGGCTGCCCCCGGGGTTTGCTTTTTGGTGCGTGGCGCTCGGGTTGAATCAGCGTCCACGACAGGAATGACATCTTTTGGAGTGTGTAGATGCACAAGCTGAGTGCGGTGAGCCTGGCAGTGGCCACCATCGTTGCGGCGGCGGCCTTCCCGGCGCTGGCCCAGGAATCCTCCGAGTCGACCACGCTGGAGCGTGTGGTCGTCACGGGTACGGCCATCAAGCGACTGGACGCCGAAAGCGCCGTCCCGGTCACCACCTTCAAGATGAACGAGATCCGTGAGCAAGGCCTCACGACCGTCGAGCAGATCTTGAGCACGCTGACCGCCAGCCAGTCCAGCCTGGGCACCAGCCAGTCCGTGGGCTCGTCCACCGGCGGCGCTTCCTTCGCCGACATGCGCGGCGTCGGTGCCAACAAGACGCTGGTCCTGCTGAACGGCCGCCGCATCGCCAACAACGCGTTCGACGGCTCGGCCCCCGACCTGAACATGATCCCGCTGGCCGCGATCGAGCGTATCGAAGTGCTGCGCGACGGCGCCTCCTCGCTGTACGGCACGGACGCCATCGGCGGCGTGATCAACTTCATCACGAAGAAGGATTACACGGGCGGCACGTTGAACATTGGCTACGAGTCGCCGCAGCATGCGGGCGGCAAGACGGCCAACTTCAACCTCGGCTATGGCTACGGTGACCTGGACCAGCAGGGCTTCAACCTGTTCGGCTTCATCGACTACCAGAAGCAGGACAACATCGCTGGCAGCCAGCGTCCGTTCAACACCCGCTATGCCGGTGGCATCTCCACCAACACCGACCCGGCGAACTACTACCAGGGTGACGGCGACGTGGTCTACAACCCGGCCGCCCCCGACTGCACGAACGGCACCAACCTGGTCAAGGCCGGCACGTTCTGCCGCATGAGCACCTCGTCCTTCGTGGACTACGTGCCCAAGAGCGAGCGCGCCTCGGGCATGCTCAAGGGCACGCTGAAGCTGGGCAACGACCACCAGCTGGGCGCTGAGTACTTCATCACCCGCAGCGTTGTGCAGACCACCATTGCTCCGGTGCCCTATGGCGCCCTGAGCATGACCAACTCCAGCCAGTACTTCCCCAACAACCCGGCACTGGATCCCAGCCTGCCGCTGGTGGTGAAGTGGCGCGACATGGTCAGCGGCCCTCGCCAGGACAAGAACATCAACCAGCAGCAGCGCTATCTGCTGACGCTGGACGGCGCCGTGCAGGGCTGGGACTACTCGGTCGGCGCGAGCTACAACCAGAACAAGGTCACCGAGAAGCTGACCGCTGGTTATGCCGACGGTTCGAAGATTGCCGCCGGCGTGGCCGACGGCATCATCAACCCCTTCGGCGACCAGACCGAAGAAGCCGTGACCCTCATCCGCAATGCCGCTGCACTGGGCACGCTGATGGGCGGCAAGGGTGAGACCTACAACGTCGATGCGCACGCCAGCCGCGAGCTGGGCGACTGGCTGGGCGCTGGCCGCAACGCCGCCATCGCCGTGGGTACCGAGTACCGCCAGGAGAAGTTCAGCCAGCTGGCCAACAAGGACTACGCCACCCTGGTGTTCGACTCCACCGGCGTGGACCCCAACACCAATGCCGTTGGCAAGCGCAAGGTCTACGCGCTGTACTCCGAGCTGAACGTGCCCCTGCACAAGATGCTGGACGTGACCGCCGCCGTTCGCTACGACAAGTACAACGACTTCGGCAACACGACCAACCCCAAGGTCAGCTTCCGCTTCCAGCCGAACAAGGAAATCCTGATCCGCGGTTCGCTGTCCACCGGCTTCCGCGCGCCGTCGCTGTATGAGCTGCACGCGGCCAACACGTTCACCAACACCAGCACGGTGAGCGACCCGGTGCTGTGCCCGGCTGGCGGCACCAACATCAACTGCGACACGCAGTTCACGGCCATGAACGGTGGCAACACCGAGCTCAAGCCCGAAAAGAGCAAGAGCGCCACGCTGGGCTTCCAGTTCGCGCCCAGGACCGACCTGGCCTTCGGCGTGGACTTCTGGTGGATCCGCATCAAGAACCTGATTGGCGTGATCGGCGATGCCTCGCTGTATGACCCGGCCAACTACGACCAGTTCAGCCAGTTCTATCACCGCAATCCGGCGGGTCAGCTGTCGCAGTCGACCAACCAGTGCCCGGGCCCGAACTGCGGCTACGTGGACATCCGTCAGCAAAACCTGGGTGGCAACAACACCTACGGCTTCGACCTGAACGGCAACTACCGCCTGCGCACCTCCTACGGCAACTTCACGTTCGGCCTGAACAGCACCTACGTGGCCGTGTACGAGTACCAGGAGTACCAGAACGGCCCCTGGATCCAGAACGTGGGTCGCTACAGCGGTGCCGGCCCCGTGTTCCGCTGGCAGCACAACCTGAGCGCCATGTGGAGCTACGGCAACAAGTACAGCGCCGGCCTGACCGGGCACTACAAGTCGTCCTACAAGGATGACCCGAGCCTGGAAATCGAGAACACCGTCGCCTCGTACACCACGTGGGACCTGTTCGGCAGCTACAAGCCGATGAAGAGCCTGTCGCTGACCGCCGGCGTGCGCAACCTGTTCGACCGCGATCCCCCGCTGTCCTACCAGCAGGCCGTGTTCCAGGCAGGTTTCGACCCGCGCTTCACCGACGCGACCGGACGCAGCTTCTACGTCCGCGGCTCCTACGACTTCTGATCGTCAGCGCTCGGAGCAACGCCAAGGGCCCCCAACGGGGGCCCTTTTTCATGTCCGGCTCGGCGAGAATCGGCGCATGACCGACGCTCCCACCGAACTCCCTTCCCGCACCCAGGTCCTGATCATCGGCGCCGGCCCGGCGGGCGCCGCGGCTGCCCGCTGGCTGGCCCGCGCCGGCCTGGACGTGGTGATGGCCGACCAGCAGCCCCTGGGCCGCGACAAGATCTGCGGCGACGGCCTGATTCCCGATGCCCACAAGGCCCTGGAACGGCTGGGCCTGCTGGAGCGCGTGATGGCCAAGGCGCAGCGCTCGGGCCATGTGCGCTGCGTCGCCCCGCGCGGCGGCAGCATCGACGTGCCCGGCCACCTGGCCGTCCTGCCGCGCCGCCATCTCGACGAGATCCTCAACCTGGGCGCGCAGGAGTCCGGGGCCCGCTTCCTGTCGCCTGCCCGTTTCGAGGCGCCGCTGGAAGATGCCCAAGGCCGCGTGCGGGGCGCCCGTTTCCTCATCAACGGCCTGACTCACGAGATCGAGGCGGACTGGGTGCTGCTGGCCACCGGCGCGGTGCCCAAGGCCCTGACCGCCGCCGGCATGTGCGAGCGCCACACCCCCAGTGGCGTGGCCCTGCGCGGCTATGTGCATGCGCCCTCGCTGGTGGGCGAGATCAAGGCCCTGGAAGTGGTCTGGTGCAAGCCGGTGCAGCCGGGCTACGGCTGGATCTTTCCCGCGCCGGACGGCCATTTCAACATCGGTGTGGGCGTGACCGACAGCCACCAGGACCTGGCCGGCAAGGGCCAGAAGAAGGACGTCAACCTGCGCGCCATCTTTGACGCCTTCATCGAGTACCACCCGGCGGCCCGGCGTCTGATGGCCGAGGGGCAGCTCGTGGGTGACCTCAAAGGCGCGCCGCTGCGCTGCACGCTCAAGGGCGCGAGGTGGTCGCGCCCCGGATTGCTGGTGGCGGGCGAGGCGGCAGGTTCGACCTATTCCTTCACCGGCGAGGGCATCGGCAAGGCGATGGAAACCGGGATGCTGGCGGCCGAGGCGCTGCTGGCCCACCGCCAGGACGACGCCGCCGTGCGCGCCACCTACGAAAACGGCCTGCGCGCCCTGCAGCCCAAGTACGACCTCTATGAGCGCGGTAACCGCGTCAACAGCTTCCCCTGGCTGGCAGACCTGCTGATCTGGCGCGCCCGCAAGAGCGCGCGGCTGCTGGCCCGCATGAGTGGCGTGCTGAATGAAACCAGCAACCCCGGCAACCTGGTCAGCCTCAAGGGCCTGAGCCGCCTCTTCCTGGAATAACGCGGGAGCCTTCCATGTGCCAGCTGATGGGCATGAACGCCCGCCGTCCCACCGATGTGATGTTCAGCTTCGCGGGCCTGGCCACGCGGGCGCATGAGCACAAGGACGGCTTTGGCATCGCCTTCTTCGAAGGCCGGGGTCTGCGGCATTTCGTGGACCATCACAGCGCCCGGGTCTCGCCGCTGGCCGAGCTGGTCAAGCACTACCCGATCCAGAGCGATGTGGTGATCGCGCACATCCGCAAGGCCACCCAGGGCGTCGTCTCGCTGGAAAACACCCATCCCTTCATGCGCGAGCTGTGGGGCCGCTATTGGGTGTTTGCCCACAACGGCGACCTCAAGGGCTTTCAGCCGCGCCTGCATGCCGCCTTCCGCCCGGTGGGGCAGACCGACAGCGAACGCGCCTTCTGCTGGCTGATGCAGGAACTGTCGAAGGCCCATGCGGACATGCCAGCCATCGAAGAGCTCAATCACACGCTGCGCGAGCTGCTGCCGGCGCTCAACCGGCACGGCACCTTCAACATGCTGCTGTCCAACGGTCAGGCGCTTTGGGCCCATGGGTCGACCCGGCTGCACTACCTGCTGCGCCGGCCGCCGTTCGGGCCGGTGACGCTGCAGGACGAAGATCTCTCCATCGACCTGGCCGCCAAGACGACGGACACCGACCGTATTGCGATCGTCGCCACGGAGCCACTGACGCGTGACGAACCGTGGTGTCCGATCGAGCCCGGTACCCTGAAGGTGTTCCAGGGCGGCGAAGCGCTGTGCTGACCGTCCGTCGCCGACGCACGCCAGTCAGCGCTTGCCATCGGCCACTCGTCCCGCCCAGCCGCCGTTCGCCGCAGACCCTGCCGAGCCCGGGCCCTCGTGCCTAGACTTGGCCCCCATGAACCGACTCTCCGCCATGCCCGACGCACCCCGGATTGATTGGACCCAATGGATCTTCCCGGGCCCGCGGCGTGTCTTTTCCGAGGCGGAGCTGGCCCGGGCCGGCGGCGGTGGATGGTCCCGCGGTGTGGACTGCTATGTCTACACCAACGTCTTCGTGCTGGTGCTGGTGTTCTACAAGTTCCTCCCAGGCGGGGTGGCCACGGCGGTGCTGATGTCGGCCCTGGCCGCGGCGGCGGCTTCCCTGGCGGTGGCCCGCTGGCTCTGGCGCCACCCCAGCCGCAAGCGCTTCAACATCGCCTCGTTGACCGCCGGTACCGTGTCGGCCTGCGTGCCGGCGCTGATGGTGCAGATGGGCCACCGGTCTCTCATGCATGACCTGATGCCCCTGCTGGCCGGCGGCCTGGCGCTCGTGCTGACCTCCTGGTGGTTCCTGACGCTGTACCGCTCGCAGCAGCTGGAGGGCCGGCTGCGGGAGATGGCGGACCAGCAGCAGCGGGTGGCCATGGCGCAGCGGCTGGCCGCCGCGCAGATCCAGCCCCATTTCCTCTTCAATACGCTGGCGTCGCTCCAGCACTGGGTGGACACCCAGGATGCCCGCGGCGGCCCACTGCTGCGTTCGCTCACCCGCTACCTGCGCGCCACCTTGCCGATGTTCGAACACGACCGGCTGCCCGTGGCGCAGGAGCTGCAGATCGTCAGCAGCTACCTGGACATCATGCAAGCCCGATTGGGCGCCCGGCTGACATGGGCCGTGCAGGTGGACACGGTGCCGGCCGAGGTGCTGGCCGGCACCAGCCTGCCCCCGGGCACCTTGCTCACCCTGGTGGAGAACGCCATCACCCACGGCATCGAGCCGAGCCTGCGCGGGGGCCATGTCGCGGTGAGCGCCAGCCTGGCCGATGGCGGCGGGTGGTTGAGGCTGGAGGTGCGCGACAACGGGCCCGGCCTGACCTCCGGCGCCTGCGACGGCGTAGGCCTGAGCAATACCCGGGAGCGCCTGGCCGCGCAGTCCGCCGGCGCCGCCCAGATGGGCATGGAATCAGCAGGTCCGGGCTGCCTCGCCTGGATCGAATGGCCCCTGGCCACCCCGCAGACGCAAAACCATTCCAACCTGGCATGACGCTCACGCTCACCACCCTGATCGCTGACGACGAAGAGGGGCCGCGCGAACAGCTGCGCGCGGCCTTGGGCCGCCTGGCCCCTAGACTGCGCGTCGTGGCCCAGTGCGCCAATGGCGTGGACGCCTGGGACGAGTGCCTGGCCCAGGAGCCTCAGCTGTGCTTCCTGGACATCCGCATGCCCGGTTTGTCCGGCCTGGAGGTGGCGCAGCGGCTGTCCCAGCTGGCGGAACCGCCGCAGGTGGTGTTCGTGACGGCCTATGGCGACCATGCCTTGTCAGCCTTCGACGCGGGCGCCGTGGACTATCTGCTCAAGCCCGTGGAAGACCAGCGGCTCGAACACTGCCTGCAGCGCCTGCAGGCACGGCTGGGACTCCTGGCGGCCACGCCGGCTGCCAGCCCGGCGCCGCCCCTGGGCGGCCTGACCCCCGCCACCCTGGATCTGCTTCGGCAGCTGCTGCCACCGGCCCGCGCGGCCATGCGCCCCATCCAGGCCAGCCAGGGACGGGATGTCCATCTCATCGCACCGGAAGATGTGCTGTTCTTCCAGAGCGACAGCCGCTACACGCGGGTCGTGCATCGCGACGGGGAGGCCTGGATCCGCACCGCGCTCAAGGAACTGCTGGTGGAACTCGACCCCGACGTGTTCTGGCAGGTGCACCGGTCGGTGGTGGTGAACAGCCGGTTCATCTCCGCCGCCACGCGGCTGGACGAGAACACGATGCAGATCAGCCTCAAGGGCAGCAGCGAGAAGCTGCCCGTCTCCCGGCAGTTCCAGGGGCTCTTCAGGGGCCAGTGATCCGTGGAGCGGATGCCACCCAGCAGCAGGTCAGGCGTGGACGACGTGTTGGCCCTGATGAGGGCTAGGCAGTGCACGGGCCTTAGCGTTTAGACCGACTGCCACGGAAGGGCTGCCTCGGCACAATCGTCGCGTCACTCCGACTGTCCAGGGATGTCCATGACCGCCGCACTGCCCACGCCCCGCTTCGACGAATTCCTCCGCTACGAGGCACTCACGGCGCTGCTGATGGCCTACGTGGCGGCCCGGCCCAACCTGGTGTCGGTGCGCTCCATCGGCAAGAGCCATGAGGGGCGGGACATCTGGGCCGTGATCCTCACCAACACGGCCACCGGCGCCGATGTCGACAAGCCCGCATTCTGGCTGGACGGCAACATCCACGCGTCCGAGCTCACCGCCTGCACCGCCTGCCTTTACTACCTTCACCACCTGGTCAGCCACTGGGGCACCGATGCGCAGGCCACGCATCTGCTGGACACGCGCGCCATTTACCTGGTGCCCAGGCTCAACCCCGATGGCGCGGAACTCGCGCTGGCCGACCGGCCCCGGCACATCCGCTCCTCCACGCGCCCCTATCCCTACGATGAGACGCCCGTGGAGGGCCTGACCATCGAGGATGTCGACGGCGATGGGCGCATCCTCTCCATGCGTGTGCGGGACCCGCATGGTGGCTACAAGAAACATCCCCAGGAGCCCCGGCTCATGGTGCCGCGCGAGCCCGGCGAATTTGGCGGCGAGTACTACCGCCTCATGCCGGAAGGCCTGCTGCTCAACCATGATGGCCTGTCCATCAAGGTCAACAAGGACATCGAGGGCCTGGACCTGAACCGCAATTTCCCCGCGGGCTGGCGCCAGGAGTTCGAGCAATCCGGCGCGGGGCCTTATCCCGCCAGCGAGCCGGAAGTGCGTGCCATGGTCGACTTCCTGGTCAGCCATCCCAACATTGGCGCGGCCGTGAGCTTCCATACCTTCAGCGGCGTCATCCTGCGCCCCTGCGGCACCCGCTCGGACGACGACATGCCGCCTGAAGACCTCTGGACTTTCCAGCGTTTCTCGGCCCTGGGCGAGAAGCACTCCGGCTATCCGGTGGTCAGCATCTGGCATGAGTTCAAGTACCACCCCAAGGAGGTGGTCACCGGGACCCAGGACTGGGTGTACGAGCACCTCGGCGCGCTGTTCTGGGTGGTGGAGCTTTGGTCGCCCAACAAGGAAGCGGGGGTGACCGGCTATAAGTGGATTGATTGGTTCCGCGACCATCCGGTGGAGGACGACCTCAAACTGCTGCGCTGGAGCGATGAGCAGTGTGACGGCCGGGCGCATGTGGACTGGACGCCCTTCCTGCACCCGCAGCTCGGGGAGGTGGAGATCGGCGGCTGGGACAAGATGAACTATTGGCGCAATCCGCCGCCCCACTTGCGTGAGCGGGAGGCCGCGCGCTTTCCCGCCTGGATGACGCAGATCGCATTGAGCCTGCCGCGCCTGGAGCTCCTGCGCACCGAGGTGAGGGCGCTGGGCCCGGACACCTGGCGGGTGCGTCTGGCCGTGGCCAATAGTGGCTGGCTGCCCGCGTACGTCACCAAGCAGGCGCTCGCGCGCAAGCAGGTGCGCGGCGTCATGTTCGAGATCCATCTGCCACAGGCGCCGGAGATCAGCCTCGTCAGCGGCAAGCCGCGCATGGAGGGCCCCCAGCTGGAAGGCCACGCCCCCAAGCAATCGCAGCTGGCCTTCCTGCCGGAGAGCGACATCACCGGCGACCGCGCCGTGGGCGAATGGGTGGTGCGGGCCCCCAAGGGCACCCGCATCGATCTGTCAGCCAGCGCGGACCGCGCCGGCACGGTGCGCACCGAGGTCACGCTGGACTGAGCGTTCCAGCCGCCTGTCGGCACGGCGGCGCCTCAGTGCCGCGGTTCGGACTTGTCCTGTTCAGCCGCCGTCAGTACCGCCTCGCGCCACAGCCGCGCCGGAATGAAGGTGCGCAGCTGCTCCATCGCCCGCTCGATCAGCTGGGGATGCAGTTCGTGGCCCACATGCGGCAGCACATCCGCCGTGATGTCGGCGCCCAGCGAGACCAGCTCCTTCGCGGCATTGAGCAGCGGCGTGTAGGGCAGCTCGGTGTCGTTCTTGCCGTGGAGCAGGTGGATGCAGACGTCCTGCGGCGCATGCTGCGGCCAGTAGGCATAAGCACCGCCGAAGGCCAGCACGCGCCCCGCCAGTGCCTCTTCCTGCTGCAGCGCCTCCAGCGCCAGCATCGCCCCTTGCGAGAAGCCGCCCAGGGCGACCCGCTCCCAGCTCAGGTCCAGCTTGGCGGCCCACTGGCGCACGAACGCCACCAGGGCCGGCACGGTGGCCGAAAGGCGATGAGCGCGCACCGCCTCGTCGCCCTGCTCGGAGAACCACTGGAAGCCCGCGCCACCGCCGGGAATGCCATCAAAGGGCTGGAAGCCATCGGGCAGCACCAGCGCGGCGCGCGGATATTGCCGGTGCAGCGCTTCGGCCAACGGGCGCATCTGCTCGCCGTTGGCACCCGCGCCATGCAGCAGCACGAAAAGCAATTCGGGGGGACCGTCCTGAGGCACCAGGACATGCGCAGTCTGAGTCATGGTGCGATTGTCGCGGCTCGCGCATGTTCATGCACCGATCGAGCTGCTTGCCCCCACGGCCGGCGTGGCCCTGCAGGCGCCGCAAACAGTCCGAACTGAGCGGGCACCCAGCCGGGTCAACGGGGGGAGGAGGCGGTCTCCCCATCGATCGCCAGCAGCGCTTCCCGGATGTCCTGCTCGTTGATTGGGCGCACCAGGCGCTCCACCTCCTGGCCGTTCTTCATGAAGATCAGCGTCGGCCAGAGTTTGACCTTGAAGGACCGGCCCAGGGCCTGGCCCTTGCCGTCCTCAACCTTGATGTGGCGCACGTTGGGATGTCCACCATCGAAGGCGGCCTGCAGCAAGCCTTGGGCACGAATGCAGTGCGGGCACCATGGGGCGCCGAACTCCACCAGCACGGGGCCTTCCTGGGCCAGGGTGTCGACCGCGTCGCGCAGGGGTTCGGTCAGGGCGTAATGAAGGTTGATGGGCATGAGCAACTCCTGTCGGGGCGCGGCTCCGGGGGGCGCCGCCACGGTGCACCGCCTGAGTGGAACACCACGCCACCCCGGCAGCTTGCGCGCCCGGACGTTGTTTGGACGCGCAACCCGCGCCGGCCCGCACGGCCGCGCCAGCCTGAAGGCAGGGCAATGGGCGTGCCGCCGCGAACGAGGCAGCCGTTCAGTGCGAGGTCAGCTTGACCAGCACCTGACGCAGGCGCTGGGCGTCGATGGGCTTGGTGAGGAACTCGTTCATGCCGGCCGCCAGCGCCTCGTCCCTTTCCTGCGTGAGCGCGGCGGCTGTCAGTGCAATGATGGGCAGCTGCTCGGGCGTGAAGCGCTGCCGCAACTGGCGAGTCGCCTCATGGCCGCTCATGACCGGCATCTGCACGTCCATCAGCACCGCATCGAACGGTTTGCCCATGCTGGCAGCCGCATGCACCGCTTCCACCGCCTGGCTGCCATCACTGGCCTGGGAGATTTCGGCGCCCCACTGCTCCAGCAGGGCCACCGCGATCATCATATTCACCGGGTTGTCCTCCACCATGAGGATGCGCCGGCCTTGCAGCTCGCGTTCCTCAGTGGCCTGCCGGCGCTGCGCGTGGACCGGGGCGGGCGCGGCCGGCAGTGGCAGTTCGGCCCAGAAGGTCGCGCCGTCGCCCGGGCGGCTGTCCACGCCCACCCGGCCGCCCATGAGCGCGGCGAGTTCGCGGCAGATGGACAGGCCCAGGCCCGTGCCACCGTAGCGGCGGGTGGTCGATTCGTCGGCCTGCGTAAAGGGTTGGAACAGGCGCTGCTGCATGGCCTCGTCGATGCCCGGGCCGGTGTCGCTCACCTCGATCCGCAGCCGCTGGGCATCCAGGCTTCGTACGCGGACGCTGACGCTGCCCTGTTCGGTGAACTTCAAGGCGTTGCTCAGGTAGTTGCCCAGGATCTGCCGCGTGCGCACCGGGTCGCCCACGACCCAGGCGGGCACCGCGTCGTCCACCGAGACACTGAAGGCCAGGCCCCGCGCCTGCGCCAGCGTCAGGTAGCCCATGCGCATGGTCGCCAGCATGTCGCGCAGCGCAAAAGGCACGGTCTCCAGCGTCAGGCGGCCGGCCTCGATCTTGGAGATGTCCAGGATGTCCGACATCAGGCCCGACAGGCTTTCAGCGCTGTCCAGCATCTGGTCCAGGTAATGGCTGCGCGTGTCCTGCTTGAGGTCGGCCTGCTGCAGCAGCCGCGCCAGGCCCACCAGGCCGTTGAGCGGCGTGCGGATTTCATGGCTGATGTTGGCCAGGAACGCGCTCTTGGCGCGGCTAGCGGCCTGGGCCTCGTCCTTGGCCTGGGCCAGCGCCGCTTCAACGCGGCGCCGCTCGGTCACGTCCTCCATGATCCAGATCGTGCCGCCGCGGCTGGGATGGTTGGGGTCCACCGCGCGCGCCAGGATCCGGCACAGGAAGCGGCTGCCGTCACGCCGGCGCATCAAGCGCTCGGCTTCCACTTGCTCGCCGGCCGCGAGCCGTGGGCCCAGCTCACGGACGAAGGCTTCGCCGTCCTCGGCGCTCGGCCAGACGACGCTGTCCGGCTGGCCGATCAGGCTGTCCGCCGGCCAGCCGAACATGGCTTCCACCAGCGGATTGGCCTGCACAAAACGATGCTCACGGGTCAAGGCGATGCCGATGGAGGCGTTCTCCAGGATGGCGGCGTGGACCAGCCGCGTGCGCTCCGATTCCGACACGTCACGCGAGCTCACGACCAAGTAGGAGATGCCGTCCATCACGAAGGGGGCAGCCGCCAACAGCATGGGCAGCACCTGGCCATTGCGGGTGACAAACGAGGCCGGCATGTCGGTCACGCGGCCATGCAGGCGTAGCATGTCCACCAGGTGCTGGCGGTCCTGCGGGTCCTGCCAGATGCCGATCTCCTCGGTGCTGCGGCCCAGCACCTCGTCGCTGGTGTAGCCGGTGAGCTGCTCGAAGGTCTTGTTCACCATCACGTAGCGGCCGGTGGCGGCCTCGGTGAGCGTCACGACATCCGGGCTGGTGGCAAACAGGTGGGACAGCAGCGCCTCCGAGCGGCGCAGCGCCTCCTGCGCCCGGGAAGCCTCGGTCTGGTCAATGAAGAAGGACAAGGTGGCCGGCCCGGACGCCGCATCCACCCGCACGCTGGTGGCCTGCACCAGCCGCCGGCGGCGCGACAACGTGCGCAGGCGGAACTCCATCATCGGCAGCATCGCACCGACGGGCATGGATTCGATCTTGGTGGCCCGCTGCCGGCCGCGCTCTTCATCACCGGGCTCGTAGTGGGAGAACAGGTCCTGCCCTATCATGCTGGAGCGCTGGGTGTAGCCGAACATCGCCATGGCCGCCGGGTTGGCGTCCAGCACACGTCCCCAGCGGTGCAGCACCAGCGGGGAGGGGGAGCGTCGGAACAGTTCGCGGTAGCGGGTCTCGGTGGCCTGCATGGCCTGCTCGGTCTGTACCTCGTCCGTGACGTCACGGCCCACGCCCCAGTAGCCGCGGAAGTTGCCCTTGGCGTCAAAGCGCGGTTCGCCGCTCACCGACACATAGCGGAGCGTGCCGTCCTCGGCCGTGCGACGCATCACGAGGCCGCGAAAGGGACGGTGCGACTCCAGGTCGGCGCGGTGGGCATCGAGATCCTCGTCGGACAGGCCCAGGGTGTCGATTTCCCACGGGGTGCGTTCCATGCGGGAGGCCATCGACAGGCCGGAACTTCCCGGCTGGTGTTCGGTGAGGTGAGTGAAGCGGAATTGGCGGTCCATCTCCCAATACCAGTCCGCGGCCATGTGCAGCAGGTGGCGGAAGCGGGCATGGCGTTCGTTCACCTCCAGCAGCGTGCGGCGGATGAGCTTGGAGGTCCCCAGGCCCACCACCAGGCCCGTCAGCAGCAGCATGCCCTGGGTCAACAGCCGGGCCTGGATACCGGCCATGGGCGCGTTGGCCAGCGCCCAGCCGCCCAGTTCGGCCGTGGCGAGCCCACCCAGAATGGCCACGCCCAGGCCGAAAATGCTCAGGCCCGCCCCGAGGCTCACCGTGGCCGTGGCCAGGGCCACCATCAGGCCCATGATGCCCAGCGACTGCGCGCCCAGACCCTGATGGCGTGACACCGCCACGGACAGCGCCATGGCCAGCGCCAGCGTGAGCATGGTCAGCATGGCGGCGGGCACATGCAGGCGGGGCAGGCGCCACAGCAGCACCAAACCGGCGAGGGTCGTGGTGAACGCCACCGCGGGCGGCATCACGCCGGACCAGGGCTCGATGGGCTGGATGCTGAAGGCGAGCAGGAGGCCGCCGATGGCGGACAGCAGCACGCACGCGGCGATGAACAGCCGCGCGGCGCGCCATTGCAACCCTGGAGGCAGGCGGTCGCCGTGCGACAGTTCCTGTCCGACCAGGCTGCTCAGATCATCCTGAGAGTCTTTGCTCACTCTAGTGCCCAACCCGTTTGGTCCGGACTTGTGACGTCCGGTAACGAAGTCTCGGCGAGTGGCAGCGAAACTGGGCGGGGGCAGACCCCCGAAAACGACGCTCAGGCGTGCGTTGCGGGGCTTTGTGCGACTTAGTTGGCGCCGGGCCTGGCGCCGCCAGCGGGTCGCAGGGCGTCCCGTGTGGCCTGGGCGGCACGGCGCGCGGCGGCGGCGAAGTCTTCACCGGCGGAGGCATAGAGCACCGCGCGTGACGAATTCACGATGACCGTTCCGCCGCCCTGGGCGCCGCGCCAGCCAGCGGCCACGGTGGCGCGGGCATCGCCGCCTTGGGCACCGACGCCGGGCACCAGCAGGGGCAGGGAAGGCGCCAGTTCACGCACCCGTTCGATTTCCTGCGGGTAGGTCGCGCCCACGACCAGGCCCAACTGGCCGTTGAGGTTCCAGTCGCCTTGCGCCAATCGGGCCAGGTGCTCGAACAGCCGGGGCTGCCCGGGCTGGTCGGCCAGGCGCTGCATCTGCCAGTCATCGCCCCCCGGGTTGGAGGTGCGGCACAGGAGGAAGGCACCCTTGCCGGGATAACGCAGGTAGGGCTCCACGCTGTCGCGGCCCATGAAGGGGGAGAGCGTGACGGCATCGGCCTGGTAGCGTTCGAACGCTTCGCGGGCATATTGCTCGGCCGTGGCGCCGATGTCGCCGCGCTTGGCGTCCAGGATGACGGGCACCTGGGGCGCCGTGCGCTTCATGTAGGCCATCAGCTGCTCGAGCTGGTCTTCGGCGCGGTGCGCGGCGAAGTAGGCGATCTGCGGCTTGAAGGCGCTCACCAGGTCCTTGGTGGCGTCCACGATGGCTGCGCAGAAATCGTAGATGCGGCCGGCGTCGCCCTTCCAGTGCGTCGGGAACTTGGCCGGATCGGGGTCCAGCCCCACACAGAGCAGCGAATCATTCTGGCGCTCGGCGCCGTGCAACTGGTCCAGGAATTTCATGAACTGTATTGTGCCCCGTTGGATGTTGGCCCCCGCATGCCCGGACCTAGGGTCCGGGCATGCCGCCCCCCGAGGGGGCTGCGGGCCGTCTTGGGGCGGCCCGGCGACGGCTTTCGCTGGAGCCCCCGCATGGCCGGACCTAGGGTCCGACCATGCCGCCCCCCGAGGGGGCTGCGGACCGTCTTGGGGCGGCCCGGCGACGGCCCTCGACGCTAAAGTGCAGCCCCGCTTAAACGGCGCTTCGCGCGTTCTCGCGACTATGTGCATAGGGGTGGCTCCGGTGAAGGGCCCTCGGCTGTCGGCGGAGCTGGTGCATAAGGGTGGCTCGGGTGGGGAGGGCGTCAATGCACATCGGTGGATGGATGGGCGGGCGTGACGGGGTGGATTTGGTGGATGATGGGGCCAAACTTGGGGAGGCGGCATGGAGGTGCTGAGGACAGAGAGGCTGCGGCTGCGGTGGTTCACCGAGGCCGATGCGCCGCAGATGCTGGAACTGCTGAATGAGCCGGCATGGATCCAAAATATTCATGACGCCGAAGTGCGGACCAACGAACAGGCCGTGGCATGGATGCGCGCACGACTGCTGGCGCGCTACTGGACACTGGGCTACGGCTTTTGGGCCGCCGAGCGCCTGGACGACGGCCAGTTCCTCGGGCTGTGCGGCGTGATCAAACGCGATGGGCTGGACCATCCCGATATCGGCTACGGCTTCCTGTCGCGCCATTGGGGCCACGGCTACGCCCGCGAGGCCGCCGCCGCCACCTTCCGCTATTGCCGCGAAACCCTGGGCATGCACCGCATCCTCGGCACCACAGGACCGGAAAACCTGGCCTCGGCAAAGGTGCTCCTGGCCATCGGCCTCGAAGACCAAGGCGTGCAGCAGACCCAGGCCCATGAAGGCCTGTCACGCGTGTTCCTGTGGCAGGACGACACCCCCACCGACGACACCAAGGACATCCAGGCCCTGCGCGAACGCTGGCGCCGCGCCCTCACCACACCGCAGGGCCTGCCCACCTTCAGTGCCTGCCTCACCCCCGAAGTGGTGGCGCAATGGACGAACGGCCGCGAAGACTTTTCCGCCGAGGCCTATCGCGCGCTCGTGCAGCGCCACACCCCGCTGGCCGACGACACCACGCTGCGAGCCGTCGCCACCCCGCTGGGATGGCGGCTGGATCTCCCGCTCGAGTGACGCTGCTCGCACATGCCCTGGGCAGGGCAGGCCGGCGTGGTCTGTCCTATGCTTGCGACCATGGACGCCGTAGCCCGAATTCTGCTGATTGAAGACGATGAACGACTGGCCCACCTGGTGGCCGATGCACTGCGCAAGGCCGGCTATGCGGTCACGATCAGCGGTGACGGGCTCGCCGGCGAAACCCTGGCCAGGCAGGAGCCGTTCGACCTGATCCTGCTCGACGGCCACCTCCCCGGCAAGGACGGCTTCGATGTGCTGCGCGACCTGCGGCGCGATGTCCAGAGCCGCATCGTGATGCTGACCGCGCGTGACGACGACATCGACCAGGTGCTGGGCCTGGAAGGCGGTGCCGATGACTACATCACCAAACCGGTGGCGCCCCGCGTGCTGCTGGCACGCATCAAGGCGCTGCTGCGACGCGACACCCTGCCGGCCGCCCAGCCCGTGGGGGAGGCCCTGCATTTCGGCCCCCTGACCTTGTTGCCACAATCACGCGAGCTGCGCCTGAACGGCGAACCCGTGCCGCTGACCACGGCGGAATACGAGTTGCTGCATTTCCTGGCGCAACGCGCCGGCCAGGTGGTGAGCCGCGACGACATCATGCAGAACCTGCGAGGACTGGAATTTGACGGCCTGGACCGCGCCATCGATGCGCGCATCTCCCGCCTGCGCAAGAAGATTGGCGACGATGCCCATTCGCCCTCCCGCATCAAGACGGTCCGCGGGCAGGGCTATCTGTTCGCCATCGGCTGATGGCCTCCCTGACGCTGCGTGCCTCGCTGCTGCGGATGGCGCTGGGACTGGGGCTGGCCGTGCTGGCCCTGGCCTTGCTGGTGGAAGGGCTGGTGCTGATTGGCGCCTCCGAAGTCACCGACAACTATGTGCGCAGCTTCATGCGCGGCACCGTGGACCTGCTGGTGCGGGACCTGGCGCCACTGGACCCGCCGGCACGCCGCGAACGCGTGAAGGAGTTGGACGCACAGTTCGACTACCCGGTGCGGCTGATCCCCGCTGCAAGCGAACGCCTGACCACCGACCAGCGGGCGCGGCTGGCGCGCGGCGAGGTCATCGTGACGGGCTTCAACCGGCGCATCTATGCCGCCCTGCCCGGCGTGCCCGACCAGCTGCTGCTGCTGGGCCCGCTGGATTCGCGACGGGCCGGCGAGCTGCCCAAGGAACTGGCCGCGCAGCTGGTGGTGGCCCTGGTGCTGGCACTGGCGGTCGCCGTGCTGGCCTGGTGGCAGTTGCGCCCCTTGTGGCGCGACCTGCGAGGGCTGCAACGGGCGGCGGAGCGCCTGAGCGCCGGCCGGCTCGACACCGAGATGCCGGTGCTGCAGAGCAGGCTGTTCGCACCGGTGGTCGTGGCCAGCCGCGCCATGCTCGAACGCCTGGCCACGGCACTGGCCACCCAGCGGGAAATGACCGGCGCCGTCTCCCACGAACTGCGCACGCCCCTGGCGCGGCTGCGCTTTGCCATCGATGCATTGGTGGACGAGGACGACCGCACCGCGCGCGAGCAGGCCGTGCTGGCCTGCGAGCGCGACATCGACGAACTCGACGCACTGATCGACGCCAGCCTGACCGCGGCCCGCATGGACATGGGCGCCATGCAACCGGAGCTCATCAGCGCCGACCTCGGGGCCCTGCTCGCGCTGGAAGCCACTTCGCTGCAGCCTTTGCTGGATGGCAAGCTGCTGGAGACCGACCTGCGGTTGCCCCCCAAGGTCTCGTTCGATCCGCGACTGGTGCCCTATGCGCTGCGCAACGGGCTGCGCAATGCGGCCCGGCATGCGCGCTCGCGGGTGCATCTGTCCGCCTGGGTGGAAGCCGGGCAACTCTGGATGGCGATTGACGATGACGGTGACGGCGTGCCCCCGGCGCTGCGCGAGGCGGCGTTCGAGCCGTTCAAGCGCCTGGAGAAAAACCCCCGGACTGGCAACCGCGGCTTCGGACTTGGCTTGTCGATCGTCAGGCACGTCGCGCAGGCCCACGGCGGGCAGGCGCGCCTGGGCGAGGCGCCCCGCCTGGGAGGCGCCCGGCTGCTGCTGCATTGGCCGGCCACCGGGCCCGGGACTAGCGCTGCGTGAACCTTCGCAAAGCGAAGGCGGCTGCTCTGTCATGAACCGTCACAAACCGCCTCAAGAGGCGCCACAGACAGGGAAGACCCGGATTCTCAGAATGAGCTCCATGTCGAACGCGGAACCAGCCGGAACCACCGGCACCGCAGGACGACAGGCAACCAAAGCGTCAGACGACCTGAACGTCCGGCGCTCAGCTCTGAAGGAGAGTCCACATGAACCGCAACAACAAGAACATCGTCCTGTCTGGTGGCAAGAAGGCCGGCCTGCTGGCCGCCGCCGCCGTGGCACTGACCTTGGGCTCGGGCCTGGCCATGGCGGCCGACACGCCCTACTACATCGGTGGTGACGTCGGCAAGGCCGAGCAGCGCGTGGATGGCAACGCGCAAAAGCGCTCCAGCGACAGCTACAGCATCTTCGGCGGCTACAAGTTCAACGAGAACTTCGCTGTCGAGGCCGCCTATACCGACCTGGGCAAGATCGACTTCGGCGGCGTCACGACCAAGAACAAGGTCTATTCGCTGGACGGCATCGCCCGCGCGCCGCTGGGCAACAACTTCGGCATCTACGGCAAGGTCGGTGTGGCCTATGCCCAGCGCGATTACTCGGCTGGCCTGGGTGACGACGACAAGACCGGCCTGAAGCTGGGTGTCGGCGTGGACTACGCGCTGACCAAGAACGTTTCGCTGCGTGCTGAAGCCACCCGCTTCAACAACATGCCCGACGGCAACGGCTTCAACAAGAAGGTTGACCGACTCGGCGTGGGCCTGGCTTACCAGTTCTGATGCATCTGTTCTGATGCCCTGACCAGGCATCGGCGCCGGCCGGACACACGCTCCCAAGCGACGTTCCTCTCCCTCCCCCTGAATGCCGGACGGCGATGGGCGGTGCCTCAGGCACCGCCCTTTTTTTTGTCGACGCTGTCCTGGTGTCGCGCGACACACGGTGCGCGGCCCCTCCTTGTGCAAGCCGGTGCGCAGCCAATTTCCGTTGGATGTTGCGGGTAACCTGCTTCAGGCCTGGCCGACTCAGGGGCCATGTTCCAGCCTTGCACACGTCCCTTTGCCGAAGTCGCGGACTCGCTGTACCTGCCCGCCTCCTTCCAGCCACCGCCCGCTGGCGTGGCAGCGCCGGAGCGGCCGCATGACTGGCTCTACTTCGAGCCCGAGGCCTGGCGGGAAGCCGGAGGCTTTGAGGCTTTCTTGCGCTCACCCGAATTCGATGCGCTGTGCGAGCAGATCCAGGCGCGCGTGCACAGCTGCATCGACTTCGCCCGGCTGCACGCGACACCGGGCGAGGCGGCGCATGTGCGTGACGATCTGACCAGCTTTCTCCAGCACCTCTGTCACGGCCGCGGCAGCTATTTCTCCAATGGACGGCTGCAAATGCTGTGCACCCTGGGCAAGCAGGCGCTGGACGACTTCAGCCTGCTGCTTCAGGAGCCCACCATTGAACTTGGCCAGCGGCTGCGGGCCCTGCGGGAGATGTCCGTGCAGGCCAGCATGTGCATGGGCGCGGGCCCGGCATTCATGAACGCGCTGGAGGAGGTGATGCAGCCCGCCGGCACGCTGCGAGGGCAGTACTGGTGTGTGCTCAAGGAGATGCTGGACCAGTCGATCCAACAGCACGTGGCCACCCTCTGCGCAGACAAGGGCCCGCAATGGAACCAAACCATGGAGACCCACGTGGTCAACCGCATGCGGCTGGAACTGGGCCTGCCAGGCGCGCGGCCGGAGGACGACTTCAGCTACTTCTCCTGGATCACGCCGGTCCATGTGCAGGCGTGCGCGAACGCCTTGCTGCATCACTGCCGTCCGGTGCAGGTGGCCTATGTGATGGCGGCCCGTTACCGCGCCCAGGTGCAGGACATGGCCAGCCAGCAGTTGCAGATCCCGGCGGCCGGCCTGGACCTCAACGATGAACTGCACATGGACGCCGTGCTGCGCGCGGTCAGGCATCTGGCGCCGACCTACCCGGGCGTTTCTCACCACAGCCTCATGACCATGGACCCGGACAATGGCGACTTCCGCTGGGTCCTGGACGACGCGCTGCTGGCGCGCGAGCTGTTGCTGGCGCTGTCCGCGCAGCAGTTGATCCGCCCGCCGGTGATCCAGACGGCGGTGCGCGGGAGCCTGCCGGACGGCACGCGCTGGGCGGTGCACCACATCGACGAGCGGCTGCCCTACGTGAGAGAGCTGCGCGCTGGCGCCAACCCCGAGCAGGCGGTACTTCCGCTGCGCGCCGTGCACCTGGCGCCACTGATGCGGCGATCCCGCAGTGAACCGCTGCGGGAGGCCGGCCTGCAGGCCGTGCTGCGAGGCGAACCGGTGGAGGCTTTGCGGCACATACCCCCCAGCGCGCTCCCGCAGGTCGCGCAGCTGGCCGCGCTGCTGGACCGATTGGGCCCCGAGGCCATGCTGCAATGGGTCCGCAACCAGCAATTCGAGGCGAGCGAGGTGGTGACCTTGCTGATCGTGGCGACGGCGATCTCCGAGGACACGTTGCTGCGGGGCTTGATCCCGGCTTTGATCGACATGGGCGCCCAGCAGGTACTGCTCGACAACGGCGGCCCCATGCTTGAGTGGGCAGCCCTGCGAAACCGCGCCCCAGCCTTGCAGCGCTGGGGCGACTTGCTGCTCTTCCACCTTGACGGCGGTCAGCACTGGCCGTTCCTCAGGGAAGGGGCCGACAGCTGGCACTTCATGAGCAACGTGCTGATGAGCGGGCAACTGGATACCTTGGACCTCCTTTTGGACCTCATGCGCAAGGTCGCCCAACGCATGCAGCCGCCGTCCCCGGTGCTGATGCAATGGTTCAAGGCGCCCCTGTCGAAGGCGATGCAAGCAGGGCGCCTGGAAGCCTTGCGCGCCTGGCAGCACCATGTGGAGCAGCTGGTGGAGGCCAGGCTGCTGGACCGCCACGAGGTGAGGGATCTGCTGGATGCCGAGCTGGGCGCACGCGGCTGTCTTGGCGCCATGAACGCTGGGCAGTCGCAGCTGGTGCAGTGGCTCCAGTCGATGCTCTCCAAATGGGCGAACGCAGGCGTTCTGGATCCGCTGGACGTGGCGCAATACTTCTGCGGGCAGTTCGAAGAGGACATCCTCGCCACCGGGGTGTATCTGCCCTACCCCGACTGCCTGCGGGCCTATCTGGACGCGCTGGTGCGGATGGCCCAGCAGCACCATGTCGAGGTCGAGCGGCTGCAGCGTCTGCTCGTCAAGGCACGCAAGGAACCTTTCGACATGGTGGCAACCATGATGGCACGGGCGGATGCCCGCTTCAGCGACGCCTGGGTGGACGCCGTGATCGAGCTGGTGCGTGGCGATCTGCTCACGCCGGAGTGGGTGGGGCACGCCCTGTCACGACGGGCTTTGCGCGGCCACCCCTCGCAGCTGATGAACTTTCGCACCCTGACCACCGTGCTCTCGCCATCGTGGAGCCTTGGCCCGCAGCACCGGCCGCTGCAGCTCCTGCCGCCCGAGCACCAGCTCCATCACTGGACCCGCAGCGTGGTCCGCCTGTGTCAGTCGGGCGCCTTGGCGCCGGACAAGGCGCGCTTCCTGATCGAAGGCACGTTTGCGCGTGTACCGGCCATGAGGGCAACATTGCTTCGTGGTGATGCTGAGCATTCCGTCCTGTCGCAGATAGAAATGCTGTCTGCGATGCGCAAGAACGGTCTCATCGACGATGCAGCCCTGGCCCACCTGCTGCTGGGGCGCGATGCGCAAGGCGGTCCGGACCGCAGCTTCAGCGTGGCTGAAAGCCGCATGGCGGCGGTCTGGCGCCCGGCCGTATACGCTGCCCTGAGCCACGACCGGTTGCCGTGGTCGGTCCTGCCGCTGCTGGCGGAGGCGTTCCCATCGTCGTCGACTTCGCCGCCGGGCCCCCCGCCGTCTGCGGAGCGACCTTAGATGCGACGCGCGAGCGCCTCGGCTTGGCCGGTGTAGGTGGACGGCGTCATGGCCAGCAGGCGCTGCTTTTCCGTCTCGGGCAATTCCAGGCCCAGGATGAAGCTGCGGATCGCTTCGGCCGTGATGGCCTTGCCGCGCGTCAGTTCCTTCAGGCGCTCATACGGGTTGGGCAGGGCATACCGGCGCATGACGGTCTGGATGGGCTCGGCCAGCACTTCCCAGGCGGCGTCCAGGTCGGCTTGCAGGGCGGCCGGGTTGAGTTCCAGCTTGTCCAGGCCCTTGCTCAGCGAGTCATAGCCCAGCAGGGCATAGCCCAGCGCCACGCCCATGTTGCGCAGCACCGTCGAATCGGTAAGGTCGCGCTGCCAGCGGCTGATCGGCAGCTTCTGGCTCAGGTGGGTCAGCACCGCATTGGCCAGCCCGAAGTTGCCTTCCGCATTCTCGAAGTCGATCGGATTGACCTTGTGCGGCATGGTGGACGAGCCGATCTCCCCGGCCTTGGTCCGCTGCTTGAAGTAGCCCAGCGAGACATAGCCCCAGACATCGCGGGACCAGTCGATCAGGATGGTGTTGGCACGGGTCACCGCGTCGAACAGCTCCGCCATGTAGTCGTGCGGCTCGATCTGGATGGTGTAGGGGTTGAAGCTCAGGCCCAGCTGCTGCTCGATGACGCGCTGGCTGAAGGCTTCCCAGTCGGTCTCGGGATAGGCCGACAGATGGGCGTTGTAGTTGCCCACGGCGCCGTTCATCTTGGCCAGCAGCCGGACGTCGGCCACCACCGTGCGGGCGCGGCGCAGACGGGCCACCACATTGGCGATTTCCTTGCCGACCGTTGTCGGGCTGGCGGTCTGGCCGTGGGTGCGGCTGAGCATCGGCGCGGCGGCCATGGCCTGGGCCATCTCGGTCAGCTTGGCAATGACGCGGTCCAGCGCCGGCAGGATCACCTGCTCACGCGCCGCCTTGAGCATCAGGCCGTGGCTGGTGTTGTTGATGTCTTCGCTGGTGCAGGCGAAGTGCACGAACTCGCCCGCTGCCTGCAGTTCGTCCCGGCCGGCGAACTGCTGCTTGATCCAGTACTCGACCGCCTTCACGTCGTGGTTGGTGGTCTTTTCGATGTCCTTGATCGCCTGCGCATCGGTCTCGCTGAACTGGCTCACCAGCCCGCGCAGGAAGCCGCGCGAGTCTTCGGACAGCGGCTTGAATTCGTCCAGCCCGGCATCGGACAGGGCGATGAACCATTCGATCTCCACCTGCACCCGGCGATGCATCAGCCCGAACTCGGACAGCAGCGGGCGAAGCGACGCCATGCGCGAGGCGTAGCGGCCATCCAGGGGCGACAAGGCGGTGAGGGCGGAGAGATTCATGGCAAATGGGCACGGGGCCACGGCTGGGCAAACCCGTAGATTCTACAGAGCCGGTCCGCGGCAACGGCAGGCCACCCTGCGCGCAACCGCGACAATCGCCGGGTAGTGCGGACAATTCATGAGGGATGGGATGAGGTTCTTGACGCGCGGGCCAAAACGGCCGCTGGGCCTGGCCATGGCTGGCGTGGTCGCCGCAGGCGTGCTGTGCGCCTGCCAGCAACAGGCGGAGCCGGTGCCGGCGGCCCCCACGCCGGCGGTCGTCGCCTCGGCGAGCCCGGTCGCCAGCGCCACGCTGGTGCAGCAATCGGATCAGTTGCTGGCGCGTTATCGCCAGATGATCGTGTTGATGGATGGCGAAGGTACGCTCAAGCCGGCCGAACGTGAAGCGGTGCATGCGGTGGGGCTGCTTCTGTTCCACGACATGCAGGCCAGCCTGCAGTCGCTCGTGGCCACGGCCGCGGCCCAGGCCCAGGACCCGGCGGGCCTCGCCGCGCTGGCCGCGCTGCTGGATCGCATCGAGACCGAACCCGGCTGGTTCGACGCCGACCGCCTGGCGTTCAAGGAGTTCCTCGTTCAGCTGGAACAGCAATTCAGCACGTCCCAGAGCATCACCGGCCTGAAGCTGGCCAAGCGGGCGCATGAGGACCTGGCGGTGCTGTCTGAAGTGGAGCATGCCTACGAGCAGGAGCTGCGCGACACCTTCGGACGCTTCGCCCAGCGCGGCATCACGCTCAAGCGCGAGAAGTGGACCGACTATGTCGGCAAGCTGCGCCAGCTCTATGCCCGCGAGACGATTCTCAAGGACTACGCCACCGTCCTGCCGGACCTGCAGGCCCGCCCTTCGGACGCCGGCAGCCCGGCAACGCCGTCAGCCAGTGCTGCCAGCGCGCAGCAGCGGACGACCAAGGAAGAGCGCGAGCTCTTTGGCCGGCAGCTTCCGCCCAAGACGGTCCTGCTGACCTTCGACGATGGTCCGCATCCGCGCTACACCGACGAGATCCTGGACATCCTCAAGCGCTACCAGGCGCCAGCGGTGTTCTTCGAGCTGGGTCGCAACCTGGGGACGGTGGATGCCAAGGGCCAGGTCCGGCCGGGGCCGGGCGTGCAGGTGGCCAAGCGGGTGCTCGCCGCTGGCCATCCGATTGCCAATCACAGCTTCAGCCATGGCGTGATGTCCAAGTTCCAGCTGGATCAGGTGAAGCAGGAAGCCAGCCAGACCGAGGCGTTGCTGGATGCCGCCGGCCGTGACGGCCAGCCGCTGTTCCGTTTTCCGTATGGGGCCCGCAACGACACGGCCCTGGGTGTGATCGAAGCGCTCAAGCTCAGGTCGATGATGTGGAACGTCGATTCGCTGGACTGGTCGGACCCCATCCCCAAATCGATCGCGGCGCGTGTCATGAACGAGTTGTCCAGGCAGCAGCGCGGCATCGTGCTCTTCCACGACATCCATGCCCGCACCGTGGAGGCGCTGCCCCTGGTGCTGGAGCAACTCAAGGCCGAAGGCTACCGCTTCGCCGCCTGGAAGGACGGCCGCATCGAGCCAGTGGCCGGCGCAACCGATGCGCAGACGCCCGAGCTGGGAGCCGCCACCCTCTATCGGGACAGCCTTGCCCTGGTGATTGGCATCGACAACTACCAGCGCTGGCCGCGCCTGCAGCATGCGGTGCGAGACGCACAGGCCCTGCGCGACACCCTTCAGAACCAGTTCGGCTTCCGCGCCGAGAACATCACCACCCTGACGGATGGCGACGCGACCCGGGCGAACATCCTGCGGGCCCTCAACAGCCTGGCCAAGGACAAGGCGGGCGCGTCGCGCCTGAAGCGCGACGACCGGGTGCTGGTCTTCTTCGCCGGACACGGCAGCACCCGCCGGCTGCCCAGCGGCCGGGACGTTGGCTACATCATTCCCGTGGATGCTGGCACCGACGATCTGCAAACCGATGCCATCGCCATGCCGCAGCTGCAAGAGCTCAGTGAGGCGCTGCCGGCCAAGCATGCCTTCTTTGTCATTGACGCCTGCTATTCCGGCCTGGGCCTGACGCGCGGCGGCGCCCCGGGCAGTGCCAACTTCATGCGGGACAACGCCCGGCGGCTGGGCCGCCAGATGATGACGGCGGGCGGTGCCGACCAGCAGGTGGCGGACGACGGACCGGGCGGGCACTCGGTCTTCACCTGGACGCTGCTGCAGGCGCTGTCCGGCAAGGCCGACCTCAATGGCGACGGCCTGATCACCGCCACGGAGCTGGCAGCCTATGTGGCGCCCGCCGTGTCGGCCATCGCGCACCAGACGCCGGCCTTTGGCAGCCTGCCCGGATCGGAAGGGGGCGAGTTCATCTTCGAACTGGCGTCCGCGCCCGAGCAGGCCTTGAGTACCACCAGCGCCCAGCTCGATGTGCAGGCCAGCGTGCTGGCCAAGCGGGCCGACCAGGCGCGCGATGCCCAGCTTCAACCGCTGGCCGCCGCCAGTGCGGCCACGGGCGCCGTGAGCACGACAGGGCCGATCGCAGCGGCCAGCGCGGCCGCCGTGCAGGTGACCGTGAAGGGCCTGGATGGCAAGGACACCGCCATTGCCACGAGCGCCACCGCGGCGCCCGTGAGTGCTCGCGTGGCGGCGCAGCGGGCGAATGACCGTGGGCTGCAGCTCTACAAGGAGCGACGGTATGACGAGGCCGAAGCAGCATTCACCGAGGCGCTGAAACTCCAGCCGCGCTTCGCGCTCGCCGCCAACAACCTCGGTTTCATCTATTTCAAGCGCGACAAGCCGGTGGAGGCCGCCCGCTGGTACCGCAAAGCCATCGAGATCGATGGCAGCCGCGCCTTGGCCCACCTGAACCTTGGCGATGCGCTGCTGCTGGCCAACCAGGACAAGGAGGCCCGGGCGGCCTATGCCAGCTTTATCGAGCTGTCGCCCAACCACCCGAGGGTGCAGCAGCTCAAGGCCTGGATGGCCAACCCGGAGGGCGAGCCCCGGCCGCAGCCGCCGCGGTAAGGCGACGTTTAGGGGAATGACTGGAAAAGGGTTGTCCCTGATGTCGGGGACTCCGCCTTGCTGCTTAATCCGCGATTCCTTCTTCAATCGCTGGTTTCCGCCTCCTTCCATGGCCTCCCTGGCTTCCGATGGCGTCGCACCGCGCCTGACACGCGTGCATCAGATCGACCCGCTCGCGTGGGCGCCCTTGCTGGCGGCCAGCGACGCGGAAGGCTGGCACATGCTGCGCAGGCTGATGGACGAATGGCGCAGCGGAGCGAACCGGTACGACCGGCCCGGCGAATCACTCTGGGCGTGGCTGGATGCGCGGGGTTTCGTGATCGCGGTGGGCGGGCTCAATGTGGAGCCGGCGCCAGGGCGCCCCGGAACCGGCCGCATGCGGCGCTTCTACGTCCACCCCGGATGGCGCGGGCACGGGCTGGCTCGGCGTCTGGTGGGTGCTGTGCTCGCCAGCGCGCAAGGCCATTTCACCCGGCTGCATGTCAATTGCGAGCATGCGCAGTCCGCCGTGTTCTGGGCAAGATGCGGTTTTACCGCCGTATCCAGCGACACGAACGAGGCGCTCAGGCGCCCGGCGCTGTACACCCACGTGCGCCTGTTGCCGCAGTTGCAGCCGCACGTGGCCTGATGAAGGCGAGGCACGGCTGATTGGCCGCCAAGGCGGCCGCGATCACGCATTGTTCGGCCAGACGTGGGAGGGCCGGGCGGGATCAGGGCCAGTGCCGCGCCTGCACGGCCGCCACCTGGGGCAGGGCCTCGATGCGTTTGAGCAGCGCATGGAAATCGGGCCGGTGCTGCGCCAGATGGGCGCGCGCACCAGACCATTTCGACACGATCACCGCCATCATGTCCAGCGCGCCGGGCACTTCACCGCTGAGCCACGGGCGGCCGGGGAACTGGTCGGCAAACATCTCCCAGTGCAGATGCAGGCGCTGCCGGGCGCCTTGTTTCACCGCCTCTCGCGCCGCCGGATCTTCACTGGTGGTGAAGCGTTCCGGGTAGTCGATGATGGTGATCTGGCTATAGCAATTGGCGGCGATGAACACCAGCCCGCGCAGGATCTGGTCGCGCTGCGCCTCGCTTTGCCCGAGCAGCCGGGCTTGCGGGAAGCGCAGGCCCAGATGCATGAGGATGGCCGCGCTTTCGGTCAGCACTTCGCCCGCCGGTGTGCGCACGGTCGGGATCTGCATCAGCGGATTGAGCTGCCGCAGTTCCTCGCGCGCCGATGCGTCCTCCCAGGAAGACGCATGCACCAGCCGGTAGGGCTGCTCGCACCAGGCCAGGGCAATTTCCGCGATGGCAGAGCCGGAGCCCTGGGTGCCGTAGAGCACGTAGGCGGCGGGGCCGGCGGCGTCGCCGCCGGACTGGGAAGGAGCGGACGAGGTGTTCATGGGGCCAGTGTAGGCAGCCCGCCGTCCAGGCGCACGAGTGTGCGTCCCCCCGGTTGGAGCGACAAGCCACCTAAATGGGTGCATGACGCCCGTTGTTTCGGGGCCGCAGTCCGAGGAAGCGACTCGCTAGAATCAGCCGCAGAATCCCGAGGTTGTTGGTCCGGATACGAATGAAACTCATCGGTTCACTCACCAGTCCCTATGTCCGCAAGGTCCGCATCGTCATGGCGGAAAAGAAGCTCGACTATCAATTCGAGCTGGAGGATGTCTGGGGCAGCGACAACATCCTCAAGATCAATCCGCTGGGCAAGGTGCCCTGCCTGGTCATGGAAGGCCAGGATTCCATCACCGGTGCCGTGTTCGATTCCCGTGTGATCGTCGAATACGTGGACACGCTTTCGCCCGTGGGCAAGCTCATTCCCGAGCGTGGCCGGGAGCGCTGCGAGGTGCGCACCTGGGAAGCGCTGGCCGACGGCCTGCTGGACGCCTGCCTGGCGGCCCGCATGGAAGACACCTGGAGCGGCCGCACCGACGCCGAGCGCAGCGCCGCGTGGGTGCAGCGCCAGATGAACAAGGTCCATGCCTCGCTGCAGGCCATGGCCCATGGGCTGGGGGAGAAGAACTGGTGCTCCGGCAACCATTTCACCCTGGCCGACATCTCGCTGGGCTGCGCCCTGGGCTACCTGGACTTCCGCTTCCCCGCCATCGACTGGCGTGCAAGCCATGCCAACCTGGCCCGTCACTTTGACAAGCTGATGACGCGCGCCAGCTTCCAGGACACCGTGCCTCCCGCGGCCTGAGCGCGCCTTCGCCGCGCGGGGGCTGGCGCCCCGGGCGAGGGATGCCGGCCTGCCTCCCATGACCTGTGTCCGCCGACGTCGGCATGGGGCATTCTGGGGCCACAATCAGCGCGTTGCGCCGCGGGTGCAGGCGCCTGATCTCCGAGGGAGGATGCAATGGGATTGAAAGCCGTGTTTTCGCCAATCGGCCGCTTTTTTGGCGGGCTGTGGTGGCTGCTCAATGGAACGCGACGGGTGGTGCTCAACCTGCTGTTCCTGATTTTGCTCATCGCGCTGCTGTGGGGCCTGTTCTCGCACGGCAAGGGCGTGCAAGGGCAGACGACGCTGGTGCTGGACCTCCAGGGCGAGTTGGTGGAGCAGTTCTCCGGCTCCGCGCGCGACCAGGCCATGGCCCAGCTGCGCGGCGAGAACCGCTCGCAGACCCGCCTGCGTGACGTGCTGGCGGTGCTGGACGCCGCGGCCAAGGACGACCGGATCGTCCAGCTGTTCCTGGACCTGGACCACATGGGCGGCGCCACGCCCGCCACGCTGCATGAACTGCAAGCGGCGATCGCGCGCTTCAAGGAGAGCAAGAAGCCCGTCGTTGCCTTCGCGAACAACTACGACCAGCGCAGCTACTACCTGGCCGCCCAGGCGAACGAGGTCTATGTGCACCCGATGGGCAGCGTGGTCATCGAAGGCTTTGGCCGCTATCGCAACTACTACAAGGACGCGCTGGACCGCGTGGGCATTTCCGCCAACGTGATGCGCGTGGGCACCTACAAGAACTTCGCGGAACCCTACTTCGCCAATGCGCCGTCGCAGGCGTCCATCGAAGCGGAGAGTTATCTCTTTGACGAGCTCTGGGCGCGTTACCAGCTGGAGATCGAGCAGGCCCGCAAGCTGGACAAGGGCGCCATTGCCAAGGCCATCGAGGAGCTGCCGCAGCGTCTGGCCGCGGTCAATGGCGACATCGGCAAGCTGGCCCTGCAGGAAACGCTGGTGGACGGCCTGAAGACGCGTGACCAGGTGGAACTGCTGCTGGAGCAGCGCGGTGCCAAGGACGACAAGTCGCTGCGCGCCATTCCCCTGGGCGCCTACGTGGCGCAGCTCTCGCCCCAGCTGCCCAAGCCGGAGGGCCAGGTCGGCATTATCGTGGCCGAAGGCGAGATCGTGGATGGCCAGGCGTCGCCGGGCCGCATCGGCGGTGATTCCACCTCGGCCCTGATCCGCCAGGCTCGCCAGGACGACAAGATCAAGGCCGTGGTGCTGCGGGTCAACTCGCCCGGCGGTAGCGCCTTTGCCTCCGAGCTGGTGCGTCGCGAGCTGGAGCTGACCCGCGCGGCGGGCAAGCCGGTGGTCGTGTCCATGGGCGGCGTGGCGGCCTCGGGCGGCTACTGGATCTCCATGTCCTCCGACGAGGTGATTGCCGACCCGTCCACCATCACCGGGTCGATCGGCGTGGTGGGCATGCTGCCGACCGGCGAGAAGCTGATGGACAAGCTGTCCATCCATACCGGCGGCTACACCACCACCTGGCTGGCGGGTGGGTACGACCCGCGCCGTCCGCTGGACCCGCGCATGGCGGCCGTGGTCCAGTCCACCATTGAACACACCTATGCGGAGTTCACCGGCCGGGCGGCCACGGCGCGCAAGAAGAGCGCCGCGCAGATCGATGCCGTGGGCCAGGGCCGCGTGTGGACCGGGGCCCAGGCGCTGGAGCGTGGCCTGGTGGACAAGCTCGGGCGGCTGAGTGACGCCATTGCCAGTGCGGCCAAGCGCGCCAACCTCGGCGATGCGCCGTCGGTGCGCTATGTCGAAGCCGAACGCGGTCGCCTGGAGCGCCTGATCTCGGGCCTGACCGAGTCGGCGATGCCCTCCGTTCGCGCAGAGGTCGTGAAGGCACTGGGCGGCATCCCGCAACTGCCTGCACCGCTGCAGGAGGCACAGACCGACATGACCTGGTTGGCTGAGCAGGCGCAGCCCGACACGCGGGCCGGAGCCAGCCGCGCCCCGGTGAAAGCCATCGTGCACTGCCTGTGCACGGCGCCCTGACAGGGCCCTGCCGGATAGGGCTGCATCCAGCGCCGCCCGAAAGGGCTGCCTGGAGGTGCTGCCTGGAGTTTCTGCCTAAAGGGGCTGCCTGAAGGGGCTGCTTGAAGGGGCGGCCGGATGTGCTGCCTGAAAGGGCGGCCACAAAGGACGGCCTGAAGCAGCGGGCTCAATGGCGCGGTGCGCCGCCCTGGTCGGGGGCGGCGCAGCGCCTGCGCTCACTGACGGTCGAACTTGAAGACCGCCATGCTGGCGCGCAGGTTGGGCAGCGTCCGTACCGCGCGGCCCGCCTGCACCCCAAAGCTGTCCAGCACCCGAAGGCCGCACTTGCGCGCCAGCACTTCGAAGTCCGCATAGGTGCCCACGCGGATGTTGGGGGTGTCGTACCACTGGTAGGGCAGGACCCGGGTCACCGGCATGCGGCCGGTGAGCACCTGCAGCCGGTTCGGCCAGTGTGCGAAATTGGGGAAGCTGACGATCCCCATCCGGCCCACCCGAGCCGTCTCGCGCAGCATGGCCTCGGTGTTGCGCAGGTTCTGCAGCGTCTCCAGCTGCAGCACCACATCGAAGCTCTGGTCCTCGAAGATGGCGAGCCCCTCTTCCAGGTTGAGCTGGATGACGTTGACGCCCCGCTGAGCGCAGGCCAGCACATTGCTGTCGTCCAGTTCCACCCCATAGCCGGTGCACCCCTTGGTGGCCTGCAGGTGGGCCAGCAACTCGCCGGTGCCGCAGCCCAGGTCCAGCACGCGGGACCCGGCCGGCACCAGGTCGGCGATCATCTGCATCACGGCGCGGTCGCTCATGCCTGGCCTCCATTGAACTCGGCGGCAATGCGCTCGAAGTAAGCCTTCAGCACGCCGTGATAGCGCGGGTCGTCGAGCAGGAAAGCGTCGTGGCCATGGGGGGCGTCGATCTCCGCATAGGAGACGTCGCGCCGGTTGTCCAGTAGCGCCTTGACGATCTCGCGCGAGCGCGCGGGCGAGAAGCGCCAATCGGTCGTGAAGCTCACGACCAGGAACTTGCACAGCGCGCTGGCGAAGGTGCGGCTCAGGTCGCCGCCGTGGGCGCGGGCCGGGTCGAAATAGTCCAGGGCGCGGGTGATCAGCAGGTAGGTGTTGGCGTCGAAGTACTCGCTGAACTTGTCGCCCTGGTAGCGCAGGTAGCTTTCGATCTGGAACTCGATGTCGTGCGTCGAGTAGCCCAGTTCCGCCGAGCGCATTTGCCTGCCGAACTTCTGCTCCATCACGTCATCGCTGAGATAAGTGATATGGCCAATCATGCGGGCCACGCGCAGGCCGCGTCGCGGCACGACGCCGTGCTCGTAGAAGAAGCCGTCGTGGAATTCCGGGTCGGTGATGATGGCCCGCCGGGCCACCTCATTGAAGGCAATGTTTTGCGCGGACAGGTTGGGGGCGGTGGCCACTGCGACGCAGTGGCGCATGCGCTGGGGATAGCGCAGCGACCAGTCCAGCGCCTGCATGCCGCCCAGCGAGCCGCCCAGCACGGCGGCCAGCTGCTGGATGCCGAAGCGGTCCAGCACGCGGGCCTGGGCGTCCACCCAGTCATGCACCGTGACCACCGGGAAGTCGGCGCCATAGACGCGGCCGGTGGCGGGGTTGATGTGCATCGGGCCGGTGGAGCCGAAGCAGGAGCCGAGGTTGTTCACGCCGATGACGAAGAACTTGTCGGTGTCCAGGGGCTTGCCCGGGCCGACGAGGTTGTCCCACCAGCCTTCGCTCTTGTCGACGCCGGCATAGGTGCCGGCCACGTGATGGCTCGCGTTGAGCGCGTGGCACACCAGCACGGCGTTGGAGCGGTCCCGGTTGAGCTCGCCATAGGTCTCGACCATCAGCTCGTAGTCACCGATGCTGGCGCCGCTGCGCAGGGGCAGGGGCTGGTCGAACAGGAGTCGCTGCGGTGTGACGTCACCGACTGAACCCATAAAACACCTCATCAACAAAAAACCCGGCACCGCTGCTTGAAGCGGAACACCGGGCAGATCAAAGGCAAGTATAGCCCCCGCATGACCGGACCTAGGGTCCGGTCATGCCGCCCCCCAAGGGGGCTGCGGGCCGTCTTGGGGCGGCCCGGCGACGGCCCTCTTCGCTAACAGTGAGCCCCGCTTGAACGGCGCTGCGCGCGTTCGGCGCGACTATGTGCGTCGGGGTGGCTCCGGTGAAGGGTGTGGCCCCCGCATCACCGGACCTAGGGTCCGGTGATGCCGCCCCCCGAGGGGGCTGCGGGCCGTCTTGGGGCGGCCCGGGACATGCTGGCCCCCGGCTGAACTCGCCTATGGCTCGTTCATCCGCCCCCCAAGGGGGCTGCGGGCCGTCTTGGGGCGGCCCGGCGACGGCCCTCTGCGCCAACAGCGAGCCCCGCTTGAACGGCGCTGCGCGCGTTCGGCGCGACTCTGTGCAAAAAGGTGGTTTTGGTTGGGTGGCTTCAAAAGCCTAGGGATGTGGTGACTTAGAGGGGCTGGGCCTTGCCGATGCGGACCATGGTCTGGCCGGCGCGGCCGGGGCGCTGCATGGGCATGATGAGCACTGCATCATCGTGAGGCGTGAACCATTGGTGGCCGTCGTCTTCCGCGAGCAAGGTGCCCGCTTCCGGGATCTCCATCAAGTGGCGTACAGGGCGTACAAAACGGAACGACGCCGTGCGGGCCGTGAGGGCCTGACCGACACGGATCAGGCGCTGATGCGCCGGTAATGGACAGCAGCAGTGAGACGCCGCCCAGGCGGGGTCCACGACGCCGGCATGGCTCAGGAAGCGCAAACTGACGTCCAGCGCCATGTCGGCCGACGGTGCCTCCCAGTGCGCGCCACACTCCACCAGCAGCGCCTGACGCCCACTGCCCGCATCCGCAAAGCCACCACGATCAATCAGGCGCAGCCCCGCCGCATGCCCGGTATCAACCAGCAAGGTCGCAGGCTGCCCCAGCGCACGCGCCAGCGGCACACTCTTGTCCGTCATGCCGCAAATGCTCAACGCCGGCGCACCCGCCTCCTGCATGGAGTGAAGATCCAGCAGCAGGTCCGCCGCATCCACAAACGGACGCAGTTCCCGCGCACGGCGCAGCTCCACCGAATCCCGCGGCCCCCGAAGCACCGCGTCATCCCATACCCGGTTCAAGTCCTCATCCACATACCGGGATGCATAGGGGTTGTCAGCGTCAAAGCGGTCAAAGGCCGCCATGTTGGCAAACGCCAGGATCAGACGGCCCCGCAAGGGGCGCACGTCCTGTCGCAGCAGCCAGTCCAGTGCCAAAGCCCCGCACAGCTCGTTGCCGTGCGTCAGCGCCATCAGCATGACCGTGGGGCCGGGGTGGCCGGAGTCCCGCAGGTGCACGTAATCCACGCCAGTGCCGCCGTCGCGCCAGGGGCGCAGGTCGGGCGGGGTGAGCGTCAGGCCTTCGGACATCCGGGAACCGCCCGCCGGCTGCCAGGGGCTGGCCGCAGTGGCGGTGTATTCCCCATTCGGGGAATCACCGGGCGAAACTGGCAACACAGAGCGGCGAGGAGGTGACGGACCCATGGCGATGGATCCTACACTTCCACCCATGAGAACTTTGACCGGCCATGACGGCCTGCCCCTGCATTGGCGCGAGTGGGGCGCAGACCCCGCACAGCGCCCCCGGGGTACCCTGCTGATCGTGCACGGCCTGGGAGAGCACATCGGGCGCTACGACGCCGTGGCCCGGCGACTCAACGCCTGGGGATGGCACGTGGTGGGCTATGACCAGCGCGGCCATGGCGCCTCCGCCGGCGCCCGCGGAGACATCCCCCTCCCAGACAGCCTCCAGCGCGACCTCTCCTGCGCCATCGACGCCGTACGCAGCGACGCGCGCATGAACCAGGGCCCGCTGGTCCTGCTGGGCCACAGCATGGGCGGCGCCGTGGCCGCCAGCTTCGTGGCCGGCGCCCTGGTGCCCACGGAATGGTCCCGCCTGGTGGACGGCCTGGTGCTCAGCTCGCCCGCCCTGGACGTGGGCATGTCCGTCGTGCAGCGCGGCCTGCTCGCCACCACCTTGCCGCTGATGCCCCACATGGCCGTGGGCAACGGCTTGAACCCCGCATGGATCTCCCGCAGCGCCGAGGTGGTCGAGGCCTACAGGAACGACCCCCTGGTGCACAACCGCATCACACCCATGCTGGCCAGGATGCTGGCCGACACCGGAGCGGCCCTGCTCCCCCAGGCCGCCCGATGGCCGGTACCCACGCTGCTGATGTGGGCCGGCGCCGACCGCTGCGTGGCACCAGCCGGTAGCGCCACCTTCGCCGCCGCCGCCCGCAAGGGGGCCGACGGCTCCGGCGTCGAGGCTGAATGCTTCGACGGCCTGGCCCACGAAATCTTCAACGAGCCCGAGCAGGACCGGGTCTTTGCCCGCCTGCAGTCCTGGCTGGCCGCCCGCTTCTAGAATCAATGCCTCACCCACGGCGGCCCCACCGGCCGCGCAGGAGCTCCTCATGAACGCACGTGATCCGTCGTTGCCGCTGCAAGCCGATGAAGTCAGCGCCCTGGGCGCCTTTGCCGAACAGGTCTGGGACCAGGAAATCGTCCCGGCCCTGACCGACTACATCGCCATCCCGGCCAAGAGCCCGATGTTCGATGCCAACTGGCAAGCCAACGGCTACATCGACCGCGTGGTCCGCGATGCCGCCGCCTGGGTGGAAAGCAAGAAGGTCGCGGGGCTCAAGCTGGAGGTCATCCGCCTGGAAGGCCGCACGCCGGTCATCTTCTTCGAACTGCCCGCCACCAAGGCGGACAGCACCGACACCGTCCTGCTGTACGGCCACCTGGACAAGCAGCCCGAATTCAACGGCTGGCGCAATGACCTGGGCCCCTGGACGCCCAAATACGAGGACGGCAAGCTCTATGGCCGTGGCGGCGCCGACGACGGCTATGCCATCTATGCCTCCCTCACGGCGCTGATGGCGCTGGACCGCCAGGGCGTGCCCCGCCCGCGCTGCGTGGGCCTGATCGAGACCTGCGAGGAATCCGGCTCCTTTGACCTGCCCGCCTATGTCGATGTGCTGAAGGACCGGCTGGGCAGCGTGTCGCTCGTCGTGTGCCTGGACTCCGGCGCGGGCGACTACGAACGCCTGTGGGTGACCACCTCGCTGCGCGGGATGGTCTCCGGCGTGCTGAAGGTCGAAGTGCTCACCGAAGGCATCCACTCCGGCGATGCCTCGGGCGCCGTGCCTTCGTCCTTCCGCATCCTGCGCCACCTGCTGGACCGCCTGGAGGATTCCGCCACCGGTCGCCTGCTGCCCGAGAGCTTCCATTGCGAGATCCCCGGCGTGCGCCTGGAGCAGGCCCGCGCCACCGCAGCCATCCTCAAGGAAGAGGTGTACAAGCGCATGCCCTGGGCCTGCGGCGGTGATGGCGGCCCCGTGCTGCCGGTGACCACCGACCCGCTGGAGGCACTGCTCAACCGCACCTGGCGCCCGACGCTGTCCGTGGTGGGCGCCGAAGGCTTCCCGGAACTGAAGAACGCCGGCAATGTGCTGCGCCCCTACACCGCCTTCAAGCTGTCGCTGCGGCTGCCGCCCCTGATCGATGGCAACGAAGCCGCCCTCAAGCTCAAGGCGCTGCTCGAAGACAACGCCCCCTACAACGCCAAGGTGAGCTTCGTGCCGGATGGCCGTGCGGGTGCCTTCGGCGCCACGGGCTGGAACACGCCAGACCTGTCTCCCTGGCTGAGCCAGGTGCTGGAGCAGGCCAGCCAGGCCCACTTCAATGCGCCGGTCGGTTATGTCGGCCAGGGCGGAACCATCCCGCTGATGGGCATGCTGCAGAAGAGCTTCCCGGCGGCGCAGATGATGGTCTGCGGCGTGCTGGGCCCGAAGAGCAATGCCCACGGCCCCAACGAGTTCCTGCATGTGCCGTATGGCAAGCGGCTGACGGCCGCCGTGGCCCAGGTCATCGCGGCGCATCCCTGACGCCGCCGCGGCCGGGGGGCGGGCCCGCGCCGGTCGGCGGCGCGGGGTAATGCACGGTGAGAGGAGCGGCATGGACCAGGTCAGAGCCATGCGGGTGTTCACCCGCGTCATCGATGAAGGCAGCCTTGCCGGCGCGGCGCGCGCCCTGGACCTGGCACCCGCCGTCGTCACCCGGCTGATTGCCGACCTGGAAGAGCACCTGGGCGCCCGGTTGCTCAATCGCACCACCCGCCGGCTCTCGCTCACCGACGTCGGCGAGTCCTACCTTGAACGCTGCCGCCGCATCCTGGCGGACATCGAGGAAGCGGAGGCGCTGGCCTCCGCGGCGGTCAACGACCCGCGGGGCAACCTGCGGGTGCTGATGCCGCCGGCCATCGCCGTGCACCAGTTGGCGCGCCACATGGTGCGCTTTCATACGCTCTATCCCCATGTGAGCCTGGAACTCGTGGTGCCCGGCCCCGTCGATTCGCTGGACGAGAGCTTCGACGTCACCGTGATCAGCACGCGCGCGCCGCTGCAGGGCGACTTCATCGCCCGGCAGCTGGCCCGTACCGAGGTCATCCTGTGCGCGGCGCCCGAATACCTGGCCCGCCACGGCCGGCCCCAGCACCCCTCCGAACTCAAGCACCACGCCTTGATGTTGCCGCCCATCCATGAACTGGCGCGCGGCGTGACGTTCGAGCGCTGCGGTCGGGAGGGCGAGGTGCAGGACAGCTATTTCACGCTGCCCTCACGGCCGGTGGTGGCCACCGCATCCACCGACACCAAGTACGCCTGCGCGCTGCACGGCCTGGGCATTGCCGGCCTGCCATCGTTCGTGGTGGGAGATGCGCTGATGGAGCATGCGCTGGAGCGGGTGCTGCCGCAGTGGCGGCTCTACAGCTATACGCTATGGGCAGCCATGCCAACCCGCAAGTTCGTGCCAGCCCGCACCCGCGCGTTCCTGGACTTCCTGATCGAGATCTTCGGCGGCAAGGACGAGGACCCCTGGCTGGCGGCCGCGGGTTGCCCGACCTGGCGGCCCGCCGCGCCGGCAGCTGACGCACAGGCGGCGCTGCCCAGCGGCGACTAGCCCCCGACGCTCGACGCCCGACGCCGGATCAGCGCAGGCTGAAGCCGGTCTGCAGCAATTGCGGTTGCAGGTCTTCCATCAGGCGCAGCAGCGGCGCCAGTTCCACGTAGCGGGTGGCCGTCTTCACCACATACGCATAAAAGCGTGGCAGGTCCTGCGCATACTGCGGCTTGCCATCGCGGTGCTTGAGCCGGCAGAAGATGCCCAGGATCTTGAGGTGGCGCTGCAGGACGGTCCATTCCAGCGCGCGCCAGAACAGCCCGAAGTCCTGCGCCATCTCATGCGGGTCTTCACCCGTGGCGTCCATGCCGAACAGGCCGGCTCGGCGGGCGCCCTCCCAATAGCGCACCGCCCAGTCGAGCTCTTCGGCTTCGTCCCAGGAGAGGAAGGCGTCCCGCAGCAGCGAGCCGATGTCGTAGGTGATGGGGCCCAGCACCGCGTCCTGGAAATCGAGGACGCCCGGGTTGCCCTGGGCCGCATCGCACACCATCAGGTTGCGGGCCATGTAGTCGCGGTGCATGGGCACGACCGGCTGCGCGGCGATGGCGGCGGCCAGGGCGGTCACGGTGCGGTCCCAGTAGCCTTGCTGCTGCGCGTTCCATTGCTTGCCGTGGTGGGCCTGGACACACCAGTCCACGAAGATCTGCAGTTCGCGGCGGACAAAAGCCTCGTCAAAACGGGGCAGGGCGGCGCCGTGGCCACTGGCCTGCCAGCGCAGCAGGGCGTCCGTGGCGTCGCGCATCAGCCCCTGGGCGGTGGGCAGGTCGCCGGCCTGCTGGGCCTGGGCAAGGGCGTCCAGGTAACTGGTGCTGCCCAGGTCTTCCATCAGCGCGAAGCCCAGTTGCTCGTCATGGGCCAGCAGCGCGGGCACATGCAGCCCGCAGCCGGCCATCATGGCGCCGATCGCCACAAACGGGGCGACCTGGTTGGGCGTGGCTGGCGCGTCCATGATGATCAGGCTGGTGCCGGCGCTGGTGTGGATGCGCAGATAGCGGCGGCTGCTGGCATCGCTGCTGGCCGCGGCCAGGGTCTGCGGCAGCAGGCCGTGGGCCGCCACCAGCGGGGCGAGCCAATGCTGGAACAGTTCGGCACGCTGGAGGTCGGGCCAGGTCACCGGCGAGGCGAGGAGGGTCATGGACGCTAACTTGAGATCGGGGGTGGCCGGGCGTGCCACCGGAACCGGCGTGGTCCCCGGCCGGCGCCGTCGCCAGCCTCGTGGATAATGATTCTACAAACCCTGGGCAGCGCCTCGCGTTCACGCGTGGCCGCCTGACTTCCGCAAGACGCCGCCCTGCTTGATGCGCTCATCGGTTTTTCGACTCCGCCCCCTGCCTCTGGCTGTCCTGTTGGCTGTGGCCCTGCCCGCGGCGCCCAGTGCGTTCGCGCAGGAATCCGCCGGCGATCCGCTGGTGCTCAAGCCCGCCAGGCAGCTGAACCAGACACGTCGCAAGGATGTGCGGCCTGCCATGGCCTTGCAGGCGGACCGCATCACGTCCGAAGTGGACCAGCTCTCCACCGCCGAAGGCGATGTGCAACTGCGCTATGGCGGCATCCTGCTCAAGAGCCGCACGCTGCGCTACGACCATGCGCAGGACCTGGCCACGGCGGAGGGCAATGTCGAGCTGAGCCAGAACGGCGCCGTGCTGCGCGGGCCGTCGCTGAGCCTGTTTGTGGACCGCTTTGAAGGTCAGCTGGATAGCCCGGACTACTTTTTCTCCACCACGGGCGGTAGCGGCAGCGCCAAGGTGCTGCGCTTCCTCGGCGAACAGCGCATGCAGGCCGAAGAGGCCACCTACAGCACCTGCCCTGTCTCTGAAGACGGTGAGCGCAAGCGGGACTGGGTGCTGATCACCAAGAGCCTGAAGCTCGACTTCGAGAAGGGCGAGGGCGTGGCAACCGGCGCCACGGTGCAGTTCCTGGGCGTGCCCATCCTGGCGGCGCCTTCGCTGAGCTTCCCGCTTGGCGACCAGCCCAAGTCGGGCCTTCTGCCGCCCAACGTCAACATCGACAACCGCAGTGGTTTCGAGTTTGGCCAGCCGTACTACTGGAGCATCGCCCCGAACCGGGACGCGACCTTCACGCCCTATGTGATGACCAAGCGCGGCGCCGGCATCGACAGCGAATTCCGCTACCTCGAATACGCGCACCGCGGCGCCATGAGCTTTGCCTGGCTGCCCAAGGACCAGGTGGCCGGCCGCTCGCGCTGGGACCTTCGCCTGCTCAACCAGGGCGACCTCACCGACACCTGGCGCTACCAGGTCGATGCCGAGCGCGTCTCGGACAACGACTACTGGAAGGACTTCCGCCGCCGCATGAGCACGCAGACGCCGCGTCTGTTGCAGCAGGACTTCCGCACCATCAAGGACTTCAGTTTTGGCTGGGGTGACCTGCAGACCTATGCGCGCGTGCAGCACTGGCAGGCCTTGCAGGTCAACGAGGCCGCGGACCAGTTCACGTCGCCCTATCAGCGCTCACCGCAGATCGGCATGCGCCTGCAAACCGGCGCGGATGACTCCGTGCTGGCCGGCTACCTGCCCACCGGCCGCCGCGCGCGCCTGGAAGGCGGCGTGGAGGTGGAGTACAACCGCTTCGACCTGCCCAGCGGCTCGCTGTCCTCGCAGACCCAGACCGGCGAGCGGGTGCATATGCTGGGCCATGTGAGCCTGCCGTTCAGCGGTGCCGCCTGGTGGTTGATCCCGAAGGTGTCACTCAATTCGGCCAGCTACCGGACCGACCAGCCGCTGCTCAATGGCGAGCGCTCCATCAGCCGCACCATTCCGACCTTCAGCATCGACCATGGCTGGATCCTGGAGCGCGACACCACGCTGTTCGGGCAGAACGCCCGTCAGACGCTGGAGCCTCGCCTGCTGTACGTGAATACGCCGTACCGCGACCAGAGCAACGTGCCCAACTTCGATTCGGCGCCCAAGGACTACAACTTCGACTCGGTGTTCGCGGAGAACCAGTTCTCCGGCGTGGACCGGGTGACCGACTCACACATGGTGGCCTTTGGCGCCACCACCCGCTGGATCGAGGACGAACGCGGCGAAGAGCAATTGCGCCTGGGCATGGTCCAGCGCTACCTGCTGCGCGACCAGAAGATCACGCCGGACGGCACGCCCCAGACACACCGGCTGTCAGACGTCGTGCTGCTGGGATCGGCCCACCTGAACCAGGCCTGGTGGACCGACAGCACCATGCAGCTGAACTCGTCGGACGGCAAGATCGAGCGCACGGTGCTGCGCCTGCGCTATTCGCCGGGCCCGTTCCGCACCTTGAGCGCTTCCTACCGGCTGGCGCGGGGGCAGAGCGAGCAACTGGAGCTGGCGTGGCAGTGGCCGCTGTTCGGCCCCAGCCGCAAGGCGGTGTCCGGCGGGCCGGGTTGCCAGGGCGCGTGGTACGGTGCGGGACGCCTGCAATATTCCATGCGGGACAAGCGCTTCACCGATTCGGTGGTCGGTGCGGAATACGACTCCGGCTGCTGGATCCTGCGCATGGGCGTGGAGCGTGAAGCCACCGGCCGTGCCGAGACCAACACCCGATTGATCCTGCAGCTCGAGCTGGTGGGCCTGTCGCCGCTGGGATCGAATGCGCTCAAGGTGTTGAGAGACAATATCCCCGGTTACCGTTCGCTGAGCTCGGAACGCTCGGCCTTTGGCACTTATGACTGAACTGCGTTCGATGCGAAAACTCCAGCCTTTGGCCGCTGCCACCCTGCTCTCCCTTGCGGCCACAGCCGGATCGATCGCCTGGGCGCAAGGGGGCGAATCAGCCGCTGCCAAGGCGGCCGCGCGGGCCGCGCCGGCTGCCTCCGAGGCGGCCTCCTCACCCGCCGCCCCGGTCAGGCCGGCGCTGGAGCAGCGCACGCTCAAGCCCGGCGACTACATCGCGGCGGTGGTGAACTCCGACATCGTGGCGGCCTCCGAAGTCGTGCAGCGCCAGGAGCGCATGCGTGAAGAGGCACGCCGCCGCAATGAGAACCCGACCAGCGAGCTCATCCACAAGCAGGCGCTCGACAGCCTGATCGATGAGCGCGTGGTGACCACCTATGCCCGCGAGAACGGGCCGCGTGTGGACGAGCCCGAGCTTGATCGCGTGGTGGCCAACGTCGCCACCCAGAACAAGCTGACGATGGACGAGCTGCGCAAGCGGTTGGCCGCCGAAGGCATCGACTTCAAGCGCTTCCGCGAAAACCTGCGTGACCAGATGCTCAGCGAGCGGGTGCGTGAACGCGAAGTGCAAGGCCGCATCCGCGTCACGGATGGCGATATCGACAAGTATCTGGACGAGCGCCAGGCCGCCCTGCAGGACCGCGCCCAGCTCAACATTGCCCAGGTGCTGGTGCCAGTGCCCGAGAACGCGAGCGCCGCCGTGGTGGCCGAACGCCGCGCGCGTGCCGAAGAGGCACTGCAGCGCATCCAGGGCGGCGAGGATTTCGCCAAGGTGGCGCGCGAGGTGTCGGAAGACGCAAACAAGACCAAGGGTGGGGAGATCGGCCTGCGCTCGGCTGACAAGCTGCCCGATGTGTTCGTGGACGCCGTGCGCGACCTCAAGAGCGGTGAACTGCGCCCCACGCTGCTGCGCTCGCCGGCGGGTTTCCATGTGCTCAAGCTGGTGGAGCGCCAAAGCGGCAAGGGATCGATCAACACGATCGTGCAGACGCATGCGCGCCACATCCTGCTGCGCCCCTCCGAGCAGCTCAGTCCGGACCAGGCGGCGCGTCGCCTGGCCGAGTTCAAGCGTGCGATCGAAGCCGGCCGCGCGAGCTTTGAGCAGTTGGCCCGTGCCAACTCGGAAGACGGCAGCGCCCAGGAGGGCGGGGACCTGGGCTGGGTCGGCCCCGGCAGCTTTGTGCCCGAATTCGAGGAAGCGATGGACCAGTTGCCGCTGAACGGCATCTCCAATCCGGTGGCCTCCCGCTTCGGTATCCACCTGATCCAGGTGCTGGAGCGCCGCAACGTGGTGCTGGACACCAAGCAGCTGCGCGACCAGGCGCGGATGGCGCTGCGTGAGCGCAAGTACGAAGAAGCCTACGGGGAGTGGATGAAGGAGCTGCGTGCGCGCGCCTTCATCGAGACCCGTGAGTGGCTGGACTGAGCGGCCGGCACGCCATGGGACACATTGCGCGCAAGCGCTTCGGCCAGCATTTCCTGACCGACACGGCCGTTATCGACGCCATCATCGATGCCATCGCCCCTGGAGAGGATCAGGCGGTGGTGGAGATCGGCCCCGGACTGGGGGCCATGACGCTGCCCTTGCTGCAGCGGCTGCCCGCCAGCAGTCAGCCGCTGACGGTCATCGAGCTTGACCGGGACCTGGCCGCGCGGCTGCGCAAGCGCGGCGACCTGACGGTGGTCGAGTCGGACGTGCTGAAGGTGGATTTCGGTGCGCTGGCGCAGGAGCGCGGCGGCCGGATCCGGGTGGTGGGCAACCTGCCCTACAACATCTCGTCGCCCATCCTCTTTCATCTGTTGCAGTTTGTGGGCCAGGTCGTGGACCAGACCTTCATGCTGCAAAAGGAAGTGGTGGACCGCATGGCCGCCGGGCCCGGCGGCAAGGACTATGGTCGGCTCAGCGTCATGCTGCAGTGGCGCTATGACGTCGAGGCGCTGTTCGATGTGCCTCCCGAAGCGTTCGACCCGCCGCCGCGGGTGGAGTCCGCGATTGTCCGCATGACGCCATGGTCCACGCCGGCAGCCGTGGATGAACAGCTCTTGAGCGAGCTGGTGGCTTCGGCGTTCTCGCAGCGTCGCAAGCTGCTGCGCCACAGCCTGGGCCGGTGGTTGGAAGCGCGGGGGTATACGGGGCAGTTCGACCTGCAGCGCCGGGCCGAGGAGGTGCCGGTGGCTGAGTTCGTGGCGCTGGCGCAATCGCTCTGACTGGAGTGGCGGCGGCGGTCGCGGCAAACAAAAAGGCCTTCCGTTGCCGGAAGGCCTTGGGGTCGGATGACCAGTGCTTGATGTTGCCGATGAACGTGTGATCAGGCGGTGGGGATGACGTTCAGGCGGCGTTGAGCCACATGGACGTATCGAACGCGCTGCACATCATGGGCATGTTCATGCCGAAGTTGGGGTTCGGATTGGTCTTGGTGCTCTTGAGCACCGGTTTTTCTGCGGGGGCCACCTCAGTAGCCCGCTCCCATGACCCGATTTCTTGGGAGCGGGCTACTGAAAAGAATAGAAACACCGGAAGGGTATTTTCCGTTCTCCCCAGAAGTCTGCCGCTTCGCGGAAGACGTCGAGCAGTTGTTCGCGGGCTTCGCGGTCGAACCGGGCGTGGTCGGGGAGCTGGTCCAGCACCACCACGAAGCCGGGCTGGCTGCCGGACTTGTGGACCAAGTCGGTCATGCAGTCGTACAGTGCATCCAGGTTCTTGCCGAAGTGTGCCGGGAACAGGAAGGCGCTGGCGATCATTTCCAGCACGTCCTGCTTGGTGTCCGCTGCCGCCAGGTTGGCGTACAGGAAATGCTGGCCGGCATCCTGGGCAGCCTGCATCAAGTCCTCTACCCGGTAGGCTCTGATCGCCTGCACGATGTTGGGACGGACTGTCTGCAATTGCATGGTCGCGTTCCTCCTAGATGGTCACAGATTGCGGTTCCGCCGGGTCACGACGTGATCTTCGAAAAGCTCACGTAGTGGTCGTCGGTGTAATAACAAGCCTCAGGCTTCGTGGGTGCTTGACCGCCGCACACCAGACGCCGGGCGCCGCGATTGCGTGCGCCGGGGGTCTTGACGGTGTATTCGCGGTAAAAGCCACGGGCCTTTGCGGGCAGCTGCCGTTCGCGATTCCCGAAGACGATGCCGTCCTTCTCAAAGGGGAAGGGGCCTCCTGCCAACACACGTTGGTAGGTTGTCTGGGCTTCGGCCGGAAGTGCCTGCAAGGCGACCGTCTCTCCCCACCGTTCACGGGTGGTGGGGGTGTTGTCGCGGGCAAGGGCGGCATCGGCGCCTAGGAGCGCGCCGGTCAGCGCGGCGGTTGTTGCCAGCGCCATCCAGGCTGATTGCCATCCACGGCGGAGCCTTTGGCTGAGCGATGACGTGACGGTGCGGGGCCTTTGCTCCGACCGTTGATCAACCGCCTGCCCGACCACCACGCCAGGCGCTTTGGCGCGCCCTTGATTGTGCGAAAACACGGGTTTACCCTGAATCCTGAAGCCGAAATGGTACAGAAAGGGCCCTCAATGCTCAAGCCGGGGTCTGCCTCAATGCCCTAAAAAGCGGCATTGTTGGCACGTACTCACATACGATCCATCAAGCGCCGGGCAACCGTTTCGTGGGTCTGTTACTGCGTGGTGAGCCACTACAAACTTTTTATGTAGGGCGATCCCCGGTTTCCCCGAAATAACCTTAAAAGGCCAAATCGTTCCCTGCGGGCCGTCCCCGCCACCTCGCGTCACCTAATCGCGCTAAACGCGCGCAGCGCCGTTCAAGCGGGGCTGCACGTATGCCGAAAGGGCCCAGCGCCGGGCCGCCCCAAGCGGGGCCCGCAGCCCCCTTGGGGGGCGGGATTAGCGGGCCCTAGGCCCGCTAATCCGGGGGCCCCATCTACCTCGCCGCGTTCGCATCCGCCACCACCATGGCGGTCATGTTCACGATCCGGCGCACCGTCGCGCTGGGGGTCAGCACGTGCACCGGCTTGGCGGCGCCCAACAGCACCGGTCCGATGGCGATGCCGCCGCCGGCCGCCGTCTTGAGCAGGTTGTAGCTGATGTTGGCGGCGTCGATGTTGGGCATCACCAGCAGGTTCGCCTCACCGGTCAGGGTGCTGTCCGGCATCAGCTGGGCGCGGTAATTCGGGTCCAGCGCCGCATCGCCATGCATTTCGCCATCCACTTCCAGCCACGGGGCCGTCTGCTGGATCAGGGCCAGCGCCTCTCGCATCTTCACCGCCGAGGGGCAGTTGCTTGAGCCGAAATTGCTGTGCGAGAGCAGTGCGGCCTTGGGCTTGAGGCCAAAGCGCATCATTTCCTCGGCCGCCATGATGGTGATCTCGGCAATCTGCTCGGCCGTCGGGTCGTAGTTCACATGCGTGTCCACCAGCATCACCTGGCGACCCGGCAGGATCAACCCGTTCATGCAGGCGAAGTTCTTGACGCCGGGCCGCTTGCCGATCACCTGGTCGATGTACTGCAAGTGCATCGCGGTGTTGCTCCAGGTGCCGCACAGCATGCCGTCCACTTCGCCCTTGTGCAGCAGCATCGAGCCGATCAGCGTCAGGCGGCGACGCATCTCGATCTTGGCGAGTTGCTGCGTGACACCCTTGCGCTGCGTCATCTGCAGATAGGTCTGCCAGTAGTCGCGGTAGCGGTTGTCAAACTCGGTGTTCACCACGTCGTAGTCGCGACCCTCCTGCAGGCGCAGGCCGAAACGCTCGCAGCGCTGCGCGATGACCTGCGGACGGCCGATCAAGGTCGGGCGGGCCAGGTTCTCGTCCACCACCACCTGCACGGCCCGCAGCACGCGCTCTTCTTCGCCCTCCGCATAAGCCACCCGCTTGTGCATGGCCTTCTTGGCGATCTGGAAGATCGGCTTCATCGTCGTGCCCGAGGCATAGACGAAGCTCTGGAGTTTCTCCAGGTAGGCGTTCATGTCCGGGATGGGACGCTGGGCCACGCCGGAGGCTTCTGCCGCCTTGGCCACGGCCGGCGCGATCTTCATCATCAGGCGCGGGTCGAACGGCTTGGGAATCAGGTACTCAGGCCCGAAGCTCAGGTTCGCACCGGCATAGGCGGCCGCCACGACCTCGCTCTGCTCGGCCTGGGCCAGTTCCGCGATGGCGTGCACCGCCGCGATCTCCATCTCGTCATTGATGGTGGTCGCGCCGCAGTCCAGGGCGCCGCGGAAGATGTAGGGGAAGCACAGGACGTTGTTGACCTGGTTCGGGTAGTCCGTCCGGCCAGTGGCCATGATGGCGTCGTCCCGGATCTGCTTGACTTCCTCGGGCAGGATTTCGGGCGTCGGATTGGCCAGGGCGAAGATGATGGGGTTGGGCGCCATGGTGGCGACCATGTCCTGCTTCAGCACGCCGCCAGCGGACAGGCCCAGGAAGATGTCGGCGTCCTTGATGACGTCGCGCAGGCTGCGGGCCTCGGTGGGCTGGGCGTATTCAGCCTTGTCAGGGTCCATCAGCTCGGTGCGGCCCTGGTAGACCACGCCGGCCAGGTCGGTCACCCAGATGTTCTCGCGGGGCAGGCCAAGCTTGACCAGCAGGTTCAGGCAGGCGAGTGCGGCCGCACCGGCCCCTGAAGTCACCAGCTTCACCTTCTTGATGTCCTTGCCCTGGACCTTCAGACCGTTGATCAGGCCCGCACCCACCACGATGGCCGTGCCATGCTGGTCGTCGTGGAACACAGGGATCTTCATCCGCTCGCGCAGCTTGCGCTCGACGTAGAAGCAGTCCGGCGCCTTGATGTCTTCCAGGTTGATGCCGCCAAAGGTCGGCTCCAGCGCGGCGATCACATCGACCAGCTTGTCCAGGTCGTGCTTCTCGTCGATTTCGAGGTCGAAGACGTCAATGCCGGCGAACTTCTTGAACAGGACGCCCTTGCCCTCCATCACCGGCTTGGACGCCAGCGGGCCGATGTCGCCCAGGCCCAGCACGGCGGTGCCGTTGGAGATCACCGCCACCAGGTTGCCGCGCGAGGTGTAGCGGAACGCATTGGCCGGGTCCGCCACGATCTCTTCACAGGCCGCCGCGACGCCCGGCGAATAGGCCAGTGCCAGGTCCCGCTGGTTGATCAGCTGCTTGGTGGCCGCGATGGCCACCTTCCCGGGAGTCGGGAACTCGTGATACTCAAGGGCGGCCTTGCGCAGCTCGGCGCGTTTTTCTTCGGACGTGGACATGGAGGACTCTGTCTGGTTGGCCTTGCCGCCAGGTCTCGATGCATCTCGAAAGGCCCGGCCGCAGCTGATTCAGCGATGGTTGGGTGGGCGATTGTAGGAGCCCCCACCCGCTCGATCACTACGTACTATGCGTATCCTGCATGCAAGCGAGCAGGCTGCGGATACGCGAAACCGCGCATCCCGGGCCAGCCCGCGGAGCGCATACTGCGTGCCGCTGCGCCGCGGCCAAGTCGGCATGCCCAGCCGTCGTGACCACATTCGGACGCATCCGGCGGGATCCTGCTCGCTTCCCGGCCTATCCTTGCAGTTCACGTCCGGTTCGCGCGCGGCCCCCGCTCCGATCCGCTGTTCCCCATGCCGTCCACCCTGCACACCTCCACCTTCTCGCCGCCCGTGGCGCGCCCGCGCCGGCGACGCCGCGCCCTGTTGTGGGGCGCCTTGGTGGCGCTGCTGCTGATCGCACAGTCCTTGCTGCTCGCGTTGACCCTCAGCCACGAAGCGTCGCGGGCGCAGGAGGCGACGGATCTGGCGGCGACCGAGGTGGCGGCCCGCGCCAAGCAGTTGGTGAGCCGTGACCTGCAAGGCCTGCAGGGCCTGATGTGGGCGCAGGATGCCGACTGGCGAGGCAATGCGGCGAGCTTGCTGCGCCAGACGCGAGTGATCCTGCGCATCGAGTCCCGGGATGCCCAGCGGCGCATCGAGCGGCTGGTGGAATCGCCGTACCTGCCGCCGCTGTTCACGCGCATGGCGCGCGAGCAACTGCAGCTGGAGACGGAGCTGGCCTGCGCCGGCGCGATGCGCCAGGGCACGCCGCTGTTCTCCCGCTCCTACTTCGTGCCCTTGCCGGGCGGGGACGGCATCGAGGTGACCGACCTGTGCCTGCCGCGCGTGCGAGCCGGCGAGCCGCCCTCCTATGTGGTGGCCACCGTGGGCCTGCGAGCCCTGCTGGAAGAGTCGATCTCGCCGGAACAGGCGCGCCAGTTCGAGATGTCCTTCGTCGAAGGCGATGGCACCCGGCTGGCGCGCACCGGCCTCATCCGGGGCAGCGGCTTCTATCTCGCCGAACGGCTGCTGGACCTGCAGGGCGTCAGCCTGCAACTGCGGGTGGACAGCGGCTCCGGCAAGCCAAAACTGATTCCCAACCTGGCCACGGCCCTGGTGCTGGGGCTGTCTTTCGCGCTGCTGGCCCTGGTGCTGATCCTGGCCCGGGACGGCCGCCGGCGCGCCCAGGCGGAGCATGCGCTCGCCGAAGCGCTGGCTTTCCGGCAGGCGATGGAGAACTCGCTCATCACCGGACTGCGGGCGCGCGACCTGGACGGCAACATCAGCTACGTGAACCCCGCCTTCTGCGCCATGGTGGGCTATGCCGCCGAGGAACTGGTGGGCACCGGCCGTCCACCCGAGGCGCCGCCCTACTGGCCGCCGGAATTCACCGAGGAATACTGGCGCCGCCACCATGACCGCGAAGCGCGCTGGGAGGCCGGCCTGCCGCCCCGGGAGGGCTTCGAGACGGTGTTTGCGCGCAGCACCGGCGAGCGCTTCCCGGTGATGATCTACGAGGCGCCCCTGCTCAATGCCGAAGGCCAGCAGACGGGCTGGATGAGCGCGGTGCTGGACCTCAGCGCCCAGCGCAAGGTCGAAGAGCTCTCGCGCCAGCAACAGGAGCGGCTGCAGGCCACGGCCCGCCTGGCCACCGTGGGCGAGATGGCCTCGCTGCTCAGCCATGAGCTGAACCAGCCCCTGGCGGCCATTGCCAGCTATGCCACCGCCTCGCTCAACCTGATGGTCCGGGAGGCGGAAGACCCGCAGACCCCCGCCATGGTGCGCCAGGCCGTCACCCGCATCGCCGAGCAGGCCGAGCGGGCAGGGCGTGTCATCAAGAGCGTGCATGACTTTGTCCGCCGCCGGGAGCAGTCCCGCGAGTGGGTGAAGGTCGAGCAACTGGTGGAGGCGGTGCTGCCGCTGGTGCGCCTGCAGGCCCGCAAGAGCGGCACCCGCATCGAAGTGGACCTGCCGGACAAGGTGCCGCGCGTGCGCTGCGACCGCACCATGGTCGAGCAGGTGCTGCTCAACCTCACCCGCAACGCCATCCAGGCGATGGATGGGCCCACGCCGCTGGCGGAGCGCCTGCTGGTGATCCGCGTGCGCACGCTGCAGCCACGCTGGCTGAGCATTGCCGTGCTGGACCGCGGCCCGGGCATCGCGCCGGAGGTGGCGCGCCAGCTGTTCACCCCGTTCTTCACCACCCGCACCGAAGGCATGGGCCTGGGGCTGAGCCTGTGCCGCACCGTGGTCGAGCAGCATGGCGGCGCCATGGACTTCGACAGTCGCGTCGCGCCCGACCTGCCCACCGGCACCGAATTCCGCTTCAGCCTGCCGTGCGAGGATACGGCAGGGGGACACCCATCCCCGCTCAAAGGAGAAACATCCGCATGAAGCCGCAGTCCTTGCCCATGGTCTACCTCGTCGACGACGAGGATGTGGTGCGCGACGCCCTGGCCTGGTTGCTGCGCTCCAGGCGCCTGCTCTCCGAAGGCTTTGGCAGCGCCGAGGCGTTCGAGTCCATGTTGGACGCCCTGCCGCGTCGAGGCTCGGACTGGCCGAACGCGCCCAGCTGTCTGTTGCTCGATGTGCGTATGCCCGGCATGAGTGGGCTGGCCCTGTTCGAGCGCCTGGTCGAACGCGGCCTGCTGCGCACATTGCCGGTCATTTTCCTGACCGGCCATGGCGACGTACCCACCGCGGTGGCGGCGGTCAAGCAGGGCGCCTTTGACTTCGTCGAGAAGCCTTTTTCGGACAATGCGCTGGTGGACCGGGTGGAGGAAGCCCTGGCCCGCAGCGCCGAGGCGATCGGCGCGCGCAATGAGCAGGCCGCCCTGGGGCACCGCGTGGGTGAGCTGACCGAGCGGGAGCGCGAAGTCATGCAATTGGTGGTGCAGGGACTGCCGAACAAGCTGATCGCGGACCAGCTCAACATCAGCGTGAGAACGGTGGAAGTGCACCGCGCCCGCGTGTTTGAAAAGATGGACGTCAAGTCCGCCGTCGAACTCTCCAACCTGCTGCGCGGCGACAATGCCGGCCATGGGTGAATTTGATCTGATCGCGCGCTACTTCACGCGGCCGGCCCCGGCTGTGTCCACCACGGTGGCGCTGGGCGTCGGCGACGACTGCGCCGTGTTGACCCCGGCCCCCGGTCACCAGTGGCTCGTCTCGACCGACATGCTGGTGGAGGGGCGCCATTTCCTCTCCACCGTGGCGCCGGAGCGGCTGGGCCACAAGGCACTGGCGGTCAACCTGAGCGACCTGGCGGCCAGCGGCGGCACGCCCAGGGCCTGCTTCCTGTCGCTGGCGCTGCCGCGCGTGGACGAGGCCTTCCTGGCCGGGTTTTCGCAGGGGCTGTTTGCGCTGGCCGATGCCCACGGCGTGGTGCTTGCCGGCGGCGACACCACGGCCGGCCCCCTGAACATCAACATCACCATCATGGGCGAGGTCCCGCAGGGCCAGGCGCTGCTGCGCTCGGGCGCGCGTGCTGGCCAGGACCTCTGGGTGAGCGGCACGCTCGGCGATGCGCGCCTGGCGCTCGAAGTGTTCCGCGGAACGGTGTCGCTGCCCGGAGAAGCGTTCGACACCGTGCGTCGGGCCATGGAGCTGCCCGAGCCGCGCGTCGCCCTCGGGCAGGCCCTTCGCGGTGTGGCCAGCAGCGCCATCGACGTCTCCGACGGCCTGACCGGAGATGTGGGCCATCTGCTGCGGCGGTCCGGCGTCGGCGCCCGGCTGGACCTCGACGCGCTGCCGCGCTCCGCCGTCCTGGCCGCTCAGCCGCTGGACCTGCAACGCCTGTGCCTGCTGACCGGCGGTGACGACTACGAACTGGTCTTCACCGCCGACCCGGCTCACGAAGCGCGCGTGCGCGAGGCGGGCCTGCAGTCGGGCACGCCGGTGCACCGGGTCGGACGCATCGAAGCGGAGCCCGGCCTGCGCGTTGTGGATGCGCATGGCCAGTTGCTCGACCTGGCCCTCAACAGTTTCGACCATTTCAAGACATGACGCTTCCTTCAGACGCCGCGATGCCGCCCGTGGCTCCACGCCGCCCCACGCTGGGCTTCATGCTGCGGCATCCGGCCCGATGGCTGGCGCTGGGCTTGGGCAGTGGCCTGTCGCCCAAGGCGCCCGGCACGGTGGGCAGCCTGTGGGGCTGGGCGGGTTTCGTGGTCATCAACCACTGGCTGAACGCGTGGCAGTGGGGCGCCGTCATCCTCGTGGGTTTCTTCGTGGGCTGGTGGGCCTGCACGCTGACCGCGCGCCATCTGGGCGTGTCCGACCCGGGCTCGATCGTGTGGGACGAGATCCTGGCGATGTGGATCATCCTGTGGCTGCTCATGCCGGCCAACCTGCTCTGGCAGTTCGCCGCATTCGGGGTGTTCCGCTACTTCGATGCCGCCAAGCCCGGCCCGGTCCGGTGGGCCGATGGCCTGTTCAAGGTGCCCCCCGGCGCACCGGTGACGGCCTGGCAGGGCCTGGGCATCATGATTGACGACTTGGTGGCGGCTGGATGTACCCTGCTGGTGCTGGCCCTGGCGCGCCAGCTCTTGCAGTGACCGGGAGAAAACCATGGTGTTACCCGAAGAGTCGGAACTGATCCAGCGCATTGCGCTGGCCCTGATCCAGCGACGCGAGCGCATGGGCACGGCCGAGTCGTGTACGGGCGGGCTGATCGCCGCTGCCTGCACCAGTCTGGCCGGGTCCAGCGAGTGGTTCGAACGGGGTGTGGTGAGCTATAGCAACCAGGCCAAGACCGAGCTGCTGGGCGTACCGGCCGCGCTGATCGGCCTGCATGGGGCGGTCAGCGGGGAAGTGGCCGAGCAGATGGCCCGCGGGCTGGTGGCCCATGCACCAATGGATTGGGCGCTCGCGGTGACCGGCGTGGCCGGCCCGGGTGGCGGCAGCGAAGCCAAGCCGGTGGGCACCGTCTGGCTGGCGCTGATGCATGGACGCACGCGGGTGAAGGTCTGGAAGGAGCTGTTCGACGGTGACCGCCACGCGGTGCGCACGAAGACCGTGCGCGCCGGCCTGCAGGCGCTGTGCGACGCGCTGGAAGACCGGGACAGCTGAGGGCCGCTCAGAGCCCGGCCAGGACCGTGTTGGCGACGGCGTCGCCCAGGTCGGGCGGTTCCCAGCCGCGCAGCCAGTTCGCGAACTGTTCGCCGGGCATGGGCCGCGCCAGCAGATAACCCTGGGCCTGGTCGCAGCCCAGCGTCTGCAGCAGCGTCCAGGCCTTGGGTGTCTCCAGGCCCTCGGCCACCACGCGCAGGCCCAGGTTATGCGCCAGCTCGATGGTCGAGCGCACGATCTTGGCGTCGTCCAGGTCGGCTTCCATGCCCATCACGAAGCTGCGGTCGATCTTCAGTTCGTCCACCGACAGCTGCTTGAGATAGGCCAGCGAAGAATAGCCGGTGCCGAAATCGTCGATGGAGAGCTTGAAGCCGAGCGCATGCAGCTGTTCCAGCGTCTGGAGCGCGCGCTGCGGGTCGTCCATGATCGCGCTTTCGGTGATCTCCAGGCACAGCGCCTCGGGCGGCACGCCGGCGGCGAGGTCGGCGATCTTGATGGGCAGGTCCTGGTCCATCAGGTCGCGCGTGGACAGGTTCACGCTGATGGGCACCGCCAGGCCCTGCCGTTGCAGGTCCAGCCAGGCCTGCGCGGAGGCCCGCAGCATCCAGGCGGTGAGCTGGCGGATGAAGCCGGTCTGCTCGGCAAACGGGATGAATTCCATCGGCGGCACCAGGCCCCGCGTCGGGTGCTGCCAGCGCACCAGGGCTTCCGCGCCCCCGATGCGCTGGGTATGCAGGTCCACCTTGGGCTGCAGGTACAGCCGCAGCTCGCCTGCATCGATGGCATGGCGCAGCTCGCTGGTCAGCGACAGGGACTCCTGGCTCGCCGCATCCATGCTGGGCGCATAGATCTGGAAGCCGGACTGGCTGCGCTTGGCGGCATGCATGGCCAGCTCGGCGCGCGCCATGAGCTGGCTGACGTCCTGCCCGTGCTGCGGATACAGCGCGATGCCAAGGCCCGCCGACAGGTCTACCGTCTGGTCATCGATGGTCAGCGCCCGCTCGAAATCACGCTGGATGCGGTGGCAGACCGCCTCGGCGCGCGTCGCACCAGCGTCTTCGATGAGCATCACGAACTCGTCACCGCCCAGGCGGGCAATCAGGCGCGCGTCCGCCTTCAGCAGCCCTTGCAGCCGGTCCGCCAGGGCCCGCAGGAGGCGGTCGCCAAAGGCGCGCCCCAGCACGTCGTTGACATGCTTGAAGCGGTCCAGGTTGAGCATCAACAGGGCGAAGCGGGTGTCGCTCTCACCGATGCGCCGCGTGAGCACCTGGTTGAACTGCTCACGGTTGGGCAGGTCGGTCAGCGGGTCCCAGAAGGCCAGCCGGTGCACCTGCTCTTCACGCTCACGGATGCCCACGCGCATGGCCTCGAAGGCCTCGGCCAGGTCGCCGATTTCATCGCGCGACGGACGGCGGACCGGCCGCTCATAGTCGCCGCGCCCCAGCCGCTGCGCTTCCTGCGCCAGGGACTTGACAGGACCGCTGATGCGTCTGGCCGTCAGCACGGCGCCCAGGGCAAAGGCCGCCACGCCGGCCAGGCTGAGGCCGAGCAGCGACCATTGCAGCTGGCGGTAGGGCGCACGCGCCTCGTCCACCGACCGCAGCAGCAAAGCCGCCATGGTCTGGCTGCGGTCGCCGCCATGGGCCAGGCGTTGCAGCCGGGCCTGGAATTGCTCGTCGCCCAGCCGAATGTGGAAGGTGATCGGGTCGTCGCCCAGGCCGCCGGGCAGGGCGGCCAGCAGCGCCTGGTGGGAGGCCTCGCCCAGCACGCTGGACAGCACCTGCCATTGCCCCCCGGTGCGGGCCAGCAGCACGCCCTGGATCTGCGCGATGCGCTGCAGTTCCCGCAACTGTTCCTGGCGCAGCTCGAAACCCATGAAGACCCAGCCGCCCAAACCCGCGGCGCGCATCTGGGCCACCACCACCTGATAGGCCTTGTTCTGCAGCAGCACCAGCTGGCTCTGTGTGCGGCCCTTGCCTTCACCGGTGATGGCCGGCAGCAGCGGCGCTACTTGCCTGGCCAGCGGGTCGGTGGCGGTGACGAAGCGGAAGCGATCATCCGCATAGCCGATGAAGCTGGCTTCGCCCCGCTCGCTCAGGTTGACGAAGACATCCTGGAGCGTGGCGGTCAGTTCGTCGCCGCTGACGCCTTCAGCCACGGCCCGGCGCAGGCCGTAGTCCGCCTGCAGCAGGTCGGCCACCAGGCCACGCTGTTCGGCGTCCTGGCGCAGCAACTGGTCGAATACGCGCTCGCCGGAGGCCAGTTCCTCACGCACCGAGGCGCGGGCATTGCGGTCGATCCCCTGGTTCAGCAAGAACAGGCTGATGCATTGGACTGCCAGCAACAGCGCCAGGAACAGGGCGACGATGCGCCCCTCCAACCGACGCAGGTTGAGGAAGTCCGGCCAGCGCATCAGTCCCGCAACTCCAGCGGCAGGCTGCCCGGCGCGCCGGCGGGAATCAAGAGCGGCTGCCGGCGCGGAGCCTCATTGCCCAGACGGGCGTGCCAGAGCACCACCTGGTGCTGGCCGGGTGGCAGGTCCAATCGGGCTCGTCCTTGGGCGTCCGTGGTGGCGAAGACAGGGGTGTCCACCACGATGATCCGGGCGGTCATCTTGTCGTGAATATTGCATCCGAGCTGGGCAACGCCCGGTTGATCGAAGACTACCGGCTCTGAGGGCGTCCCGGCATACAGCTTCAGTTCGAATCGGCGGATCGGCGAGAACGAATACACATGGTGCCGGACCGTGTCGAAGTTCGGAAAACTCACCGACGTGCCGGTCTGCACCACGAGGGTGCCGGGCTGGAACTGGCGGTCGCGCTGGGCCATCTGCGCGGCGGTGCCGGGCGCGGCACGGCTGCCTTGCCCCTTGAGCTCGACGGCCACCACGGCGCCTGCCAGCGGCGTGCCGTTTTTCAGCACCTGAAGCGTCCAGGGCGCGGCGCGGGCGGCGGGGGCCAGGAGCAGGCCGTAGGCTGCCGCGGCAGCGAGAAGGAGGGCTGCGGACGTCGGGCGGCTCAAGCGCATCGGTGAAAAGCCTGGTGGTCGTCAGGCTTCAACCATAGCGGGTTTTGATCTCCGGCGGGCGCAGCGCCTGTTCCAGCAGGAGGGCCAGGCGGCCCAGCGCTTCCCATGGGTCGGCCGGCCACTCGGGATGGCGCAGGCCCTTGACGATGCCGTCACAGACCTGGGCCGCCACGAGCAGGCGGGCCAGGGCGGCGCCGCCGAGCTGCGGCACCAGGCGTTCAAACAGCCGTTCTTTAGGGCCCCACACGCGGGCCTCGCGCAGCGCCATGGGCAGCGGCTTGCCACTGGCCACGGCGTCGTGCACGCGCTTGAGGGCGCGGATGTCTTCCGCCATGGTCCAGTGCACCAGAACCGCCGCTTCGCCCTCGGCTTTCAGGCCCTCCAGCATACGCAGCACACGGGCCACCCGGCCGCTGAGCAGGGCTTCGCTGAGCTTGAACACGTCGAAGCGCGCCACGTCGAGCACTGCGGCTTCGATCTGCTGAAGGCTCAGTTCGCCCGGCGGATGCAGCAGTGCCAGCTTCTGCAGTTCTTGATGGGCTGCCAGCAGGTTGCCTTCGACGCGGTCGGCGAAGAACTCCAGGGCCTGCTGGCCTTGCGGCCCCGCAGCCACGGATTGGCCCTGCTGCTGCAGGCGACGGGCGATCCAGGCCGGCAGCTCGCGCCGTTCCACCGGATCCACCCGTACCGTCACCCCGGCGGCATCGAGCGCGGTGAACCACGCGCTCGACAGCTGGGTCTTGTCCAGGCGCGGCAGCGTGACCAGGGTCAGCACATCTGGCGGCAGCCCAGCGCAATAGCGCTGCAGGGCTTCCGAGCCGTCCTTGCCCGGCTTGCCATTGGGAATGCGGATCTCGATCAGCTGACGCTCGGCAAACAGGCTCATGGCCTGCGAGGCGGCGATCACCGGCCCCCAGTCGAAATGGGCTCCGCTGACGATGAAGACCTGGCGTTCGCCATAGCCTTCGCGCCGGGCCTGCGCGCGCAGCGCATCTGCTGCCTCCTGCGCCAGCAGCGGCTCGTCGCCGTGGACGGTGTACACCGCCTTCAGCCCCTTGGCGATATGGCCCGCCAATGCCTCCGCTTTTATCTGCATACGCTCCAATCCCTTGCCAACCCGCCCGCCCCCAGCTTCCCCAGCTTCCCCAGCGAAGCCCACGGAGCTGGCTCCGCCAGGCCGTCGGGCTTGCCCCCTTGAGGGGGCCGCCGTCAGGCGGTAGGGGGTGGGCTATTCCACCCGCCCGTCGGGCTTGCCCCCTTGAGGGGGCCGCCGTGAGGCGGTAGGGGGAGCTATGCCGGTAGACGTACGGCAGCGAGGCGGCGCAGCAGCAGACCGACGGCCTCCACCTGCATGGCCTTTTGCAGGGACGCTTCTTCCTGCTCCTTGGCCAGTGCGGCGCTTTCGCTGTAGTTCATGTCGCGCGTCAGTCGCAGTTCGGTGCGCGGCAGCAGCACCTCGCCGCCGGCACTGCGCAGCGAATAGTCCAACTGCAGCCGCAGCTGCCATTCCGTGATCTGCCCGGCGGTGGTGGTGGCCACCGAGGTCTTGTCCCGCACCTCGCGTTCGATCTCGATGATGACGTCGGCCCGGTTCGGGTCCTCCAGCAGGCGCAGCGCGCTGCGCTGCACCTGCCGGCGCAGTTCCTGCGCCAGCGGCGAATGGGGGATGAAACCCTTCAGCGCCAGGGTCTTGAAGTGGTAGTCGGGCTCCTTGCGGAGCTCGAAACCGCAGCCGGCGAGCAGGGCGGCTGCGCCGCTGGCGCAACCGACGGCACAGGCCTTGAGCAGATGACGGCGCTGCATGACGTCAGACCACCAGGTTGACGAGGCGGCCCAGCACGATCACGACCTTCTTCGGCGCCTTGCCTTCGGCAAACTTCTCGAAGTCCGGGCTGGCCAGCGCAGCCGCCTCGATGGCGGCCTTGTCGGCGCTGGCCGCCACCTTGATGGCGCCGCGCAGCTTGCCGTTGACCTGCAGCATCAGCTCGATCTGGTCCTGCACCAGGGCGCTGTCGTCCACGGCCGGCCAGGCGGTGTCCAGCAGGTCGCCCAGCTCGGCGGCGAAGCCCAGATCGACCCACAGCGCATGGGTGATGTGCGGGCAGGCCGGATAAATCACGCGCAGCAGCACCGAGAAGCCCTCGCGGATCACCGCATGGTCCCCTGCCGTGGTGCCCTTGAAGCCTTCCAGCGCATTGAGCAACTTCATGGCCCCGGAGACCACGGTGTTGTATTGCATGCGCTCGTAGTCGTAGCTCACCTGCTTGAGCACCAGGTGCACTTCGCGGCGCAAGGCCTTGGCTTCATCGCCGAGCGAGGAGAAGTCCTTGCCGGCGCCCTTGATGGCGTCGGCCTGCTTCGCGCCGAAGCCCCACACGCGCTTGAGGAAGCGGTGAGCGCCTTCCACGGCGGCATCGTTCCATTCAAGCGTCTGTTCAGGCGGAGCGGCGAACATCACGAACAGGCGGGCGGTGTCGGCGCCGTACTGGTCGATCAAAGCCTGCGGGTCCACGCCGTTGTTCTTGGACTTCGACATGGTCGTCATCTCGTACTCCAGCGGCAGGCCATCAGCCTTGAGCTTGCCGCCCACCGGCTGGCCATGCTCGTTGCGCAGGACGTCGACCTCGTGTTCCCAGTAGTAGTTCTTGCCCGCTTCAGGCGGCTTGCGGAAGTAGGCGCCCTTGAGCACCATGCCCTGCGTGAGCAAGTTGGTGAAGGGTTCATCGAACTTCACCAGGCCCAGGTCGCGCATCACCTTGGTCCAGAAGCGCGCATACAGCAGGTGCAAGATGGCATGCTCGATGCCGCCGATGTACTGGTCCATCGGCATCCAGTAGTCGCTGCCCGCGCCCACCATGGCCTTGTCATTGCTGGCGTCGCAATAGCGCATGAAATACCACGAGCTGTCCACGAAGGTGTCCATCGTGTCGGTCTCGCGCTTGGCTGGCTTGCCGCAGCTTGGGCAGCTGCAGTTGAGGAAGTCCGCGCGCTTGTTCAGCGGGTTGCCGCTGCCGTCAGGGATGCAGTCTTCCGGCAGCACCACGGGCAGGTCCTTCTCCGGCACCGGCACGGGGCCGCAGCTCTCGCAGTGGATGATGGGGATGGGCGTGCCCCAGTAGCGCTGGCGGCTCACGCCCCAGTCCCGCAGGCGCCAGGTCGTCTTCTTCTCGCCCAGGCCCTTGTCGGCCAAGAGGCGCGCCACCTCGTCGACCGCGGCCTTGTAGCCCAGGCCGTTCAGGGCGCCCGAGTTGACCGTCACGCCGCGCTGCTTGTCGCCATACCACTCGGCCCAGGCTTCGGTGGAATAGGTTTCCCCTTCCACGGCCACGACCTGTTGAATGCGGATGCCGTACTTGCGCGCGAAGGCGAAATCGCGCTCATCGTGGGCAGGCACGCCCATGACGGCGCCGTCGCCATAGCTCATCAGCACATAGTTGCCGATCCAGACCTCGACCTGCTCACCGGTCAGCGGGTGCGTGACGAAGAGGCCGGTCGGCTGGCCCTTCTTGTCCTGGGTGGCGAGTTCCGCCTCGGTGCTGCCGCCCTGGCGGCATTCCTCGATGAAGGCCGCCAGCGCGGGGTTGCTCGCGGCGGCATGGGCTGCCAGCGGGTGTTCCGGCGCCACGGCGCAGAAGGTCACGCCCATGATGGTGTCGGCGCGCGTGGTGAAGACGTAGAGCTTGCCGTCCTGGATCAGCTGGCCGTCGGCCCCCTTGATCTCATGCGGGAAGGCAAAGCGCACGCCCTCGCTCTTGCCGATCCAGTTCTCCTGCATCAGGCGCACGCGCTCGGGCCAGCCGGCCAGATAGTTCTTGTCGGCCGGGTCCGCCACCGCCGCCAGCAGCTCATCGGCGTAATCGGTGATCTTCAGGTAGTAGCCAGGGATTTCGCGCTTTTCCACCACGGCGCCCGAACGCCAGCCACGGCCGTCGATGACCTGCTCGTTGGCCAGCACCGTCTGGTCGACCGGGTCCCAGTTGACGACCTGGGTGCGACGCACCGCGATGCCCTTTTCCAGCATCTTCAGGAAGAGCCACTGGTTCCAGCGGTAGTAATCCGGCTTGCAGGTGGCGATCTCGCGTGACCAGTCGATGGCCAGCCCCATCGCCTGCATCTGCTTCTTCATGTAGGCGATGTTGTCGTAGGTCCAGGCCGCGGGCGGGACCTTGTTCTTCATCGCCGCGTTTTCCGCCGGCAGGCCGAAAGCGTCCCAGCCCATGGGCATGAGGACGTTGTAGCCCTTCATGCGCAACTGGCGGGCCAGCATGTCGTTGATCGTGTAGTTGCGCACGTGGCCCATGTGCAGCTTGCCGCTGGGGTAGGGCAGCATGGAGCAGGCGTAGAACTTGGGCTTGCTCGCGTCTTCGGTCACGCGATAGGCATCAGCCGCGTTCCAGTGATCTCGGGCGGCCTGTTCGACCTCGCTGGGGGCGTATTTCTCGTTCATAAATGCTCGATGGGCGAATCCGCCCATTGTAGAAGGCTGTCGTCGTGCCGGGCCGGGGCCCCGGGCGGCCGGGGGCACAGCGGTCAGCGAGGGGCTTCTTCCGGCTCGGAGACGAAGGCGATGCGGCTGAGCTGGACGGACTGGGCCCAGTCGATCAGGGCGGCGACCTGCCCGTAGGGCACCTGGCGGTCGGCGCTCAGTCGCAGTTCTGCGTCGGGCTGCTGCGCCGCCAGCGCCTTCAGGCGGGTCTTCAGCGCTGCCGGCTCCAGCTGTTCGTCACCCAGGAAATAGCGTCCCCGGGCATCGATGCTGATGGCCACGACTTGCTGGCTGCCGGTGCCGGGCGTGGCGGAGGCCGCCTTGGGCAGCTCCAGCTTGAGCGCGCTGGCCATCAGCGGCGCGGCAATGATGAAGATCACCAGCAGCACCAGCATGACGTCGATCAACGGCGTCATGTTGATGTCGCTCATCGGCTTGGCGGCTTCACGACGTTCGAGGCGACCGAAGCTCATGGGGGGCGTCCAGTGGCGGCGTCGAAGAGGGCGTGCGGGCGGGCGCTCAACGCGCGGCCAGCAGTTCGCGCAGGTCGTGGGCGAAGCCTTCGAGCTCCGCCTCGCAGGCAGCGACCCACTTGCCGAACAGGTTGTAGGCCAGCACGGCGGGGATGGCCACGGCCAGGCCCGCGGCGGTCATGATCAGCGCCTCGCCGACCGGGCCCGCCACCTTGTCCAGGCTGAAATTGCCCGCCCCCGCGATGGTCAGCAGTGCATGGTAGATGCCCCAGACCGTGCCGAAGAGGCCGATGAACGGGGCCGTGCTGCCGACCGTGGCCAGCACCACCTGACCGCGGCTGAGCCTGCCCAGCACCTGGTGCAGGGCATCGCGCAGCTTGCGGGTGAGCTGGGCATGGGCGCGGGCGGAGGCGCCCAGGCTGCCCGTGGGGCTTTCGGTCAGCGCTGCATCCACTAGCGGCAGCATCAGCCCCTCGCGGTCCAGCTGCAGCAACTGCTGGCGGCCGGCGGGCAGCTCGGCGGCGGCCCAGAACAGCGGCAGCCCTCGCTGCAGGTCCTTGCGCGCACGCGCCAGGGTCCAGCTTCGCCAAAGGATGAGCACCCAGCTGCTGATGGACATCACCAGCAGCAGCAGCGCCACCAGGCGGGCCACGCCATCGCCCGCCTCCCAGCGGGCCCACAGGGCCGAGATGTCCTGCATCGTCGTATCAGGCCAGGCCCAGCACGGCGTTCATGTCAAAGAGGCCGGTGCGATGGCCCGCCAGGAAGCGCGCCGCACGCAGGCTGCCCTGCGCGAAGGTGGCACGGCTGGAGGCCTTGTGGCTGATCTCGATGCGTTCGCCGATGCCGGCGAACAGCACGGTGTGGTCACCGATGATGTCGCCGCCGCGCACGGTGGCGAACCCGATGGTGGACGGGTCGCGTTCGCCCGTCACGCCCTCGCGGCCATAGACGGCGCATTGCTTGAGGTCGCGGCCCAGCGCGTCGGCGATGACTTCGCCCATCTTGAGTGCCGTGCCGCTCGGCGCATCCACCTTGTGACGGTGATGGGCTTCGACGATCTCGATGTCATATCCCTCGGCCAGGGCCTTGGCGGCGCTTTCGAGGAGCTTGAGCACCAGGTTCACGCCCACGCTCATGTTGGGCGCCATGACCACCGCGGCGCGGGAAGCCAGCTGTGCGATCTCGGCCTTTTGTTCCTCGGTGAAGCCGGTGGTGCCGATGACGGTGCGCACGCCCAGTTCGGCGCACAGGGCCAGGTGGGCCAGCGTGCCTTCGGGGCGGGTGAAATCGATCAGGACATCCGATTGGGCCAGGCCCGCGCGCACATCGCTGCTGATGGCCACGCCGGTCTCACGGCCGAGGAAGGCGCCGGCGTCCTGGCCGATGGAGGGGCTGCCGGGGCGGTCCAGGGCGGCGGAGAGCTGGCAGTCCGGGGCGTTCAGCACGGTCTCCACCAGCATGCGGCCCATGCGGCCGGACGCGCCGGTGATGGCGATGCGCAGCGGCGCGTTGGCGGGGCTGCTCATCGACGGGCCTCCAGGGGCGGGTAGTCGCGGATGGGCCCGGTTGGCTCCGGCGTGGCGGCCGCCTGGCGGACGGGCGGGGGCAGGGCCTTGCGCTCTTCTTCCGTCATCTCCAGCTTGGGGGCGGCGCCCTTGATCTTGCTGGTGTCGATGGCGGCGATGAATTCCTTCTCGGACGGCAGGTCTTCCGGCGCGTCGATCTTGGCGAGCTGGTCGCCGTCGAAGGTCAGCTGGATGCGACGGCTTTGCGGGGCCGTGCCCTGGCGGCGGATGGTGAAGACGTAGTCCCAGCGGGTGTCGTGGAAGACGTCGGTCAGCAGGGGGGAGCCGATGGCGTCGCGCACCTGGGTGCGGGTCATGCCGGGCTTGACCTGCTGCATTTGTTCCTTGGTGACGACGTTGCCTTGCACGATCTCGACGCGGTAGGGCTGGACGAGGCCGAGCACCTTGTCGCCGCTGACGGAGAACACATCCAGCTTGGGCATCTGCGAGCACGCGCCCAGCGCTGCGAGCGCGGCAGCGGCGGCCGTGCATCGCGCGATCAGGGCGATATGGGAATTCAATGGCATGGCGGGGCTTCGCGGAAGTGCAAGGGCTATGATGGCGGGAATTCTAGCGGGAGGCTTCAGCCCTTCCGCAGGCGCAAACCCCATGAACAGGTCTGAAGAAATCAAGAACAGCGGGCTGAAGGCCACGCTCCCCCGCATCAAGATCCTCGAGATCTTTCAGAAGACGCAGCGGCGTCATATGACTGCGGAGGATGTTTACAAAGCTTTGCTCGATGAGCGGGCTGACATTGGCCTGGCCACTGTGTATCGCGTGCTCACGCAGTTTGAGCAGGCGGGCTTGTTGTCGCGCAATCATTTTGAATCGGGCAAGGCGGTCTTCGAGCTCAACGAGGGCCATCACCATGATCACCTGGTGTGCCTGACGTGTGGCCGCGTGGAAGAGTTCTACGACCCTCAGATCGAAGAGCGCCAGCGCGCCATCGCTGAAGAACGCGGTTTTTCGCTACAGGAGCATTCACTGGCCCTGTACGCCTCCTGCGTCAAAACCGACTGCCCCCACAAGAATCACCGCTGAGCCGGGCCGCAGACGCCTCCCCAAGCCGACCCGCAGCCCCTTGCGCTCATGCTGTGGTCAACACCCCCCACCGAAGCTACCCCGATGCACGTAGTCGCGAGAACGCGCGCAGCGCCGTTCAAGCGGGGCTGGTTGTTCGCTGAAGAGGGCCGTCGCCGGGCCGCCCCAAGACGGCCCGCAGCCCCCTTGGGGGGCGGCATGACCGGACCCTAGGTCCGTTCATGCGGGGGCCCCATCTACTCCGTATCGGTCAGGCCCTCTTCGATCGCGCGTTGGTGGCGCTCGACGAACTCGCGATAGGTGTCGATGCCCCGCAGCTGCAAGATGGTGTTGCGCACGGCGGCCTCCACCAGCACGGCCAGGTTGCGGCCCGCGTCAACCGCGATCACGACCTTGCGTACTGGCATGCCCAGCACGTCCTCATACAGCGGCTCGTAAGGCAGGCGCTCGAAATCGCGCTCCATGGTCTCCTTGCGGACCAGATGCACGATCAGCTTGAGCCGCATCTTGCGGCGCACCGCCGTCTCACCAAAGATGGCCTTGATGTCCAGCAGCCCGATGCCGCGGACCTCCAGCAGGTTCATCAGCAACTCGGGGCAGCGGCCTTCGATGGCCGTCTGCGCAATGCGGAAGAAATCCACCGCATCGTCGGCTACCAGGCCGTGGCCGCGCGAGATGAGCTCCAGGCCCAGTTCGCTCTTGCCCAGGCCTGATTCGCCGGTGAGCAGCACCCCCAGCCCCAGGATGTCCATGAACACGCCGTGGCGGGTGGTCCGGTTGGCGCAGACGTGGGCCAGGTAAGCCCGCACCAGGTCAATGACATGCCCGGCGGACTCGGTGGTGGTGAACAGCGGGATCTCGGCGCGGTCGCACATGGCGATCAGCCGGTCCGGCGCCGTCTGGCCGTCCGCCACGATGATCACCGGCGGCTCCAGCGTCACGATGCGTGCGATGCGGCGGTCCAGCACATCACCCGAAGCCTGGCTCAGGTAGGCGACCTCACGGGTGCCCACGATCTGGACCCGGTAGGGGTGGATGTAGTTGAGGTAGCCCACCAGGTCGGCGGCGGACTGGGCATCCCGCAGCGCGGCTTCGTCGAAGCGGCGCTCAGGATGCGCGTGGCCGGCAATCCATTCCCAACGCAGGGCCTCGCGGTGCTCCTCAAAGAGCCGGTCCGCGCTGATGGAGGTGGGTTTCACGAAATTGGAAAACGGTCAGCGCGCAGCGCCTGGATCAGGCTACCGACTTCAGCGGTTCCCATTCGGCAATCAGCCGATGGACCACGCTGGCATCGGTCTCGGTCTTGAGACGTTCGCGCAGTTCGCGGTCCGAGAGCATCTCGGCAATCTCGGACAGGATTTCCAGATGCCGCTGCGTGGCAGCTTCGGGCACCAGCAGGAAGATCAGGAGATTGACGGGCTCGTCATCCGGCGCATCGAACCCGATGGGCTGCTGCACGCGCAGCACGGCCGCCAGCGGATTCTTCAAGCCCTTGATGCGTCCGTGGGGGATGGCCACGCCATGACCCAGGCCGGTGGACCCCAGACGCTCACGGGCGAAGAGGTTGTCCGTGACCGCGGCCCTGGCGATGGCGTGGTTGTTCTCGAAGAGCAACCCGGCCTGTTCGAACACGCGCTTCTTGCTAGATGCGTCCACATCGACCAGCACATTGCTGGCGGGAAGGATGGCGGCGAGACGGTTCATCGGGCAAATGCGCCAGTAGGTCAGAGACAGTCGGGATTATAGGAACCCCGATGGCATCGAGGTGTGACCAATGCGACGCCTCGGTGAAAACATCGGGATTGGTGCTGCATCGCAACATTATGCGGCGAAGTCAGAAAAGCAAAGGCGGCCCATTGGCCGCCTCCCTCGGCTGCGTTACGGGAAAACCCTCGGCAGCCCTCGGTAAACGGGCGTCATCCGCCCTGTGCGGGGATGTCCATGCGCTTGGCGGAGGCATGGTGATGGTCCTGCACCCGGTCCTTGTGGCGGCATACCTGCCGATCCAGCTTGTCCATCAACTCGTCGATGGCGGCGTAAAGGTCTTCATGGGAGTTCTCCACGAAGATTTCGCGGCCCTTCACGTGCAGCGTCACTTCGGCACGCTGCCGGCGGTCCTTCTCCTTTTGCTTTTCCACGGTGAGCAGGACGTTGACGTCCACGACCTGGTCAAAGTGCCGGAGCACCCGGCTGAGCTTGGTCAGCACGTACTCGCGGAGCGCGGGAGTCACTTCGAGATGGTGGCCGCTGATGGTCAGGTTCATAAAGCCTCCTTTCACAGGGTGGTCGGAAACTGCGCCTTCGGGCGCCGGAAGAGAATGAAAACGCTGGGGAGTGGGGTGTGGATGGCTGGGTCTTGATGCGTGGGGATCGGGTTGGAGGAATCGATGGCCGTTGACCGGCCCTGGCTTTCAACAGTAGCGGTGTTGGGGTTGCCGTGCTCGGCTCTCAGGCCGGTGGGCGTGACGGAATGTGTAGTGCAAGGCTCGGCGCAAGGTTCGAGCGGCCGCGCGAGGCGCGAGCTGCCGGGGGGGGACGACGACGAGGGTGTTGAACGGACCGTGTAGCAGGTGTGGAGCAGCCGGTGAAGCGAAGACGGATGTGGAGGCTGGAGCGCCCCGGAGAGCTTCCTGCTGCTGCGTCTTGAGTGAACCCTCGACGCACCGGCGGGAAGGGAGAGGCATGAGGCCGCCAGCGCGAGGCGGCCAAGTCTGGAAGGACAGTGGAGGTGTCTGCGGTAAGACTCTTCGTGTGGCCTGGACAAATCCAGTCTGCGCGCGTTCGTTGGCGAACACAAGTGATCAAAAGCAAGGTTTGGGGGTGAATCTTTCCGCCTTGCGCCGCACCCCGGACCGTGCTGCAATGCTTGCTGTTGCCGCAGCCGCATCCTTGCTGGTCACATTCCCACAGTGTGATAATTGGCGCGTCCCCATCACTGGAGTCCCACTTGGACAGCGATCACCCTCGGTGGCCGTCCGCTCCAGCGTCAAACCGCCGCAGTTGAAGGCTTGCGGTCGCCAGTGCCTCGTCACCGGCGCCCCAGCGCCGCCGCGTCGCTTGTCCGGAGTGAGACGGGCCACACCAGCCTCTTTCCGGACGTGCTGCACCAGGCCGTCCCCCCAGCGACCCGTGCGCCTGACCCCTTCCCTCGTCAACGCGCCACCCTGCTCGAGCGTTCGTCCCTGAAGCGCTCCGACGCAGACGAAGGACCTGCATGCTGAACGTGTTCACTCTGGACAATGGCCGCCTCAAGGGAGGCATGGTCCAGGAAGAGATCTCCACTGCCGCCGAGTTGAGCGCCCTGACCGGTTCGCAGCGCCAGCCCATCTGGGTCGATCTGGAATCGCCCAGCGCCGAGGAGAAGGATTGGATTCGCGAGCGCTTTGGGCTGGTGATCCCTGAGGACATCGTGGACGAAGACCTGGAGGAGTCGGCCCGCTTCTATGAAGAGGACAACGGCGAACTCCACATCCGCTCAGACTTCCTGATTGACGATATGGATGCACCGCGCAACGTGCGGGTGGCCTTCATCCTCTTCAACAACGTGCTGTTCTCGGTCCATAACGAGGACCTGCCGGTGTTCCGGCTGCTGCGCCTGCGGGCGCGGCGCATCCCCGCGCTGATCGAAGATGCCAAGGACGTGCTGCTCAAGCTCTATGACGCGGACGCCGAATATTCCGCCGACGTGCTGGAGGGCATCTACGACAACCTGGAAAAGGTCAGTGCGCGCGTGCTCAAGAAGGACGTGAACGACACGGAGGCCGGGGAAGTGCTGTCCGCGATCGCCCGTGAAGAGGACTTGAACGGCCGGATCCGGCGCAACGTCATGGACACCCGCCGCGCGGTCAGCTTCATGATGCGCAGCCGCATGCTCAATGCGGAGCAGTTCGAGGAGTCCCGCCAGATCCTGCGTGACATCGACTCCCTGGACAGCCACACGGCCTTCCTGTTCGACAAGATCAACTTCCTGATGGATGCCACGGTGGGCTTCATCAACATCAACCAGAACAAGATCATCAAGATCTTCTCGGTGGCCAGTGTCGCGCTGCTGCCGCCGACCCTCATCGCCAGCATCTACGGCATGAACTTCCAGGCCATGCCTGAGTTGCACTGGGAGTACGGCTATCCGTTCGCCTTGGGGCTGATGCTGGCCTCGGTGGTAGCGCCGTTCGTCTATTTCCGCCGCAAAGGCTGGCTGGCTTGAGACGCACGGCGGGCGGCAGTAGAGCAGCGCCGGCAGGCGTGTATTGAGCAGCGCCCCCCCGGCGCCAACGTGACAAGGGCCGCATCAGCGGCCCTTGGCGTTTCATCGACCTATCGAGCGAGCGGCGCCGCTGGGGTGGCTGCGGCGTCACGGCGCATGGCCGCCAATGAAGAGGGCTTCCGCCAATGCGGAAGCCCTGGGTAGAAAAGAAGCCTCAAGACGCCCCGTGGCCAACGAGGGAGGGAGGGAGGAGGAGGAGAAAGGCCTCGGGATTACAGCTTGCGAACAAGCAGGTCTTGCGGCTGAAATGGTGTGCACGTGGTGCGGAATTTACTCCCATCAGCTTCCGGGTTGGTGGAAACCCTGAAAGCCCTCGGATTTGTCTCGGTCATGGCAGTTCCTACGACGCTGCCCTGCATGACCTGCTATGAGCACGCTCCCTGGCGGAAGACTGGCCTGCAGATCTGTGCAAGGCGCCTGTCACGTAGTCGTGAACTGCTGCACTGGTCTCTATAGTGCAATGCAACCGGCCACTTGTCACCCCGATTCCGAAGGAAAAAGTGAGCAAGTGTCACGGTTGTACCGGCTAGCCGGGACAGAAATTGCAGGCTCGAAAGCGGGCCTGCCGATTGCCGATCGAGGGGTTGCCCAGGCGACGCGAATGCCGTGGATATCGGCTCAAAACGGCATTCGTGGCGATTGGGGTCAGTGCTGCTCAAGCATCCGTTCGAGCGCCTGGGTGAACTCCCGGCTCTGCGGATCGACCTTGGAGCCGAAGCTCTGCACGTCCTGGCCGTCGCGCGAGATGAGGTACTTGTGGAAGTTCCACTTGGGCGCCTGGCCCGTGCGCTTGGCCAGGTCGGCGAACAGCGGATTCAGGTCAGATTTGCCCGCCGCGACGCTGCTTTTGCTGAACATTGGAAATTTCACATTGAAGGTGTTCTCGCAGAACTCGGCGATCTCCTTGTTGCTCCCGTATTCCTGATTGCCGAAGTCGCCGGAAGGAAATCCCAGTACCACCAGGTCCTTGTAGCGGGCGGAAAGGCCTTCCAATGCCTTGTACTGAGGCGTGAAGCCGCAGAAGCTGGCGGTGTTGACCACCAGCACCACCTTGCCGGCGTACTGGCACAGGGCTTGCGGCTTCTCGTCCTGAAGACGCGGGAACTGTCTTTGCAGGAGAGCTGGGCAGGCGGCCGCACTGTCGGGGGCCACGGACGGCGCAGCGGCATGCGCGGCGGCGCTGGCACAGCCGACCATCAGGGCCAGCAGAAGGCGCCGCAGCACTGGGGGCAGGACGAACTGGTTCATGAGGATGCTCCTGGGGACATCAGCGATGCCGTGAGATGTGACAGCGGCCATTAGGCCAGAACCGGGCCCCGTAAGCTTTGTCATGTTCAGCCCGATAAAATGCCGGGCGTTTTCCAAGGACCGTCACCATGCTTTATCCCGAACTCTTCAAGCAACTCGAAGCCGTGCGCTGGAACATGGACACCGATATCCCTTGGGACAAGTTCGATGCCTCCAAGTTGACCGACGATCAGGCGCGCACGATCAAGATGAACGCCATCACGGAATGGTCCGCCCTGCCGGCCACCGAGATGTTCCTGCGCGACAACAAGGACGACAGCGACTTCTCGGCCTTCATGAGTGTCTGGTTCTTCGAGGAACAGAAGCACTCGCTGGTGCTGATGGAGTACCTGCGCCGCTTCCGTCCCGACATGGTGCCGACCGAAGACGAACTGCATGAAGTGCGTTTCGAGTTCGATCCGGCCCCGGCCCTTGAAACCCTGATGCTGCACTTCTGCGGCGAGATCCGCTTGAACCACTGGTATCGCCGTGCCGCCGAATGGCACACGGAACCTGTGATCAAGGCGATCTACGAAACGCTCTCGCGCGATGAGGCCCGTCACGGCGGCGCCTACCTGCGCTACATGAAGCGGGCCATGGCGAAGTTTGGCGACGAGGCCAAGGCCGCCTTTGCGAAGGTCGGCGTCTTGATGGCCAGCGCCCGCCGGACCGCTCAGGCGCTGCACCCGACCAACCTGCATGTGAACGCCAAGCTCTTCCCGCGTGACACCATCCAGAGCCGCCTGCCCGACCCGGAATGGCTGGAGCGCTGGCTGGACAAGCAGATCCAGTTCGACAGCGTGTGGGAGAACAAGGTCGTGGACCGCATCCTGCACAACATGAGCCTGCTGATGGAGCGCAGCTTCGCCAGCGTCCAGGAGCTCAACCGCTATCGCAAGGAAATTACGCAGCGCATCGCCCAGGGCGGGCAGCAGCCCGGCAATGGCGACCTGGCTCCGCAAGGAAGCTGACGCGGCAGCGTTGATGCGCACGGCAGCTCGGGCCAGCTTGGCCTGAGCAGACGAATAGCCTGCCATCCTCCGGGTCCATCGCTCGATGGACCCCACGACCGGCCTGCTCAAGCAACTACCGCCAGGCGCGAACCCTGACTCCGCGGTGCTGCCAGAGGCCGCACCAGTGGAACGAACCGGGTTGCAAGACATCGTCTCCCTGATCCGGCTGCAGGGGGGGCGTCGAGGCCGCCCGTTGTTCACCGGCGCCGTCTACGGTTCAGCGGCCCGGCGCGGCCTGCTGTGAAGCAGGAACTCCGCCCGACCTCCAAAAGCGCCCCAAGCAAGCCCCTGGGCGCTTGCGCGCTCCGCATTCGACCTTCATAGCTCCTGTCCGCTTGATCGCGGCCGTCAGGATCGCCCACTCGTCCGGCAAGCCGACTCCCGCTCTCATCAAAAAAATGTAGACAGAGCTGTCTACCCACGACAGAATGCAGGCATGTAGACAGAGCTGTCTACCTGCCGCTGGTCTGTGGCACACAACAGACCGTCGAAGCCAAAGGAATCGCCATGGAAATCCGTCCGCCGCTGCCTCCCTTCACCTATGAAACCGCCGTCGAGAAGGTCCGCCTGGCGGAGGACGGCTGGAACAGCCGCGACCCGGCCAAGATCGTCCTGGCCTACAGCCCCGACACGATCTGGCGCAACCGCGCCGAGTTTCCGCGTGGCCGTGCCCAGGCGCAGGCGCTGCTGGAGCGCAAGTGGGCGCGGGAACTGGAGTACCGCCTGATCAAGGAAATCTGGGCCTACTCTGGCAACCGTATCGCCGTGCGTTTCGTCTATGAATGGCACGACGACGCCGGCAACTGGTTCCGCAGTCACGGGAACGAAAACTGGGAATTCGACGAGAACGGCCTGATGACCCACCGGCATGCCAGCATCAACGACAGGCCGATCAAGGCGGAGGAACGCAAGTTCTTCTGGCCTCTGGGCCGCCGTCCCGATGACCATCCTGGCCTGACCGAGCTGGGCCTGTAGGCGACAGCCTGCCGCCTCGCACGGGGCAGCCATGCATAAGGCGGCTGGCGTGGACTGGCACCGCAGCGCCCCGCCTCTGTCACAGTGGTTGGGTGCGCCGTGCAGGGACGCTCGTCGTCCCTGAAGGCACTGGGCCTACGGCGGCGCCCCTGCAGCCGCGGTCAGGCAGCGTCGGTCAGGTGATCGGCAGCAAACGCCAGCGCCCGCAGGGCGTGCGCCGCATCGCCGCTGTACTGCGCTTGCACGATGGCACCATCCACGGCAACGGCCAATGCTTCGGCCGTTCGCCTCGATTGGCCCGAGGGCGGCAGCAGCGCCTCGATGGCATCAGTCATGTCCTGCTTGTGCTGACGGGTGGCCTCGACGAGGGCGGGCATCGCCGGCCCCATCTCGCTGACGCCGTTCAGGAAGGCGCATCCGCGGAAATCACCGAGCGCCTGGTCGAGGAACCATTCCTTCATCACCGGCGCGAGCGCCTGGGCCCCCGCCGACGCGCCACCGTGGCGCTCCAAAGCGTCGGTGAACCACTTCATCCATCGATCGTGGCGAAGCGCCAGGTAGGCCAGGATGAGGTCGTTCTTGCTCGGGAAATGGCGGTAGAAGGTCACCTTCGTCACACCGGCTTCGGCGATGACGCGGTCGATGCCGGTGGCACGCAGGCCCTCGGCGTAGAACAGGTCGTGCGCGGTGCGGAGAATGCGCTCCCTGGCGGACAACTCAGCGACCTTGGCGTCCGTGCTCTTGTTCATCGTCTCACTATAGACAGACTTGTCTACACCCGCAAGGACGCCCGTATTGGCGGCCTAGGCCCGAGCACCTGCTCGCGCTTGAGCGGTCGCAGCGATGGCGCCATTGGAACAACAGCAGCACTGAGGAAGCCCTGCCTGACTCCCGCGCGTCGCCACCTTGGTTGTCAGGGCATCGTGTCGTCAAGCAGGCTGTTCAACGCGGCGACATGTACAGTCAAGCCAGCCCTTTCTTCATTGGCCGCCGCTCAAGCTGGCACTGACTCGGTTTCAGCCGGAGGGCCTGCGCGGCGCCAAATTTTTTGACTAGCAACGCTATGCACTTTCTACACACGATGGTCCGCGTGACCGATGTTGACGCCTCTTTGAAGTTCTATCGCGATGCGCTGGGGTTGCAGGAGGTCCGCCGCTCCGAACATGAGGCCGGCCGGTTCACGCTGATCTACCTGGCGGCGCCTGGCGACGAGGACGCCCAGATCGAGCTGACCTACAACTGGGACCCGGAAGCCTACACCGGTGGCCGCAACTTCGGCCATGTGGCGTATGCGGTGCCGGACATCTACGCGGCCTGCCAGCGGCTGATGGACCACGGCGTGGTGATCAATCGTCCGCCGCGCGATGGCCGCATGGCCTTCGTCCGCTCTCCCGACAACATTTCAGTGGAACTGCTGCAGGATGGCCCCGCGCTGCCGCCAGCGGAGCCTTGGATCTCCATGCCCAACACCGGTAGCTGGTAAGCCCATAGGCGCTGGATGCGCCTGACCATGCGGCTTGGGACTGCCCGGCCGCGTGGCAACGATCAACAGAAACGACGTCATGCCTGACACGGCCTCGGATCCAAGCCCGATGCGCGGTCCATCGCGCTGCCGGGCGCTCGCTCTCCTGGTTCCGTGGATGTGCATGGGCCTGCTGGCGGTGCCCATGGGGGCCTGGGCTCAGGCAGTGGCGCCTGCGCCTGCTGCACCGTCTGATGCCTTGCCTTCGCTGCCTGCCGATTCATCGGCTACAGGAGCGGTCGCTAAGGAGGCGGACGCCCCAGCACACCCTGGCGCTGCCTGGTTGGCCCCCAAGGGAAAACTGCTGCTGACGGGTGGCGTGAGCAGCATCGATGGGGCTGCCGGCGGCGGCCTGACCCCATGGGCCTTGACCGGCAGTTATGCCACCGAGGGGCAGATCGGCGCGACGGCTTTCTACACCCGGCTACCCACGCAGGATTACGCCTTGACCGGTAGCGGCGTGCTGGTGGCCTTCGGCGAACGCGCCGAACTGTCGCTGGCAAGGCAAGACTTCGCCGCAGGCAGCACCGGTGCTGCGCTGGGCATCCCGGCGCTGCACTTGAAGCAGACCATTGTGGGCGGCAAGGTTCGCCTGGGCGGAGACGCGGTTCTGGACGCTGACACCTGGATGCCGCAGGTGGCGCTGGGGCTGGAATACAAGCGGGTGGATGCCGGGGGCCTGAACCCGACGCTCAATGCCCTCGGGGCCAGGCGCGACGGCGTCGATGTCTACCTCAGTGCCACCAAGCTGTTGCTGGGCAGTAGTACGCTGGTCAACCTGACCTTGCGAGCCACTCGCGCCAACCAGAATGGCTTGCTGGGCTTTTCCGGTTCTGCCAGCCGTCGCTATTCGCTGTTGCCGGAACTCTCGGTGGCCTATCTGCTCAGCAGGCACTGGGCTGTGGGCGCGGAATACCGCATGAAGCCCGACAAGCTCAACCCGTCCTTGCTCGGCGATGCGCTGAAGGAGCAGGACTGGAAGGATCTGTTCGTGGCCTGGGCACCGAACAAGCACATCTCGCTCACGGCCGCTTACGTCGACCTCGGCAGGGTGGTGCCAGGCGTGCAGGCACGGCGTCAGCGCGGCGTGTATGGGTCAATTCAACTGGCTTATTGAGCCGCCGTTCAACGGTCAGGCGCCTGAGCTGCGGGTGCATCGCCGGCGCATGCGCCTGGGTCGCCCTGGAGACGCCCATGCCCCGGCTTCATGACCTGTGGCGCGAGAGGAGGACTGCATGAGTGATCGCAAGCACCTGACACGTCGCGCACTGGGTGCCCACCTGAGCGCCCTCACGCTGGCCCTTGGCGGGCTGGGTGTCACCCTGCGGGTGAATGCGGCGGACGACTCGCTGTACCGTGCCTTGGGCGGCGAGGAAGGCATTGCCCGCATCAGCACGGGGCTGGTTGCGCGGGTGTATGCCGATGAGCGCATCAAGCACCTGTTCCAGGAAACGAATCCCCGCTTCCTGGCGGAGCAGTTACGCAAGCAGTTCTGTGAGCTGGCCGCCGGGCCCTGCACCTATGACGGCGAGACCATGAAGAACTCGCACGCCAAGCTGGGGATCACCAAGGCCCACTTCAACGCATTGGTCGAGGACCTTCAGCTCGAAATGCAGGCGCAGGGCGTGGCCTTCAGCGCGCAGAACCGGCTCCTGGCGCTGCTGGCGCCCATGCACCGCGACATCATCACGCGTTGAGGCCGGCGCCGGCAGGGCTGGGGGCCGGCCGGGGCGACACAATGGCCCAGCGTGTCGGGCCAAAATCCGGGCCGCAGGCGGCGTCCCTGTAGGTGCTGAGCTGGCGCCCGCGCATGACGCGCCAGGCGTGCGGATTGGCTTCGTTCCAATAAGCCTTGCTCGAAAAGCCGAACTGTTCGCCGCGCTCATCGAGGCCGATCAATTGAACGCCATCATTGATATCGTAGATCAGCGCGGTCTGCCCAGGCTTCAAGGCATGCACGATGGGATCCACGACCTGCGCGTACCACCGCGGCTTCCATGCGACGTTGCCCACCTGCGGGGCGGGTGTCGATACGGTCAGGCAGCCTTTTGGAAGCTGCTCGTGGCCGCGATTGAGTGGCCCACTGAAGCTGGGGGAGTAGAACAAGTCCAAGGGTTCGCCGATGTTCAAGCTGCAGTGGACGCCTCGTTGCTCCAACGCCAAGACGAGCTCCGGGAACGAGGGGCGTGAGCCCTGCCGGTCTGGCGGCCGGTAGCTGAGCGGGCGCGGCAGATGGGCGGGTGTGGCCGCAAATTCTTTCAGGGCCTTCTCGTAGCCGGTGGTGGAGCCGTGGCTCAGGTATTCATGCAGCACCAGCAGCGCTTCACCTGGAGGGCACCGCAACTGCCGCAGGGTTCGGAAATACGATTCGGCTCTTTCCAGATGCCGATGCGTGATGGTGTGCGGGGCGGCTGCGGCGGACTGCGCTTCCACGTCGGGAGCCAGTTCCGGCGAGGGTGCACTTGAGAGAGATGAGATAGGCATCGGACGCTCCTTCCAGTTCAAAGCCGGTGCAAGCGTTAAGTCCTGGGCCTATGTTCGAGGGTTCGCGCGGGTCGTAGTTGCATATGCCTAAGACAACCGCGAACTGAAATGCAGATGCACAGACGCAAAAAAGCCCGGCACTGCCGGGCTTTTTTAGATCTGGTGGCCAAGGGCGGAATCGAACCACCGACACGCGGATTTTCAATCCGCTGCTCTACCAACTGAGCTACTTGGCCTTTTTCTTCGCTGCCAGCTGCGCTGAGCACCGAAGACCAAGACTATAACACTAAATTCCGCCCCCGCGCTTGTTTCGCGAAAGATCGACACCGAGTTGCTTGAGCTTGCGATACAGGTGCGTGCGTTCCAGGCCGGTCTTCTCCGCAACGCGGGTCATGGAGCCGTTTTCCTTGGCCAGGTGGAACTCGAAGTAGCTCTTCTCGAAAGCATCCCGCGCTTCGCGCAAGGGCCGATCCAGTTCGAACAGTTGCTCCGACGCCAGGCCTTGATGCTGCACCGGCGCGGGTGCAACCAGGCTGGGCACGCTGCCAGCCATGCCCACGCTCGCGGGCATCACTGGCAAGGCCTCCGGACGCACATAGCTGGGCAAGCCCACCACCGGCGCGGGCGGGGCCGGCCGTGGGGCCGTCTTCACCAGCGCCTGCTCCACCGCGCGCAGCAGCTTCTGCAAGGTGATGGGTTTCTCCAGGAAAGCCATCGCGCCGAACTTCGTGGCTTCCACCGCCGTGTCGATGGTGCCGTGGCCGCTCATCATGATCACCGGCATCGTCAACTGACCGGTGCTGCCCCATTCCTTCAACAGCGTCACGCCATCGACGTCCGGCATCCAGATGTCCAGCAGGACGAGATCCGGGCGCGAACGCTCTCGAGCGGCACGAGCCTGCTGAGCGTTCTCAGCCAGTTCGATGGTGTGCCCCTCGTCCGAGAGGATCTCTGACAGCAGGGCACGAATGCCCAGTTCGTCGTCAACAACAAGAATGGTTGCCATGTATGCCTACTGTTCACGCGGGCCGAGGCGCGTCTGGCGCAGGGCTCGGTGCAGTCGCGAGTTTTGAAAATGATAACGAAACTTGCGCGCCTATCGGGGCCTGTTCACCCTCGCCTGCCGGCTGAAGATTGATCAAACGGATGCGGGCCCCGTGCTCATCCGCGATTTTCTTCACCACGGCCAGTCCCAGGCCGGTGCCTTTGCTCTTGGTCGTGACGTATGGCTCGAAGGCACGGTTCAGCACCTTCTCGGCAAAGCCGGGGCCGTTGTCCGTGATGACCAGCCGCAAGGCTCGCAGTTCGCCCTGTTCGTTGAGCGCCTTCTGCGTACGCACCACCACCCGGCCATCCGCCCGGTCGCTGACAGCGTCCAAGGCGTTTTGCACGAGGTTGTGGATGACCTGCCGCAACTGCGGCGCATCCCCCAGGATGAGGGGTGGGTCTTGCGCAAGCTCCGCCACCAGGCGACCCGCTTCCTGCGCCTCGGCGTACAGCGTCAAGACCTCGGCCACCAGCGCATTCACGTCCAGCGGCGCCAGCTTGGCCGCAGGCAGGCGCGCATAGTCCCGGAATTCGTTGACCAGCTGCTTCATGGCCTGCACCTGGTTGACGATGGTGCCAACGGAGCGCACCAGCATCGCCTGGTCAGTGCCTTCGAGCTTGGACTCCAGCTTGAACTGCAAGCGCTCCGCCGAGAGCTGGATGGGCGTGAGCGGATTCTTGATCTCATGGGCCAGCCGCCGCGCCACCTCGCTCCAGGCGGCCGAGCGCTGGGCCGAGACGACCTCGCTGATGTCGTCAAACACGACCAGGCGCGCTTCATGGGGCAGGGCCGCGCCGCGCACAAGAAGGGTGAGGGTGATCTGGTCGGTCAGGCGCAGCTCGAAGGAATCCTGCCAGTGGTCCCGCTCGCCCGACTCCGGACTCTGCAGCTCAAAGCGCTGCCAGATCGATTTGGCAAACTCTTCCAGCGGCGCCAATTCCTCCAGCCCGCGCCCCACATAGGCAGACAGCGGCAGCCGAAGGATGCGGGTGGCGCCGGGGTTCACCGATTCGATGCGCCGGTCAGCCCCGAACACCAGCACGCCTGCCGTCAGGTTGTCCAGGATGGTCTGCAGATGGGTGCGCGCGCTCTCCAGCTGGGTCACGCTCAGGTCCACCTGGGCCCGGGCATCGGCCAGCTGCTCGGTCATGTCGGCAAACGAGCGGGTCAACCCGCCGAGCTCGTCGCGGGAGCGGAACACCGGCTTGGCCTTGAGGTCGCCCGTGGCCACCTCACGCATGCCTTCGGCCAGCAGCAGCAGCGGCTGCACCAGCTGGTTGGACAGCGCCACCGCCAGCAGCAGCGCGGCAAACACCGCCAGGATGAGCACCAGCGTCAGGGTGCCCAGGTACATGCGCCGCAGGCCGTCGCGCAGCAAGGAACGCTGCAGATACTCCTGGTTGGCAGCCTGCACGTTCAGCGCATTGCTCACCACCTTGCCGCTGATGGTGCGCACCACCATGAGGTAGCGGTCGCTGTTGGTCAGCTGCAGCGCACTGCTGGGCAGCAACGCGACGGCCCGGATGCGGGCGCCGCCCTGGACCGCCTGCTGCTCGTCCTCCAGGCCTTCCAGGCGCGAGGCCACGCCGTTGGCGCGGGCCTGGCTCAGCATGCCGGGCGCCGGGCGCTCGGGCATGGCATCGGTTTCGGCTCCTGCCGTCAGCAGCACCTGCCCATTGCCCGCCAGGAGTGCCACGCTGCGGGCCGACAGCTGGTCGCGCAGCCGCTCCAGCGCCAGCGGCGCGAGTGCGCCGTCTTCCCAGCGCTCGGCCGCACTGCGGGTGCGCGCGCTGAGCTCACTGCGGGCGTTGTCCAGGGTGTCCTGCCCCAGCGCCAGACCCGCCTCCAGCGCACTGGCCAGGCGCTGGTCAAAGAGGCTCTCGATGCTGCGGTTAACGAACTGGTAGGAGACCGTGTAGATCAGCACCCCCGGCACCACGCCGACAAACGCAAAGATGCCTGCGAGCTTGAGCAACAAGCGGCTGCCAAAGCGCCCGCGCTTGACCCGCAAGGCCAGCCGCGTACCGGCCACGCCGATGACGATGATCAGGGCGGTGGCCACGGCCACGTTGACCCAGAACAGCCACAGGTAGTGGCGTTCCAGGAACCCGCGCTGCGCGGTGGTGCTGATGGAGAGCAGGAAGGCCAGCATGCCGCTGGCGCCTGCAATCGCCGCCACGGAAACCAGCCAGGCCAGGCGTGCCGCTTTGGTCACGGGTGGATGTCCTTCAGGGTCGGGTCCACGGTCGAGGGAATGATCGGCAAGGCGTCGGGCGACGAAAGAGGGTCAACAGCGCTCAAGGCTGCGGCCGGTTGGGTGGAGGTGTGGCCGGCACGTCCAGGTTCAGCTGCAGGTTGCGCTCCACGGACAAGGCCCAGCCCTGGCCGGCCCCCAGGCCGATCTGCATGGGCCGGGGCAACTGGCTGGTGTCGAGCTTGTAGCTGAACTCCAGGTAGTAGGTGCCGTCGTCCTCGATGTCCTTGGCGTCCGCCACACGCCAGCCAGAGACGCCCCGCAGCGACGCCACGGCCTCGCCCAGCGTGTCAAAGCTTTGGTGCAGGCCGCCCGTGCTGACGCGGTATTGGCGGGTCAGGGGTTGCCAGGTCAGCCGCCAGGTGCGGCTGGCCTGGGCCACGCGGGCATCCCGCCAGTACCAGCGGGTGCGCAAGACCTGAACGTCCGCAACGAAATAAATCGCCACGCCCTTGAGCAGCGCATCCTCGGCCGGCTTGGGCAGCTCGAAACGGCTGCTGAAGCTCACGGCCAGGCCTTCCTCCACCCGCTCGGCATGCAGTTGCTGCAGCGCCACTCCCTGGGCGAGCGCCCAGGCGTGCATGGCCAGCAGTGCGCCGACAAGGGTCAGGCGCCGCGACCAGGAACGCAGCAGAACGAACGGACGGACAAAGCTCACGCGGACGGCAGTTTCTGGAGCAAGGCGTAGAAAAAGCCGTCGGTCACGGCCGCGCCGCCTCGCGGTGGGTCTTGCGAAGCATTGTCAGCGAGCGGGAGGAGGTGGCCGTCGCCACGCGCGAACTGACGCCGCCTGGCATCGCCGTGGCGTTGCAAAAACGCGTCGATTTGATCCTGACCTTCCGCCTTGAAGACAGAGCAGGTCGCATACAACAGCCGACCACCTGGCTTGAGCAGCGGCCACAAGGCGTCCAGCAGTTCAGCCTGGATCTGGGCCAGGGCCGGAATGTCGGCGGCGCGCCGCAGCCAACGGACATCCGGGTGGCGGCGCACGATGCCCGACGCACTGCAAGGGGCGTCCAGCAGAATGGCGTCAAAGGGGCGTCCATCCCACCAGGCCTGGGTGTTTCGGGCGTCCGCCGCCTTGACTTGGCCAGCCAGATGCAGCCGCTCCAGGTTCTGGCGGACCCGCTCCAGCCGCTTCGGATCGGTGTCCAGCGCCAGTAGATCCAGGCTGTTGCCCGCCAATTCCTGCAGATGCGCGGTTTTGCCGCCGGGCGCGGAGCAGGCATCCAGCACGCGTGCGCCGGCGCCCAGCGTCGGCCAGCCCTCGCCCGGGGACAGGTCTTGTGGCTGCATCTGGCCCAGCAGCAGCGGCGCGGCCAGTTGGGCCGAGGCGTCCTGCACCGACGCATCACCGTTGCCGAAGCCCGGCAGCGCCTGGACCGGCTTGGGCTCGTCCAGCACCAGGGCCTGCGGCCATAGGTCGCCCGCCGGGTGGGCGCCAACCCCCGCCTCGGCGAGACGGGCCTGGTAATGAGCGGCGCTGCCTTGTGCCGGATTGACCCGCAGCGTCATGGGCGGACGGTGCTGGTTGGCCGCCAGCAGCGCCGGCCAAGCGTCGGGCCAGTCCTGGCGCAGCTGTTCCTGCCACCAGCGTGGATGATTCCAGGTGGCGATCGGGTCGTCCTTGAGGGCATCGACCAGCGCTTCGCGCTCCCGCAGGAAGCGACGCAGCACGGCGTTCACGAAGCCGGCGCTCTTGGGTGACCGCCGACGCGCCGCTTCCACGGCTTGATCCACGAGCGTGTGCTCGGTGTAGGCGGTCTCGCCTGGCCAGAGCAGGGCCAGCGCGGTGACCAGCAGGGCATCGACGCGCGGCGGCGGCGCCTTAGGGGCCAAGCGGGCGCGGACCGCCTGCACGGCGCCCAGGCGCCGGAGCACGGTGAAGCTCAGCGCCTGGGCGCCCGGGCGCACGTCGGCCGGGCACCGGGCCAGCCAGTCGGTCAGGGAATGCCCGTCGCGAACGGCCTGGACGGCGTCGGCACCGGCGCTCAGCAGGCGGTGCAGCGGGGGAGAGGAGGCAGGGGAAGAAGACACCGGCGGAGTTTAAAGCGTGGTCGGACAGGCCCGAGGCTGGGTGCGACGCCCCACGGTTCGCAATGACTTCCTGTTGCGCGGACAATCCCAGGGCAGACTCGCCCCGAACGGGTGTCCCAGCCCGTTTCGATTTACCGACCTTTACCTCAGGGACACGGCTTGCCGCGCCCTTCACGATCCATGACAGGCATCCCTCCCTTGAGCGCCGAGGCCCTGGCGGCCCTGCCGGCGTCCGAGCGCATCCGCTACCGGCTGGTCAGCGCCAAGAAGCGCTACCACGCCAACGACAACATCTCGGCCTTCGTCGAGCCCGGCGAGCTGGAACAGCTGCAGGCCGAGGTGCAGGAGAAGATGCAGGAGGTGCTGCAGGCCCTGGTGATCGACACGGACAGCGACCACAACACCCAGGAAACCGCCAAGCGCGTGGCCAAGATGTTCCTGCGGGAAGTCTTTGCGGGCCGCTACAGCGATGCGCCGGCCGTGACCGAGTTCCCCAATGCTGAACGGCTCAACGAACTGATGATCGTGGGGCCGATCACCGTGCGCAGCGCCTGCTCCCACCACCTGTGCCCCATCATCGGCAAGGTCTGGATCGGCCTGCTGCCCAACGAGCATTCCAACCTGATCGGCCTGTCCAAATACGCACGCCTGACGGACTGGATCATGAGCCGCCCCCAGATCCAGGAAGAGGCGGTGACCATGCTGGCCAACGAACTGCAGGAGCGGGTGCGTCCTGACGGCCTGGCCATCGTGATGGACGCCGACCACTTCTGCATGCACTGGCGCGGCGTGAAGGACATGGAGTCCACCATGATCAACAGCGTGATGCGTGGATCCTTCCTGAAAGACCCCAACCTGCGGCGCGAGTTCCTGTCGCTCGTTCACAGCAAGCGCTGATCAACCCTGACACGTGTCATGGACACGACCGGCTTCGGGCCTGAACATGGCCACCGTCGCCGCTGACTCGAAGGAATTGCCATGCTTGTCCGCCTCGTTTATGCCAGCCGCGCTTCGCGCGATTTGAGCCCCCAGGACCTGCAGGACATCGTGCGCCGCTCACGCGACCACAATGGGCACGATGGCATCACCGGGCTGCTGTGCTTCACCGACGGCATCTTCATCCAGGTCCTGGAAGGCTCGCGCGAGGCGGTGAATGTCCGCTACAAGCGCATCGTCATGGATGAGCGCCATGACCAGCCCACCCTGATCAGCTATGAAGAGATCGCCGAGCGTCGCTACGCTGGCTGGTCGATGGGGCAGGTGAACCTGCACCGCCTCAACCCGGCGCTGCTGTTGAAGTACGGCGAGACGCAAAAGCTCGACCCCTTCCGCATGACCGGCGCAGCGCTGACGGCGCTGTTTGATGAGCTGGTGGCCGCCGGCGCGATCGAATGCGCCTGAGCGGGCTGGCCTGAGCTGTCGGCGTCAGCCGTCGGCCACCGGGTCGCCGCTCAGCCCAGCATGTCCTGCCAGAGGGTGCGGGCCCAATGCCACGCGTAACGGGCCTCCAGGGTGGTTGGCCCCTCCGATACCCCGCCGGACCCGGGCACGGCCCGATACGTCTGCTCCTCGGCCACATACCTGTGGACGCTGGCCACATGGATCACCCGCTCGCCATCGACATGGCTGTAGCAGGTGTTGGTGAGCATGGGCCGGGCGTCTGGTGGCTGGCCCGACAGCTCGGCCAGTGCCGCTGCCGCGGCAACCTTCGCATGGGCATTGGCCATGTGCCCGCTCTTGGGCATGGCAGGCGCGACCTGGATCGCGTCGCCAATCACATGCACCTGCGGCGCCAGCGGTGAAGCGAAGGTCTGGTAGTGGACCGGACACCAGCGCCCGCCACTGGTCCCGCCGCCACCGGTCAGGCCGGCCGTGTGGGCGATGGCGCCCGCACGCATGCTGGGAAGCACATTCAGCACATCCGCCCGCTCCGGCGACTGCAGCTCGAAACGCACCGTCCCGCCGGGCCCGGCACCCGGCTCCACGGCCACGGCCTTGTGCAGCGGACGGTATTCGATCAGGCCCGCATAGCGCTCGGCCCAGACCCGCTTGAACAGGGCCGCCTTGGAGGTGATGTCCGGGTTCGCATCAAACACCAGCAGCTTGGCCCGTGGACGTGCCTGCCGAAGCCAGGCCGCCACCACGCTGGCGCGCTCGTAGGGGCCGGGGGGGCAGCGGTAGGGCGCCTCTGGAATGGTGATGGCAAAGACGCCTCCGTCCGGCATGGCCTCCAGCTGGCGCCGCAGTGCCAGGGTCTCCGCCCCCGCCTTCCAGGCCTGAAGGATCTGGCCCGAGGCATGGGCCTCCCGCAGGCCGCGTACGCTCTCCCATGCCAGCTCGATGCCCGGCGACACGATGAGCCGGTCATAGCGAAGCGGATCGCCGCGCGCCAGCAGCACCAGGCGCCGGTCGGTGTCGATGTGTGTCACCTGGTCCTGGATGCACCGCACGCCATGCCGCGCGAGCGAAGCGACAGGACGGCTGAGCGCCTGCAGTGAGGTGAACCCGCCCAGCACCAGGTTGGACAAGGGGCAGGACACGAACTCCGCCTGGGGATCCACGAGCACCACGTCGAGCTGATCGTCCGACCACAGGCGCAGGTAACGCGCCGCCGTCGCGCCGCCAATGCCGCCGCCCACCACCACGACGCGGGCCCGCCGGCCCAGCCCCTGGGCCCGCACACCGCCAAGGGCCGCCCACGACGCGCTGCCCAGCAACCAGTCACGGCGTTGCATCATGGCCGGCTTCCTCGGGCAGCGGGGGCCGTGGGCCGCTGAGCGGCAAAGTAGCGCGCCAGCAGTTGGATCTGAGCATCGTCATACCCCTTGGCCAGCTGCGGCATGACGGTGCCCGGGCGCTCGCCGCGCTGGTAGGCCTGCAGCAGCTGGATCAGCTCTTGCGCAGGCCGGCCGGCCAGGCCGGGAATGGCGCTGTCGGCAACGGCGTGGCCGTTGGTGCCATGGCAAGCGGCGCATGTGGCCGCCAGGGATCGGGCTTGCAGCGCCGCCCCATTGCCTTCGGATGCCCGCTGGGCTTGGCCCTGTGAGGCGGCACCGCACGCGGTCGCAACAAGCATGACGGCGGCGCACAGACGCCGGCCAGCCCAGCGTGCTGCCATCGGCGCAAGCCTTGCTTCACCACGGATGACGCTGGTCAGCGAGTCGTGCCGTTGGCGCCGCAGCTTCCCGGGTTCCTGGACCATGCATGCCCCCCAAGCGCCGCCAAAGGGCGCTGCCGGCCGCAGTGTAGAAAAACCCGGCCGGCTCGGCCAGTGCGGATGCATGCGCCTTCAGGGACCAGCCCGGTCTGGCAGCCGCCGGCGTCTACAGCGTTCGGGACTCCGAGAACCCGAAGAAACTCACCAGCACACGGGTGGGGAACTGCCGCACCGCCTCGTTGTAGTTCTGCACCGCCTGATTAAACACCTGGCGCGAGAAGGCGCGCTGGCGGTCCACCAGCTTCAGTTCGTCCACGACGCCGTACAGCTCGGCATCGGCCACCAGTTCCGAGTGATGCTCCACCAGCGAGATCAGCCGGGTGAGCGCGGCCCCATGCACGGCGGAGGCGATGGCCAGCTGGGCAATGGGGTCGGCCGCATGCGGCTTCGAGCGCACGGCCAGCGCCGCAGCCTGGGCGTCCGCCTGCGCCGCTGCCAGGGCGTCGATGCTGGCCTGCTCGCTCGGCAGGCGCTCGCGCAAGTGCGCCAGCAGCGCTTCACCCAGCGTGGCGCGCCGCGTGAGGCTGTCATCCAGCTGGCCAAAGGCCTTGCCGATCTCATTGCGCAGCAGCATCACGCGGTTATAGGCGCCGATGCCCCAGAAGAGCAGTACCGCGCCGATCACCCACAGGCCACGTTCCCAGATCACCGTCACCATGCGTCCTCAGGTCCTCAGGCGCGGGCCTTGGCCTGCATGAATTCGTCGTAGCCCCTGGCCCGCAACTCGCAGGCCGGGCAGTGACCACAGCCCCAGCCCCAGGCGTGACGGGTCTCCCGCTGGCCGAGGTAGCAGGTGTGGGTGTGCTCGACGATGAGCTCGTTCAGCGCGGGGCCCCCCAGGGTCTCGGTCAGGGCCCAGGTCTGGGCCTTGGTGAGGAACATCAGCGGCGTGTCCACCGTCATGGGCGCATCCAGGCCCAGGCTCAAGGCCACCTGCAAGGCCTTGAGCGTGTTGTCGCGGCAGTCGGGGTAACCGGAGAAATCGGTCTCGCACATGCCGCCCACCAGCACGGAAGCGCCGCGGCGATACGCCAGCGTGGCAGCGAAGGTCAGGAACAGCAGGTTGCGGCCCGGCACGAAGGTGTTGGGCAGGCCATTGGCTTGAAGCTCGATTGCGCGTTCCTGCGTCAGGGCCGTGTCGGAGATCTGCCCGAGCAGCCCCAGGTCCAGCAGATGGTCCTCGCCCAGCTTGGCGGCCCACTGGGGGAACTGTGCGGCCAGCTGCTGGCGGACGGTCTGCCGGCAGTCCAGCTCGATGCGGTGACGCTGGCCGTAATCAAAGCCCAGCGTTTCGACCTGCGCGAAACGGTCCAGCGCCCAGGCCAGGCAGGCGGTGGAATCCTGCCCGCCGGAAAACAGCACCAGGGCCTTGCGGCCGGACGCACTGGCCGGCGGCAGTGCGGTCATGCCGGGCGCCTCGGGCGCCCCCGGCGTCGTTTGCTGTGGTGAAAGGTCGGACATAAACACCTGAAATCCTGCAAGCCAACCCGGTAGTGTAGGCCGTCCCTTCCAGCGCTGCAGGGCCGGGCTGGCCGGCTGCTTCAGGCCTGGCGCACCTCGCCCTGGCCGAGCACCACCCATTTCATGGAGGTCAGGCCCTCCAGCCCGACCGGCCCGCGGGCATGGAACTTGTCGGTGGAGATGCCGATCTCCGCGCCAAGGCCGTATTCGAATCCGTCGGCAAAGCGGGTACTGGCATTGACCATCACGCTGGCCGAGTCCACCTCGCGCAGGAAGCGCATGGCGTTGACATGCAGCGTGGTGAGGATGGCGTCGGTGTGGTGGGAGCCATACCGGTTGATGTGGTCGATGGCCTCGTCCAGGCTGTCCACGACCTTGACGCTGATGATGGGCGCCAGGTACTCGGTGCGCCAGTCCTCATCGGTCGCCGGTGCCAGCCTGGCATCGGGCACTTCCAGCAGCGCCGCGAAGGCCCGCGGGCAGGCCCGCATCTCCACGCCCTTGGCTGCGAAGATGCGGCCGATACGCGGCAGGAAGGCCGCTGCCTGGTCCGCATGCACCAGCAGCGACTCGGTGGCATTGCATGGGCTGTATTTCTGGGTCTTGGCGTTGTCGACCACCACCAGCGCCTGTTCCAGGTCCACCTGCGCATCCACGTAGCAGTGGCAGTTGCCGTCCAGATGCTTGATCACCGGCACCCGGGCATCGCGGCTGATGCGCTCGATCAGCCCCTTGCCGCCGCGAGGGATGATCACATCCACGAAGTCGGGCATGGCGATCAGCAGGCCGACGGCCGCTCGGTCGGTGGTGTTGACCAGTTGCACCGCGGTCGCGGGCAGGCCCGCCTCTTCCAGGCTGCGAGCCACCAGCTCGGCCAGGGCCAGGTTGCTGTGCAGGGCTTCCGAGCCGCCGCGCAGGATGCAGGCGTTGCCACTCTTGATGGCCAGTGAGGCCGCCTCGATGGTCACATTGGGGCGGCTCTCGAAGATCATGCCGAAGACACCGAGCGGCACCCGCATCTGGCCAACGCTGATGCCGGTGGGCCGTCGCTTGACGCCGGTGATCTCGCCGATGGGATCAGGCATGGCGGCGATCTGCTCGCAGCCCTGCGCCACGGTCTCCAGCGTGTGGGCATCCAGCCGCAGCCGGTCCAGCATCGGGCCATCCAGGCCCGCCTCGCGGGCAGCGGAGAGATCGCGCTCATTGGCCTGCGCCAGGGCCGGTCCCGCTTCGCGGAGGCGGCGGGCCAGCGCCAGCAAGGCGCGGTTCTTGGCGGCGGTGGGCGCTGCGGCCATCAGCGTCGCGGCGCTGCGCGCGGCTTCGCCCACGCCCGTCATGTAGGCAACGAGGTCGGTCATGCCGCCATTCTGGCGCAAGCCACGTCCGGGCGTGGCCATGCGGCCTGGATGCCCCGCGCCCGAGGCATCGAAAGCGGCAAGGCCAGCCTTCGCTGGCCGCAGGCGCGGAGATTCCTGGAACCAAGGAAATTTCCAGGAACCCTGGCGGCCTCCCGGAAACCTGGTCAGTTCCCGGGAAGGCCGTTACCGCTCAGGGCTTGGGGGCGCTCGGCGCGGGCATGGGGGCCGTGACCAGCATGCCGTTGACGTCCCGCACTTCGAGCGGCTGGCGGCCCCAGCTTTGCAGTTGCGGCAGCACCTTGGACTTGTCGCCCACCGCCACCACGATCAGTCCGGCCGGGTCCACATAGGTCCGTGCGGCCTGCAGCGCGCTGCTGGCCGTCACCGCGTTGTACTTGCGAGGCAGCGAGGTGATGCTGTCCGCGGGTTGTCCCACCGCCCATTCGCTGGCATAGGTGGACGCCATCACGCGGTTCGTGTCGAACAGGCCGGGCAGTGCCAGCAGTTGTGCGTTGCGCACCCGGCTCAGCTCGGCCTGGCCCATCGGCTTGGCGCGCATGCCGTCGATCTCCTTGAACATGTCGCTCAGCGCCGGGCCGGTGACATCGGTGCGGACGCTGCCGCGGATGCCGAAGGTGCCGCTGTCGCGGTTCAGGGAGAAGCCGGAATACACCCCATAGGTGTAGCCCTTGACCTCGCGCAACTGCGTGTTGATGCGCGACGTGAACAGGCCGCCCAGTGCCGCGTTCATCACCTTGATGTCGGCTGCTGCCGGAACACCGGCCTTGGGGCCCGGGGCGACCACCGCCAGTGCGGTCTGTGGCGATCCGGGCTTGTCCACCAGCACCACGCGCGCGGCCACCGGCCGGGGCGGCGCGGCGTTGACGACCGGTGCGGCCGATGCGGGCTTGGCCCAGCCGCCGAACAGCTTCTCCACCAGCGGCTTGAGTTCCGCTTCGGTCATGTCGCCCGCAACCACCAGGGCGGCTTCGTCCGGGCGGTAATGCTGCTGCCAGAACTGACGCAGCACCTTGGGATCGGTGGCACCGATGGTGGCCTCGGTACCCAGGCCGTTGGCGGCCAGTGGATGGCCCTCGCCATACACGACGCGGTTGCCCACCAGCGACGCCACCGCCGGCGCCTGCTCGCGTTGCTGGGCCAAGGCGGCCAGTCGCTCGGCCTTCAGGCGCTCCACCTCCGCCTCGGCGAAGGCCGGGTTTTGCGTCACGTCGGCCAGCAGGGCCAGGCTCTGGGCGAAGTTGCGCTTGAGGCTGCTGACTTCGACCCGTGCCTCATCACGGCCCGAGCTGCTGGTGAGGGTGGCGCCCAGGCTGCCGGATTCGTCGGCGATCTGCTGCGCGCTGCGGGACTGGGTGCCTTGCTGCAACATGGCGGCCGTGAAACTGGCCAGGCCGGGTTGGTCCTGCGGATTGGCGGTCTGACCGGCATGGGTCACCAGCGTGGCACTGACCAGCGGCAGGCCCGGGTTGGCCACATGGATCACCGTCAGGCCATTGGGCAGGGCAAAGCGGTGGCCGTCCGGCAGCGACAAGGGCTTGGCCTTGCCCGCCTTGGGCTGATGGCGGCGCCAGGCGGCGTCAGCGTTCAGCGACTCGCGCTCGCCCTTGCCCGCGCTCGTGGGCATCGGAGGCGTCGGCACTTCGGCCGCCAGCTGCTGCTCGCCCGGCGTGGCGTAGAGCACCACGCGAGAGGACTTGGTCAGCTGCTGGGCCACCACGTCGCGTACCTGCGTCGCCGTCATGGCCTGGTAGCGGCCCAGGTCCTTGGCGATGTAGTTCGGGTCGCCGGCTTGCTGGTTGTAGTAGTTGATCTGGTCCGCCAGGCCTTGCAGCTTCTCCAGCCGGGTCAGCAGGCCGGTCTCGATGCTCGCGCGGGCGCGGGCCATTTCCTCCGGGGTGGGCGGGTTCTGCGACAGATCGGCCACGGCGTCGTCCACCAGCTTCTCGATCTCCTCCAGGGACTTGCCCGGCCGGGCCACGATCTCGATGTTGAACACCGACCCCAGCGACAGCGAATACTGCTGCACCGCCACCGACTGGGCCAGCTGCTTGTCGTAGACCAGTGTCTTGTAGAGGCGGCTGGACTTGCCGCCGCCCAGCACATGGGAGGCCACGTCCATCTCGGCGTCGCCAGGCTGGAACACGGCCGGCGTCTGCCACGCCATGTTCAGGCGCGAGAGCTCGATGCGGTCGGTGACCGCAATGCGCTTTTCCTCGGTGATCTTGGGCTGGGCGACCTGAACCGGCGGCACGGCCTCACCGGCTTTCAGGGCGCCAAAGTACTTCTCCACCAGCTTGCGGGCCTCGGCGGGGTTGAAGTCTCCGGCCAGCACCAGGGTGGCGTTGTTGGGCCGGTAGTAACGGCGCGCGAAGGCCTTCACGTCCTTGAGCTGGATGGACTGGATGTCCGCATGCGAGCCGATGACCGACGCGTAGTAGGGATGGCCCTGCGGGTACAGCGCATGGAACAGGGCCTCCTCGACGATGCCGTAAGGCCGGTTCTCCACGGACTGGCGGCGCTCGTTGCGCACCACGTCCTGCTGGTTGGCCAGGGCCACCGAATCCACCTCGTCGATCATGTAGCCCAGCATGTCCGACTTGAGCCACAGGCCCAGCTCCAGCTGGTTGGAGGGCAGGGTGAAGAAGTAGTTGGTGCGGTCGAAGTCCGTCGAGCCGTTGGAGTCGGTGCCGCCCGCGGCGTCGATGATCTGGTCTGCCTGGCCGCGCGGGATGTGCCGGGTGCCGGCGAACATCAGGTGCTCGAAGAGGTGGGCGAACCCGGTCTGCCCTTTGGCCTCGTTGCGCGGGCCGGCATGCACCCACATGTTGAAGGCCACCAGTGGCAACCGATGGTCCTCGACCAGGATGACCTCGAAGCCGTTGGCCAGCTTGACCTTCTCCAGCTTGACCTGCAGGGTGCCGCCCTCGGCCGAGATGGCGCTGCCGGCACCCGAAGGCGCGGCGGCCCAGGCGGTGGCGGCGCTCAGGCCCCCGACATTCAGGGCGGCCCAGACAGCCAGAGTCAACGTCTTGATGCGCATGGCGGATGTCCCCGTGGCGGGGAGGAAAGTGTCAGATGCAGGCACCCTACACAGGGTGGGGCCGCCTCACAAGTGCGGGAAGCCAGTGTCGGGGCAGCCAGGGCGCCCGGGGCGGCTTACAGGTCGCGCTGCATCCAGCACTGATGCAGCGGCATCGGCACGGCGCCCAGGGCCCGCAAGGCCTCCCCGCCCAGGTCGTCACGCTGGAGCTGCGGCACGCGCAGGCGCCGCTGGGGATACACCCGGGCCAGGGCCTGGATCAGCGTGCGGGCGTCCCGTGGATCCGGGGCGACGAAGCTGTTCACCATCACGGTTTCGTCCGGCAGGCTGAAGACGAGTTGCCCTGTGCCGCATTGCCAGGCCAGTGGTTCAGGCAGGTGGTGCAGGACCGCTCGCGTCACCTGCAAGGGCAGGTCGGGCCACCGGCGCTCGGCCTCGTCCAGCCAGTGCAGGGCGGTGGGCAGATCGACCGCCAGGGGCGCATCGCTTGCCTGCGTCGAAGGCGGCCGGCTGAGGTCGTTCAGCGGGCCCTGCCAACCGCGCAGCGCATGGATGGGTCGGAAGCCCCGGCCTTCATACAGCCGCCGCGCACGCTCGTTCTGGGCAAACACTTCCAGTTCCACGGCCTGCTGGTCGGCCTGCGCTGCACGAGCGATGAAGTCATCCAGCAAGGCCGCCGCGGCACCCGTACCCCGGGCCTGCGGCCGGGCTCCCATGGTCGCCAGCCGCCAGCGACGCTGCAGGGGCCGGGTGGCCACCAAAGCGAAGGCCAGCGCTTGTCCGTCCGGAGCCAGCGCCACGCGCGAGCGCGCCAGGTCGGCCCCCTGCCTCGCCAGGAACGCGGGCCATTCGTCCAGCTCCACCTCGAACGGCCCGATCAGGTAGTCGGCGAAGGCTTCCCGAAAGGCCTGATGCAGCGCCATGGCTGGAACTTCATCGCCGGGAACCATCCGGACCGGCACGTGGGACGGGGTTGCGGCCAGTGAGGCGGGCGTGGTCATGGCGGGGGCATCTCCTGCAAGAGGTGGGAAGCTGATGTTTCACCGTCCGGTAGCGCCTGGCCAATCGTCATGCCGCTCCTGAGGTGGCTACCACCGCATCAGCGCTGCAGCATTGGCCGGAACGGTCCGGGCCCGCGAGTCGTCAAGAGCCCAGCCAGACCGGAATCGCCAACCAGACGGGCGCGGTGACGGCAAACAGCAGCGTGGCCACGACGACCGCCCCGGAGGCTTCGCCCTCCAGGGTGCGGTAGCGCTGGGAGAACATCATCGCGTTGGAGCCGGGCGGCAAGGCAGCCATCATCACGATCACGGCAAGCCCCAGGCCCGACAGGCCAAAAAGCCAGTGGGCGACCACCAGCACCAGCGCCGGCTGGACGATCAGCTTGATGGCGATCAGGCTCATCATCGCCCGCCACTGCTTCGGCCACCCGTAATACGACAGCGACATGCCGATGAGCACCAGGCACAGCGGCACCACGGCGCTGCCCAGCATCTGCAGCACCTCGTCCAGCACCCGGGGCAGGGCCAGGCCGCTGAGGTTCCATGCGAAACCCGCCAGCACCGGCAACACCACCGGATGAATGATGGTGTTGCGCATGGTGGTCAGGAGCATGGACACCAGGCTGGCGCCGGTGGCGTGGTGCCGCGCCAGGTCGGACTCCACCAGCACCGTGGCCAGGGAGAGCAGCGTGAGCGCATGCAGGCTCACGATGGTGATGTGCACGGCCAGGCCCTCCTCGCCGAACACCCCCGCCACCAGGGGCACCCCGACCTGCAAGGTATTGCCAAAGCAGGCCGTGATGCCCCGCACCGCCGGCACCGCGGGGTTGGCCGGGCTGCGCGAGCGTTGCCATAGGTACACGGCCATCAGCATCACCACCACCGGCGCGAAGAACGCGGCGATGGTGAGCCAGGGCAGGGTGTCGAAGTCCACGCGCGCCGTGGTGCGGAACATCAACGCCGGCACGAACAGATAGAAGGCCAGGTTCGACAGCACGCGCGCCGGGTCGTTGTCACCGCCGGCCTTGCCCAGCCAGCGCATGTGCCCGACAAACCAGCCCGTCGCCGCGGCGATGAAGATCGCCAGCAGCTTGGAAAACAAGATGCCTGTCATGGGCCAAAGTATGCCGGCCGCCGCCCGGCGCAGGGGCGGGCGCCGCACAGCCGGCCACCCCTGGTGCACTCAGGAGGCCAGCGGCAACTCCAGCGCGAAGCTGAACCGGCTGCCATGCGCCGGCGTGGTGTCCACGTCGATCATGCCGCCCATGAGCTTGACCAGTTGCTGGCTGATGGCCAGTCCAAGGCCGGTGCCGCCAGCCCGGCGGCTCTGGTCAGCCACCTGCTCGAAGGGCTGGAACAGGCGGCGCATCTGCTGCGGCTCCATGCCGATGCCGGTGTCGGTCACGGTGAAGCGCAGCACGATGCTGCTGGGGCCTCGCGCCACCAGGTCCACCGCCAGGCCGACACGGCCGCCGTCGGTGAACTTGACGGCGTTGGAGAGCAGGTTGAGCAGCACCTGGCGCAGCCGCTGGCCGTCGGCCCGCACGCGCGCGGGCAGCTCCGGGTCCAGCTCGACATCGAAGGCCAGGCCCTTTTCGGCTGCCCGTGGCCGCATCGATTCACTGCACATCTCCAGAAGCGCCCGCAGGTCCAGCGGGTTGAGCTGCAACGTGAGCTTGCCGGCTTCAATGCTGGCAACGTCCAGCAGGTCGGTGATCAGCACCAGCAAATGCTCCCCGGATTCCCGCATGAGCCGGATCTTGGACTGCTGGCTCTCGGTCAGCGACTTGTCCATCTGCAGCAGCTGCGCAAACCCGAGGATGGCATTGAGCGGCGTGCGGAACTCATGGCTCATGGTGGCCAGGAAGCGGCTCTTGGCCTGGTTGGCGGTCTCGGCCCGCTGCTTGGCCTGGGAGAGCTCCACCGTGCGCTCGGTCACCAGTTCCTCCAGGTGGTCGCGGTGCTGGGTCAGCTCCTGCTCGGCCAGCCGTCGCTGCGTGATGTCGCTCACCAGGCCTTCGATGCGCGGCGCGCCGCCGTCCTGCACCAGGTGCAGACTCAGCTCCACCCAGAGGTCGCGGCCTTCGCGCGTGGTCACCAAGAGCGGCACCTGCTGCAGCAGGCGGTGGCGCTCCAGCGCCCGCGCCAGCCGGCGATATTCGTCAGCCTCGATGCGCACGACCCGGCGCAGGGTCAGCCGCTGGGCCTGTTCGGGGTGCTGCATGCCCAGCATGTGGGCCAGGGCCTTGTTGATGCGCAGCAGGCGACCATGGCTGTCCGCCTGGAAGATGCCTTCGGCGGCGTTCTCGAACAGGCTGCGGTAGCGCCGCTCGCTGTTGCGCACCCCTTCGGCGAATTCCTGCAGCTTGGTGCTCATGGCATTGAGCTGGTCGGTCAGGTCGCCGATCTCATCGGCGTGCTCGGGCGCGATCTGGGCGCCCAGCTCGCCGTTGGCCACGCGCTGCGCCAGCCCGCGCAGCCGCGAGACCGGGCGTTCCACCAGGCGGCGCACCAGCACATAGCTGGTCAGGCCAATGGCCAGCAGCACGGTGGCCAGCAGGCTGGCCACGAGCCGGCGTGTCTCGCCAACGCTCTGGTCGATATAGGCACGGGTATAGACGATGCTGGCCCGCCCGAGCGCCCCCGCCGGCCCGGCGTCCGCGCCGGAGCGGTGGCTCAGTTCGAACTCGATGGTCTCGGGGCGCACGGGCGGGTCCGTGCGTTCACGCCGCAAGGTTTCCAGCCCCGGGGCCGTGAGGGAGATCGAATGGACTTCCGGATCCGCCATGACGGCGTCCAGCAACTCGGACAGCGCGGCGCTGTCCAGGTTCCAGACCGGTTCGGCAAACCCGCGGGCCACCAGCTGGGCCATGCGACGCTCACGCTCCAACAGTTCGGCGTCAAGCTCGCGCTCGTGGCGGTTGACCCAGTACAGGCCGATCAGGCCGACCAGGATGGTTGCGCTCAGGCTCAGTGCGGCCACCAGCCGCGTCTGTATGCTCAGCGTCGATCGACCCATGCACTCCCTCCTGCGTGGGCCGAGTGTCGCAAAAAAAAGCGGGAAGCAGAGCGTCCCGCATCATTCAGCCGTCAGGACTTCGCGGTGGCCTTCTTCACCGCGACTTTTTTGGCTGCTGCTTTCTTCGCCGGGGCTTTGGCTGCGGCCTTGGCGGGCGCCTTCACCGCCGTCGCGGCCTCGCCGTCCTCCGACGCGGACGCGGCCGTCTTGGCCGCCCCTGCGGACTTCTTCGCCGGAGCCCCCTTGGCCGGGCGCGGTTCAAATTCGAACACCACCTTGCCTTCCTTGCGGTCGTAGGTGAGGAAGGCCTTGAACTTGCGACGGGTCTTGTTGGAGACGAAGTTCTCCAGCAGGTCGGTCTTGCCGGTTTCCAGCAGCTTGGTCACCTGGGCCGGCTCGATGGGCTGCTGCAGGATGATCTTGCCGCTCTTGAAGTCGCAGGTGACGTGCGCGCCCACCGCGTGTTCACACACATAGTTGGCGCCGTAGTCGAAGACACGGCCGTTGCACTTGGGGCAGGGGCCCAGCGAGGCCTGGCCGCTGAAGTCCACCGGCTCGCCGGATTCTTCCGCCTTGCGGGCATCTTCGCCAAAGTCGAATTCCAGCTTCCAGTTGGCGATCTCGTCGTCATACACCAGGGCCAGCTCGGCGGTGAACGGCCAGCCCGCCTTGGAGCGGAACCCTTCCAGCGGGCCGACCTTCTTGTCCCGCAGGAAGGCTTCCACCTCGTGCAGTTCAAAACTGCGGCCGCCCGGGATCTTGGGAATGGAGAAGCCGCATTCGTCGCCCTGGCCGGTCCGGCCCACGCAGGTGAAGCGGCGATAGTTCTCCTTCACCACGCCGCCGCACTTGGGGCAGGGGGTCTTGAGGGTCGCGTAGTCACCCGGGATGGTGTCGCGGTCGTATTCCTTGGCCTTTTGCACCACCCGCTGGGTCATGGCCGCAATCTCGGCCATGAAGGTCTCACGCTTGAGGCGGCCCTTTTCCATCTCGGCCAGCTGGTGCTCCCAGTTACCGGTCAGCTCGGGCTTGGTGAGTTCTTCCACGCCCAGCCCGCGCAGCAGGGTCATGAGCTGGAAGGCCTTGGCGGTGGGGATCAGCTCACGGCCTTCGCGCAGCATGTACTTCTCGGCCAGCAGGCCTTCGATGATGGCTGCGCGCGTGGCCGGCGTGCCCAGGCCCTTCTCGCCCATCGCCTCGCGCAGTTCGTCGTCGTCCACCAGCTTGCCGGCCCCTTCCATCGCGGAGAGCAGGGTCGCTTCCGTGTAGCGGGCGGGCGGCTTGGTCTGCAGCGCCTTGACGTCGGCACTCTCGGTGCGCACGTGCTCGCCCGGTGCCACCGGCACCAGCATCGCGCCGCTGGTGCCGGGTTCGGCGTTTTCGTCCGTGGCTTCCTTGCCGTACACGGCCTGCCAGCCCGGCTTGACCAGCACCTTGCCGTTGGTCTGGAAGCTGTAGGACTGGCCGGCGGCCTTCACGGTGGAGATGCGGGTGGTGACCTGGAATTCGGCGGGCGGGAAGAACACCGCCAGGAAGCGCTTGACGACCATGTCGTAGAGCTTGGCTTCCGCTTCCGTCAGGCTGGACGGCGCCTGCAGCGTCGGGATGATGGCGAAGTGGTCCGACACCTTGCTGTTGTCGAACACCTTCTTGGTGGGCTTGATGTAGCCGTTGGCCAGGGCCGTCTGGGCGTGCGGAGCCAGGGCCCTGAGCGGGCCCGGCATGTCGGCGGTGGCGATCATCTGGGCCGTCTGGCGGGCCACGTTGAGATAGTCCTCCGGCAGGTAACGTGAGTCCGTCCGCGGATAGGTCAGGACCTTGTGCTTCTCATACAGCGCCTGGGCCAGCGACAAGGTCGTCTTGGCCGAGAAGCCAAAGCGCGAGTTCGCCTCGCGCTGCAGCGTGGTCAGGTCATACAGGCCCGGGCTGGCCTGCGTGCTGGGCTTGGACTCTTCCGTCACCGTGGCCGGCTGGCCACGCACGGCTGCGGCAATGGCCTCGGCCTCCGCCTGGGTCCAGACCCGGTCCGCCCGCTGCTCCGGGTCCTGTTCGTTCTTCTTCCAGGCCGGGTTGAACCACTTGCCCTCGTACTGGCCCGCGACGGCATCAAACGTGCCGCGGATTTCCCAGTAGTCGCGGTAGATGTGCTTGCGGATCTTCTCCTCGCGCTCCACCACGATGGACAGCGTGGGCGTCTGCACCCGGCCGACGGTGGTCAGGAAGAAGCCGCCGTCGCGGGAATTGAAGGCGGTCATGGCCCGCGTGCCATTGATGCCCACCAGCCAGTCGGCTTCGGAGCGGCAACGCGCCGCGTCTGCCAGCGGCAGCATCTGCTGGTCGCTGCGCAGGCCATCGAAGCCGTCGCGGATGGCTTGCGGCGTCATGGACTGCAGCCACAGCCGTGACACCGGCTTGTTCACCGGCGTCTTGGCCGAGCCCGCGTACTGCACGATCAGGCGGAAGATCAGTTCCCCTTCGCGGCCCGCGTCACAGGCGTTGATCAGCGAGGTCACGTCCTTGCGCTTGATCAGCTTCACCAGCGCATTCAGCCGCCCCTTGCTCTTGTCGATAGGGTTCAGGTCGAAATGTGGCGGGATGACGGGCAGGTGGGCAAAGCTCCACTTGCCGCGCTTGACGTCAAATTCCTCCGGCGCCTTGATCTCCACCAGGTGGCCCACGGCGGAGCTGACGATGTACTGGTCGTTTTCAAAGTACTCGTCGTGCTTCTCGAACTTGCCCGACTGCGGGGTCAGGGCACGGACGATGTCCTGCGCCACCGAGGGCTTTTCCGCGATCACCAATGCCTTGCTCATGTGCTCTTGCTTCTTTCTTGTCGAAGGCCGCGTCCGAAGGTTCGCAACGCCTGCCTACAATCCGGCCTCGCGCGTACACGCGCGCGCACCCATGATTTCAATGTAACGGACTCGCTCCATGCCGCAACAAAGCCCCGACAGGCGTCCGCCCTCCGAAGCCACCGCCCGGGGGGAAGCCTCAGCGCCCGCCAAGGCCAGGTCCGGCCGCGCCTCCCGCATCCAGGTGCGGGCTTCCGGCGTGCATGGGCGTGGGGTGTACGCCGTCGCGTCCATCCCGGCTGGAGACCGCATCATCGAGTACAAGGGCGAGCGTATCGACTGGGACGAAGCGCTGCGCCGCCATCCCCACGACCCGGCCCAGCCGGACCATACGTTCTTTTTCCACCTGGAAACGGGTGGGGTGATCGACGCGTCCGTGGATGGCAACAGTGCGCGCTGGATCAATCATGCCTGCGCGCCCAATTGCGAGGCCCGGGAAACCGAGGGGCGGGTTTTCATCCATGCCCTGACGGATATTTCGCCCGGCGAGGAACTGTTTTACGACTATGGTCTGATCATTGACGAGCGCTACACGGCCAAGCTGAAGAAGCGCTTCGAGTGCCGTTGCGGCAGCCCAAGCTGTCGTGGCACGATGCTGGCGCCGAAACGCTGACCCGGCCGCCAGCCGCCCACCACCCTGGCAAGCACCGGTGCTTCCGAAAGCCGCCCAGCAGGCGCTGTACCGGATCACCGGGACGACCAAGACTCTCTCTCGAGGCGATGCAAGAACATCAACAGTGGGGCGTTGAAGCCCTGTGGCAAGACCTGGAGCCGCTGCTGCCCGGCCTGAGCATCGAAGTGCTGGCGCGCGTGGAATCCACGAATGCCGTCCTGGTGGAGCGTGTCCGCCGGGAACATGCGGCGCCTACCCCACAGCCGGGCGACAGCCGCACGGTCGATGCGCGCCCGGACAGCCGCGCCGGCGACACCCGACCCTATGGCCGGCGTCAGCATGACCTGCATCCCTGCCTGCTGGTGGCCGAGCACCAGAGCCATGGGCGGGGTCGCCAGGGGCGCAGCTGGCACAGCACCGCCGGCGCCTCGCTCACCTTCTCGATCTCGCTGCCGCTGGAGGTGGCGGACTGGTCCGGCCTGTCGCTGGTCGTGGGGACGGCGATTGCCGAAGCGCTGGACCCGCATGGGGATCGCCTGCGGCTGAAGTGGCCCAACGACCTCTGGCTGGACCAGCGCAAGCTGGGCGGCATCCTCATCGAGACCGTGCCGGCCGGCAACCTGCGCATGGCGGTGATCGGCGTGGGACTGAACATTTCGGACCGTGCGCGCGTGGCCGACTCCCAACTCAACACCGGCTTTGCCGCGCTGCAGGAACTGCTGCCCGAGATCACGCCGCCGCAGGCCCTGGCACGGCTTGCCCCGGCACTCATCAAGGCGCTGGCAAGTTTCCCGTCTGAGGGGTTCGCGGCCTGGCGTGAGCGCTTTGCCCGCCGCGACCTGCTGCAGGGCCGCACCGTGACGGCAGGCCTGCTCGAAGGCACGGCCGCTGGCGTCAGCGAGCGCGGCGAGCTGCTGGTGCAGACGGCGCACGGCCCGCAGGCGGTCACGGGCGGCGAGGTCAGCGTGCGCTTGAGCGGACCGTCCGGTTCGGGCGGCCCCACGGCCGGCCAGGGGTGAACGGCTGATGCTGCGCGCCCTGGTCGTCCTGCTGCTGCTTGTCAATGTGCTGGTCCTGGCGTGGCGCCAGGGCTGGGTCGGTTCTGGCGCCGCGGCGCCTTCACGGCTGGAGCAGCAGGTCCGGCCGGAACAGCTCAAATTGCTGGGCCAGCAGGCGGCCAGCCAGCTGAGCAAGGTGGCCTGCGTGGAACTGGGTCCGCTGGACGGTGAAGATGCCCTGCGCCAGACCACGGCCGTCCTCAACCGCGTCGGCCTGCCGGCCACCGCGTGGCAGGCCCAGACCACGGCCACGGGAGGCGTCTGGGCGCTGGCGACGATCAAGATGCCCAGCAAGGAGTTCCAGGCCCGCAAGGAAGAGACCTACCGGGGCGCGCGCATCGCGTTCGAGCCCTTGCAGGGCTTCCCGGACGAACAGCCCACGCTGGTGCTGAGCCGGCACGAGAGCGAGGCGGCCGCGCAGGCGGCGCTGGACGCCATGACCCGGCGCAACTACAAGGGCCTGCGCGTGATGCGGCTGCAAGCCCCGCAGCAGCAGACGATGCTGCGCGTGCCCCGGCTGGATGGGCTGCAGGTCTCCCGGCTTGATGCCGTGGCCAATCCGCCCTGGGGCGACCACCGGCGAAGCTGCGAGGTCGCGGCGACAGCCGCTGCGGCGCCAGCCCCGGGGGCGTCAGCCGCCAGCGCTGCAGCGTCCACCGCAACGGCCAGCAGGCCGGCGGCCAGCCGCTGAGCGTTCCGCACGGGCGACTCGCCGCAGGTGTTGCGGTCCCCCTTTGGGCGGCGCCGAATGCCCGGCCTGTGCGCGGATGGACTTGGGACGAGGCGAGGCGCCCGGAACGCGCCCGCCATCGGCGCGACTCAGCGGGTAGGCGCCCGGCGCACGTTCGCCTGGCCGGACGCGCGGCGGCTCACTGCCAGCCAGACTGTTGCTGCCAGCAAGGCCGACAACCACCCTGCATTCATGGCCCCGCCACCACCACCGCCCCCGCCACTGGGCTCGGGTGCGGGGGCCGGTGGTGGCGCCGCACCGTCCCGCGCCGCCACCACTGCGCGCACGGCGGCATTGGCGTCCAGCATGCCGGCGCCGCAGGTGCCGGTCGTGCAGTAGCACTCCAGCTGGGCGGCCGTGCCGACCGTGGCCGGATCGCGGCACACCGTCGCCGATGCGGCCTGTGCGCCCGTGGACGGGAAGGGGCGGGCCGTGTTCATGAGCAGGCTCTTGACCTGGGCGGGCGTGAGCGTCGGGTCGGCGGCCAGCATCAGGGCCACGGTGGCGCTGACCAGCGGCGTGGAAAAGCTCGTGCCGGTACCGCCATAGTTGTAGGCGTTGTCCGCGGCCACCGGCGTGGTGGTGCCGCTGTTGGAGGTGGAGAGGATGGGGTAGAGGCAGCCCACCGAATTCACGCAATTGCCGCCAGGCGCGCTCAGCGTGAGCTCTGGCCCCAGGTTGGAGAAGCCCACCTTGGTGCCCGAGTGGCGCAAGGCACCCACGGCGACAACATTGCGGCAGTTGGCTGGCGCCCCGACGGCGATGCCGCCCTCGTCATTGCCGTTGCCGGCCGCTGCCACCACCACGGCGCCCTGGGCCACCACCGCGTTGACCGCCGCTTGGTAGCTGGACGAGCAATTCCCGTCGCTGCCCAGGCTAAGGTTGATGACCCGGGCCGGCGTGGCATTGGTGGGCAGGCCGGGCACCATCAGGCCTGCGGCCCAGCGCATGCCGGCCTCGATGTCGGATTGCCAGCCGCCGCATTTGCCCAGTGCCCGCACCGGCAGCACCTTGGCGCCGTAAGCCAGGCCGGCCATGCCCAGCCCGTTGTTCGCGCGGGCCGCCACCAGGCCGCTGACCCGGGTGCCGTGCCAGGAGCTGGGGCCGATGTCGTCACTGATGCAGCTGCTGCCGAGCTGTCCGCCGTCGATGTCCGCCTGGTTCACCCAGTCGCCGGGGTCGCTCGCATCGCTGTCCGGCCCGTCGCCGTCATTGGCCGTGGCTGTGGCGGTGGCGCCGCTGCTGGCAAAACCGATCAGGTCATAGCCCGCCAGGAGCTGGCCGGCCAGATCGGGGTGGTCGAAGCGCACGCCGGTATCGATCACGGCCACCACCATGCCGGAGCCTGTACTCACATCCCATGCCAGCGGCGCGTTCACTGGCGACACCAAGGTGGCGTCTGGCGCCTTCAAGTACCACTGGCCGGCCGCGACGCCGGCTGAGGAGGCCGTGGCATAGAGCGGGTCGTTCGGCTCGGCATAGGGGCGCCACCAGCGGTCGGGCTCCACGGCTTCGACCTCGCTGTCGGCGGCCAGTTGGCGGGCCAGGGCGGCGGAGCTGAGCCCGGCGGCAGTGAGCACATGGGTGCGGCTGTCCAGGCTGAGCCGGGCGGTGAGGCTGCGTCCATGTCGCAGGCCCAGCGACGTGGCCCGCAACTGGCCAATGTCCTGCGCTTCCAGTGCGGTCGCCTGAGCTGCCAGGGGGCGGGCTCGTACCGTGGCGGCGTCGCTCTTGAAGCGCACGATCACACGGGCGTAGTCCTGTCGCTGGTCGGGCGCGGTGCGGCTGCGGGCCGCCGTGATCATGCCCATGGGGCGGGCGGTGGCCTCAGTCCGGCCGGGCGACGCCGCGGCCAGGGCCGGTGCACACAGCAGCGAGGCGCCCAGGGCCAAAGCCGCCATCAGTGCACCTCGGGGCGGACGCGGGGGCACAAGGGTGGTCCGGCGCCTTCCCGGCTCATCGAAAGCGGTCCCTCGCGGCGTGGCTGATCTGCTGATGGACATGGTGGCTCCGTAGACGTGGCGCGGTAGAGCCTGCGGGCAATTCGTGCACCCAGGCTGACCGGGCCCCCAGTCTCGCAGCGCCCCGCGCCAGGTGTCGAGGGCGAGGCCATTGGCGTCGAGCGTCAGGCAAAAAAGAAGCCCCGCAGGGGCGGGGCTTCTGTGCGGCGGGGCTGGCCGGCCAACGAGGTTGCCGACGCGAGCCTGGAAGCCAGGCTTACTTGGCTGCCACGACGCGGACCATCTCCAGCACCTTGTTGCTGTAGCCCCATTCGTTGTCGTACCAGGAGATCAGCTTGACGAAGGTGCCGTCCAGTGCAATGCCGGCCTCGGCGTCGAAGATGGAGGTACGGGCGTCACCGCGGAAGTCGGTGGCCACCACCTTGTCTTCGGTGTAACCCAGCACGCCCTTCATGGCGCCTTCGCTCTGGGCCTTCATTTCGGCGCAGATCTCGGCGTAGGTGGCGTTGTTGTTCAGTTCCACCGTCAGGTCCACCACCGAGACGTCGGAAGTGGGAACGCGGAAGGACATGCCGGTCAGCTTCTTGTTCAGTTCGGGGATCACCACGCCCACGGCCTTGGCGGCGCCCGTGCTGCTGGGGATGATGTTTTCCAGGATGCCGCGGCCACCGCGCCAGTCCTTGTTGGACGGGCCGTCCACGGTCTTCTGGGTGGCGGTGGTGGCATGCACGGTGGTCATCAGGCCGCGCTTGATGCCCCACTTGTCGTTCAGCACCTTGGCCAGCGGTGCCAGGCAGTTGGTGGTGCAGCTGGCGTTGGAGATGATGGCCTGGCCGGTGTAGGTCTTGTCATTGACGCCGTAGACGAACATCGGGGTGTCGTCCTTGGAGGGGGCCGACATGATGACCTTCTTGGCGCCAGCAGCCAGGTGCTTCTCGGCGGTTTCCTTGGTCAGGAACAGGCCAGTGGATTCCACGACGATGTCGGCACCGACCTCGCCCCACTTCAGCTCGGCCGGGTCCTTCACGGCGGTCAGGCGGATACGCTTGCCATTGACGATCAGGGTGTGGCCGTCCACGGACACTTCGCCGTCGAACTTGCCGTGCACGCTGTCGTACTTGAGCATGTAGGCCAGGTAATCAGGTTCGAGCAGATCGTTGATGCCCACGATCTCGACGTCCTTGAAGTTCGCCACGGCGGCGCGAAACACCATGCGGCCGATGCGGCCAAAGCCGTTGATACCGATCTTGATCGTCATGAAAAGTCTCCGTGATGAAGTGAAAAATCCTGATGCCTGGCGGTCGGCCGGCGACGCCTTGCAGTTGGCCGGATTTGAACAGATCAGCGCCGACTGCAAAGCAGAAGGGGTGCCGATGCACCCCTTCGTTTGTCATTACTTCAGGCGCGCCTGACCGATGGCGACCTTGACGGTGTCGGCGACGTTCTCCGCCGTGAATCCGAAGTACTTGAACAGCACGTTCGCGGGTGCGGACTCACCGTAGGTGTCCAGGCCCACGACGGCGGACACGCCGTACTTCCACCAGAAATCAGTGACACCGGCTTCGACCGCCACGCGGGGCAGGCCGTCCGGCAGCACGGACTTCTTGTACTTCACATCCTGGCGGTCGAAGACATTGGTGCAGGGCATGGAGACCACACGCACGGCAATGCCGGCCACGGCCAGCTGCTGCTGGGCCTGCAGCGCCAGCTGCACTTCGGAACCGGTGGCGATGATCACCGCCTGGGCCTTTTTCTTCAGGCCGACAGCAGCCGGCTCGGACAGCACATAGCCGCCCTTGGTGATGTCGTCCACTGCCTGGCCGGTCTTGGCGGCATAGGGCAGGTTCTGGCGGCTCAGGGCCAGCACGCTGGGGCGGTTGTGGTGCGCCAGGGCCATGGTCCAGGCCACGGCGGTTTCCGCCGTGTCGGCCGGACGCCAGACATCCAGGCCGGGGATCAGGCGCAGGCTGGAGACATGCTCGACCGACTGGTGGGTGGGGCCGTCTTCGCCCAGGCCAATGGAGTCGTGCGTGAAGACGTGGATGACCCGCTGCTTCATCAGCGCTGCCATGCGGATGGCGTTGCGGCTGTAGTCGCTGAAGGTCAGGAAGGTGCCACCATAGGGAATGAAGCCGCCGTGCAGCGCCAGTCCGTTCATGATGGCGGCCATGCCAAACTCGCGCACGCCGTAGTTGATGTGGCGGCCACCGTTGCTGCTGCCGTCTTCCTGGAGGCGGAAGGCGGGGGTGCTCTTGGTGTTGGTGAGGTTGGAGCCGGTCAGGTCGGCAGAGCCGCCGATGAGCTCGGGCAGGGCCGCGGTGAAGGCCTCCAGGGCGATCTGGCTGGCCTTGCGGGTGGCCACGGTCTCGGCCTTGTCATGCGCGCTGATGGCGGCCTGGGCGGTCACGTCGGCGAAGTTGGGCGGCAGGACGCCGGCCATGCGGCGCGAGAACTCGGCGGCCAGCTCGGGGAAGGCGGTCGCATAAGCGTCGAAGCGCTCGTCCCAGGCCTGCTCGGCGGCAGCGCCGGCGGGCTTGGCATCCCAGGCTTCATACACGTCGGCCGGCAGGACGAAGGGTTCGTGCGACCAGCCCAGGGCCTCGCGGGTCAGCTTGATTTCGTCAGCGCCGAGCGGTTCGCCGTGCGCCTTGGCGGTGTTGGCACGATTGGGGCTGCCCTTGCCGATGTGGGTCTTGGCAATGATGAGCGTGGGCTTGTCGGTGCTGGTCTTGGCCAGGCCAATGGCCGCATCGACGGCGTCCACATCGTGACCGTCCACGGGGCCGACGACGCGCCAGCCATAGGCTTCGAAGCGACGGGCGGTATCGTCGGCGAACCAGGGCGCGACCTGGCCGTCGATGGAGATGCCGTTGTCGTCATAGATGGCCACGAGCTTGTTGAGCTTCCAGGCGCCTGCCAGGGAGCACGCTTCGTGGCTGATACCTTCCATGAGGCAGCCGTCGCCGAGGAAGACATAGGTATGGTGGTCCACAATGCTGTGGCCATCCCGGTTGAATTCCTTGGCCAGCAGTTTTTCCGCCAGCGCCAGGCCCACCGCATTGGTGATCCCTTGCCCCAGCGGACCCGTGGTGGTCTCGACGCCCGGGGTGATGCCCACTTCAGGATGGCCCGGCGTTTTGCTGTGCAGCTGGCGGAAGGCCTTGAGCTGTTCGATCGGCAGGTCGTAGCCGGTCAGGTGCAGCAAGGCATAGATGAGCATGGAACCATGCCCGTTGGAGAGCACGAAACGGTCACGGTCAGCCCACAAGGGGTTGGCCGGGTTGTGCCGGAGGTGACGGTTCCACAATGCCACGGCGATGTCCGCCATGCCCATCGGTGCGCCCGGGTGGCCGGAGTTGGCCTGCTGGACCGCATCCATGGCCAGGGCGCGAATGGCGTTGGCCATCAGGGTGGAAGTGGGGGTGACGGCGACAGCGCTGGTGGACTCAGCCATGGCTTGAAGGAGGGCAGTTGGCGAAAACCCTGGATTCTAAAGCCGCCGGGTGGAGGGGGGGGCCGGCGGGGGCGGGGCGCGGCGGACAGCGACGGGCCGGCACCCTTTTCCTTCATGTCATTCCTGTCCTGGCTCCGCCAGGCCATTCCCTTCTTCACTTCCGGAAAAGGGCACCGGCCCGTCACTGTCCTGGACCGAGGTGTGCTGGGGGCGTCGGCTTTGGCGTATCGGGGGGAGACGCTTTTGGGCGCTAAGGGCGGTCCGCGTTCAATGCCTGCAGTTGGGCGGGAGTGCCGACGTTCGCCCAGGGGCCGGTGTAGAGCTCTGCTGTGACGGCACGGGCCTGGATGGCACGGTCAAGGCTGTAGCGGATGCGCTGGTGCTGGCCGGGCGTCACACCATCGAAAAATGCACGGCGGTAAAGGCCGATGTTGCTGTAGACCTTCAAGTCACCATCGATGGTGGCGTAGCCGTCCGGGTCAATGCCGAAGTCGCCAGTCGGATGCAGGGGCTGCGTCGGTACGAGCCACAGGTGGGCCAGCAAAGGACTGGCCGCAAACGCATCCGCACGGGCCGGGTCGAAGCGGAAATCAGGAATGAAGATGTCGGCTGAGACGGCCCAGAAGCTGTCATCACCGTCAGCACAGAGCAGGTCCAGCGCCGTGGCAATGCCACCGCCCGTCTCCAAGGCCCCTCCGTAGCGCCGGCCCTCATGGCTGTAATGCAGCCGGATGCCCCAGCGCCGGCCATCCCCGAGCACCGCTTCAAATTGCTGGTCCAGCCACGCAGTGTTGATGACGATGTCACGGACGCCCGCCGCAACAAATGCCTCGATGTGCCATTCAATGAGCGGCTTGCCACGCACCACCAGCAGTGGCTTGGGGGTGTGGTCTGTGAGCGGCCGCATGCGCTCGCCACGCCCCGCCGCCAAAATCATCGCTCGCATCAAGACATCCAGATCTACGAAAAAACTGCGCGCAAGTGTAGGGGGCGATCGAGCCGGGTCCTGCGGCCCGCGCGCGGCGCCTGGCCTTTCGTCCGGGGCTACAGCCCGAGCGAGTCAGCGGGTGAGCCGTGGATGCTCAGGCCGCCCGGCCGGCCCAGCGCTCGCATTGCTGGCGCACCAGCTCGTTGAGCAACTGCTCGCGCTCCACCACGCCGCGCGCCCAGGTGGCGTCGTTGCCCTGCCACCGCATCTCCTCCCGCACGAAACGCAGTGCCGGTTCGGCACGCAGCGCCACCGCGTGAGGCTCAAGGGCATGCAAGGTCACGTTCAGGTCTTCGCGCAAGCTGCGGTGTTCGCCGGTCTTGGGATCGACGAAGGTGCCGTCCAGCCCGAAACGGCAAGCCTGGAAACGGTTGAAGGTGTAGGGCAGGTAATCGTCCTCGGCCAGCGCAAAGGGCTGGTCATGGCTGATCCAGCGCGCCAGGCACTGGATCAGCGCCGCCAGGGCGGACGCCTTCTCGATGGTCAGCGGCGTGTCCAGCACCCGCACTTCAATCGTCCCGTACTCGGGCTTGGGACGGATGTCCCAGTAAAAGTCCTTCATGCTCTTGACCACACCCGTGCGGGTCATCTTCTCGAAGAAGACCAGGAAGTCGTCCCAGGTCAGCACAAAGGGCGCTCGCCCCGACAGCGGGAAGGCAAAGACCGAGTTCAGCCGCGCGGAATGAAAGCCGGTGTCGTTGCCCTGCACATAAGGCGAGGACGCCGACAGCGCAATCAGGTGAGGAATGAACCGGGACAGGCCGTGCAGCAGCCGCAAGGCCTGGTCCGGGCCCTCGCAGCCAATGTGCACGTGCTGCCCAAAGACGGTGAACTGCTTGCTCAGATAACCGTAGAGCCCGGAGATTTCCTGGAAGCGCGGCTTGTCGAAGATGCGCTGCTTGCTCCAGTGCTGGTAAGGATGCGTGCCGCCGCCCGAGAGGCCCAGGTTCAGCTTGTCAGCGCTGCGCACCAGCGCGTCCCGCGTGATGGTGAGCTGGTCCAGCACCTGGTCGTAGCTGTCACACACCCCCGTGCACAGCTCGATCATGCTGTCGGTAATCTCGGGCGTCACGTCGCCAGGCAACGCCACCCCCTCCATCACCCGCAGCAGGTCCTTGGACCCAGGCATGAGGTCGTAATCATGGCGATTGACGATCTGCAATTCCAGCTCCACCCCCATCGTCAAAGGGCGGGACGTGGCAAAGGCTTCCAGACTCATCGCTTGGGCTCCGAATGCGTGGTGTGCGGCTGATGTTCACCGGCCAGGCGCAGCGCCCATTGCACGGCGATGGGGCCGACCAGTTCCATGAGCGCGATGGTCGAAAGAATCACCGGCGCCAGGACGGCCGCGATGTCCGGATGGCGGGCCTGGACTTCGCTGTACAGCACCAGCGTGGTGCCCGACAGTGGGCTCAGGCACACGGCCAGCGCAATGCCCTGGCGGGCATCAATGCCGCTGACGCGCGCCAGGCCAACCAGCGCCACCGCCTTGCCCAGCAGACGCAGCAGCAGCAGCGCCAGAGCCAGAACAGCACCGGTGGCCAGCGCCTGCAAGGTCCAGGCCGAGCCCACCACCACGAAGAACAGCAACACCAGCACCCCACCAGCCGTGCCGAAATGGCGTGGCCATACCCACGGACGCTCGGTCGTGTTGCGCAGGATCATGCCGGCCAGCAGCGGCACCAGCAGCGTGGAGAGATTCAGCACGCGCGCCACGCTCAGCGCCACCAGCACCAGACCCAGCAGCATCAGCACCGAGTTCTCGTTGCGCAAATCCAGGCGCCGCATCAGCCAGGCCGTCAGGCGCGCCAGCACGATGGCGACGATGATCGAGCCCGCAAAGGCATACAGCGGCTGCGCAATCGCCTCCAGCCAGTCCCCCTTCTGGTCCAGTTGCAGCCAGCCCATCATGAGTTTGTGTGCCAGCACACCATAAATGGTGTTGAGCGCCGCCAGCGCAGCCATGCGTTCGCTGACCTGCCCCGCCGCCTGCAACTCGGAGCCGACGCGCCCGATGACCGCGGCAGACGAGGCCAGTGTGAGCACCGCGCAGCTCAAGGCCATCAGCGGCGCCACGCCCAGCAGGAAAAGGCCATAACCGACCACGACAAAGCCGGCCACCGCCTCCGCGGCACTGGACCAGAGTAGGGCCTTGTTGTTGCGTAGCCAGCGCAGATGCACCCGTGAGCCCATCTCGAACAGCAGCAGGGCCAGCGCCAAGTCAACAACCAGCCGCAGCCGGCCATCCAGCGCACCATTGGCAAAAATGCCATGGCCCAGTGCCGCCAGCAGCATGCCCACGACGCTGTAGCCGACCACGCGGGGCAGGCCGAGCCGGCGGTTGACCAGTTCACCGAGCACGCCGGCGGCCACCATGATCAGCGAGGCCCAGAACAGCCAGTCCAGGCGCGGCGGCCAGGTGCTGAACTGAAGAAAGTTCGCAAGGTCGTTCATCAAAACGAAGTTACTCCTCGGTTGGTGAGCGGCCGGCCATTCTAGGCCGCGATCGGAAGGCTTCCGATCAATCCGCCAGCGGCTCGGTGATCGCGTTGATACGGGCGAGCACCTCCGGCGTGAGCCGAGGCGTCACGGCCAGGGCGCCGAGGTTGTCCTGCAGCTGTGACAGCCGGCTGGCGCCAAGGATCACGGTCGAGACACGCGGGTTGCGGTTGATCCAGGCAATGGCCAGCTGCGCCAGCGTGCAGCCGAGCTCCTGGGCCACGGCCTCCAGTTGCCCCACGGCCTTGTTCTTGGCCTCGTCCTGCAACTGCTCGCGCATCCAGCTCATGCTCTCCAGCGAAGCACGGCTGCCCTCGGGGACGCCATGCCGGTACTTGCCAGTCAGAAGGCCCGAGGCCAGTGGGCTCCAGGTGGTCAGGCCCAGGCCCATGTCCTCGTAGAGCCGGGAATATTCCTTCTCGACCCGCTGGCGATGGAAGAGGTGGTACTGCGGCTGCTCCATGACCGGCTTGTGAAGATGGTGGCGCTCCGCAATCTCGTAAGCGGCACGGATGTCCGCGGCACTCCACTCGCTGGTGCCCCAGTACAGCGCCTTGCCCTGCGTGATCATGTCGCTCATGGCACGCACGGTTTCCTCGATGGGCGTGTGCGGGTCAGGGCGGTGGCAGTACACCAGGTCGATGAAATCCAGCTGCATGCGCTTGAGCGAGCCGTCGATGGCCTGCATCAGGTACTTGCGGTTGAGTGTGTTCTGGAAATTGACCGTGACCCCTTCGCGAGCCAGGCCCCAGTAGAACTTCGTGGAGACCACGTAGGTGTGACGCGCCCAGCCCAGCTGGCGGAAGACCTGGCCCATGATCTCTTCGCTCTTGCCCAGGGCATAGACCTCGGCGTTGTCGAAGAAGTTCACGCCAGCATCGCGTGCGGCCGCCATCATCTCCACGGCCGCGCTGATGTCGACCTGGTTGTGATAGGTCACCCACGACCCCAGGGACAGTTCGGAAACCTGCAGGCCACTGCGGCCCAGGCGACGGTATTGCATGTTGATGTCCTCTCAGATGAGTTGGCGCGGCAGGAAGGCAAGGCCGTCACAGCTGCCCCACGGGGCTTGCACAAGGCCGTCGGCGGCAGGCGCCGACGCCGCCATGCAGGGTTGCGCGCGGGGCAAGCGTAGCGGAGTTGTGCAAGCTTGCTCAAGCGCAGAAAGAGAGGGCGTTCATGGGCGCATCCAGGTGCATTCGGGCGAAGGCCGCGCCTGGCAGGACGTCCCGCACCTGCGGCGGGCTATAGTGGCCCAACCGTGTCGCCACTGCCCGCGGCAGCACCTGCCGTCAGGGGTCACCGCCATGCCTCAGTCCACTTCCAGCCATCCGTTTGGCGCTTCGCGTGCCGCCCCCTTGCCGGAGGCACCCACCGGTCCCTCCTCGGGCCCCTCCCCGGGTTCCTCATCGCTGAGGCTGGCCATCGTGGGCGCCGGCCCGGCGGGCCTGGCGCTGGCGCTGCTCGCGGCCCGCTACCTGCCCCTGGCGCAGATCAGCCTGTTTGACGCCCGTCCGCTGGAGCGCGATGTCTCCGGCGACCCCCGCACGCTGGCGCTGTCCCTGGGCAGCATCCAGCTGCTGCAGCGGTTGAAGGCCTGGCCCTCGCAGCAGACGCAGGGCATCCGCGAAGTCCATGTCAGCCAGGCGCCGCCCACCTTGCGCGGCCCCTGGTTCGGTCCCGCCGGAGAGCCCGAGGTTCGCATCACCGCGCAGGAACAAGGGGTGCCTCAGCTGGGGGCCGTGCTGAGCTACGGCCAGCTGGTGGCGCCCTTGCAGGCGGCCTGGCAAGCCGCGGCCGCCCTCGAACCGGCGCGCCTGTTCACCCGCTTCGGCCAACCGGTGATGGCGATCAAGCAGGACACCGCGGGCGAAGTGGAAATCGATGCAGGTATCGCCGAACGCTTTGACCTGACCGTGATTGCCGAAGGCGGCGTGTTCTCCGAGCAGGCACGCAAGGCGCTGAGCCATGACTATCGCCAGAACGCCTGGGTCGGCACGGTGACGCTGTCGCCGGGCAGCCCGGCTGGCGTGGCGTACGAGCGCTTCACCCGCCGCGGGCCATTGGCGCTGCTGCCCTTGCCCGATGTCGAGGGGCGGCGACGTGCGGCCCTCGTGTGGTGCCAGCCGCAGGACGACGACGATGTCGCGTCCTTGAGCGACGCCCAGCGGCTCACGGTGCTGAATCATCAGCTGCCGCAGGCCGTGGGCCCGCTGCTGGACATCAGCCCCCTCAAATGCTTCCCGCTCGGCCTGAATGCCGAGCGCACCCTGGTGGATCGTCGCTGTGTGCGCATCGGCAACGCGGCGCAGACCCTGCACCCGGTGGCCGGCCAGGGGTTGAACCTGGGCCTGCGGGACGCTTTCGCCCTGGTGGCGGCCCTGCGACGCCAGCCGTCGGTGGACGGCGCGCTGCGCCGCGTGGAATTCCAGCGTGCCCCGGACCGCTGGGCCACCATCGTGACCACCGATGCCCTGGCACGCAGCTTCGTGTGGCGCTGGCCGGGCCTGCCCGCGGCCCGCGGCCTGGGCCTGGCCGCCCTGCAGGCCCTGCCGCCGGTCAAGCGCCTGCTCGCGCAGCAGATGATGTTCGGGCGTCGGTGAGCGCTACCGCTGGGGGCAGTGACTGGGCGCAGCCCGGCACACCGGCCTATCGCCGCATCACCATCGCCCTGTTTCTCGCCGGTTTCACCACCTTCTCCCTGCTCTACAGCGTGCAGCCGCTGCTGCCGCTGTTTGCGCAGACCTTCCAGGTGGGGGCGGCCGCCAGCGCGCTGTCGCTGTCACTGGCCACCGGTTGCCTGGCCGTGGCCATCATGGCCGCCGGCGCGCTGTCCCAGAGCATGGACCGGCGGCGCTTGATGTTCGTGTCCATGACACTGGCCGCCCTCCTGAACCTGCTGGCCTCGGTGCTGCCGAGCTGGCCTGCGCTGCTGCTGGCGCGTGCCCTGGAGGGGCTCGTGCTCGGAGGCGTACCGGCCGTGGCCATGGCCTACCTGGCCGAAGAGATCCACCCCGGCGGGCTGGGCCGGGCCATGGGGCAGTACGTGGCCGGCACGGCATTCGGCGGCATGATGGGCCGGGTGGGCGTGAGTGTGTTGAGTGATGCCCTGGGCTGGCGGCCGGCACTGTTCGTCGTCAGCGTCGCCGGCCTGCTGGCGGCGGCGGGCTTCTGGTGGCTGCTGCCAGCCTCCAGGCACTTCGTGCGCCGGGCGGGTGTGGGTATATCGGAACATGTGTCCACGTGGCGGGCACATCTGGCGCATCCGGCCCTGCCCTGTCTGTTTGCCATGGGCTTCCTGATGATGGGCATGTTCGTGGCGGTCTACAACTACGCGGGCTTCAGGCTGATGCGCCCGCCGTTCTCCCTGAGCCAGAGCGCCATCGGCCTGATCTTCTGCGCCTACCTGTTCGGCATCGTCGCCTCCGCCACGGCCGGAGGCCTGTCGGACCGCTTCGGCCGCGCGCCCACGCTGCTCACCGGCATTGGCCTGGCCATGGCGGGCGTGCTGCTGACCTTGTCCAGCGCGCTGGCGGCCGTGATCCTGGGCATCGTGCTGCTCACCATCGGTTTCTTCGTGGCGCATTCGGTGAGCAGCGCCTGGGTCGGCGCTCTGGGGGGCCGCCACAAGGGCCACGCCGCATCGCTCTATCTGCTGGCCTATTACGTGGGCTCCAGCACGCTGGGCGCCTTCGGCGGCTGGTTCTGGGACCACAAGGGCTGGCCGGCGCTGGCGGCTTATGCACTGGCCCTGCTGGCGGTGGCTGCCGCGGCTGCCCTCGTGCTGCGGCGCCGGGCCTGAAGCGCTGGCACGGCGCTCCAGCCGCAGCGTCGATGCGCGCACAAGCGTCAATGCCGCTTCGCTGACACCACGCTGAATCCTCCGCTCGGGGTTTCCGAGTACGTATTCACGTGTGTGCATTTCTCCGTGGTTGATGCACCATCTTCCGCGATGGCCGGCGTTCCCATGCCGCGCGCGTTCGTTCGGTGCGCAACGGCGCGACACCCGGCCTCTAGTGCCTCTCATGTTCCATAGACCAAAGACGGAGACAAGACATGAAGTTCAGCGCGCGTTGGATCGGTGTGCCCCTGCTGGCGATTCCCCTGGCCGTGACCAGTTTTGGTGCACAGGCGGCAGACCCGATCAAGATCGGGGTATCGGGTCCTTTCACCGGCGGCTCGTCCTCCATGGGCGTCAGCATGCGCGACGGTGTGCGATTGGCGGCACAGGAAATCAACGCGGCAGGTGGGGTCTTGGGCCGCCAGATCCAGCTGGTGGAGCGGGACGACGAAGCCAAGAACGAGCGCGGGGTGCAGATCGCGCAGGAGCTGATCAACCGCGAGAAGGTCGCGGCGACCGTGGGCTTCATCAATACCGGCGTGGCCCTGGCCGCGCAGCGCTTCTACCAGGACGCCAAGATCCCGGTCATGAACAATGTGGCCACCGGCTCGGTGATCACGCAGCAGTTCGGGAACCAGCCGGAGAACTATGTCTTTCGCAATGCCGCGCATGACAGCATCCAGGCCCCGATGATCGTGGAAGAAGCCGTCGGCCGCCGCGGCTTCAAGAAGGTGGCCATCCTGGCCGACTCCACCAACTACGGCCAGCTCGGCCGGCAGGACCTGGAGAAGGCGCTGGAGCTCAAGGGCATCAAGCCGGTGGCCGTCGAGAAGTTCAACATCAAGGATGTGGACATGACGCCGCAGCTGCTCAAGGCCAAGGAGGCGGGCGCGGAAGCGGTGCTCACCTATGGCATCGGGCCCGAGCTCGCGCAGATCGCCAATGGCATGACCAAGCTGGGCTGGAAGGTGCCGATGATCGGCAGCTGGACGCTCTCCATGGCCAACTACATCGACAACGCAGGCCCCGGCGGTGAGGGCGCGCGCATGCCGCAGACCTTCATCCAGGAACCCACCACGCCCAAGCGCCAGTCCTTCATCGTCTCCTACCTGAAGACCTTCAACCCCAAGAACAGCCGCATCGACTCGCCCGTCTCGGCGGCGCAGGGCTACGACTCGATCTACCTGCTCGCCGCCGCCATCCGGCAGGCCGGCAGCACCGAAGGCCCCAAGATCAAGGCGGCGCTGGAAGACCTGAAGACGCCGGTGGAGGGCGTGGTCACCACCTACAACAAGCCCTTCTCCAAGGCCGACCATGAAGCCATCACCGCCAACATCCCGGTGTTTGGCGAAGTGAAGGGCCAGCGCGTCGTCTACGCCTATGAATCCGACTTCAAGAAAGCGTCGGAGGTGCGCGTCAAGGACGTCAACGCCAAGGGCGCATTGACCCAGAAGAAGTGACTCCCGCACGGCCGCCACAAGCGGCCGTTGTCTTGTTCACGCGTGACGACGGCGCGCCCGTGCCCGCGCCCGAGGCGACCGCCGCCACGCCAGCAGTCCCGGACCCGGTATGCAGATCCTCACTCAACTGGTGTTCAGCGGCATCGCGCTGGGCATGATCTATGCGGTCATTGCCTTCGGCTACCAGCTGACCTTTTCCACTTCCGACACCCTCAACTTCGGCCAGGGGGAGGCGCTGATGCTGGGCGCCCTCGTTGGCCTCACCCTGGTGACGAAGCTGGGCCTGAACTATTGGCTGATGATCCCGGTGGTGTGCCTGTTCGGCGCGCTGCAGGGCGCCGTGGTGGAGCGCATCGGCGTGCGGCCCGCCATCAAGATCAAAAGCGAATTCGGCTGGATCATGTCCACCATCGCGCTGGGCATCATCTTCAAGAACGTGGCGGAGAACGTGTGGGGCCGGGACGACCTGCGCTTCCCCTCGCCCCTGCCGGAAGTGCCCATCAAGGTGCTGGGCGCCAACGTCATGCCCATGGAGATCCTGGTCGTGGTGGGGGCCGTGCTGATGATGCTGGCGGTGGAACTCTTCAATCGCCGCTCCATCTACGGCCGGGCGGTGGTGGCCACTTTCAATGACCGTGACGCGGCCAAGCTGATGGGCATCAACACCGGGCTGGTCATCACCTTCTCCTATGCGATGTCCTCCCTGACCGCCGCCTTCGCGGGCGTGCTGATCGCGCCGCTCACCCTCACCGGCGCCACCATGGGGGCGGTCCTGGGCCTCAAGGCTTTCGCCGTGGCCATCATCGGCGGCCTGACCTCCGGCATGGGGATCATCGTGGGCGGGATCATCCTCGGCATCGCGGAGACCACCACGGGCTTTTACCTCTCAACAGGCTACAAGGACGTGCCCGGCCTCGTGCTGCTGCTCATCGTGCTGGCGGTCAAGCCGGCCGGCCTCTTCGGCAAGACTGCGATCAAGAAAGTATGAACGCCAAGAAACTTGTCGGCGGCCTGGTGGCCGTGATCCTGCTGTTCGGCTTCCCACTCGTGTCGGGCAACCCGTATTACATCCACCTGGTCGAGACCATCATGATCTATGCGATCGTGCTGTTCGGCTTGGACATCGTGGTGGGCTACACCGGGCAGGTATCGCTGGGTCATGCGGGCCTGTTCGGCATCGGCGCCTATACCGCCGGTGTCCTCATCATGAAGCTCGATGCGCCGGTACTGCTGACGCTGCCGCTGGCGGTCATCGTCACGGCGGCCTTCGGGGCCGTGCTGGCGCTGCCGGCGCTGCGGGTCACGGGCCCTTACCTCGCCATGGTGACGCTGGCCTTCGGCACCATCGTGCAGATCCTGATCAATGAGATGGATTTCCTGACCAATGGGCCGATGGGCATCACGCTCACCAAGCCCAAGCTCTTCGGCCATGTGCTAGACGAGACGGAGTACTACTGGATGGTCGCGGTGCTGCTGCTGGCGGCGCTGGTGTTCGTGCACCGCGTGCTTCGCTCGCATCTGGGGCGCGCCTTCGAGGCCCTCAGGGGCAGCCCCGTGGCCTCGGACTGCATGGGCGTGTCGGTCTATCGCTACAAGGTCTATGCCTTCGTCATCAGCGCAGGCCTGGCCGGGCTGGCGGGCGCCCTGTATTCCTATTCGGAGCAGTACATCTCGCCCAACACCTACAACTTCGAGCTGACGGTGCTGTTCCTGCTCGCCATCATCATGGGGGGGCGCAAGACACGCACAGGTGCCCTGCTGGGCGCGGCCATCATCGTGCTGCTGCCCAAGCTGCTGGATGACCTTTCACTGTTCCGCTGGGTCTCCGTGATCTTCGCGATCGTGGTGGCCCTCGCCACCGCCGTGGCGCTCAAGCGCGAGAAAGTGACGCCGCTGCAGGCGGTCATTCCGGTGGCGGGCAGCATTGCACTGGCCGGGCTGTCCTTCGTGCTGGAGACGATGACCGACTGGCGCCTGTCGGTCTTCGGGCTGATCACGCTGTTCGTCGTCTACTACCTGCAGGACGGCATCGTCGGTTTCGTCCGTCAGGCGCTGCGGATCAAGGCGCGGCCCCTGGGCGACTCGGCCGCCAGCAGCGCCGCGGGCGCCGAGGCGGTGTCCAACGCGGCGGCGGGGCAGGGCGACGTGGTGCTGGACGCCAGGGGCGTGCTGATGCAGTTCGGCGGTCTCAAGGCGCTGAACAATGTGGACCTGCAGGTGCGGCGCGGCAGCATCCATGGGCTGATCGGGCCCAACGGCTCCGGCAAGAGCACCATGATGAATGTGCTCACCGGCATCTATGTGCCCACGCAGGGCCAGCTGCAATTTGGCGGCCGCTCGCTGGCGGGGCGCACCTCGGCGGACATCGCGCTGTCCGGCATCGCGCGCACCTTCCAGAATGTGCAGCTGTTCGGCGAGATGAGCGCGCTGCACAACGTCATGGTGGGCCTGCATCACAGCTTCCGCAGCCACTTGCTGAATGTGGCGCTGCACACTCCGCGCTACCTCAGGGAGGATGCGGCGGTGCAGGCGCGTGCGCAAAGCCTGCTCGAGTTCGTTGGCCTGGGCGCGCTGGCCGCGGAGGAGGCTCGCAACCTGCCGTACGGCAAGCAGCGCCTGCTGGAGATCGCCCGCGCCCTGGCGCTCGACCCGCAGCTGCTGCTGCTGGATGAGCCGGCCGCGGGCCTCACCGCGCCCGACATCAAGGAGCTAATGCGCATCATCGGCAAGATCCGCGACCACGGCATCACGGTCATCCTGATCGAACACCACATGGACGTGGTGATGGGCATCTGCGACACGGTGTCGGTGCTGGACTTCGGGCAGAAGATTGCCGAGGGACGGCCGGCCGAGGTGCAGGCGGATCCGAAGGTGATCGAAGCCTATCTCGGCGGCCAGGCGGCCTGACAGCGCGGGACGGAACAGACATGTTGAAGATTGACCAGTTGCATGCGGGCTACGGCAAGGTGGAGGTGCTGCACGGCATTTCCATCGAGGTGCCCAAGGGACGCGTCGTGACGCTGATCGGCAGCAATGGCGCCGGCAAGACGACCACCATGCGTGCCGTCTCCGGCATGATCGCGCCGAGCGCCGGCGAGATTTCGCTCAACGGCAAGCGCATCGATGGCCTGGAGTCGTATCACATCGCCCGGCTGGGCCTGGCGCATTCACCGGAGGGCCGGCGCGTGTTTGCCACCATGACGGTGACGGACAACCTGCGGCTGGGGGCCTTCCCCCGCTATACGGGCGCACGGCCCAAGGGCGATGTGGCGGCCGACCTGGAACGGGCCATGGAGCTGTTCCCCAGGCTCAAGGAGCGCCGCCAGCAACTGGCGGGCACCTTGTCCGGCGGTGAGCAGCAGATGCTGGCCATGGCCCGGGCCACCATGCTCAACCCGGAGGTCGTGCTGCTGGACGAGCCGTCGATGGGACTGGCCCCCATCCTGGTGGAGGAAGTCTTTCGCATCATCGAGCGGCTCAAGGCCCAAGGCGTGACGATGTTGCTGGTCGAGCAGTTCGCCGCTGCCGCGCTCGCCGTGGCGGACTATGGCTACGTGCTGGAGAACGGACGGATCTCTCTGCATGGTCCGGCCGACAGGCTACGGACGGACCCGGCCGTGAAGGCGGCGTATCTGGGCGGCGGGCATTGAACGCCCCGCGTATCCGCTGACCGATCGAAAGGCCGCTGGACGCCACGAAAAAAAGCGCCGCATCGCGGCGCTCTTTCATTGTGCCTTCGGCGGGTCAGTGTGCGGCTTCCAGCCGCTGCGGCCGATCGCCGAGTTGCCAGCGCTGTGTCGTTGCAATGGCGATGGCCGCCAGGGTGGCCGGCACGGCCAGCATGCCCAAAATGCCCCCGAAGCCCCATCCCATGCCGAGCAGGGCACCGCCGAAGGCCGAGCCCAGGATGCTGCCGAAGCGACCCATGCCCAGCATCCAGCTCACGCCGGTGGCGCGCGCCACGGTGGGATAGCAACTCGGTGCGAAGGCGTTCAAGCCGGTCTGCGCACCGCTCATGAAGAAGCCGGCGGAGAACACCAGCAAGGCCAGCATCGGCGAGACCGCGCCGGCTTCGCCGACCGCCAGCACGCACACACCGCCCAGCAGATACGCCGCGCCGATCACCCGGGCCGGAGGGGTCCGGTCCATGATCCAGCCCACCGCAATGGCACCCAGCGTGCCGCCGATCTGGAACATTGCCGTCACGTTGGCCGCCGTGGAAATGGGCATGCCAGCGTCCTTCATGAGCGTGGGCAGCCAGCCCGTGAGCAGGTAGATCACCATCAGGCCCATGAAATACGTGACCCACAGCGCCAGGGTCACCTTGGCGAAACCCTGCGAGAACAGCACGCCGATCGGCTTGCGCGTGGCCAGCGGCGGCTCCGTGGAGACAAAGTTCTCGCTGCCGTCGAAGCGGGCGCCGCAGACGCGGTTCAGCAAGGCGGCAATGCGCGCACCGGGCCGGCCCTGGACCGTCAGCAGCCGGGCCGATTCCGGCAGCAGCCACAGCAGGACAGGCACGAGCATCAGCGGCAGCGCCCCACCCAGCAGCAGCACCGAACGCCAGCCCTGCGAGGGAATCAGTGCCGCTGCGGCGAAGCCCACCAGCGCGGAACCCAGGTTGAACCCAGTGAACATCAAGGTGATGAGCAGCGAGCGCTTGCGGGTCGGGGCGTATTCGGAGAGCAGCGTCGTGGTGTTGGGCATGGCCGCCCCGAGCCCCACGCCGGAGAGCAGGCGCAGCAGCGCCATGGAGCCCGGTGTCGTGGTGTAGGCGGTAAGGATGGTGAAAACGCCGAACAGGAATACCGAGCCGATGAGCACGGCCTTGCGTCCGAAGCGGTCCGCCGACGGGCCTGCCACCAGGGCGCCCATCACGAGACCGATGGGGGCGGCGCTCATCACCAGCCCGAACGCCGGGCGGGAGATGCCCCATTCCTGGATGATCGCCGGGGCCACGAAACCCATGATGGCCACGTCCACGCCGTCAGCCGTGACCACCAGGAAGCACAAGGCCACCAGCAGCCACTGAAAGGCTGCAATCGGCCGCTCATCAATGAAGGCCTTCACGTCAATATCGCGGTTGCTCGCCACCGTTGTCTCCTGTTGTCGTCATTGCGGCCAGCGTCCCGACGCGGCCTTTATGCGGAGGCAGTCTAGGAATCGGCCTGCACCGCCGGCAGATGCTGGAGAGGGCTGCGTGATAACAGTTCGTTATCGGGTTGGCGCGAAGGAAGGGCTGTGACGTCGCGTTCGATAGCCTTCATCGGTCAAGGAACAGCCGCACATGGACTCGGATCGCCGCGGCGCCGGTGATCAAGCGCAAACGAAAATGAAAACGGCCCCGCCGCAGGTGGATCGGGGCAGGGCCGGGTGATAGCCGGCGGTTTACACGAACATGCCGCCACTGACTTCGATGCGCTGAGCAGTGATCCAGCGGCTGTCGCTCGACAGCAGCGATGCCACCACCGGCCCCACATCATCCGGCAGACCTGCGCGGCCCAGTGCGGTCACGCTGGCAACGAAGCGGTTCAGCTCCGGGTTGCTGCGCACGGCGCCGCCGTTGAAGTCCGTCTCGATGGCGCCAGGCGCCAGGGTGTTGACCCGGATGCCGCGGCTGCCCAGTTCCTTGGCCAGGTAGCGCGACAGCACTTCGATGCCGCCCTTCATGGTGGCGTAGGCGCCGTAGCCGGGCACCGAGAACCGGGTGAGGCCGGACGAGACGTTGAGGATGCTGCCGCCATCGTTGAGCATCGGCAGCAGGGCCTGCGTGAGGAAGAAGGGGCCCTTGAGGTGTGTGTTCATCAACTCGTCGAACTGCGCCGGGGTGGTCTCGGCCACGGGCAGGTGCAGGCCGGTGCCGCCGTTGTTGACCAGATGGTCGATGCGCTCGCGCTGCCAGTGGCTGGCCAGCACAGCCTGGAGGGATTCAACAAAGGCCTGGAAGCTACCGACGTCGCTCACGTCCAGTTGCAGCGCGGCGGCGCGGCGCCCCTGGGCTTCGATCTGCGCCACCACCGCCTGGGCTTCGTCGGCCCGGCTGCGGTAGGTGACGATGACGTCCATGCCCTTGTGGGCCAGGTGCAGGGCGGCATTGCGGCCCAGGCCGCGGCTGCCGCCGGTGATCAGGGCGATGGGGGAGGAAGATTGGGGCGTGGTGCTCATGGTGATCTCCTTGAGGGAAGCAGTGAAGGGGGAGGGCATGGGCTGAACTTTATTGATCGATGCCGGCGCGATAAACTGCCTCGACGTGATTTGACTGTTCATCTGGAATGAACAAATGAGCGCCATTCCTTCCCTCGACACCTTGCAGGTCTTCGTCAAGGTGGCGGAGCTGTCCAGCTTCACCCAAGCGGCCCTCAGCCTGGGCGTTCCCAAGGCGAGCGTCTCCACGGCCGTGCAGCGCCTGGAGACGGCGCTGGGCACGCGGCTGTTTCACCGCACCACGCGGCGCGTGCAGCTCACGCAGGACGGACAGGCCTGCCTGGAACGTTGCCTGGACCTGCTGGCCGACCTGAATGACATGCAGACCATGTTCCAGCCGGCCGCCAGCGGCCTGACCGGGCGGCTGCGGGTGGACATTCCGCTTCGGCTGGCGCGCGACCTGGTGACGCCGGCCCTGCCGGCCTTCTTCGAGGCTCATCCCGGGCTGGAGCTGGAACTCAGCAGCACCGACCGCCGTGTGGATGTGGTGCGCGAGGGCTTTGACTGCGTGCTTCGCGTCGGGCCGCTCAACGACTCCAGCCTCGTGGCCCGGCCGTTGGGCGCCCTGGAGATGGTCAACCTGGCCAGCGTCCAGTATCTGGCCCGGCATGGGGAGCCTGCCACCCTGGCGGATCTGGCGCAGCACCGGCTCATCCACTACACGCCCTTGCTGGGGCAGCGCTCCACCGGCTTCGAGTGGCAGGACGAGGCGGGCGCCCTGCATGTGGTACCCATGGCCGGGGCGCTGACCGTCAACAACTCGGAGGCCTACATGGGCGCGTGCCTGGCAGGCCTTGGCATCGTCCAGGTGCCCAGGCGCGGCAATGATGGCGAGGTACGCAGCGGCCGACTGCGGGAAGTGCTGCCCGGGCACCGCGCGGCGCCCATGCCGGTGCACCTGCTGTATCCGCACCGTCGCCAGTTGCCTCGCCGCGTGCAGGTCTTCATGCAATGGCTCGCGGACTTGATGGCCCCGCGGCTGATCCCGTTATCCTTGGGGGGCAGCGACGTGGTGCGCTGAGTGGTCCGGCCCATGCCGGCCCGTCGCTTCGTCTGACCCTCCATTGCCTTCCTGGTGATTGCCGGCTTCGCCGCCCGTTTCCCTTGGACCTGTCCACCTCCTCCCACCAAGCACGAGCCGCCCTGCAGGCCGGCGATCCTCTGGCCGCCCAGGCGCCGGGGGACGAGTGGCTGCTGCTGGCCATGGAGGCGGACGACCCGCATCAGCAGGCCCAGGCCCTGCTGCATCTGGCGCGCTGTGACCGCGCGCTGCATCGGCCGCGCGAAGCCCGCCCGCGCAGTGAACTGGCAGCGCGGATGTTCCGCCAGCTCGGCGATGCGGACGGGGAGGCGGGCGCCTTGTCCGTGCTGGCCCATGCGGCGTCGCTCGCGGGGCATCACGAGGAGGCGATCGAGGCCGCCCTGCTGGGGCTGCGGCTGGCCCAGTCCAGTGCCAACGGCGTGGCCCAGGTGGTGGCGCTGCAGGACCTGGGGGCCTGTTATGTCTGGGCGCGCAGCGTCGAGCCGGCCAATGAGGTCCTGCGCCAGGCGGCGGATGCCGCCAATGCCTGCAAGCCACGCCAGACGCCCCTGGCCGCTTGCCTCTGGCTGGCCACCGGGGAATTGCTGCGGCTGGCCGGCGAGCGCGAACAGCGGGGCCAGCTCCCGACCCTGGGGGCGCTGGAGGCCCATCTGATCAATGCCCGGCACCTGCTGGGCGAAGTGCTGGACGGTGCCGTCGGCGGCGTCACGGGCGAGCTGGCGGGCGAGGCCCAGTGCTGGTGGACGCTGATGCAGACGCTGGCCCAGATCTGGAAAGGGGCGTCCGGCCTGGCGCAGCCGGAGTTCCAGCAGGCGCTGGCCCTGCTGCCCGGCGCGGAGCGCCACTGGCTCGCCGCCCTGGCGGCCTGGGTGCAGGCGGAGCTGGCCTGGTCGCGGCGGCTGTGGCCCCAGGCCCGCCGCGCCGCATCGCAGCTGGTCATGCAGGCTGATGCCGTGCAGCATGAGCCGCTCGCCCAGCTGGGAGAGCTCATTGCCAGCCAGATCGAGGAGCAGCAAGGCCAGCCGCAGCGGGCCCTGCAGCGTCTGCGTGCGCTGCGGGAGCGCGAGGCACGGGTGCGTGTGGCGAGCCTCGACAGCCGGGCCGAGGCCGTGCAGTGGCAGCTGGACGCACGCCGCAGCGAACGTGACCGCGCGCAGCTCGCGGACCAGGCGCAGCGCCTGGAAAAGCTCTCCATGGAGGACCCGCTCACTGGCCTGGCCAACCGCCGCAGCTTCGAGGCGCAGGCCGAGGTCCTGCTGCGGGCCGGCGGGGTGGTGAGCGTGGCGCTGATCGACGTGGACCACTTCAAGCAGGTCAATGACCAGCATTCCCATCTCGTGGGCGATCAGGTGCTGAGCCAGATCGCGCGGCTGATGCGGCTGCATGTGCGTGAGCAGGATCTCGCCGCCCGGCTCGCCGGCGATGAATTCGTGCTGCTGCTGCGCGGCGCCACCGAGGAAGTGGCTCAGCAGGCCTGCCGCCGCCTGGCCCTGGCGGTGAGTGAGCACGACTGGAGCGCCGTCGCTGAAGGACTGGCGGTGAGCATCAGCATCGGGGCGGCCCAGCGCCAGGACGGCGACACGCTGCAGAGCTGGCTGGCCCGCAGCGATGCCGCCATGTACGGCGCCAAGCGGCTGCGGCACGCGGGAGAGGCGCTGGACGATGGCGAGGGCGATACGCCGGATTGAATCGGGCTCACGGCCGGGCCGAAGCAGCACAGCCGAAGCAGCCCGGCCCCTGCCCCGAAACAGCCCGGAAGCAGCCCGGACGCAGCCCGGACGCAGCCCGGAAGAGGGCTGCAGGCGCACCGTCCTACTTGAAGAACCAATACCCGACGATGATGGTGCCGATGAGGCCGACCAGATCGGCAATCAGGCCGCAGGTCAGCGCATAGCGCGTCTTGCGGATGTTGACGCTGCCGAAGTACACGGCCAGCACATAGAAAGTGGTCTCGGTGGACCCCTGGATGATGGCCGCGAGCTTGCCCTCGAAACTGTCCACACCGTAGGTCTTCATCACATCCACCATCAGGCCGCGGGCGCCGCTGCCGGAGAGCGTCTTCATGAGCCCAACCGGCAGTGCCGGCACGAAGTCGGTCGGCAACCCCATCGCCGCGACCACCGCCGCAATGCCGCGCACCACATAGTCCATGCAGCCCGTCGTGCGAAAGACCGAGATGGCCACCAGGATGGCCACCAGGTACGGGATGATCTGCACCGCCACGCCAAAGCCCTCCTTGGCGCCTTCAACGAAGCTCTCGTAGACATTGATGCGCCGCCAGGCGCCGACGGCGATGAACGTCACGATGATGCTCAGGATGACGAAGCTGCCCAGCAGCCCGATCATCTGGGACATCACCTCGGGCGGGTACTGGTGCAACCAGCCAAACACACCCGCCATCAGGCCGATGAAGCCGAGCACCAACCCCAGCACCGGCGCGGTGAAGAGGTTGATGCGCTGATAGACGGCCACGGCGACCAGCCCGGCCATGAAGGAGATGAAGGTGCCCACCAGCGTCGGCAGGAAGATGTCCGCCGCGTTGAAGTTCGCGAGGTGCTGGTCCACCGCGATGGCTTGCCGGATCGCGATGACCGACGTGGGAATGAGCGTGATGCCCGCCGTGTTGAGCACCAGGAACATGATCATCGCGTTGCTGGCGGTGTCCTTGCGCGGATTGAGCTCCTGCAGCTCGCGCATGGCCTTCAGGCCCAGCGGCGTCGCGGCGTTGTCCAGCCCCAGCATGTTGGCGGAAAAATTCATCACCATGGAGCCGCCGGCGGGGTGGCCGCGAGGCACCTCCGGGAAGATGCGGGCAAAAAAGGGCCCCATGAGGCGGGCGAACAGCTGGATCACACCGGCCTGTTCACCAATCTTCATGATGCCCAGCCACAGGCTCATCACGCCCACCAGGCCCAGCGAGATGTCGAAGCCGGTCTTGGCGGTGTCGAAGATGCCGGTGAGGACCTGGGTGAAGATCGTCAGGTCTCCCTGCAGCAGGCGCAGCAGTGCCACGGCAAAGCCGACCAGGAAGAAGCCGATCCAGATGAAATTGAGCACCATGGGGGCGGATTATTCCCGGCCGCCCGGCATCCGATGCATGACCCGCGGGTTGACGAGCATGACGGCTGCAACAGCAGCCATTACCTGGCGTCAATCAGCAGCATGATGCGTCCGCGTCATGGATCGAAGCGCCAGGCGGCAGGGCGCGATCTGACTTTCAGGCGGCCATTGTCTTTGCGGCATAGTTCGCGCCACTGTGAATGGCCAGCCGCGCTTGTGGGTTCGAAGCGCCAGGCGGGCCGGCTCCCATCGACAAAGGATTTCCATGAAACGTTCCAGTCCCGCGACGCGACTGTCGCACCTGGCCACGGCCGCCCTCCTGGGGTGCTGCACCCTGCCTGCCCTGGCGGCGCCAACGTCTGCCGCGCAATCTCCGGCTCAGTCGGCCGTCAAGCCGGCGCCGACGGCCCAGGAAGCCGAACGCTTCGTCAAGGGCGCCGAGGCGCGCCTGGAGGCCCTGCTGATCAAGTCGCAGCGCGCCGAGTGGGTGGCGGAGAACTTCATCACCGACGACACGCAGCAGATCACCGCCGAAGCCAATGAGGAACTGCTCAAGGCCAACGGCGAACTGGCGCTCGCCGCGCGCCGCTACAACGGGCTGCAACTGCCTGCCGACACGGCCCGCAAGCTGCGGCTGATGCAGCTTACGCTGATGATCCCCGATGACCGGGAGCGGGCCCGCTTCACCCGCCTGGCCACCGGCATGACCAGTGCCTACGGCATGGCCAAGTATTGCCCGGCCGGCGCGGAGGGCGGCAAGGGCGCCTGCCTGCCGCTGGACGAGCTGGAAAAGATCATGGCCGAGAGCCGTGACCCGGCCCGTCTGAAGGACGCGTGGGTCGGCTGGCATGCGCAGTCCAAGGCCTACAAGCAGGACTACGTGAACTACGTGGCGCTGTCCAACAAGGGCTCGCGGGCCATGGGCTTTGCCGACACCGGCGCGCTCTGGCGCTCGGGCTACGACATGACGCCGGACGCCTTCGCCGCCGACATGGAACGCGTCTGGCAGCAGGTGCGGCCGCTGTATGACTCGCTGCACACTTACGTGCGCTTCAAGCTGCGTCAGACCTACGGCCCGGACGTGGTGCCGGCCACCGGCCCGATTCCCGCCCACCTGCTGGGCAACATGTGGAGCCAGAGCTGGGAGAACATCTACCCGCTGGTCAAGCCGGCCGCCAGGGCGGGTGACTATGACCTGAGCCAGGTGCTCGTGCAGCGCGGCACGTCCGCCAAGGAGATGGTCAAGTACGCCGAGGGCTTCTACACCTCGCTCGGCATGCAGGCCCTGCCCGAGACCTTCTGGGAACGCTCGCTGCTGACCAAGCCGCAGGACCGCGAGGTGGTCTGCCACGCCTCGGCCTGGGACATCGACCAGCAGCAGGACGTGCGGGTCAAGATGTGCATCCGGCCCACGGAAGAAGACTTCATCACCATCCATCACGAGCTGGGCCACATCTACTACGACCTGGCTTACCGTGGCCAGCCCACGCTGTTTCGCAATGGCGCCAACGACGGCTTCCATGAAGCCATTGGCGACACCGTGGCCCTGTCCATCACGCCGGACTATCTCAAGCGCCTGGGCCTGATGAAGGCGGGCGACCAGCCGGGGGACGACATCGACAACCTGCTGATGCAGGCGCTGCGCAAGGTGGCCTTCCTGCCCTTCGCCTACAAGGTCGATGCGTGGCGCTGGCAGGTCTATGCCGGCCGTGTGCAACCGCAGCAGTACGACCAGCTCTGGTGGTCGCTGAGCGAGACCTATCAGGGCATCTCGCGCCCCGCTCCGCTGCAAGCTGATGGCTTCGATGCCGGCGCCAAGTTCCATGTGGCGGCTGACGTGGCCTATGCCCGTTACTTCGTGGCCCACCTGCTGCAGTTCCAGTTCCAGCGCGCCCTGTGCCGCGAGGCGGGCTACACCGGCCCGCTGCACAGCTGCTCGATCTTTGGCAACAGCAAGGCCGGCCAGAAGTACCAGGCCATGCTGGCCCTGGGAGCCAGCAAGCCGTGGCCGGAAGCCCTCAAGGCCATGACCGGTGAAGAGCAGCTCGATGGCAGCGCGCTGATCGAGTACTTTGCGCCGCTGAAGGCCTGGCTGGACCAGCAAAACGCCCTGCTGGCCAAGAACGACGCAGCCCTGAAGCGCTGACCCGGCCCGGGCGGGCGCCAGCCGGTGCCTGCCCTGCTCAGTCGCTTTCCTGGAACCTCGACCGCACCTCCAGCACCTGCGGCAGGATGGTGATGAACAGCTCGACCAGCCTGGGGTCGAAATGCTTGCCCGCCTGCTCACGCAGGTGGGTCACGGCGTCCTCCGTTGTCCAGGCGCGCTTGTAGGGACGCACGCTCGTGAGGGCGTCGAAGACATCGGCAATGGCGACGATGCGGGCCTCCTCCGGAATGGCCTCGCCCGCCAGCCCTTCAGGGTAGCCGCTGCCATCCCATTTCTCGTGATGGCCCAGGGCGATGCGGCGGGCCAGGCCCAGCAGGCCGGTCGTGTGCTCGCCCAGGATCTCGGCCCCAATCTGGGGATGGCGCTGCATCACCGCCCATTCCTGCTCATCCAGCTTGCCCGGCTTTTGCAGGATGGCGTCGGGAATGCCCAGCTTGCCCACGTCATGCATGGGCGCGGCATGCAGGAGCTCCTCGGCCTGCGCCTCGGAATAACCGGCCGCGAGCGCGAGCAGCTGCGAGTAGTGGCTCATGCGCACCACGTGCCAGCCGGTCTCGTTGTCCTTGAACTCGGCTGCGCGGCCGAGCCGCTGCACCACCTGCAGACGGGTCTCCCGCAGCTCCTGGGCGCGCACCAGCGACAGGTGGGTGCGCACGCGCGCACGCACCACTGGCGGGCTAAGCGGCTTGGTGATGTAGTCCACGGCGCCGGCGTCGAACCCTTCGGTTTCATGGCCCGGGTCAGCGAGCGCCGTCACGAAGATCACCGGAATGTCGGCGGTGGCACTGTGGGCCTTGAGCGTGCGGCACACCTCCAGGCCGGACAGGTCCGGCATCATCACATCCAGCAAGATCAGCTGCGGCCGTTCCTGGCGGGTCAGCTCCAGCGCCTTGTGGCCGTCACGCGCGAACAGCAGGCGATAGTCGTCCTGCAGCGCATGACGCAGCACCTGGAGGTTGGCCGGTTCATCATCCACCAGCAGCAGCTTGGGGCGTTGGTCAGCGGTGTTCATGGCGGTCAGGAAGCAAGAGGAGGCTGCGCCAAGGCGCCAGGCAGGGGCGCGAGCAGCTGGTCACGCAGGGCTTGCAGGGCCGTGAGCGCGGTGTCGAAATCGAAGTCTCCGATGGCGCGGGTCAGCGGCTCGCAACGATGGGCGCCCCAGGCGTCGCTGAGGAGCTGCAGCGCAGGGTCGTCCAGTTCACTGCCGCGCAGGGCCTGCGCCAGTCGATCCGCCGCACCCGTGATGAGGCTGTTCGATGCCTGCGGGGCAGCGGCAACCGACGGGGGCTGGGCCGCATCGGCCAGGCGGTCGATCGCCTCAAGCACCTGGCCAAGGGCGACGCAGACGGTGTCGGCGTGGGCCGCGAGGTCGTCCTGCCGGCCTTGTCGGAGGGCTTCCTCCATGGCGACCGTCGCGTCGAGCAGCACGGGCAGGGCCAGGCTGCCGGCGGCGCCGCGCCAGCGGTGCACCAGCGCGCGCAGGTCCAGCCATTCCCGGCGCTGCAGCAGCAGCTGCAGGCGCGTCACGCCATCCCGCTGGTCCTCGGCGAATCGGCGCAGCCCGCGGTGCCAGGCGGTGGCATTGCCCCACAGGTGCAGGCCATGGGCCCAGTCAAGGTCGGTCACCTCCAGGCCCATGGGCTGGGTGGGGTCGCCATGCAGGTCGGCCCAGGTGGAGGCCATCGACGGCGCCGGCGCGGGCAGCGCCGTGGTGGCCGCGGGCGCGATGCCCAGCACGCGCGCCAGTTCGGCCAGCAGGCGTGCCTGCTCGACCGGCTTGACCGCGAAGCCATCCATGCCAGCGGCGAGCGCGGCCTGGCGGTCTTCCTCCAGCACGCTGGCGGTCAGCGCCACGATGGGCGTGCGCTCGCGGGCCTGGGCCTGCTCGAAGTTGCGGATGCGGCGGGTGGCGCCGAGACCGTCGAGTACCGGCATGTGGACATCCATGAGCACGGCGTCGAATCGTTCCTCCGAGAAGGCCTTCACGGCGGCCAGGCCGTCACTGGCCGTGCGCACCTGATGTCCATGCCGGCCGAGGATGAGCTGGAGCAACTCGCTGTTCTGCGGCACGTCGTCGGCCACCAGCAGACGCAGCGGCGGCAGCGCGACAAGGGCTTCGCCACCGGCGGCCGACACGGCCTCGGCGCTGCCCGGGGGCAGCGGCAGATGGACGTGGAAGACGCTGCCTTCGCCCACCACGCTCTCCACGGTGATGCGGCCCCCCATGCGCTCGACCAGCTGGCGGGAGATGGTCGTGCCCAGGCCCGTGCCACCGAAGCGGCGCGTGGTGGAGGAATCTGCCTGCGCAAACGCATCGAAGATGCGTTCGAGCCGGTCTGGCGGGATGCCGATGCCGGTGTCGATGATGCTCAGGTGCAGGCCGGCCGCCTCGTGGCGCATGCGCAGCGTCACCACGCCACGCTCGGTGAACTTGATGGCGTTGCCGATGAGGTTGAGCAGCACCTGCTGCACGCGCAGCGTGTCGCCCTTGAAGTGTTCGGGCTCTTCGGGCGGATAGTCGAGCTGCAGCGTCAATCCCTTGCGCTGGGCCAGCAGGCCCAAAGAATTGATGGCCTGTTCGCACAGATGCCGCAGCGAGAAATCGACCTGCTCAAGCTCCATCGCGCCTTTGTCGAGCTTGGCGGTGTCGAGGATGTCGTTGAGCAGGGCCAGCAGCGAGCGCGCGGAGCTGCGCACGGTGCTGAGGTGACGACGCTGCGCTTCGGTGAGCGTCGTGTCCAGCAGCAGTTCGGTGAAGCCCAGGATGGCATTCATCGGCGTGCGGATCTCGTGGCTCATGTTGGCCAGGAAGGCACTCTTGGCCTCGGCGGCGGCTTCGGCCCGGTGCTTGGCCTCTTCCAGCTGCAGGTGCAGGCGCATCTGCTCCGTCATGTCCAGGATCACGCCGTCGATCCACTGGGGCTGGCCCTGGCTGTCCAGCATGGCGCGTCCACGTTCGGACACCCAGCGCTCACCGCCGTCGCGGGTGTGCAGGCGGTACTCCATGGTGTAGGGCTGGTCCACGCGCAGCGCTTCGGCCACGATGGCGTTGACGCGTGGCTGGTCGTGGCGATGAATCAGCTCACCCATGTGCTGGCGGCCGGCAATGAAGTCTTCGGCAGGCCAGCCGGTCAGCGTCTCGATGGCGTCGCTGATCAGGAGCATGCTCCACTGCGCATCGAGCCTGCAGCGAAAACTCACGCCGGGGCTGTTGGCGATCAGGGTGCGGAACTGGGTTTCGCTCTCGCGCAGGGCGCGGTCGGTTTCGATCTGGCGCTGGCGCTCTTCCATCAGCTGGCGGTTGAGACGGCGCAGCACCAGCAGGCCGTTGGCCCCAGCGGTCATGGCGCTGATGGTCAGGGCCACCACCGTGATGGCCAGGGCCAGCAGGCCATTGGTCTCAAGGCCCGTGTTGCACGGCCCGTCGGCCAGGCCGGTGAAACGCGCGGCGGCCATGGCGGTGTAGTGCATGCCTGATACCGCACAGCCCATCACCAGGCCACCCAGGCTCACGACCCAGACGCGCCGCCACCGGTGCTCCAGGCCGAAACGGATCCACAGCGCCAGCATGGCCAGCAGCACGGCCACCACGATGGAGGCGGCAAACCAGGCGGGGTCATAGCGCAGCGAGGCGGACATTTCCATGGCCGCCATGCCGGTGTAGTGCATGGCGCCGATGCCCGCACCCACCAGCACGCCACCGACCATGCAGGAGCGCACACTCAGCTGCCCTCGCGAGATCAGGCCCAGGGCGACCCAGGAGGCGGCCAGGGCGGGCAGCATGGACAGCGCCGTGGTCCCGCCATGGAAGCTGACCAGGGCGCACAGCTGGAAGGCCAGCATGCCGATGAAGTGCATCGACCAGATGCCGCCGCCCAGCGCCACGGCGCCGGTCAGCACCACCAGTTGCCGGTGCATCCCGGTGCTGCGGCGGGCGATGCCGGCCACCTGGAGCGCGAGTGCGGAGGTCAGCGAGGCCACCACGACCGAGAGCAGCACCAGCCAGACCGAATAGTGGCCGGTGAGCAGGAGGGTGGGAGCACCGTCGCGGACGAGGAAGAAGCTGGGCAGCAGGGCGGCGAGATCGGACACGGGAGGAGCATCCAGAAGAAGTGCTGCCCCGCGGCCTGGACCCACCGGGCAGCGTGGGGTCCGTGATGGTGCGGCCTGGCTGCGTTTTGCGCGCGGGAAGAATTGGCGTGATCGGCGCGGTCGGGGAGGGGCCCCCCCGACCTGCAGGGGCTCTGTGACGGATCACCGGTGGCTGCGCCGCTGCCCCCCCCTGCCACGCGAGCCAAAAAAAGCCTGCCGGCGTTTGCGCGCGGCAGGCTTTTCAGGGAGCGGTCAGTGGGCCGCGTGGCTTCAGAATGCGGGCACCACGGCGCCCTTGTACTGCGTCTGGATGAAGCGGCGCACCGCATCGCTTTGCAGCGCGGCGGCCAGCTTCTTCACAGCCGGCGCATGCTGGTTGTCCGCGCGGGTGACCAGCCAGTTGGCATAGGGGGAATCGCCGCCTTCGATGGCCAGCGCGTCCTTGGTCGGGTTCAGCTTGGCTTCCAGCGCGTAGTTGGTGTTGATCAGGGCCAGGTCCACCTGGGGCAGGATGCGCGGCAGCGTGGCGGCTTCGATCTCCCGGAACTTCAGGCCCTTGGGGTTGTCCGCGATGTCTTTGGTGGTCGCGAGGATGTTGGTCTTGTCCTTCAGGCGGATCACGCCCGCCTTGTCGAGCAGGATCAGCGCCCGGCCGCCATTCGTGGGGTCGTTGGGCAGGGCCACCGTGCCTCCCTTGGGCAGTTCGGCCAGGGACTTGTGCTTGCTGGAATACGCGCCGAACGGCTCCACATGCACGGCCACCACCGGCACCAGCGAAGTGCCCTTGCCCTTGTTGAATTCGTTCAGGTAGGGCTTGTGCTGGAAGAAATTGGCGTCCAGGCGCTTCTCGCTCACCTGGATGTTGGGCTGCACATAGTCAGTGAAGACCTTGACCTCCAGCTCCACGCCCTGTTTGGCCAGCTCGGGCTTGACCAGGTTCAGGATCTCGGCGTGCGGCACGGCCGTGGCGGCCACCGTGAGCTTCTCCGCCAGGGCGGCGCCGGCGGCCAGCGTGGAAAGGGTCGCCACGGCGGCGACAAGCATCTTCTTCATGTTCAGACTCCTCGATTCAGAAACAAAACGCTTTGGCGCATCGGCTCAGCGATGCGACACCCGCTTGACCAGCCAGTCACCCAGCATCTGCAGGGCCTGCACCAGCACCAGCAGGAGCACGACGGTGACCACCATCACTTCGGTCTGGAAGCGCTGGTAGCCGAACCGGATGGCCAGGTCGCCCAGGCCGCCACCGCCGATGACGCCCGACATGGCCGTGTAGGACACCAGCGTGATGGCGGTGACCGTCAGGGCCGACACGATGCCGGGCAAGGCTTCGGGCAACAGCCCCTGGCACACGATCTGACGTGTGGTGGCGCCCATGGAGAGCCCTGCTTCCACGATGCCGCGGTCCACGCCGCGCAGCGCCGTCTCCACCAGCCTGGCCAGGAAGGGCGTGGCGCCGACCACCAGCGGCGGAATCGCGCCCGCCACACCGAGCGACGTGCCGGTGACCAGCAGCGTGAACGGGATCAACACGATCAGCAGGATGACGAAGGGCAGCGACCGCAGGACATTGACCAGCAGGGACAGCAAGCCATAGAGCCGCGGGGACGACAGCAGCTGGCCACGGTCGAGCAGGAAGAGGGCGATGCCCAGCGGCAGGCCCAGCAGGGCGGTGAACAGGAGCGAGCCCGCGAGCATGAGCAAGGTATCCCCGCCGGCAGCGGCGATGTCCGACCAGTCGATGCCGGCCAGCGTCTGAAGGAAGGGGGCACTCATGCGCGCAGCTCCTCGACCTGGACGCCGCGTGCGGCCAGCAGTTGTCGGGCTGCCGGCAGGTCGCCGCCGGTCACGGCAATGGTCAACTGGCCATAGGGCATGCGCTTGATGCGGTCGATGCGGCCGGCCAGGATGCCGAAGTCCAGGCCGGCCTGGCGGGCGACCTCGCCCAGCAGCGGCTCATAGGTGCGCTCGCCCGCGAACGTCAGCCGCCACAGCTGGCCTCGAACGTGCGCATAGTCGTCATGTTGCTCGCCTTCGTCGACATGGTCGGCGGCCAGCACGAAGCGGCGGGCGGTCGGGGACTGCGGGTGCAGGAACACCTCGGACACCGGCCCCTGTTCAACGATACGTCCCTCGTCCAGCACCGCCACCCGGTCGCAGATGCGGCGCACCACATCCATCTCATGGGTGATGAGCACGATGCTCAGGCCCAGCTCCTCATTGAGCTCGGCCAGCAGATCCAGGATGGAGCGGGTGGTTTCCGGATCGAGCGCGCTGGTGGCTTCATCACACAGCAGCACCTGGGGCGACAGCGCCAGCGCCCGGGCAATGCCCACACGCTGCTTCTGGCCGCCAGACAGCTGGGCCGGGTATTTGCTCGCGTGCGCCGCAAGGCCCACACGCGCCAGCAGGGCATCCACCCGCGCGGCGATGCGCGCCCGGTCCCAGCCGGCGATGCGCATCGGCCAGGCGACGTTCTGGGCCACCGTGCGGGAGCTCAGCAGGTTGAAATGCTGGAAGATCATGGCGATGCGCTGCCGGGCGGCCCGCAGGCCTTCACCATCCAGGGCCGACAGGTCCTGTCCAGCCACCACGACGCGGCCGCTGTCGGGCCGCTCCAGCAGATTGATCACGCGCAGCAAGGTGCTCTTGCCTGCGCCGGAAGCGCCGATAACACCAAACACCTCGCCGGCTGGGACTTGAAGATCGACGCCCCGCAGGGCGGCAACCTGGCGGCCATCGACCGTATAGGACTTGTGGAGTTGTTCGAGCTGGATCACGGACGGGCCGGAGCCGGGCGCAAGCCCGGCGACAAGGCAAAAGGCGACAACCCGCCATCCTTAGGGATTACCCGCGATTTGGCAACAACTCATTGTTCATATGCATATGAAAGATGGGGAAATCTCGCAATTTATGCATATCAGGACGTGATCGGGCGTCGTGGCGCCCGTGTGGATCAGCCCGGAAGCGGTAGCGAGGCCAGTTCCCGCATCAGCTCGCCAATGTTGGCCCGCAGCGCGCCCTCGGTGGCGATGCGCAGCTGCTCGGTCGGATTGAGGCTGTCGCCGATGCCGGCCTTTTGGGTCGTGCGCAGCGTGCGCTGGTACAGCGCCGTCTTTGCGCCCTTTTCCGTCAGGGTGTAACGCACCGCAATCGCCACCTCCGGCGAGACGGGCAGCGCCGGCTGGGCCATGGCCATCAGCTCCACCTTGAGCTGGAACCGGCCGGTATCGGGTACATCCGGCATCAGGCCCAGGCGGCGCAGCGATTCCTGGTAGGCCTGGTTCAAGCTCATGTCGTTGATGCGGGTGCCCCACCAGCGCGACGTCTCCTCCCCGCCCTTGACCGGCAGCACGTCCACATTGCGCCGCAACTGGGGGCTGACCCAGGAACGCAGCTGCAAGGTCTCCATGTCGGTGATGGTCAGCTCCAGCGGGCGCGCGGGCGCGCCGCATCCCGCCAGCGTCAGGACGAGCGCGGCTGTCGCGGCCAGCGCCGGCCACGCGGCGCGGACAGCGCTTCGGCCTGGCCGTGGGGACAGGGGCGCGGCGGCAAGCGGACGCTGCCGCAGGGCAGGGTGGTCGTCGATCATGCCCATGATCTTGCCTCCATCCGTGCACAACGATCGCTGGAAGTGGCCCGGAATCCGTGCGGAGTCCGGCGTATCAGCAACCCTGCCGAACTCAGAGCCGGCGGTGGTTCAGAGCGGGCAACTGCTGGCGCACTTGTTTCAGGCGGGCCGGGTCGATGTCGGCCAAGGCCAGTCCCTCGCCTTCGGGCACGCAAGCCAGCACCTCGCCCCAGGGGTCGATGACCATGCTGTGGCCCCAGGTTCGGCGGCCGTTCTCGTGCTGACCGCCTTGGGCGGCGGCGATCACGAAGGCCTGGTTCTCCACGGCGCGGGCGCGCAGCAGCAGTTCCCAGTGCGCTTGCCCGGTGGTGTAGGTGAAGGCGGCCGGCACGCTGATCAGGTCCAGCGGCGGCTGGCCTTCGGTAAAGCTCATCGCCCGGTACAGCTCGGGAAAGCGCAGGTCATAGCAGACGGACAAGCCGATCCGTAGGTCCGGATCGCCGTGTCCCATGGTGGCGGTGACGGTAGCGGGCGCGTCCCCGGCTTCCAGCACGCGGCCTTCGTCGTAATGCTCGCGGCCGTTGTCATAACGGAACAGGTGCAGCTTGTCGTAGCGTGCCGCCAGATGGCCGTCCGGCCCGAAGACACAGGTGGTGTTGCGCACCCGATCGGACGGGCCGCTCTGGCCTTCCAGCGCCATGGGCAGCGTGCCGCCCAGCACCCAGGTGCCGGTCTCACGGGCGGCCCGGCTGAGCATGCCCTGGATGGGCGCGTCCAGGTCGCCGGGCCGCTCGGCGAAGGCGAGCTTGTCGCCGTCGTGCTGGCCCATCAGGCAGAAGTATTCGGGCAGGGAGACCAGCCGGGCGCCGCGGGCGGCGGCCTGCTCGATCCAGTGCCGGGCCCGGTCCAGGTTGGCCTGGAGCGAGGTGCCGGACACCATCTGGATGGCGGCAATTTTCATGGTGCGCTCTCTCCTTCGATGGGGCCTGTGGGGCCGCCGTTGCCGGAACTGCCGTCGCCATGGGCACGGCGGGCTTCACTGGCCTCGCTGGCGCCGCCGGCACGGCTGGTCGCCGGTGCGCTGGCTGCGGGGTCCGCTGCCTGGGCGGCCGCCTTGCCTGCGGGCGTGATGCCCTGGGGCAGCGCCCGGCGGGGCAGCTGCTCGATTTTGGGGTCGCTCCAGCTGCCCGTCACTCGGAACTCTTCCGTGCTGGCGGCAACGATGGGCTTGCGCAACAGCCACTGGGCCAGGAAGGTGCCCAGGCCGATGGCCGGGTTGATGGCCGCATAGGCCAGCGCCGCGCCGCCCGCATTGATTTCGGGCACCACCAGCACATGCAGGTCCTGTGTCTCGGCCGCCAGGTCGGCGGAGCCCTCCATGAGCACGGCGGCTTGCAGCCCCTTCATGCGCAGGTTGTCGCTGCGGGCGACGCCCCGGGCAATCTGGATGTCGCCGCCCACATTGTCGAAGGCGAAGCCCTCGGAGAACACATCCCGGAAATCCAGCGCCAGGCGCCGCGGGATCGACTGCAGGCTGAGCACCCCCAGCAGGCGACCGACGCCAGGTTCGGCCTTGAGGAACTGGCCCGCATCCAGCGCGATATTGAGCTTGCCGCTCATGGAGGCATAGTCCGGCGACAGCGGGGAGCCCTGCCAGGCCAGCTGCCCGGCCAGGGTGCCCTTGCCGTGGCGCAGCACCTGGCCCTGGCCCATGCGCTCGGCCAGCTTGCCGGCATCGGCCACTTCCAGTTTCCAGTCCAGCACCGTGCGGCGGGCGGGCTTGCCCGCCTCGGGTGCCCACTGGCCCGTCGCGCTGAGGGTCGCGTCTTCGTTCTTCAGCTGCAGCTTGTTGAGCTTCCAATCGCGCGCGTCCGTCTGCTGCTGCGCCTCGATTTCCAGTCGGCCCAGCCGCTTGCCCTTGAGCTCGAAGTTGTCCACCAGAATGTCCAGCGTCGGGATGGAGCGGGGCTGGCTGTCCAGCAGTTGCTCCACCGAGTCGGCGTCGCTCTTGGGCACCGACAGCCGGGCCAGGCGGGCGAACACACGGCCCGGCTGGTTCGGACGTGCCAGCCGCACCTGGATGAAGCCGCTGAGCTGCTCGGCGTCGATGGAGGCGCTCCAGCTGTTGGCGGCGCTGTCATGGGTGAGCCCGGCCACCACGCGATTGAGCGTGCGCCCGCTCAATTGCAGGGTCTGCACCTTGAGTGCCAGCTGCGTGGGGGCATAGGGGCTGTCAACGCTGTTGTCCGAGGCGTCCGGCGGGCTGGCGGTACCGGTCGTGGTGCTGCCCATGAGCGTAGGCAAGGCGTTCTGCCAGGCATCGGCGCTGAACTGGTTGAGCGCCGCGCGGGCGATGACGCCCTGCGGGGGCAGGTCCGGCAGGCGCTCGCCGAGCGCGAGCGCGCCGCGCAGCACCTTGGCCGTGTCTGACGTGACATCGCGCTGGTAGAGGGCCGACAGCGGGCCGGCCTCCACCCGTAGTTCTTCCCGCTGGGTGCCCGGCGGGGCGGGCAGCACGCGGGTACTGACCCGCAGGGGCCAGGACTCGTCCGGCGCCTTGCGCAAGGGTGCCGGCAGGTCCACGCCGATGCCCTGCATCGAACTGGTGAGGGCGATCTCGGTCTGGCCCTTGATGATGCCCAGTTCGAACCGCACCGGTGCCTGCCCGGTCATGACCGCCGCGGCCTGCGCTCCAGCGCCCAGCTCCGGCGCATTGCGCAGGGCTTCGGCGGTGACCACGCCATTGGCCACGAAGCGCATGTTGCCGTCCGGCAACGAGCCGCCTTCAAAGGTGGTGTCTCCGCCAAGCACCCGGGCCTGGCCGCCGCGGATCTGGAGCCCCTTCTGGTCAAAGTCGATACGGGCGCGCGCCTGGCCAAAGAAGGGCGCATCAGGACGCAGCCGCAGGTCGTTGCCGGTGAGCAGTACCTGGCCCTTGACGCTCGTGTCGTCAATGTGCGCGAGCGGCAGCCTCAAGGCCAGCTTGAGTCCGAGCGGGCCGCTGGCCACCGTGTTGTCCAGGACATGGCTGGTCAGCTCGCTGACCGGGGAGCGGTGCACATAGCGCAAGCCGTCGGCCAGCGCCCCGCGGCCTTCGCCGGAGATGTCGAGGACCGGCGCGTGGTGGTAGAGGTCCTGGATCAGGCCCTGCACGTTGAAGAGTTCAACGCCGGACAGCCGGGCACGGCCATTGCGGATGCTCATGCTGGCGCGATCAAAGACCAGCTCCGCATTGAGCTGGTCCATGGCGGGCCAGGGCGACGTGAACGCCGGTTGGCCGTGCTCGGCGGGGTGGCTGGGCACATAAGCCAGGGTCAGGTCGCGCACCTGGCCATTGATCTTGAACACGCCCTTGCTGCGCGGCGCATCGAACGGGAACTCCGCCAGGTCGCCCTGCAGCCGCACGGCCACCTTGTGAACCGTACCCTCGCCAATGGCGTCGCGCACATAACGCCGGGCGTCCGGCCCCATGCTGGCGGGCAGGTAGCGCAGGACGCGGTTGGCCCGCACCTCCTCGACATGGCCAGTCAGATCCAGCCGGCCACTGTCATGCGGACGCCTTGTGCCGCCGCTGCTCTGCCAGACGCCGTCCACATCGGCCTGCAGGTCATCGGTGACCACCCGGACCTTGTTGAATTGCACGGTCCAGACGGTTGCGGCGTTGCCGGAAGGCTGGGCGCCCGATGCCGCCTTGGGGGGGAGGGCGAGCGCGCCCCCTGTGGATGTGAGGCCCGGCGGGCGCTGCGCGCGCCAGCTCAGCGAGGCCTGCGCCTGGCGTACGGGTAGGGTGGCCTCCTCGAAGACGCCGGGCAGGGTGACATCGCCGTCCCGGATCTGCAGCGAGGCGGTGCCGCCCTGGTCGGTGGCTTCGAACTGCACATCGGCGTTGGAGACGCCCGGGCGGCCGACGGCCGGCGAAGAGGCGGGGTCCGCTGGCGCCTGCGGCTCTGCTGCGGTCAGCCGCAGGCCTTGCAACTGGCCTTTGGCCCGGTAGCTGCGGGGGCGCTCCAGCGGGCCGTCCCAGTGCAGCTTCAATGCGTTGAGCAAGCCGCCGGGCTTCATGTCTGCCACCAGGGCGCGGGGCGCTTCCCCCACGGGCAGGCGGGAGAGGATCTGCGCGCCAAGGCCCAGGTCCAGCTGCTGCGCCTCGAAATTTCCGCCGGTGACCATGCCGGTCTTCTCGTCACGCTGCAGATCGACGGACCAGTCCGAGCGCGGCCACTCCAGCCCGTCACCGGCGCTGAAGCCGAGCTGGCGCGCCTGCACCAGGAACTGGCCGGCCGACTGCTTCATCACCATGCGGCCTTCGATGCGGGCCAGCTCCAGTTCCTCCAGGGCAGGGGCCACCCGCAACTTGACGGCGCGCAGGCCCATGTCCAGCGTCAGGCTGCTGGGCTGGCCCTTGGTCACCTCCAGCCAGGCGCGCAGGGCGCCGTCGCCTTCATTGAGTTCGAAGGGCAGGTCCAGATAGCGGCGCAGCTCACGGACATCCGTGCGGGGCAGGTCGGCAAAGAGCTGCCCGCTCCAGTGCTGCAGCGCACCAGGGCGTTCCAGCAGCGACTGGGTGAACTGGCCGCGCACGGTGAAGCGCTCGCCCCAGCCGGTCGGCGGGGTGGCATCCAGGCGCAATTGATGGCGACGCAGCCCATTGCGCAGCACCAGGTTCAGATCGAACAGCTCCAGCGGGGGTGCCTTGCGCAGCTCGTCCACCCAGCGGATGCGTCCATGCAGGATGACGAACTCGTGCTGCTGGAAAAACCAGTCCGCGGCATCGTCCGAAGCGCTGGTGTTCTGGGGGCCGTCCACGCTCAGGCCGGCAATGAAGACGCGCCCCTGGGCGTCCCGCCGCAGCAGCAGCTCCGGGCTGTCCAGCAGCAATTGCGAAAAACGCAGCTCCAGGGCCAGCAGCGACCGGGCCGACAGGGCCGCGCTGACGCGCGGCAGGCGCAGGGCTTCCCGGCCGGCGGGGTCGGTCAGGCGGACATCGCGCAGGTCCAGCGCCGGGATCCAGCCACTGGACGAGGCACTGATGCTGCCGATGTGGACAGGTATCCCCAATGCGCGGGTGGCTTGCTTTTCCAGCTCGGGGCGCCAGTCGTCGATGTGGGGCAGAATCGCCCACTGCAGCGCCAGCCAGGCCGTCAGGAGCAGGGCCAGCAAGCCCAGCACCGGCCCAACGATCCAGAGTGCGCAGCGGGTCCACCAGCGTCGCGTCGCGACCGGGGATCCGGAGGCATTGCTGGAATCGGCGGGAGAAGACATGTAAGAGGGAACGGCGGACGCCGAATCTAGCACAGCCATTCCGGGCCATGAGCCAACAAGAGTTTTCTTTACCGATGGATTCAGTTGCCTCGGCAGTCGCCGCAGACCACAGCCGCTTTGTACAGCGGATCCGCCGCCGTTATGGCGCCGAATTGTCCCTGTTGCCGCCCGGCGTGCCGGATGACACGGTGATGCGGTCCTTGGTGGCGCAGTTGGGGCAAGGCGGGCGCCCGCTCGGCGCTGCCCTGCGCGTGATGCGCCAGCTGGTGCTGGAGCGGCTGGCGGTGCTGGATGTGGAGCAGGCCGCGCCGATGACGGCCGTGACCCAGGCCATGACCCATCTGGCCGAGGTCAGCCTGGACCTGGGCCTCGCCCACTGCCGGGCCGAGCTCGACGCCATCCATGGCACGCCGCGCAATGCCCAGGGCGAGGACATCGACTTCTGGGTGGTCGGCATGGGCAAGCTGGGCGGACGTGAGCTGAACGTCTCCTCCGACATCGACCTGATCTATGTCTATGAGGACGACGGCCAGACCGATGGACCGCAGCGAATCACCGCGCACGAATACTTCGCCCACCTGTCGCGCCGGCTCTCGACGCTGATCGGTGACGTGACCGAGGACGGCCAAGTCTTCCGGGTGGACCTGGCCCTGCGGCCCAATGGCAACTCCGGCCCGCCGGCGGTCAGCCTGGCGATGCTGGAAGAGTATTTCCTGGTGCAGGGCCGTGAATGGGAGCGTTTTGCCTGGCTCAAGAGCCGGGTGGTCGCCCCGCGTGCCAGTGTGGCCAGCGGCCGGGCGCTGCAGCTGCGCCACCTGGTGCAGCCGTTCGTGTACCGGCGGTATCTGGATTACGGCGTCTTTGAGGGCCTGCGGCAATTGCATCGCAAGATCCGCGACGAGGCGCAGCGCCGGGCGGCGGGCCGACCCGAGCGGGCCAATGACGTGAAATTGTCGCGCGGCGGCATCCGCGAGATCGAGTTCATCGTGCAGCTGCTGCAGGTGGTGCGCGGCGGCCAATTCCCGGAGATCCGCACCCGCTCCACGCTCAAGGCCCTGAACCGCCTGGCCGCCCGCGGCCTGATGAAGCCCGAGACCGCCAATGAGCTGGCCAAGGGCTACGACTTCCTGCGCCGTGTGGAGCATCGCATCCAGTACCTGGACGACCAGCAGACCCATTGCCTGCCGGGCGGCGACGAGGACCTGAGCTGGATCGCCCGCAGCATGGGCATGACCTGCCACAACGATGCCTGCCAGTTGCTGGACCGGCTGCTGGAGGTCCGCGAACTGGTGGCGACCGAGTTCGATGCGCTGCTGCATGACGGTGTGGCGCCCTCGTCCGGCGGCTGCCGCAAGGGCATGTGCGGCGGCCCGCCGCTGCCCATCGACAGCGAGGAATTCCTGGACAAGCTGCAGCCGGACCTGGCGGCCAGCGTGCGGCGCTGGGCGCAGCAGCCACGGGTGCAGAACCTGCGCGAGGAGTCGCGGCTGCGGCTGGCCAAGCTCGTGGGGCGCGCCTCGCTGGCGGTCAAGCAAGGGGAGTGCACCCTCGACGCCGCCCAGCGGTTCGTTGATTGGGTGGAGCCCCTGCTGCGCCGCGAAAGCTACCTGGCGCTGCTGGTGGAGCGGCCGGCGGTGCAAGGCCGGCTGCTGCGCCTGCTTGGCCTTGCGCGCTGGCCCATGCGCTACCTGATGCAGCACCCCGGCGTGATCGACGAGCTGGCCGACACCCGGCTGCTGCATGAACGGTTTGACGGCCCGGCCTTCATCCAGGACCTGCAGGCGCGCCATGACGCCTGGGCCGAGCATGGCGAAGCCAATGAGGACGCGCTGCTGGACAGCCTGCGCCGCGCCCACCATGCGGAGGTCTTCCGCACGCTGGTGCGGGACGTCGAAGGGCAGATCAGCGTGGAGCAGGTGGCCGATGAGCTGTCGCTGCTGGCCGATGCGACGCTGCAGTGCGTGATCGACTGGGCCTGGGACCGCCTGAAGCAGAAGCATCGCCCTTCGCCGCGACTGGCCGTGGTGGCCTATGGCAAGCTGGGCGGCAAGGAATTGGGCTACGGCAGTGACCTGGACCTGGTCTTCCTCTTCGATGACGACGACGACAACGCGCCAGAGATCTATGGCGCCTTCGTCCGCAAGCTGATCACCTGGCTGACGCTTCGCACGGCGGCCGGGGAGCTGTTTGATATCGACACAGCGCTGCGGCCCAACGGCAATTCCGGGCTGCTGGTCACTTCGCTGCAGTCCTTCGACCGTTATCAGACGGGCCGGGGCAGCAACACCGCCTGGACCTGGGAGCATCAGGCCATCACCCGGGCACGGTTCTGCGCAGGCGATGCCTCGCTGGCCGAGCACTTCGAGGCCACGCGCCGCGCGGTGATCACGTCGCCACGAGACGCCGATGCGCTGCGCCAGGAAGTGGTGGCCATGCGGGACAAGCTACGCGCGGCGCGGCCGGTACGGGAGGGCTTTTTCGACGTCAAGCACAGCCCAGGCGGCATGGTGGACGCCGAGTTTGCCTTGCAGTATTTGATCCTGGCGCATGCAGGTGCCCATGAGGAGTTGCTCGCCAACGCCGGCAACATCGCCCTGCTGCAACGCGCGGAGGCCGCGGACCTGCTGCCGCCGGGCGTGGGAAGGGCGGCTGCGGACGCCTATCGGGAACTGCGCCGGGTGCAGCACCGGGCGCGGCTGAACGAGCAGTCCACCGCCCTGGATGCCGAAGCCGCCCAGGCGCTGACCCCGCAACGCGATGCCGTGCTGACGCTGTGGCGGGCCGTCTTCGGCGGCTGATCGCGAAGCGGCACATGCCCGGACGTGCCTGGGTGCTGCTGGCGCTTGGCTTCGCGGCCGCAGCGCTGTTGACCTGGCTCCAGCCGCCCTCGGTACAGGCGAGCCTCGCATGGCGGCCCGAGCTGGCGTGGTCCCAGCCTTGGCGCGCCTTCACGGCGGCGTGGCTGCATTTCAGCCCGCAGCACCTGATGGCCAACCTGGCCGGCTGTGCGGTCGTTGGGTTGCTGGGCGTGACGGCGCGTTTGGGTCGGCGCGAGGCACTGGCCTGGCTGCTGGCCTGGCCGCTCACGCAGTACGGGCTGCTGTGGGAGCCACGACTGGCCCTGTTTGGTGGTCTGTCCGGCGTTTTGCATGCGGGCGTGGCGGTGGCCGCGCTGGCTTTGTGCCGCGAGCCTGGAATGCATGGACGGGCGCGGGCCATCGGGGTGCTGATCGGCCTCGGCCTGGTCATCAAGGTGAGCGGGGAGCAGCCCTTGGCCGGGCCGCCCCTGCGGCACTGGCCTGGCTGGAACATTGCCATTGCCCCGCTGGCCCATTTCACGGGACTCGCCAGTGGGGTGGTTGCGTCAGTGGTCTGCGCCCTGGGAGCCGCCTGGTGGGCGCGGCCCAAGGGCGCTGGAAGCACCAAAGGGCGCCCGATTCAGTAAAACTGCCCATGCGCGCCGGCCCGGCGTGCCGCGAAGATCCGCCGGCACGCCACACTCGCCGACATGAGATCCACGCCCGCCATCAAGTCGACCCTGTCCTCCACGGAAGCGGTGGTGGTCTCCGCCCTGTGCTTCGGACTGTTCAGCCTGTGGTCCATCCAGGCCGTCCTGGCGGGGTTCCCGGCGGCGCGCTATTCCAATAGTGCCGTGCTGGAGATGATCCTGCTGGAGCTGGGGCTGGCCGCCGCGGCCTTGCTCTTCCTGCGCGTGCGCGGATTCGACGTGGTCTCGCTGCTGCCCCGTCCCACGTGGTGGGACACCCTGCTGGGCGTGCTCACCTATCTGGCGGCCTGGTTGCTGAGCACGATCTGCATCGCGCTGTACCAGGCGGTCGTGCCGCCGTCGCCAGTGCCGGATGTGATCGAGTTCTCCTTCAGTGGGCTGACCGTGGTCACCTTGATCGCCTTCTCGGTGGTCAACGGCATGTTCGAGGAAGTGTTCCTGCTGGGGGTGCTGACACGTGGACTGCGCGGCCTGGGCCTTGGACTGGCGATCGGACTGCCGCTGTTGCTGCGACTGCTCTATCACACCTACCAGGGGCCGCTCGGCGCGCTGGGCGTGGTCGCCTTCGGCATCGCAGTCACGCTGATGTATGTGAAGACCGGCCGCCTGTGGCCCTCGGTCTATGCCCACATTCTTGCCGATGTGATCCCGATGTTGGCGTGGAGCGTGGACCAGTGAGCCACCGCCACTGAACGGCCCGGCCGCCACCCCGTTGGCAGGGCCGCCGCGCGAGGGAATGGTTACAACCGGCGCAGGCCGCGCGCCAGCGCCAGCCCGACAATGGCCTTCCCTTGCGAACCGACGCACGATGCCGTCCAGCCGCAAGCGCCGTATTGATTCCCCGGTAACGCTCATGCCCCTGACTGACCTGAAGAACCGTCGCGCGCCGTGGTGGCGCCGCACCGCGGCCTTGTGCCTGCTGGGCGCCCTGGCCGCCTGCGGTGGCGGATCGGGTGGCGAAGCCTCGACGCCGCCATCGGGCGCCGACCCGGCCGCCCCAGCGGCTAGCGCTCCGATCACGCCGCCCGCGACTGGCGACGGCACGGGCACGGGCACGGGCACGGGCGCGGGAAGCGGCACGGGTACGGGCACCGGAAGCGGCACGGGCACTGGCACTGGCACTGGCACTGGCACTGGCACTGGCACCGGGGCGGGCGCTACCCCCGCCGCGGGCCAGCGCACCTTGAGCTTCACCGCCACCGATGCGGAGCTGCCAAACCCGGAGCGCGGGTTTTATCGATGGGCCTGGACCAAGCTCGACGCCTTCTCCGCCGCCGATGCGCAGGACGCCTACAGCCAGGGCTACCGCCTCGTCTATGCACCGCTCGACCTGGCGAGCTGGCGCACGGCGGACCTGCCGGCGAGCCTCCTGACGCAGCTGTCCACCGCCTTCGGCAATGCGCGGGGCGCCGGTATCAAGCTCGTGATCCGCGCGGTCTACAACTACCCCGCGTCGGAGACCGAATATCAAAATGCCCAGGACGCGACGCTGGCGCGGGTGCAGGGCCACCTCAAGCAGCTCCAGCCGCTGCTGCAGGCCAATGCCGATGTGATTGCCTATGTGCAGGCCGGCTTCATCGGCGCGTGGGGAGAATGGCATACCTCCTCGAACCAGCTCACGACGCCGGCCAACCGGACGGCGGTGCGCGATGCGCTGCTGGCGGCGGTGCCGGCCACGCGCTTCATCCAGGTGCGTTACCCACCGTATGTGATGGACTGGACGCCGACACTGCCCTCGCTCGCCACGACGCTGGCAGGCGGCTTGCGCGTGGGCGTTCACAACGACTGCTTCCTGGCCAGCGCAACCGACGTGGGCACCTATGACGACAACGCCACGACCCAGGCGACGCAGCGCGACTATGTCGCTCGCCTGGGAGATCTCGCGCCGTTCGGAGGAGAGACCTGCAATCCGGCCGACGAGAGCAACGCCGTGCCGCGCACGACCTGCGCCGACATCCTGGCGGAAGGTGCGCGGTACCGCCTGACCTACCTCAATGACGAGTACTACCGCGATCTCTTCCACGCCCGCTGGATCCAGAACGGCTGCATGGCGGAAGTGAAGCGCAAGATGGGTTACCGACTGCAACTGGTCGCGGCCACGCACCCGACCACGGCCACGAGGGGGCAGGCACTGACGCTGACCTTGAC
>Ga0065165_1000066_pt1 | contig 172490 bp, 124 predicted proteins | sample AraplaMF_Cvi_mMF_FD_63813 | JGI IMG/M metagenome (GOLD analysis project Ga0065165, IMG submission 63813) | Arabidopsis root microbial communities from the University of North Carolina, USA - plate scrape MF_Cvi_mMF (version 2) (version 3) | ecosystem: Host-associated > Plants > Roots >...
GAAAGGGTTAATCAATGCCTGCTTACCGGCGAGCCGCATGTCGCTGATCATCAGTACCACGGACGCCCGCAGGAGATCGTCCCAGTTCTTTATTTCCGACCTGCCTTCGTTGGCCAGGCCGTAGAGCATCCGTAATGAATACTCAAAGCCCTCGTGGCCGGGCTCGATCATTACGCGGAAGCGGATCGGCTTATGGCCGGGGTTGGCAAAATTATGGGCTACGCCGATAGGCACCGTGTAATGCTCGCCGGGTTCGAGTAGCAACTTGTTTTGGCCGATCTGTATTTCGAGCGCACCTTCCATGGGGATGAACTTCTCCGTGAAATTTAAATGCTTATGCAGGTCATTGCCGCCGCCCGGCCGGAGTTCAATCTCCATTTCGGAGAGCAGGTTACCACTTTCGGCGGCGGTGGTGAGGAAGGTTACGGTGTATTCGGGATTGGAAATGACGCGTTGCAGTGGCTTCCTATCAATGAGTTCCTGTTCGGTAAAAGTTTCCATGGCTATTTTTGACTAGTTTTGATTGACAATACAAAATAAGCCGGGTGGCCGCAGGAGATCGATGACGTTTTGCGCCAGGAATGTGACGTTTTACGCCAATAGGAATGACTGACCGGATCGCCGGAGCGATGGTCAGTTGTTGTCAAGATGGTCAGGTGTTGTCATTGATAGTCAGGAATAGGTATTGGTTTATTTAAAATTCTTAATATTCAAAACGATTCTTGACAATACCTGACTAAACCTGACCATCGCTCCGGGGACCCGGTCAAAATTGATTTTCATATGTACGGGACTGTCCGTGTTTTGAGGAATATCATCTATGCCGCCGCCGAAAAAGGGGGAGACCTGAACAGGCTTTGCGCGGCATTGGGTATCCGGCCGGGTGAGCTGAACGACGCTGAAAAGCGGGTTGAAGGCCTGCGTCCGATCGTCGATTTGTGGAAAGAGGTTGTTGCTGCGACACAGGACCCTTTGTTCGGTTTGCATTTGGGGCAGGTCAATAATCCGTCTATTTTCGGTGCGCTGGGTTATCTGATGCAAAGCTGCCGGACGCTGAAAGAGGCTTATGGAGAAGTTGTTAAATACCAGCAGACGGTTTCGGGCTGGATATCTTACGATGTGGTAGTGGGGAAGGAGCTCGAATTGATTTTTATGGTGAACCCGCTTTGGCAGGGGGCCTCACCCGAAACGGCCCGGCAGGCCGTCGAAATGGCGATGGGCGGTGTCTGGAACTATATGTACATTCTCACAGGCAAAAAAATACATCCGCTGCGGGCGGAGTTGGGCTATCGGAGTCCGGTGTCGAGAGTTAGCTATGAAGAGGTATTCAAATGCCCGGTAGCTTTTGACAAAGCACAGAACAAAGTTGTTTTCGACGGGCGGGTTGGAGATATGCCGCTGATCAGCGCCGACGAATCGTTGTACGCCTCATTCGCACAGATCCTTCGCGATAAAATCGCTGCCGATGGCCAACCTGGCCGGTTTGGCGGGCAGGTCAGGACGGTGATTGTGCGTGACTTCGGCGGCAAAATCCCTTCCCTCGAAATCATGGCCGCGCATATGAACATGAGCCAGCGCTCGTTCCAGCGGAGGTTGCAGCAGGATGGCGACACTTACCGCTCGCTGGCTACCGAAATGAAGAAAGAGTTGGCTGTGAATCTTTTACAAAATACCGATGCGACGATACACGCGATTTCGGAGGTTTTGGGCTACACCGAACCCAGCGCTTTCCACCGCGCATTCAAGAACTGGACAAGTACAAGTCCGGCTCGTCAGAAGCACTTGCACGGCTCATCAGAAAAATAGTAGATCACAGTTAATGCTACTTTATTAATTTTGATGTTCTGAATTCAAAAGTAAATGCAACCCCGAATAACATCCCGTCTTACCAACCGCCAAAAATGGGAACTTGGTCTGGGCTTCGCGGTCATATATGTGCCAATACGCATTTATATGAACGTCTTGCAGATCGATATGCCCATATTCTGGCATCGCCTGCCGTTGTGGACGATGGAGCTGCTGTTCAGCATTGCCTTTTTTATTCTGTGGATCAATGTCATTGAGTGGCTGCAATACATTACCTCCCGTTTCCTGGGAGAGGACTTTCCCGAGCGTTTCCGAGTAGTGAACCAGGCTATCATGCTGGTGGTGGCGATTGGCCTGGCCATGGTGTTCAATCACTGGTACCGCTACCTGTGGCATTGGATGGAGGCAGTTTTTGAAAAAGGGAGCTTCGATGTGCTGCCCATTACGCTGAACAAAACACCCGTGTTAAAACAACGGGCGAATACGAGCATTACGGTACTGGCACTGATGGCGGAATATTACCTTGCGGCCAACAAGCGCGTGTACGAGCGCCTTCAAAGGGTGGTGGTCAACGAGGAGCGGTTGCAGAAGGAGAATGCGACGGCCCATTTCAATGCATTGAAAAACCAGGTGAGCCCGCATTTCCTTTTCAATAATTTCAGCGTCCTTACAACGCTCGTGGAAACCAACCAGGAGCTTTCCGTCAAGTTTATCAACCAGCTTTCGAAGGCATACCGGTATATTCTGGAAAAATCGGTTTACGATTCCATTAAACTGGCCACGGAAGTCGAGTTCCTGGAAACTTATATGTTCCTGCTCATGATCCGGTTTGAGAACAAGCTCAGCCTGGATATCCGCATTTCCTGCCACGAAAAGGACAAATACTCGATCGTGCCGCTCACCCTACAGCTACTCGTGGAGAATGCGGTGAAGCATAACCGGATGTCGGCCAGCAATCCGCTGCTGATAACCATTGGCGTGGAAGACGACTACCTGGTGATCAGCAACCCGCTGCAGGTACGCGAGCTGCCGGAGTCGTCCACACGGCTCGGCCTTCAGAATATTGTGAACCGATATAAATTGCTGATCGACAAGCCGGTGATGGTCGACAAGACCGACGGCTGTTTTACCGTTAAAGTGCCGCTGCTTTCATGAATGTGCTTATTATAGAGGATGAGTCGCTGAGTGCCAGCCGTCTGGAAAGCCTGGTCTGGAAATATGATCCCAAAATCAATGTGATGGCGAAACTGTCGTCCGTGAAGGAGAGTATCCAGTGGCTGAGCGACGCCGCCAACCTGCGCCCGGATTTGATTTTCATGGACTTGCATCTGGAAGACGATCTTGCATTCAAGATCATTGAGGAGCTGAAACTGACGATTCCCATTATCTTCACCACCGCATATTCCGAATACACGCTTAAAGCATTTAAAGCCAACGGAATAGACTATTTGCTGAAACCGGTAGATAAGGCAGAACTCACGGCGGCGATCGACAAGTTTGTGGCCTTGCATGCAAAATCCGCGGTCACTCCCACGCCTGATTTCGCCGCATTGATGGCGATGTACCAATCGGGCAATGAGGAAGGTTACAAAGAGCGTTTCCTCGCGTCGGCCGGCCCTAAGCTATTCAGCATTCGCACAAGCGAGATCGCCTATTTTACCATCGAACAGAAAGCGACATTTCTCCGGACATTCGACGGCCAGCACCTCGCGATGGATTACAGCCTCGATAAACTGGCGCAAATGCTCGACCCCAAGGAGTTTTTTCGCATCAATCGCTCGCTCATCATCGCATTGAACAGCATCCGCTCCATCTACACCGTTTCGGCAGGCAGGTTGAAGCTCGAACTGACCCCGGCGACCGCGCAGGAGGTGTTCGTCAGCGGCGACCGCATGGCCGATTTCAAGCAATGGCTTGGTAAGTAACCGTTGTAACCGGTCTCCCTTCTTCCTCCCAAAGCGGGCATTCGGCCCCTGAAATCCGGCATTGGGCACCTTTGATTTTTTGGTTTGGCCATTGGTAAACATCTTTGGTTACTGACTGTGTTTTTGCGGAAACCAACAGTAAGTTGACCATAAACCTAAACCCTGTGTTTCGTGGAAGCCGCGAAAGGCGGATACGAGATGAGGTGACTATTCCTAAACCCTTCTTCAACGTGATGAAAGAACTCAATATCGATCAAACTCTGAACCTGGTAAGCTGCGAAGCCCGCGAGCTCGAACAGTCATCCCGCTATGGCGGCTTGTTTGGTATTGCATTTGTCACGGAAGGGGAGGGTGTTTTGTCCTGCGACGATGATTCGTGGCACTACGAAGAGCAGGCGATCTTTCTCCTTTCCCCCGGCCACCCAATCCATTTCAAGTCCTTTTACAGGACCAATTTGCTTACTATCTTCTTCGATCCGTTCCGCATCGCCGGGGCGGCGGATCCTCTTAACAGCTTCACGGGCATGTTCCGCGCCGTGCGTGATCTGTTTTCGGTGCCTAGTTTCCTCCGCCAGAAGGAGCTGCGCAACGAAACCGACCGCCTGGCGGTTACCCACCTCGTGCGATTGATCGAAACCGAACTCGGGCATTTGCAGGATAGCAGTCGCGAGCTCGTGGCGAATTCGGCAGCATTGCTGGTCAACCTCGTGAAACGCAACCTGCCCGACACGCACCGCCCCGAAACAGGCGCACAATACAGCGAAGAAACCGATCGCGTGCTCAACGAAGTGCGCAAAATGTTGGAGCAAAGCGAACATCTTACGATCCAGGAAATAGCTGCCGCGATGAACATGTCGCAATACAATCTCAATAAACTGGTGATTAAAGGCACTGGTGAGACGTTGAAGGCTATTATTTCACGTTTTCGGGCGGAGCTTTCCGGCAATAAGCTAGTTTCGACCGCCGACCACTGACCGCCGACGGCCGATCGCAAATAGTCTGGTGTTCTGCATCGGCGGCCGGTTGTCAGCGGTCGGCAGTCAGTGCTCAAACTCTTTCTCCACAATCCCTTCCGCTTCCCACGCCATTAATGCCTGGCCGTAGGCTTCCAATGCCTCAATGGCCGGGATCGATTGCATTGCGCGGTCTGTGAGGGCATATTCAACTCTTGGTGGTTTTTCGCGGAAAATGGTGCGGGTCACCATAGCTTTCTTTTCCAGGTCGCGGAGCTGGGTGTTCAGCATTTTATCGGTAATGTGCGGGATCGCGTTTTTGAGGTCGCCGTAGCGGAGCGGTCCCTTAGCGAGTGCACGGATCACCGGGATTTTCCAGGTTCCGCCGATGTACGACATCGCGAATTCAACGGGGCTGTAATAGACCCGCTTGTCGTGGATGAAATCTTGCATACCCCAAATTAAAGGAATTGCCGGAGAACGGTTCCTAAGTGTCTCCTTTATCGTCAAAAAAGTATATAAAGGGAATTTTAAAATTCCATACGTTAGGTTTGCCGGCTGAACCAAAAGCCAGTATTATGGAACAAAATGAATGGACAACCGTGCCTGTATTACCTTGTAAAGCCATTGGCGAAACGCTTGCTTTCTGGGAGAATCTCGGATTTGCGATTACCTACCGGCAAGACCGGCCCTACCAATACGGCGTCGTCGAACGAAACGGGCATCAGCTGCATTTTGTACGGGTGAAAGGGGCAGAGGCGGGTTATACCGGTTGTTTGATGATGGTGCAGAATGTCGAACAGGTGCATGCGGATTTCTCGCTGGCATTAAAAACAAAGCTCGGGAAGGTACCGAATGCTGGCATACCGAGGATTTCCAGATTGCGCCCCGGCCAGTCCCGCTTCACGATTACCGACGTTTCCGAAAACGCGGTCATCGTGATCCAGATTGGCGAAAAGGATCAGGTAGAATACGAAGACGCCGATCCCGCGACCTTGACACCCTTGCAGAAAGCGATCTCGCTCGCATTACGCCTGCGCGATTTCAAAGAGGATTACCCGGCTTCCGCAAAAGTGCTGGATAGGGCCCTGGCCAAGGCGGACGAACATGAAACAGCTTTGGAGAAGGCCAAAGCGATCATCATACGGCAGGAACTTGCCCGTGTGCTGGAAGACATTGGTAAAGAGCAAGAATGCCAAACGATGCTTTCCGCCCTCGAAATTCCAGCGGAAGTAGTAGAGAAGTTAAAGCGGCAACACGTATGGAGTTAATGGTCGGCCGTCGGCGGTCCATGGTCGGTGCCTTACTTTGCTAATATCCGTCAATAAATGATTAAAACCCGGTACGTTTTCGCAGGGATTTTGGGCTAATTTTGGTAAAATCCAACCTTAGTATTCCTGAATCCTATGACGTATAATTACGTAAAGCGCTCGTGTTGGGCGGTTTTTCTTTTTTGCTGGCTTACCGCGTTCGGAGCAGCCGCGCAGTCTTCCAAATCTAAATTTAACCTATATGAACAAACCAGCGAGGTAGCCGGGCTGGTGATTCAATATGCGCAGGACATTCGGGCGGTGAAATACTTTTACGGTCCTATGCCCACGGGCGCGCGGGCGCAACAAGGGGGTGGTCCGGCATTGAATTCACCGGAACAGCGAAAACGGCTGCGGGAAGTAGATAATGGCTACCTGGCAAAGCTGGCGAAGACGGATTTCAACGGCATGAGCATTTACGGCAAGGTGGACTACCTACTGCTGAAACGCAATATCGATGACCATCTGCTGACATTGAGCCAGGAGGAAAAGGAATATGGGCAAATTGAAAAGTACATTCCGTTTGCCGCCGGGATTTATGAACTGGAAAAAGGCCGTCGGCGCGGAGCTACTGTGGATGGGCAGGCGGTAGCCGCGAAACTGAACGATTTGCAGAAAGAAGTAAAGCAGGCGGAGGAGTCGTTCAAAAAGCTGGAATCCATCGATATGCCGCTCTCGCGCATGGGCGTGGAGGCGGTGAATGGGTTGCAAGCCCGGTTGAAGAGTACATTTGAATTTTACAATGGCTATGATCCGCTGTTTACCTGGTGGGTGCCCAAGCCTTACAAAACGCTGGACAGCACATTGCTGGCCTATTCGAAACTGATCCGCAGCAAAGGAAAGCTCAATACGACGCAGAAAGAGGATGCCAGCGGTATTAAAGGCGTTCCGATCGGCCGGGAGGAACTGATCCGGCAGCTCGGCACTGAAATGATCGTGTACACACCCGACGAACTGATTGAACTGGCCAACAAGGAATTTGCCTGGTGTGATAAGGAACTGTTGAAAGCATCGGCGGAAATGGGTTTCGGTAGTGAATGGAAGAAGGCGCAGGAGAAGGTGAAAAACAGCTACGTGCCAGCTGGTACGCAGCCCGAGCTGATCCTTAAACTTTACAATGACGCGAAGGAATTTATTCTCCAAAACAACCTCATCGATTATCCTGAAATAGCCGACGAAACCTGGGGAATGCAAATGATGACACCCGAACGGCAATTGGTGAACCCGTTTTTCCTGGGTGGCCGGGATATTATCATTTCTTATCCTACCAACACCATGGCGCATGACGACAAGCTCATGAGTATGCGCGGCAACAACCCGTATTTCTCGCGTTCCACCGTACATCACGAACTCGTTCCGGGCCATCATTTGCAATATTATATGAACAGTCGTTACAAATCCTACCGCGGCGATTTCCGGACGCCGTTCTGGACGGAAGGCTGGGCATTGTATTGGGAGCTGCTTTTATATGATAAAGGTTTTGCCAAAACGCCGGAGGAGCGTATCGGGATGCTTTTCTGGCGTATGCACCGCTGCGCACGTATCATCTTCTCGCTGAATTACCACCTGGGCAAATGGACGCCGCAAGAATGCATCGACTTTCTGGTCGATCGTGTAGGGCATGAGCGTGCGAATGCGGAAGGGGAGGTAAGGCGTTCATTTGAAGGAAATTATAGTCCATTGTACCAAGTGGCTTACCTCATTGGCGGGTTGCAGTTATTCAGCCTCAAAAAGGAGCTTGTCGATAGCGGCAAAATGACGTTCAAGCAGTTTCACGATGCGGTCATGAAGGAAAATAACATGCCGATCGAGATGGTGCGTGCCACATTGACCAACCAATCGCTCAAATCTGACTTCAAAACCCAGTGGAAATTTTATCAGTTTAAATAGCCTCCTTAAATCACTCCTATATCATGTATTTCAAAAAAACAAACCGCTGGCTTTGCATGCTGGCGACGCATTGCCTTGTAACGGGTGCCATCGCTCAAAAACCAGGGCCGGTAAAGTTTACAGTTTCCATGCCCGAAGCGGCCAATCATACTTTTCATGTTGCAATGGATTGGCAGGCTGGCGAAGGCGACACTGCGCGGCTCAAACTGCCGGATTGGCAACCGGGTTACTATCAGCTGATGGACTATGCTTCGAACGTCGATAAGCTGGTGGTAAAGGACGGTAATGGCCGTGTGCTGCCGTGGGTGAAATCCGGCAAGAACGGGTGGGCCATTGCGACAAAGGGAGTACGTAACCTGCACGTGGAGTACGATGTGAAGACAACGCGCAAGTTTGTGGCAACGAGTTTCCTGGATGAGGAACATGCCTACCTCACGCCTGTTAGCTTGTTTATGCATGAAGCAGGCAAACTCAAAACGCCTTCGGAAGTGACGATCAAGCCCTTCGGCGGCTGGAACCGCGTTGCTACCGGCCTCGATGCGGTGCCAGGAAAAGCATTCACCTACATCGCCCCGGATTTTGACACATTATATGACAGTCCGTTACTCATCGGTAACCTCGAAGAGCTGCCGGCATTCAAGGTCAAAGGCGTTCCACACCGTTTTATCGGCTATAAGCTGGGAGATTTTGACCGGGCCAAGCTGATGTCGGACATTCAGAAGATCGTCGAAAAGACATCGGCGCTCATTGGCGATATTCCCTACAAGCATTACACCTTCATCGCCATCGGCCCGGGGCAGGGGGGCATCGAGCATTTGAATTCAACCACGATCAGTTTCAGCGGCGACCAGCTCAATGCACGCGGATGGAATGGAATGCTGGGCTTCATCACCCACGAGTATTTTCATCATTACAATGTCAAGCGCATCCGCCCCGTCGAACTCGGGCCGTTCGATTACGACAAGGGCAGCAAAACCAATATGCTGTGGGTATCAGAAGGGCTGACCGTTTATTACGAGCCGCTGATCATGCGTGCGGCCGGCCTCATGGGCGAACAGGAGTTTCTTGATTTTTTCAAAAAGCAAATCACCAATGTAGAAACCAAACCCGGACGTTTGTTCCAGACGCTGGCGCAGGCCAGTGCCGAAACCTGGTCCGACGGCCCGTTCGGCCGTACCGGCGATGCTGTCAACAAAACCATTTCGTACTACCAGAAAGGCCCGGTTGTAGGCCTGCTCTTCGATCTCGCCATTCGCCACGAAACAAAGAACAAGCGCTCGCTCGACGATGTAATGCGGAAGTTGTATCAGGATTTCTACATTAAAAAAGACCGGGGCTTTACCGAAGAAGAACTCCGCGCCACCATTGAAAGCGTAGCAGGAACGAAGCTCGACGAACTATTCAGCTACATCTATACGACCGTCGAGCCGGACTACAAAAAGTACCTCGGCTACGCAGGGCTGGAAATCGATGTGACCACCGAGAAGCATTACGGGACGTTTGAGATTACCAAGAAACCGTTGCCAAGTGCTTTGGAAAGGGAGATATTCAGGAGTTGGAGTCGGGGGGAGTAGTATCATCAATCTGATTCCTCAGTGCGATCAGAGGCGCCAATATCTTTCTGGCCTTTTCCAGTTTCTCAGGAAAATGCACTTTACCTTCGAGGTGACTCATGTCTTTAATAATCATTCTGCCGTTTTGATTATCAGATTTATTGTTTTCAGTTCTAGCCATAGTTCCTTGCCGTTTTCTATTCTGGTTAACAGGAATACTTCATAATCTTTTTCTTTGTTAAACTCTTCCCAATAGTTTGACCGACAATATCCAAAAATAACAAATTGCTCCCGAATTTCACGCAAATGGCGAGTGATACTCATGCGATAGAGTCGAGTTCTGGATCTTGTGCTTCCCGTTGCAAGTACCGCGGCTTTGGGATATCGATCGGTAAATTCGTAGACTGTGGCCGCCACGGTAGCCAACACTTTGACGCTGTCTCCGTTATTGGATACAATCATGTGGTCATATAGTACTTCCGAATCGCTGGCATCCCCAAAACCGAGGTTGTAAATGTCATTAGCGTCAACAGGTACATATTCCACCAACTTCCTAATGCGACCTTTCGGGCCTTCGCTTACAAATTCAAACACTGTTTTCGAGGCATTTGTATAGTGGTCGTATCTCGGTAAGTGCATGGGGGGCTAGTGTGAAGTGATGAAAAGGGTTAGCTAAGCGATCCAAAAGATATTCAAATTTAGCTAACCCCTGAATCAATTTCATCCCCGCAACGCTTCCACATCCCCCACACTTTTCGCCAGCTCCTTCCCGAGAATCCTGTTACCATTCTCAGTTATCAGAAGGTTATCCTCGATACGAATGCCCGTGAAATCGCGGAAGAGTTCCAGCTTTTCGTAGTCTATGAATTGCGAGAGTTTGTTCTCGGCTTTCCAGCGGTCTATGAGGGTAGGGATGAGGTACAGGCCGGGCTCGACGGTGATGACGAAGCCGGGTTCGAGGGCACGGCCCAGGCGGAGGGATTTCCAGCCGAAGGTTGTGCCTTTTTGGAGGTCGTCGGTGTAGCCAACGTATTGCTCACCAAGGTTTTCCATGTCGTGCACGTCGAGACCCATCATGTGGCCGAGGCCGCATTGGAAGAAGAGTGTATGCACGTCGTGTTCGATGGCTTCGGCCACGTCGCCTTTAACGACGCCCATTTGCTTCATGCCTTCTACGAGTTTGGTGGAGGCGAGTTTGTGAATGTCTTTGAACAAAACCCCCGGTTTACAGGCAGCAATGGCGGATTCCTGGGCGTTTAGTACGATTTCATACATTTCTTTCTGAATGCTCGTAAATGCCTTGCCAACCGGGATGGTCCGCGTGAGATCGCCGCAATAATGCATGGCAGTTTCGGCTCCCGCGTCGCATAAGGCCATTTGGCCGTCGCGGAGCGCAAGGTCGCGGGCGTGGGTATGCAGGATTTCTCCGTTGACGGTCAGGATGACGGGATAGGATATATCGCCTCCCTGCGCGATGGCCATGCTTTGAAGTCTGCCCGCGATTGCCTTTTCGGTCATACCCGCGCGGGTGTCACGCATGAACGACAAATGCATGTCGACAGAGGTGTTTACTGCTTTTTCGAGCTCGGTAACTTCCTCCTCTGTTTTATAAGAACGCATCGAAACGACTGCTTTAATAAGGCTAACGGAAGCCTTTTGGGCTGCTTCGGACGGATTGATATGCAGCCATTCCTGCAATTTCAGGTAATGCTCGCCGCGGTACGGAGGCAGGAAGTGAATGCTTTGCCCGCGCGACAATGCATCTTTCAGGAAGCTGCCCACAGCGGCGGCCGGTTTCACTTCGTTTACCCCCACTTTGGCCGCTTTTTCGGCGAGCGCTTCCTTTGGGCCGGTCCACACGATGTCGTCGATGGTGAGCTCGTCGCCGAAAATGATTTCACGGTCGTTGTCGAGGTCGATCACGGCGGTTAATGACGCCTGGTCGATGCCGAAATAATAGATGAAAGTGCTGTCCTGACGGAATGGATATACGTTATCGCGGTAGTTCATGCCGCTTTCTTCATTGCCGAGAAGCAGGATCAGCCCTTTGCCTAGCTTAGATTGAAGCGTTTTTCTGCGGTTTAAGTATGTTGATTGTGAAAACATGGGATAATGGAATTTTGAAATACAATAAAAAAATTTGCCCACCGAAACAAAGATACTCCGTCCGGTGAGCAAATAGGAACTACCTAACCCAAATTAATAAATGTATCAGTACCCCAGGTTCTGTTTCAGATTGGGGTTTTTGTCGATTTCATTCTGCGGAATCGGGAAGAGCGCGCGTTGGGCCGTTTGCGGGCGGTGGTTGAACCATTTCTTGGTCTCATAAGCCCCGAAACGGATCAGGTCCTGGCGGCGGTGCGCTTCCGCGGCGAATTCCCAGCCCAGTTCGTCCAGGAATCGGCCAAACTGAATGTCATCGCCTCCCTGACGTTCGGTAATGGTGCCGTCGGTCGCCTGGTAGCCGTAATTGTAACGGCTGCCTTTTGCCAGGTCTGCCGCCGTTACCCTGGCCTTTTCCGGACTGGCTTTGAATGCCCGCTGGCGTACCTGCGTAACGAGTTCGGCCGCCTCTGCGGCTTTCCCGGTGCGCAGTAATGCCTCCGCCTTGATCATCAGGACATCCGCGTAACGAAGGAACGGGAAGTCGTTGTCGAGGCTGCCGGTGGCATTGGGTTTGATTTTGTACTTGCCAATGCGGAACCCGTCGGTCGACGCAGTTTTGTCCATTCCCGGTACCGCCTTGTTATAGGTGATCACCACCGCGCCGGTCGCTGCGCTTTTTTGCGGGCCCATGATCCAGGTGTCGGCCAGGCGGGTATCGGCAGCGTCGTAAGTGTCGATAAACTGCGGAACGGCGCAGTTTCCTCCCCACGGCCCGGCATTCATCGGGTACACCGAGCGACTCAGCGGGTCGAGGGTTTTCATGTGGATCTGATTACCGGTTCCATAGATTTCATCATAAGGTATCGCAAATATGATTTCTTTGGAGTTGAAGTTAGTCCAGGTGAAAACATCGGAATAGTTGGCATCCAGCACATACTTGCCACTTTTGATCACATCATCCGCTTCCTGGATCGCCTTTGCCCATTCGGGTGTGCCTGTGTATACCTGCGCATTGAGGTAAATTTTGGCCAAAAGGGTTTTCGCGCCCCATTTGTTCATCTGGCCATAAGTAGTAGCGGCGTTTTCGCTCAGGTTCGGAAGGGATTCGGTCAGTTCTTTTACCACAAAATCATAAACCTCCTTGCGCTTGCTCTGCTTGGGAAGGGTAACGTCCTTGAAGTCGGTTACAATGGGCACGTTGCCATGGTTATCCAGCAAAAGGTAATAGGCGAAGGCACGCACCGCACGGAGCTCGGCGATGGTTGCATCTTTACCGTTGGTTAGCGGCAAATCACCGTCCGCGATCTGGGACAGCACGCGGTTTACTGTGGTAATGCTGGCAAATGCCTGGCGCCAGGCGTTTTCGGGCTGCCATTGCAAGGCCGTCCAGGTATGCTGGTGCATACGGCGGTAGGTCCCGCCATCGTCCCAGCCATTAGGGCGCACGGGCGTGATGATCGCATCGGCAGCCTCTTCCTGCAAATCGAAATAGCCCTGCCAGCCGAGCATCAGCGAGCGCAGCGAGGAGTAAACGGGCGCCACAATGGCCGGAAGGTCTTTTTCGGTAGGCTGGTAACTGCTTCCGAGGACTTCGGAGTACACTTGCTCGTCCAGGTCGGTGCAGGAGTAGAGCGGGGCCCCGGCCAGCAATGCAGCCAGGATCGCGTATCTTATATTTTTGTTTTTCATTAGTTCAAAAAAATTGAGGATCAGAATGTTACGCTCAGGCCGGCTGTGAATGTCCGGGTGGTAGGGTACTTGTCGCGGTAGTCGCTGCCCGGTGAGAATCCGGTGAAGCTCACGCCCTCCGGGTCGATTCCCGTATAGCCGGTAATGGTCGCCAGGTTAAGGCCCGACACGAAAATGCGCGCGTTTTTAATGCCTTTGATCGTGTTGGCAGGCAGGGTATAGCCCAGCGTCACGTTGTCGACTTTCCAGTAATCGCCTTTTTCGATGTAATGTGATACATACACGAGATCGGTATTGAGTACCTTGCCGTCGATCGGGTCGTAGGCGGTTTTGAGCATATTGTAAGCCTTGTTGCGGGGGTTGTTGTAGAACATGCTCTGGAAATTGAGAATGTCAAAACCAAATGCGCCGCGCATATTCACAGCCAGGTCGAACTGCTTGTAGCGGATGTTGTTGTTCCAGCCCACGATGTGTTTTGGAATACCATTACCATAATACTGGCGGTCTTCCGGTGTAGCGTCGGCAATAGGGATCACCTCGCCATCCTTGTTTTCGATGAGCCATGCGCCCTTGTCGTCCACGCCAACGCTCTTCCAAACGAAGAAACGGCCGATCGGTTCGCCTACTTTCACGCGGTGTGTGCTCATCTGGATAGGCTCGCCGGTGTAACCCGCGTCGAAGAAGTCGTTAGCTGCCTGGAACTGCTCGTTCGAAAGGCTCACGAGCTTGTTGCGGTTGGTGGAGTAGGTGAATCCTGTATTCCATTGAAAATCACCTGTCTGGACAGGTACGATATTCAGCAATACCTCAACGCCTTTGTTTTGCATTACCCCGGCATTGATAAACATGCTGCCCGTCAGATAAGGTGGAACCGGAACAGGGAAATTGTAAAGCAAATCTTTCACCTTGCGGCTGTAAAAATCGATCGACCCGTTAATGCGGTTTTTCATGAAACCGAAATCTACCCCGGCATTGTATTCCTCTTTCTTCTCCCAGCGGAGGTCAGGGTTGAAGTTACGCGCCGGCACGAAGCCCGGAACCCATTTGCCGCCGATAAATGCCCCTTCTTCGCGGTCGAAATTGTAGCTGATCTGCGACATGTATGGGCTGTTAGCGATCGTACCCGTTACGCCTATGCCCGCGCGAAGTTTGATATCGGAAGCTGCGCCGAGGCCACCCATGAAGTTTTCCTTGCTGATGCGCCAGCCTATGGACGCCGCCGGGAAGGTACCCCAGCGGTTGTTCACCCCGAAGCGGGAAGAACCCTCGCGGCGCACGCTGGCCATGAACAGGTATTTGTCGCTCAGGCTGTAAGTCAGACGGCCGAAGAAACCTGCAAGCTGCCATTTGTTTTTGGCGCTGCTCATGCCGGCCTGGCCTTTCTGCAATGCGCCACCCGCACCGAGGTTGTTCCAGTCATAGGCGTCGGTCGGGAAATCCCAGTTATTAGCGGCGAATGCTTCGTAGGTCGCGTCCTGCCAGCTATACCCGCCCAGTACCGAGAAACGGTGTTTGCCGATGGCTTTGGAATAATTTCCGGTGAATTCGAGCAGGTTCTCGTTGTTAGCGTAGGTATTGCGGAACGCGGTCGCATTCTGGTTGCTCAAGCGTGTGGCTGTGTGGTTAAATGTGGTGGAACCGCCTTCGAGGTTGCTGTTCTGAACGTTAGACACGAGCAACTTGAAATTCAGGTCGTCGATCGGTGCGTAGTCGAGGCTACCGGCCATCCGCATTTCCTTGAACGAACTTTCGAAATTCGATTCGTTAAGCAGCGAAACGGGGTTTTCGTAGAAATAACCGTCGCGCTCCTGCCATTTCCCTTCGTCGGTCCGCACCTTGTCGGTAGGGTTGCGGATAATGGCCTGGCGATAGGCGTAGCCATAGGCCGCATCGTCGTTCGCCGGGCTCACGGCGCCGTTGGAGCGGGTAATGCGGTTGATGATCTGTAAATTGGTTTTCAGTTTGTTGTTGAACATGGCATGATTCAGGTCCGCGCGACCGGTGAACCGGTTTTGACCCGACCGCAGGAATATACCCTCCCAGTTGCGGTAATTAATCGATCCGGTAAGGTTGGTGGTGCTGTTTCCACCAAAAAACGTGAGGTTATGGTTGTGGCTCACCGGTTTTTGCATGATTTCCGAAAGCCAGTCGGTATTGCCGCCGTAGTCGGTGTAAGCGACGCCTTCCTTGATTTTCTGACGATAATCGTCGCCCGTCAGTAGCTCGGGGCGGCGTGCGATCGTCTGGATATTGACATAATTGGAATACTCGATGGTCGAACGCGAAGTACCGCGGTTTTTGCGCGTCGTGATCAGGATCACCCCGCCGGTAGCACGAGTACCGTAAATCGCCGCCGCCGAACCGTCCTTCAACACGTCCACGGATTCGATATCTTCCGGTGCCACGGTATTCAATCCGCCGGGAATACCATCGATCAGGATCAGCGGGTTGGCCGTTCCTTCAATCGAGTTGATACCCCGCAAATTGATCTGCGTGTTGGAGGTAGGGGAGCCGCTGGGCGTAGTAATGCGCAAACCGGCCACTTTGCCCTGTACCAGCTGTGCGGCGTCGCGCACGGTTCCCTGGACAAAGTCCTCGCGCTTGATGCTCGCCACGGAACTGGTAATGTCCCCTTTTTTCTGCGTACCATACCCGATCACCACTACTTCCTGCAATTGTTTCTGGTCGGGTGCCAGTTCCACATTGAATTCGCTCTGGTTGCCCACGGCCAGCTCCTGACTCACGTAGCCGATGTAGCTCAGGATCAGCGTCGCGCCCTCAGGTACTTCCAGCTTGAACTTTCCGTCCGTATCGGTGGCGGTACCCACGGTATTTTTCCCCTTCACGATGATGGTCACGCCGGGCAGCGGGTTCTTGTCTTCGGCGGACACCACTTTGCCGGAAATCTGTCGGTCGGCGGCGAGCGCCAGGGCATTTTCGGTCAGGAAACAAGCTACCGCCGCCGCGAGGAGGCAAAAGCGGTGCAGTTCCCGGATCAGGCGGGATAATGGTCTTTTCATACAATTGGAGTTAGATGGTTAAACTTATTTGAGGGTATTCATTGCACTTTCATAATACCGTTCATGATCCGCCAATGGCCGGGTACTGTGCACAGGAACGGGTAGTCGCCGGGCTTGTCGGGCGCGATGAACACCAGCGTCGCATTGCCTTCCGGGCTAACGAGTTCCGTTGCGTGCAGTACTTCGGACATTTTAGGCACATAGTTGAGCGCGATCGCATTCGCTTCCCGCGCCAGCAAGTCAGCCGCATTGCCTACTTTTTCCAATGTTCCGGGTTGGATAATGAGCAGGTTATGCTGCATGAAATCCGGGTTCGTAAACTGTATGGTGACCTTCTGGCCAGGCTTTACGGTGAAACTTTTCTGGTCGAACTTCATTTCATGTTCGATCACTTTCAGTTTCACGGTCACCGGCGTGCCTTTGCCTTTCAGTGTTTCAACCGGTGCTTCGGTATGGGCAGCTGTTTTGGGCGCCTGGGAGGCCCGGCCTTGAAAGGCCTGGTTAAGGTGCAGGGTACTCTTGATGTCGAGCCAGCCGCGTAGCCGCGCATTATCCGCATATTCGCCGACCTGGTTTCCGTCGCGCAGGTCGCGGCCGAGGCGAATGTCGTCCGGCGTGAAAGGCTGGTGGAAAATGCCCATTGCCTGGCCGGTTACCGGTGTTTCGTCCTCGATGGCCAGTGTCATTTTGCCGCCTTCCGACAGCGTCGCATATGCATTGAAGCGTTCGTCGGGCAGCTTTCGGGTGGAGGTTACCTGGTAAGACTTGCCATCCTGCCGCACCAGCCAATGCAATTTACCGTCCTGCATGTACAGGCTGTACCCGTTCTGCCGGTTGCCCTGCGATACGACCACGCCCGAAAGGTCTTCCTGCGCCTTGGTTATAATGGCTTTGATCCTGAGTTCTTTATGCGCAACGTCGGGTGGGTAAATCGGTGGCGACCAGAGGTTCAGCATATAAGTTTCTTCGATCAGCCCACGTTCGATACGCGCGGTTAATGTGGAGTCTTTGAGTTTAGCTGCCGCCGCTTTGAAGCCGTTTTCATGCTTGATCACCCCTGAAAAAATCGCCTGCGCCAAATATTCGTCGGCCGCATTCTGCGAATCCTGACCCGCCAGGTAGAGCATTCTGCCGATTTCCTCCGAAGCGGGCAGGTCAGTCAATGCGTGGACGGTCGCCAGCCTTACTTTCAGATCGGGGTCGCTCAGCGAATTGGTCCATTTCAATGCGGAAAGCGTCTTATCGTTACGGGGAAGCAGTTTTACGGCCGTTTTCCGCACGCCCGCAGCCGGATGGCGCATGGCCCGCACGAGCGTGTGGTACGCTTCCTCGTTAGGCCCGGTGAATGCACCGAGGCCGTCGAGCGTCCATAATGCATGGAGGGCAGGGCTGTTCAAACCGATTTCATCCACCGACAGGTCATTCACCATCTTGATCAGCTCGGGGATCACCGCGGTATTCTTCGATTCCACCATGAGCCGCTGCGCCGTGGTGCGCCAGAACATGTTGTCGTTTTTTAAACCCGCTACCAGACTGGCCGCGTCGTTTTTGTCTAATTTCGGATAGGGCGAAGTTTTAGCATTCTTCCAAACGACCCTATATATACGTCCATGCTGATTGTCGCGCAGCGGGTTGATGTACGCATTACCCTTTCCATTCTCGAAACCACGCGGGGTAGGGTTGTGTTGGATGATGAAACTGTACCAATCGGCTACCCACACGGCCCCGTCCGGGCCTACCTCCGCGTGCACGGGGGAGAACCATTCGTCGGCGCTCGCGAGCAGGTTGAAGCCGTTTTTCTCTTTAAAGCCTGCGCCTTTCGGTTTCAGCAATGCCTGGTATAGCAAGCGGCCGGTCGGTTCGCAGACGAACGCCGTCGCATTCCAATACGATTTGGGGAAGTTGCGGGCGGTGTAGAGGTTATGCCCGGCCGCCGCTGTAAATCCGCCGTGAAAATCCACCTGACGTAATGCGGGCGTGAGGTAATTCATTTCGTAATGCGAATCCAGTTTGTAAACCGTATTGCCCGAGCCGTCCGCTACGGAACGCTTTACGTATTCAAGTGGCATGGCAAAATGTCCGCTGTAATTCCCGTTCGCTGTTGAAATAAACACTTCAAAATCTTCGGAAAAGCCTAAGCCCCAGGTGTTGTTCGAGGTCCTCCCAATGTATTCGAGGTTTTTGCCGTCGTTGTCAAAGCGGTAAATGCCCTGACTGAAATTCAGCTGCCTGCCCGAATTCGTTCCGCGGAAGCCCGCATAGCCGAGTACGCCCCATATCTTGTTATCCAAGCCATATTTGAGGTTAGAAGGCCCTGCATGCGTGTCGCTTTTGCCCCAGCCGGAGATGATATTCTCGCGGATATCGGCCTTGTCGTCGCCGTTGGTGTCTTTGAGGAAAATGAAATGCGGTGCCTGGGCCACGATAACGCCGCCGTTCGCAAATACGAGGCTGGTAGGGATGTTGAGATTGTCGGCGAAGATGGTGAATTTGTCGGCCTTACCGTCGCCATCGGTGTCTTCACAGATTTTAATGCGGTCCTTGCCCACACCGTCCTGGTCGCGTACTTCGTTGGGATAGTCCTGTGTTTCAGCTACAAACAAGCGTCCGCGCTCATCCCAGGCCATGGCAATGGGTTTTACGATGTCCGGCTCCGAAGCGAAGAGTTTCAGCTCGAAATCCACCGGTACCTGCGTCAGTTTCTGCGATTCGGCGGGGGATAGGGGCTGCTGAAACTTCGGTGCCGGGTCCCGCTTTTCGTAGTTGGGTACGTTGGCGTCGGTGTAGGTAGGTTTGGTTAAATTGAATTTGGCTAACCGCGTCTTCGCGTCGTCGCTCACGGCCCACATAATGCCGTTGGCTACCAATTCCTGAAAGGCAGGTTGCTTCCAGGTGCGCTCGTCGTGGCCGTATGCGGTGTAGAACACGCGGCCATTGCCTTGCGTGCGCACCCATGTCCACGGTTCGTGATGGTCGCCTTCGACACGCTCTTGCAGTACTACAATATCCGGGTTCAGTTTCGAATGCACGTAAGTCTCATCCCAGGTTTCAAACGTCTTCCAGCCCTGCATCACCGGGTGATCTCCTTTAACCACCGGTGCGGTAAATGTGCCGTATTTATGCGAGCTGAACTGGCCGCCTACCGCTTTGATATACCAATCCGAATTCTGGAAGCAAAAAGAAGCTGCATGAAGCGGAATAAGCGCCTTACCGCCTTCCACGAAGGTCTTTAATGCGTTTTCCTGCGCCGGGGTAATGGTGTTATGGTTGGCATAAATCACCACGCCGTCGTACTGCGCGAGGTTTTCCGTGTTCAATGCGTTCGGATCGGAGGTGTAAGTGAGGTTAATGCCCTTCTGGAACAACGGTAGCGAGAGCATCGGGAAGTACTTCTCCGAAAAATGGTGCCGGCTGTCGTGGCCAAGGAACAGCAGCTCGATGCGACGGCCGGTGCCGCGGCGGCCGTCGCCGCGCCGGGCGTCCTTACTTTCGGTCGATGTGGTGGACAATTGTGCCGACTGCTGCTTGTGCGCGCAGCCGTACATCAGCATGATCGAGCAAATCAGTAGTAACGCTTTTTTCATTGGATTCGGGTTAGAGTAGCATTAAGCAATTTGTTGAGCTGATTTTTCAGTGTTTTTAAAAAATATTGGCATAACAATCCCTGTCAAGCAAAATTTTGCTCACTGCACTATTTTCAATCTTTTAATCTTTTGATCTAAGTCCCCGGTCTCAAGACCGGGGCAGAGGATTTACTGAATTCTAAAACTTTAAACTTTAAACTCTTAACTCTTAATTAAACTTTAAACTATTTCCCCAGCGCTGCTTGCTGCGCCGCAGATACCTTGTTTCTGTTAGGAGGATTTACCCCCAGTAATTTTTGTACAAAAAAGTCTCTTTTCTTGCGGCGTCCGTAAATACCGCCGTCGCTGTGGCCCATGCCGGGGATTACGAGCAGATCAAACTCCTTGTTGGCCTTGATCAGCGCGTCGGCAACGCGGTAGGTGCTTTCCGGTGGTACATTGGTGTCCACTTCGCCTACGATCAGCAGCAGGTCGCCCTGCAATTTGGCGGCGTTGGTCACATTCGACTGTTCATCGTAATGCTTGCCCACCGGGTAGCCCATCCATTGCTCGTTCCACCACTGCTTGTCGACGCGGTTGTCGTGGCAGCCGCATGCCGAAACCGCCGCGTCGTAAAAGCCCGGGTGGAAGAGCAATGCACCCAGCGAGTTTTGTCCGCCGGCGGACGTCCCGTACACGCCCACACGCGTGGAGTCCACCTGAGGATATTTTTCGGCCAGTGCCTTCATCCACGCAATGCGGTCGGGGAAGCCGGCATCGGCCAGGTTCTTCCAGCACACGTCGTGGAATGCCTTGGAGCGGTTATAAGTGCCCATTCCATCCATTTGCACCAATATGAAGCCCAGCTCGGCCATACTCTGCATTTCGCCGTAATGGCGGAACGCCTTCGGTACGAACGAGTCCTGCGGGCCGGCGTAAATGTTTTCGATGATCGGGTATTTCTTCTTCGGGTCGAAGTTGCTCGGGCGGTACACGATGCCCCAAATGTCGGTTTTGCCATCGCGGCCTTTGGCTTTGAAAATTTCAGGCAATTTGAAACCTAATGACAGGTAATGTGAAATATCGGCTGTTTCGAGCTTCATCACGAGCGAGGCGTCCGCGGTTTTACGCAGTTCCGAAACGGGCGCGCTGGTCATGGTCGAATAGGTATCTACATAATAAGTCCGGTCGGGCGAAAAGGTGAGCTGGTGCGTGGCTTTCGCGTGGTCGGTGAGTTTTACCAGACCCGTTCCGTCGAACTTAATGCGGTAATAATGAATATGGTACGGATCCTCGTTGGCGTTCATGCCGCTGGCTTTGAACCACACTTCACGCTTTTGCGTGTCGACGCTATCGATGTCCCGCACGACCCATTCGCCTTTGGTAACCTGGTTTTTGATTTGGCCGGTTTGCTCGTCGACGAGGTAAATGTGCCGCCAGCCGTCTCTTTCCGAAACCCATATAATTTCATGATTGTCCGGCTGGTAATGCGTGTAAATCATGTTCTCGTAGATGAAAGTATCGGTCTTCTCGTCGATGATGTTCCTGGTGGCGCCGTTCGTAGCATCTACTTCGATTACCCGGAAACGCTGATGGCCTCGGTCCACCTTTTCATAGGTGAAATGCGTCGCGTCGCCCTTGCGCCAGCGTATCACAGGCGCATTGAAAAAGTCGATCACTTCGGACTGTACCTGCACCGATTTGCCGCTTTGCACGTCGATTACGTGCATTTCATAGCTCGTAAATTCGTCCCCGGGCTGCGCATAGCCGCGTGTTTTGACTTCGCCGCGAGTGGTGTTGGGCAACGAGGAGAAGATAATGCTTACCTGCCGCTCATCACGATGATCGATGCGGTAGCAAACCAGGTACCGGCCGTCGGGCGACCAGCTGAGTTCGCCGTAGGGTTTCAGCGGGTTGCCATCGTAGGTGAGTTGTTTACCGTTTTTGTCTTCTTTTTTGCTCAAATAAATGTTGCCGTTCCGGACAAATGCTTTTGTTTGCTTGTCGGGTGAGACGCTGTCGGCCCGGAAGCGTCCCCACCGGCTGAGCTGTCTGGCCCAGCCGATATCCTTCGGTTTGGGCAGGTCCGGTTTGTCGATTTTCTGCGCCGTGCCGGTTTCAGTATCATATGCAAACCATTTTCCCTTGCTTTGCAGGATCATGCGGTGTTTTTCGGGTTCGAAATGAAGGTCGCTGATCCATAACTTAGTGGCCGAAAACGTGGAATCCGATGCCTTGGAAAGCGCTGCGGCTACCTGGGCATTTTCGAAGGCGGGTGTTCTCTTGTTTTCACCGGGCTTTACGACCAGATATTCCGTCAAGCTATCCTTTAATACATTCCTGTACCAGAAAGATTGCCCGTCGGCAAGCCAGTTGGGCTGTACCTGGACTTTGAGCACGCTGCCTTTCGTGAGCGAATCCATCAGTGCCATCCTTTTATAAGATGCCGAAAGTTCAGCCGGATTGGGTTGATAGGCAGGAAGCGATTTTTGCGCCATAAGCGGCGTGGCCACGCATAGTGCGCTGATTGTGTGTATGTAAAATCTCTTGCAAAGGCTTGGGTTAGGGATTTTCATAGCTACTTAGATGAATGTAAGGGCAATAAAATACTGGCCGACTGCCGGGCAGCCGATTGGTTTTTCAGGCCGACAAACGGTATGTCGGAGGGTGCTTTTGAAAATTATCTATTTGTAAAATTAGCAGGTCGGAAAACCAAAAACTTGATGTGAATTAGCGGCTTTTTTACCGATATTAACTTATTTGCTTCCGAAATTCCGCAAATCTGTGAATTTGGGTGATTTTATTTGGCTAATCCTTCAAAACGACGAATAATGGCTTGTCTGGCGCACGCAGGGTTGATTTGGCTGTAAATGCGCGCGCCGTTAATATTGTGGAGTAAAAAAAGAGCTATGAATACCGCACTAATACTGGAAACGTTGGGCTGGCTGGGCGTGGTTGCGTATGTACTGGCGTACCTGCTGCTCACGATCGGCGTACTGAAACCGAACGGCTATCCTTTTCACATCCTGAATATGACCGGTGCCGCTACCCTCATTGTCTATTCGCTCGAATACGGCGATAAACCGAACGTCGCCGTCAATGTGATCTGGCTCATGATCGGGATAGGGGCGGTTGCCCGCAGGCTTGCGAGGCGGTCATCCCGCAACGTCTGACAATTCCTTTAAATGCAGGATGGACAATGCCTGCTGCCGGTATTTGTTCAGGCGCTGTTCGTACTCTTCCTTGTCGGACACGAGGCTGAGGTAAAAATAGGCACCGTCGATGAGCACGAAGATATTATCCGCCACCGTTTCCACGTCCTCCACATCCAGCACACCGTCTGCGCGGCATTGCTCGATATGCCCGATCAGCATCGCCCGGAGTGAGTCCAGCAATTTCTTATAAAGGTCCCGCACCTTCACATCGTGGAATGCCATGGCATAGCAGCCATAGAACAGGCCGTCGTCGAAGAGCGCATTCCATTTTTTGGAGAAAATATTGCCGATGATTTCGAGCAGGGCTTTCCGCGAGTCCTTCGAATGGGCGGCGCTTACCTTATATATAAGTTTGTATTTGTCGAGAATATAATCGACGAGCCCGTATACCAGGTCTTCGCGCGTTTGGAAGTAATGGATAATGAGGCTGGGGTTGATCTCCATCTTCGCCGCGATTTTGGCGATGGATGTATTTTCCAGGCCATTCTTCTTGGCCAGGCCATAGAACACTTTAATGATTTCCTTTTTACGGGCTTCTTTGAGGCTTTTTCTTCCCATGGATAGTTTGGGGTGTAACGTAATGGCAATATACGGTTTTTTACGGAAACCGGAAGTTTGTTATCTGTTTAAAAATTAATTGAACATTCATTCAATTTATAATTACAATAAGCTAACTATTTTTTAATATTGGCGTAACTTTTGGTTAGGACATTTGCGCTTCGAAAGTGTCGCCAGAAGATACTAAACTTAAACTTTTTCTTATGATGAAAAGTGTACCTAGTGCCAACAGTACCAGGCAGCTGCGCTATGCCCTGCTAGCTGCATTTATGACCCTCGCGTGGCTCGTGCCCGCCTTTGCGCAAACCACGCGTGTATCAGGAACCGTTACCGACGGAAGCGACCTCCTCCCGGGGGTAAACGTAGTGATCAAAGGCACCCAGAAGGGAACGATCACGGATCAAAACGGAAAGTACAGCCTCGATGGCGTTTCCGGTACCGACATTCTTGTGTTTTCCTACATCGGTTACAAAACGCAGGAAGAGCTGGTGAAAGGAAGGAGTGAAGTATTTGTAACCATGCAAGCCGACCCCGGCAACCTCGAAGAAGTGGTGGTGATCGGTTATGGCGTGGAGAAGAAGGTGAATATCACCGGCGCCGTAGACCAGATTTCGGGCAAGCAGTTCGAGGCGCGGCCCATTGCGAACGTGATGCAGGGCTTACAGGGCGTGAGTCCGGGCCTGAACATCACCTATCAGAGCGGAACGCCAGGAACTGTACCCAACTTCAACATCCGCGGTTTTACATCTATTAATGGCGGCGAGCCCCTGTTTGTGATCGACGGTATCGCCGCTGCGAACAGCAACGACCTGCTCCGCCTGAACCCTTCCGACATCGCCAGCTTCTCGGTATTGCGCGATGCGGCTTCGGCAGCGATTTATGGCGCCCGTGCGGCATTCGGTGTGGTGCTTATCACGACGAAGCAGGGCGGGAGAGGCAGACAGTCCATTACGTACAACAATTTCTTTTCGTGGGGCCAGCCTACGGTGCTCCCCAAGCCGGTGACCGACCCGTACATTTTCTCACGCGTGCTCGAAACATCCACGGATAACACGCCCTGGGATTATGTCAATTACTCCGATGAGTATTACGCCTGGGCGAAGCAACGGTCCGATAACCCTTCCACACCGGATACGCGCATTGACCCGGCCGATCCTACCAAATGGGCCTATATGGGCAGCAACAACTGGTACGATTACTTTTTTACCAAAAGAAGCTTCTCTCAGAACCACAGCGTAGCTTTCACAGGAAGTGCTAAAACGGCCAACGAACGCACAGTGGGATATTATATTTCAGCGGATTATAACCGTGAAGGTGGTTTGAACAAATTGACCGACGACTACTGGAACCGTTATTCTTCGCGTGCAAGACTCGATTTTAATCCCGTGAAATGGCTGAAACTGGATAACAACCTGTCTATTTACCGCACGGAACGCGCGGTACCGACTGCCAGTATCAACGATATTTACACCCTGCAACCCACGCAAGTGGCTGTCAACCCAGATGGTACCTGGGCAAATACAGGAGCAGGCCGCCTTGCCGCCAGATTGACTGACGGCGGTAACAAGAAAGAGGATATGTTCGGATTTCAGAACATCTTCCGCGGCATCGCGACTGCATTGAATGGCGACCTGGTGGTGACTGGTTCGGCGAGTTTCAAGCGTGAACAATGGAATACCAAACAGGATGTACGCAACTACCGCATTGGATACGGTCCGAACGATATCCGCACGGAAGGCGGCACCGGCGGTGTGTATGAAACGAGTTCGACGCTGGCCAACAATGTGCTCGATTTGTTCACTAGTTATACCAAAACCCTTGGTATTCACGGAATAAAATTGCTGGCGGGTTATAACCAGGAGACTTACAGTTATACCACCACCAAGGCACAGAAGGTAGGCCTTATATCTCCTTCATTGCCTTACATCAGCCTTACCAGCGGAATCGCGCAGGCTTCGGGAGATTACGCGAGCTTTGCCACCCGCAGTTTCTTCGGAAGGATCAACTACACGCTTCATGAACGCTACATCATCGAGGCCAATGGCCGGTACGATGGCTCGTCGCGCTTTCCGTCAGGCAATCGCTGGGGATTCTTCCCTTCGGTGTCGGCTGCGTGGATTGCCAGCTCGGAGTCGTTTGTGAAGAATGCGATGCCGTTTTTTCCTACACTTAAATTCCGCGCTTCGTATGGTGACCTGGGTAACCAGAATGTCGGGTACTATTCGTTCCGCCAGTCGTTGCCAACAGGAATGTCGGGTTACCTGATCGGCGGCAACAAGCAAACGGTGATCACCAACTCGCCGATCCTACGAGTGGACCCGTCGAATTATACCTGGGAGCGCGTGTCGACACTCAACTTCGGTGCCGACCTCGGGGTGCTGAAAGACCGTGTGACATTAGGTTTCGATTATTACATCCGCGATACCAAAGGCATGCTTACCGAGGGCGAGGAGCTGCCTGGCGTGCTCGGTACCAAAGTGCCTGCACAGAACGTCGCCGATTTGCGGACAAAAGGCCTCGAACTCACCTTGAACTACAACGACTCCTACAATGTGGGTGGCAAGCCGCTGTCGCTGAGCGCCAAACTGATCGTTTCTGATTCACGTTCGGAGATTACCCGTTTCAAAAACGACCAGGAGCTTTTCTCGAAGTTCCGTAAAGGCCAGCAGCTGGGCGAGATCTGGGGGCTTACCAGTGACGGACTTTTCCAGAATACCGATGAAATCGCCAAACTTGACGAAAGCGACATCGTCCCATGGGGAGCATTGTCTGTCGTACCGGGTTGGCCTAAGTACAAGGACCTCGATGGCGACGGCCGCATTACCAAAGGACTTACCCGCAAAGATCCGAAAGACCTTTCCATTATCGGAAATACGACGCCGCGGTACCGCATCGGCTTCAACCTGAATGCCGACTGGAACGGTTTCGATTTCTCGGCTGTATTGCAGGGCGTGCTCAAAGGCGACTACTACCCACGTCATTACCTCTATTGGGGCCCATACCAGCAGCCTTATGCGAACGTGTACCCATGGAACCTCGATTTCTACCGCGGCAAGGCGGATTCGGATCAGCAGCGCGCCAAGCATTCGCAATCTTACATCGCGGCGGGACTTGCGGATGCCAATACCGATGCTAATTTCCCGGTGTTGCAGTCATGGCTCGCAGATAACAACTATGGTTCCGGCCTCGACATCTCCCAAACGAAATACCTGCTGAGCGCGGCTTACCTGCGGATCAAGAACCTCACGATCGGCTATTCGCTGCCGTCGTCGATGCTGCAAAAGCATAAGATCAGCCGGGTGCGTGTATTCGCCAGCGGTGAGAACCTGTTCGAGTTTTCACAACTCAAAAAGTATTTCGACCCGGAGGTGATCAGCAACAGCAGCACTTTCGATACTTCGAACGGCTTTTCGTACCCGTTCCAGCGGAAGTTTGCATTCGGTGTCAATGTCGAGTTTTGATTTTAATCCCATTTGTCTGAAATGAAAAAGCATATATTATTACTGGCGTTGCTCACCTGCGCGAGCGCATGCAACGACGATTTCCTCGAAAAGCTTCCGCAAACTTCGATTTCGCCCGAAGCATTCTTCAACAACGAGGACGACCTTGCATTGTACGTGAACGGGCTGCTTTCCATGCCGGATATGTACGGCGTCTACCTCAACGACCAGAGCACGGACAATGCCGCCACCACAGCGGCCGTGGAAATGAAGATACTCATGACCGGCTCACCGAGCTCTCAAACCGTCACCACCGGTTGGGACTGGGGGCGGTTGCGGAATATCAACTACTTCCTGGACAATTATAACAGGGTAAACGCCACTGCGGATGTGAAGGCGCATTATGCCGGTCTTGCACGCTACTATCGCGCGCAGTTTTACCTCGACAAGGTAGGCCGGTTTTCGGATGTACCCTGGTTTTCCAAAACGGTGAACCCGGGCGACGAGGAGCTGTACAAAACGCAGGACCCACGCGCCATGGTAATGGATAGCGTCATGGCCGACCTGGCCTACGCGTCTGCCAATGTCCGTGAGTCGGTACCCAGTGGTACGCCGGGTAAATGGGCGGTGATGACCCAGTATGCGCGTGCGGCGCTTTATGAAGGTACTTACCGCAAGTACCACCCGGAGCTGAACCTGCAAGCTACGGCCGGCAAGTTCCTGGAAACTGCAGCCAAAGTTTCCGGTGAAATTATGGCATCGAATAAATTTACGATTTACAATACCGGTAAGCCCAATGCGGATTACGCCGCGCTGTTCGCCAGCCAGGATTTGAGCACGAACAAGGAAGTGATCATGGCGAATGTCTTCGATAATGCCAAAGAGCGGGGCCAGAATGTTAATGGGTACGTATTCGGCGATTACGAGCAGGCTCCCTCCCGGGATCTGGTACAGACCTACCTGATGAAGGATGGTTCCCGCTTCACGGATATTCAGGGTTACCAGCAGCTGGGTTATGTCAAAGAATTCCAAAACCGCGACCCGCGCCTGGCGCAGACGGTCGTGTACCCGGGCTGGGTACGTGCGGGCGACACTGCTCCGTACATCCTGCGCCTGAACAAGAACTTTACAGGTTACCACCAGTTGAAGGGATATGTCAACTCTACGGACAATACGACGCTGAACAGTGTGGACGTGCCGGTATACCGCTATGCCGAAGTGCTTTTGATCAACGCGGAGGCCAAAGCCGAGCTGGGAACACTTACGCAGGACGATTTGGACAAAACAGTGAACCTTATCCGTGCCCGCGTGCAGCTTCCAGACCTGAAACTGGCCGCAGCCAATGCCAGTCCCGACGCGTTTTTGGGCCAGAAATACCCGAACGTTACCGGTGCGAACCGTGGCGTTATTTTGGAAATCCGCCGCGAAAGAAGGGTTGAATTCGCTTTCGAAAGCCAGCGTTTCAACGACGTGATGCGCTGGCAGGCAGGAAAGCTGCTCACGGCTATCCCCGAGGGCGTCTACTTCCCCGGCCTGGGCAAATACGACCTGACCGGCGATGGCGTGGAGGACATTATCCTGATCGACAAATCCAAAACAATCCCTGACGAGAAGGAGAAGGAAAAGAACAGCCTCGGCGTGGTGCTGACCTACTACCGCGCAGGCGCGATCGGCGACGACGTAACCGTATACCTCAAAAACGGCAATGCCGGTGGTACCATGGTGACCGAAACCGCGGCGCGCAAATTTGAAGACCCGAAATTTTATTACCGACCGATCCCTCAAAAAGAAATGCTGCTGAACCCCAAGTTGAAGCAGGTTTTTGGGTGGAATTAATTTAAACCAAACCAATGAACAGACGTTCCTGGATCCGTAATACCGGATTACTTACGGCTGCTTCGATAACAGGCCCGGCAGCAGACGCCGGGCTTGTTGCCGACAAGCCGGTACTGAAAATCGCACACATTACCGACGTGCACATCCGCGAAGGCGACGACGCGCCGAACCGTTTCAAAAAGTGCCTCGCCGACGTTTTGAAATACAAACCCGATTTCTTTCTCAATGGCGGCGACTCCATTCATGCCGCGGATTACAAGGATGTAACCCGCGAAACTATGCTGGGTTACTGGAAATTGTGGGATGAATGCACAGCGGTTTTGAAAGGACATGAAATCCACAGCTGCATCGGCAATCACGATCCGTGGTGGGCAGCGCCTTCGAAAGAGGACGAAATGTATGGCAAGAATTACGTGGTGAAGCGGCTCAAAACGCCGGGACGTTATTATAGTTTCACCAAAAAGAACTGGCATTTCGTGATTCTGGATGGCAACAACGACCGCGTTTCACTGGACGACGAGCAATACCAATGGCTGGAAGCCGACCTGGCCAAACTGGCACCGGGTACTTTCGTGCTCCTGATGTCGCATTACCCGATCCTCGGCGTCACGCCCATGCTGGCAGGCGGAGGAGCGCATTCGGATTACAAAAAGCTGAAAACGCTCTTCTATAAACACCGCGATAAGGTGCGCATTTGCCTCAGCGGGCACCAGCATTTGCAGGACCATACCGAGTACAATGGTGTTCAGTACTGCTGCAATGGCGCTATGAGTGGTTTCTGGTGGGAAAAGGGCGATGCGGAATCCGCCGGGCCGTATTATTATCAGGAAACCCCTCCCGGATATGCGATGCTCGAATTGTATGCGGATGGGCGGGTTGTCAATACCTATTATCCACATACTTACTAGCTGATGGTCAGGTGTGGGTAACTTGTTGGTGGTCAGGTATGGTCAGGTGTGGTCAAGTGTAGTCAGGTGTGGTCAGGTATGGTCAAGTGTAGTCAAGTGTTGTTTTTACCAATAGTAAATGCCGTTAGGCATGTGATATTGGTAGAAGACACGATGAATCCGGTTCGCCAAAAATGCCGTCAGGCATGTAACAACAGCGCATTGTTGTTACATGCCTGACGGCATTTACGAAATGCACCATTCGAATCGATTGCTACCAACATTACATCGCTACGCGATTGCGGTGGTATTTTTACGTCAATGCATTGTCCTGCCCCATTGCGCCCGATAATTCCGAGCATTTTTTTTTAAACCAACCCTGACCAACCCTGACTACACTTGACAATACCTGACAAAAAACCACACCTGACCACACCTGTCAAAAGACCAACCACGCTTCTTTTTGCACAAACAATCTCAATTTTGACCTAATTTGCAGACCGACTTACAATACCTGACCAATCCTAACTACACCTGACCATACCTGACCACACTTGACACTACCTGACAAAACCTGACCACACCTGACTAAACCTGACCACACCTGACTACACTTGACAAAACCTGACCACCACCTGACCCTATCCGACCCGATGCCCATGCCTTACCGTTTCTACGCCGCGCTGTTCTGCGCATTGCTACTGCTACACCGTTCCCATGCGCAAACGGTTTCCGTGGCCGACGCGGGCATTCATCCCGATACTTACGAAAACGTCACTCCCCGCATTCAGCAGGTCATCGACGAGGCGATCCGCACCGGGAAAACAATCCTGACGTTCCCGAAAGGCCGGTACGATTTCTGGCCCGACGGCGCTATTCGTGAAAAGTATTTTATTTCCAATACCTCCACTGAAAAGGAGGATTCACTTAAAATCAGGACAGTCGGGATGCTCTTTCGCAATGCCCGGAACCTGACTATCGATGGTAACGGTGCGCTGTTTGTCTTTCATGGGAAAATGACTACGATCGTGCTGGAACATTGTGAAAACGTGAAGCTGCAAAACGTCCACGTCGATTTCGAACGCCCGACGATGTCGGAAATGCGGTACGCGAAAGTGTCGGATAGCGGGGTGGAGCTCGACATCCAGCGCGATGCCCGTTATGCGATCCGTGACGGCAGGCTGGAATGGTTTGGAGAGGGCTGGAAAACGACGCATTTCCATGCCGTGGAGTTTGATACAACCCTGAAAACCATGCGTTACAGCAACTGGAAACCATATGCCAATGCGGAGGCGACGGAAATAGCCCCGGGCCGGCTGCATTTCAAAACCGCTGTGACACCTAAACCGGGCAACATCCTCACGGTTCGCGATATTATCCGCGACCAGGTAGGCATGCACATCCGCGAATGCAAAAATGTGACGCTCGAAGATGTGGGCATGCATTATATGCACGGCCTGGGCATTGTGAGCCAGTACTCCGAAAACGTGACCATGCGCCGTGTTACCTGTGCGCCGAGGCCGGAAACGGGCCGCATTATCGCCTCGTCTGCCGATTTTATGCATTTCTCGGGATGTCGCGGTAAGGTGACTGTCGAGGATTGCCGGTTCTCAGGCGCGCACGACGACCCGATTAACGTGCATGGAACCAATCTGCGCATGGTGGGTAAGCCCGATGCCAATTCGCTCAAAGTGCGGTTTATGCACGGGCAGAGCTATGGTTTCAATGCATTTTTTCCCAAAGATACCGTGGCATTCGTTCACTCGGCTTCCATGGAACGGTTTGCGAACGGGGTGGTCAAAACGGTCGACCGCTTGAACGACCGCGAAATACTGCTAACCTTCGAGAAGCCTGTTCCGGCGACGCTGGAAGACCACGATTGTGTCGAAAACATGACCTGGACGCCGGAAGTGCTCATTCGCGGTAACTACTTCACCCGTACCAACACCCGCGGCGTGCTGCTCACGACCCCACGCAAGGCCGTGATCGAAAACAATACTTTTTTCCGTACCGGCATGAGCGCCGTGCTGATCGAGGCGGACGCGGAGGGCTGGTACGAATCGGGCCCGGTGCGCGATGTTACCATTCGCAACAACGAGTTTATCGACTGTGCCTACCAGGGAGGGCCGGGTAATGCGGTCATCGCCATTAACCCATCCAACAAAGTCGCCGACATCAAAAAACCGGTCCATTTCAATATCCGGATAGAGGGTAATACTTTTAATACATTTGATTATCCCGTGCTGTTTGCCAAGAGTACCCGCGGATTGGTTTTTGGTAACAACCGGATCGTTCGTACGACGGAGCTCACGCCTCAGTCGGGTAACCATAATATGTTCTGGTTCAATGGCTGCTCCGAGGTGGAGGTTTCGGGTTTGAAGCTGGAAGGAGAAGTGCTGGGCAAGAATATCAAGCTGGAAAACATGCCGAAAAGCAACATAAAGGTTATCGGCTCGCCGAAGCTGACGATTGAATAGTGGTCGGCGATTGTTAAAAAGTCCATTTTTTAATTCAAAAACGGCATCTAATTTTACCATTATTTGCCAAAACCCCAGTGATGAAAACATTTCTCGGACTACTTATTTGTTCTGTTACCGCATTCAGCCCGCTGCAAGCGCAGCCCGATCCCAAACCCGCACCTTTGTCGCTTTGGTACAACCAGCCAGCCAAAGAATGGATGACCCAGGCATTGCCGATCGGTAACGGCCACGTGGGCGCCATGTTTTTTGGCGGAACGGACGAGGAGCGCATTCAGTTTTCGGAAGGCAGCTTGTGGGCAGGTGGTAAAGGGGCCAATGCCGAATATAATTTTGGCATAAAAAAAGAAGCTTACAAGCATTTGCCGCAGGTACGCGAGCTGCTCGCCGCGGGGAAAATGAAAGAGGCGCATGCACTGGCGAACAAGGAGCTGACGGGCGTTATTCATGAAAAAAAGGGGAATACCCCGTCTTCCGATTTCGGTGCGCAGCAAACGGTCGGCGACCTGTTCATTAAGTTGCCTGCCAAAGGCACCGTGCAGAATTACCGCCGCGAGCTCAATATCTCCGATGCATTGGGTAAGGTGAGCTACGACGCAGGCGGAAGCCATTTTGAAAGGACCTATTTCGGCAATTACCCTTCGAAGGCGATGGTGTACAAATTCACGTCTTCGACGCCCGAAACCTATTCCATCCGTTTCGAAACACCTCATGCCAAAGACTATGAGCAGTTTGCTAAAAACCAGTACACTTTTGGGGGGCATTTAAAAGATAACCACCAGGAGTTCGAAACCGTTTACCGTATCGATACCGATGGTAAAACCGCTTTCAGTAATGGCGTACTGACGGTAACCGGCGCCAGGTCCATCGTCGTGATCCACACTGTGGCGACGGATTACGTGATGAAATTCCCTGATTACAAGGGCAATGACTATAAAAAGGCCAACGCCGCAACCATGGCGAAGCTGATCGGTAAGAACTACGCCGCATTGCTGGCCGAGCAGCAAAAGGATTACCACGGCCTGTTCGACCGCGTGGCGCTGACGCTGGGCAATGCCACCGCGCCGGCACTTCCTACCGACCAACGCCAGAAAGCCTATTCGGCCGGCCAGCCCGATGCCCGTTTGGAAGAGCTATACTTTCAATACGGCCGTTACCTGATGATCTCGTCGACCCGCCCGGGTACCATGCCTATGAGCTTGCAAGGTAAATGGAACGACAGTACCAACCCGCCGTGGGCGAACGACTACCACACGAATATCAACATACAAATGCTTTACTGGCCGGCCGAGGCGACCAACCTTTCGGAGTGCCATTTGCCGCTGATGGATTTCACGCAGTCGATCGTGGAGCCGGGCCGTTTGGCAGCGAAGGAGTTTTTCAATGCCAAAGGATGGATCGTCAACACAATGCTGAATGCCTATGGTTACACGTCGCCGGGCTGGGATTTTCCGTGGGGCTTTTTCCCTGGGGGTGCGGCGTGGCTTTGTCAGCATTTGTGGGAGCATTATGCATTTACCAATGATAAGGTGTTCCTGAAAAATATGGCCTATCCGGTCATGAAAGAGGCTTCGGAGTTCTGGATGGATTATCTGAGCAATGACGGTAAAGGGCGCCTGGTATCCTCGCCATCGTATTCGCCCGAGCACGGCGGGATTTCTACCGGCGCCACTATGGACCACGAAATGGCCTGGGACGTGCTGAACAACACCGCCGAAGCCGCAGCCCTGCTGGGGATCGACGCCGATTTCGCGCAGAAGGCCCGCGCTACCCGCGACAAGATATTGCCGTTGCAGATCGGCCGCTGGAAACAGTTGCAGGAATGGCGCGAGGACGTGGACGACTCCACCAGCCACCACCGCCACGTTTCCCACTTGTATGCGCTGCATCCCGGCAAGCAGATTTCCATTAGCCAAACTCCGGCCGAAGCCGAAGCGGCACGCGTGAGCCTCAACGCCCGCGGCGACGATGGCACCGGCTGGTCGCTGGCCTGGAAAGTCAACTTCTGGGCGCGCTTGCAGGATGGTAACCGTGCACACAAGCTGTTCAAAAGCGTGCTCCGGCCCGTCGCCGACCAGGGTACCAATATGGCCGACGGTGGTGGTTCGTATGCCAACCTCCTTTGCGCCCACCCGCCATTCCAGCTCGACGGTAACATGGGCTCCACCGCGGGTGTAGCCGAAATGCTGCTTCAATCGCAAACCGGGGTGATCGAACTCCTCCCTGCATTACCCGACGCCTGGGCTACGGGTTCTGTCAAAGGCCTGAAAGCACGCGGTAATGTAACGGTCGACGAAGTTTGGGAGAATGGCAAATTAAAATCCGTGACGCTGCTTTCGCCTAACGCGCAGAAACGTGTTTTGAAATATGGAAATAAGACGATCAATGCAGAGCTCGCCGCAGGGAAGACGAAGACGTGGAATGCAGGCGATTTTAACTAATGTAGCAGTCAAATGCCGAACAAAAATCGCGTAGCGATGCAATATCGGTAGCGATGTCGCTTATAACACATACCAGGAAATGCCGTGAGGCATGTAACAACAATGCTCTGCTGTTACATGCCTCACGGCATTTTTAAGATCCGGGGTGCGCCTTTTATCTACCAATGTTGCATGCCTGACGGCATTTTACAATTCCGGCGGCGCACTATTCCCCGACCCATATCACATGTCTCACGGCATTCGCTTACGCACGATACCTGACACAATACCGTCCTACACCTGACCAGTCTTGACAATACCGCCCCACACATGACCACACCTGACCATTCCTGACCACACCTGGCACACCCGACGATTCCCGACCGCCTGAACCGGTAAATCCCGCCCCCGCCTCCCTTTTCAATACATATTCACGAACTGAACGACCATGGACATCGACCACGACGCTATTCCGCCCGACGTGCCTGACGAAGACCGCCGCTTTTTTCTGAAACAATCCATGTTCATTGCCGGTCTCTCGATGGCGCCGGCAGATTTCCTGCAAGCAGCGCTGGCACCCGACGACGGGCCGGTGGGTAATGCGGTCAAGGTAAAACTATCACTGACGGTTAACGGAAAACGCAAGCGCATTTCTATCGATCCGCGGATGACATTGCTGGACCTGCTCCGCGAGAATCTGGGGCTTACCGGTACCAAAAAAGGCTGCGATTTCGGGCAATGCGGGGCTTGTACGGTGCATGTCAACGGACGGAGAACGCTGTCCTGCCTGACTTTCGCGGTGATGCAGCACGGCTCGAAAGTGACAACCATCGAGGGGCTCTCGGACGGGGAGAAGCTGCATCCGTTGCAAGAGGCGTTTATCAAACACGACGGCTTCCAATGCGGGTACTGCACGCCGGGACAGGTAATGTCGGGCGTTGCGTGTATACGCGAGGGACACGCGGGCTCGGCGGCAGAGGTGCGGGAGTATATGAGCGGCAACCTGTGTCGCTGCGGGGCTTACCCGAACATCGTGGATGCCATTCTTGAAGTCAAAAAGGAGGGGACGAAAGTATGAAGCCATTTCAATACCTCCGACCCAAAACTATTGCGGAAGCCATCAGCATGGCAACCGATTACCCGGAAGCGCAGTACATCGCCGGCGGTACCAACCTGGTCGAGCTCATGAAACGCGGCATTGCGTCGCCGTCGAAACTGATCGATATCAACCATCTTCCATTAAAGAAAATAGAACACCGCTACGATCGCCTCCGCATTGGCGCATTGGCTCTGAACAGCGACGTAGCAAAGCATAAAAGCGTATTGAGCCGGCAGCCGCTGCTCGCGCAGGCATTGCTCGCGGGGGCGTCGGGACAGCTGCGCAATATGGCCACGGTGGGTGGTAATTTATTGCAGCGTACGCGTTGCAGCTATTTTTACGATCTGGCATTGCCCTGCAATAAGCGTAAGCCGGGCACCGGCTGTGGGGCGGAGGCGGGCATTAACCGCACGCATGCTATCTTTTTTGCCGGAAACGGTTTTGGAGGAAATGAAAAATCTTTGTGCATTGCCGTGCATCCCAGCGACATGTGCGTGGCGCTTACTGCCCTGGATACGGAGGTTGTGATCAACGGCACAGGCGGGGAGCGGAGGGTACTGTTAAAAGATTTTCACCGGCTTTCCACGCTGCAACCCGAGCTCGATACCAACCTGCAGCCCGGGGAGCTGGTGACGGCCATCGAGGTGACGGACAATGCATTTGCCCAACACAGCCATTACCTGAAAATACGCGACCGTGCGTCCTATGCTTTTGCATTGGTGTCGGTAGCGGCTGCCCTCCAAATGGACGGCGGGCGCATTTGGGATGCGCGGATGGCGCTCGGCGGTGTAGCGCACAAGCCGTGGCGGTATTGGGCTATCGACCTCATGCTGAGAGGACAGGCGCCTTCGGAAAAGCTTTTCAGGGAAGTAGCAGAGCATGAAATGCAAAGCGCAAAGGCGACTGCACAGAATGCATTTAAAATTAAATTAACCTCCAACGCGATCGTCGCGGCTTTGAAAGCTGCAACGGGCATTTCCTGAACGGACTATGAACAGACAATCGTTGGATAATCCTTCGGATAGTTCGCTTAGTCGCGTCGATGGCGCGGCGAAAGTGACAGGTACTGCCACGTATTCGGCCGAATATGCGATTGCGGGGCTGGTACACGCGGTGTTGGTGACGAGCACCATTGCCAAGGGCAGCATTACCGCCATCGATTCACGTGAAGCGGAAGCGGTGCCGGGTGTACTTGCGGTGATCAGCCATATGAATGCCATGACAATACCGGGGTGGCCTGCGAAAAAGCAACCAGCCGAGCGCGTTCCGCCGGGTACCGCATTCCGCGTGTTTTATGATCCGCTTATTTATTTCGACGGACAGCCGGTGGCTATGGTGATTGCGACTACGCACGAACAGGCGGCGCACGCGGGCTCGCTTGTGCATGTGACCTACCAGCAGGAGCCTCATCGGACGCATTTTGAAAAAAATATCGTGCACTCCGGCATCCCGCTGAATGTTCAGCACGCTAAAAGCTCACCTTTTCAGGACTACGAGCGTGGCGATGGGGCGGCTTTGCGCAATGCCGACGTCACGATCGAGGCCGAATATACCATACCCACCCAGCACCACCAGCCGCTCGAACCGCATGCGGTTATCGCCGTGTGGGAGGCCGACGATAAGCTTACGGTATATGACAAAAACCAGGGCGTGAAATCTGCCCAGGGACAACTAGCACAGGCATTTAAGCTGCCGAGGGAAAATGTGCAGGTGGTGGCCACTTACATTGGCGGGGCATTCGGGTCAGGCATACGGGCGTGGCCGCATACAATGGCGGCGGTCATGGCTGCAAAGCAGTTGAAACGGCCTGTGAAACTGGTACTGGGGCGGGAGCAGATGTTTACATCGGTGGGATACAGGCCTTATACCAAACAGAAAATCAGTATCGCCGCCGCGAAAGACGGTCGCCTGGCAGGCGTTGTACACGAAGGAACGGGACAGACGTCGATGTATGAAGAGCATTTGGAGCGTATCGTCCTGGCCTCGCGTGCGCTGTATGCGTGCCCGCACGTGGCCACGCGCTACCGCTTGCTTCCGCTCGACGTGAATACGCCCACGTGGATGCGCGGGCCTGGCGACGCGACGGGGATGTTTGCATTGGAGTCGGCGATGGATGAGCTGGCCTATGCACTGAAAACAGACCCGTTGGAATTCCGGCTTAAAAACTATGCGGAATCCGATCCTGAACGGAACCTGCCGTGGTCGGCGAAATCGCTCAGGGAATGTTATGAGCTGGGCGCGGAGAAAATAGGCTGGAAAAACCGGCTGCCCGAGCCGCGATCGGTAAAACGCAATGGAATGCTGCTCGGTTACGGCATGGCGTCGAGCCTGTACGGATTCCACCGGCACCCTTCTAAGGCGCGGGCTGTCATGCAGGCCGACGGTTCGGTGATCGTGCAAAGCGCGACAATGGACATCGGCCCCGGCACTGGTACGGCTATGACGCGTATCGCCGCGAAGGTCTTAGGAGTGAATGCTAAAAAGGTACGCTTCGATCTAGGCCATTCGGCCTTGCCCGACGCGCCCGGCCAGAATGGTTCGTCCACAATTCCCAGTGTGGGCTCCGCGGTGCATGTCGCTTGCGAGGCATTGAAGAGCAAATTGGCCGCCTTGGCGGGGGAGATGCCGGAGGGGCGCAAGTCAGGTGGTCAGGTGGTTGTCAGGAATGGTCGGATTTTTAGTTCTCAGGATGACAAGGAGGGAATTAGTTATGCCGATATCTTAAAATACCATCATTTGAACGAACTGGAAGTGACGGAGGAATCCAAATCGGGTGCGGAGCGTGATCAGTACTCGATGTATTCGTTTGGTTGCCATTTTGTGGAGGTGGAGGTGAATCCGCTCACGGGCGAGGTGCGTGTTACGCGCGTGGTCACCTGTGCGGATGTGGGCGCGATCATCAATTATAAAACCGCTCGCAGCCAGTCGATCGGCGGCGTTGTAGGCGGCATTGGTATGGCGCTCATGGAGCATTCGGAAATGGATCATCGCTACGGCCGCTATGTCACCACCGATTTCGCTGGCTACCATATTCCCGTTCACGCCGATGTGCCGCCTATTGAAGTGTATTACGTTGATAAACCGGATATGCAGGCCAATCCCATTGGGTCAAAAGGCCTTGGCGAAATCGCTATTGTGGGCGTTGCGGCGGCCATTGCGAATGCCGTATTCCATGCAACCGGCAAGCGTGTGCGGGAGTTGCCGATCACACCCGACAAGCTGATCTGAGCTAATCAGCCGGTGCTAAGCTCTTTGCCGGTAGTCAGCAAATAGCGGTTCGAGCCGCTGATTACGCCCAGCGTCAGTTTATATTTTTTGTTTTTGGATAAATATTGCCGCAGCATAGCCATCGACTCGCAATAACCGGCATAATAGCGACCGGTGCGCAGGAAGCAGAGAAACGTGTTCCTGCGGAGGCGCATCGGTAATATATGTATTTCGTCATCGGAATGGATGATCAGGTAAATGCCATCGTCGGGTGAGCTTTGTAACGCCGGTGCCTCGGTTCCTACGACAATAAAGTCGGCCGTACGGACCACAATTTCTGAAGTCCCGCGAACTTTGGCCTGCCTGAGGCACTCGAAAGGAAGATCGGGGAACTGGTAGATGCTGTTTCTCAATGCGTTCTCGAAAATAGAATCTACCGTCTTTTTTACAGCAATGTAAATGGGAGCAGAGGGGAACTCTCGGTTCTTCGTCCAGCCATATGCATCTGTTTGAATGGTTTTTCTCAAATAAATCATATCGCCCCAGGTCTGAAAATAGCTACCTCCGAAATAGATTAAGGCAGCAGCTTGTAAAAAGAGCAAGTACCGTCGTGCCATGCGCTGAAATAGCGGCAGTTGAAGCATGAGCAGATAATTGAATATGGCCCAAAATGCAAACATATGTTTATATCTGCTCAACAGGATGCTGTTTGCCCCATTGGCCGCACGGCCGAATGCGAAGGCGAAAAAGGTGATCATCAAAAACAGGATGCAACCGGCAAGCCACCATTGGTTCGGTGTAATGGCCTCTCTTTCGCGCACGAGTTTGCGGCCGAACCGGAATGCGCTCACACCTACCAGCGAAAGGCTTACCACTCCGGCGCCGGCTGCGCATATCAATCTTGAAGTTTCGTTTCCCTCTAAAAACACGTCCGCAATCATGCCCGGCATAGCAACGGCTATTAAGAGCATGTCCGGCCAGGATGCTAAGTTTTGGGCGAAGGTTGGACGGAAATCGGGCATTACCAGCCCATTGAAATAGGATGTTGTGACAAAACCGAACAGCAATATCCAAAACGTTGCCGCCAGCCATCTTCGACGGGTCAGTAACATCGCGGCAACCACCGGGCCGATAAATATGCCCGTCACATCGGAGTAAACCGATAAGATGCCAAAAACAGATCCCCAAACCAGCCCGGCGCGTGTATTACGGGCCACTAACCAAATGCTGGCGAACCCCCAGACATACACCGCTATGTGTTGCAGCGGAACCATTGCCTGGTACAATGCCACGTAGTTGAAGTTGGAGAAGAGCAAATACGGGACCGGCAGAAGCAGCACCAATGGAAGATTGGGCTCGGACCTGAACCAGTCAAAGACCAGTTTGAGGAATACGATATAAGAGCAAATTCCTACCAGGGCGATCATGCGAAAATCGATTGATCCGCTGACCCAGTACATCACGCAGGCCACTAGCCTCACAACCACAATCCGACGTTCATCATCCTGCTTGGATAGCGCCGACCAGAATTCGCCGAGCGACCCAGTTCCCTCCGCTATCGCAGAAGTAGATTCCAGGATTGCGTCGATATCGTCCTGATAAGGAATATTGACCGTGGTGATGCTCCATACCATGAAGAATAACACCACGGGCATCGCCCATGCAAGGAAAAACAGGATTTTGCGCGGTGTGAAAGGCCCGGAAAGGGAATACTCCGGCTCCGATGATTTCCCGACTTGCAGGTAAGCGGCAAACAGGGAAACGCCTCCGATGAAGGCTGATAATGCAAGGAAAATGAACAGGTTCATTGGCTGCTGGCTTTGATGCAAGCCGCCAAACTATCTGCATTTTTCTGCCTATTGCCAACCAACCATCCTTGGGCACGCCCCGGTTATCAGGCGGTTTTTATCCACTTCACAATCAGGTTCACAACGAGCAATAGCTGGAAAGCTCCGAACGTAACCACCGCGCCCACAAAGCGCAGCCGCATGTCCTCCCACTCTTTGTATTGCTGCGGCGAAAATGTTGCCCAGGTATCCACGGCATTGTTGGGCGGGTAGCCCATCGTGCTCGTGATATAGAGGGCGATGCCGATCGTCGCGAGTACGTGCGCGGCTGTGAGCTGCGGGAAACCGGTGCGGTTTCGAGTGAGCCAGTATAGCAGGCTGGTAATGAGGATAACCGTAATCAGGAACTCCGCTATCAAGTCGATCCGAAGAATGTAATAGGTATCGTACAGTTGCACGTCGACGGAATAGTTCCGCCGCATCCAGGCAATGACAGCTATGATAGGGCAGGCGAGAAGGAGTACCAGGTGGGGTTTGGTTTGGATGAAGCTTTTGCGCATTGTGTCGTATTTTTATGGGTGCAAATTAAAAAATGAAAGTTTTTTAATGAACAACTAGGGTAGCCTTTCCAAATTTTGTCCTGTGGGTGTAGCCCTAAACCCAGCCCCGAACCGTGACGCCCGAACCTTCCGAACATTTACCGGACGAAGAGAAAAATCCCGAAAGACCGATCGACCCCAGACCGGGAACGCCGGAGGCAACCGTGCCGGATAATGCGCTGCCCGACAGGGAGTTTTTTATCCGAAAAACATTCGGGCAGGATGCTGCCAAAGGGTATGAACTGCTGTTCAGGACCTACTACCAGCCGCTTTGCAGCCATGCCGCGAGGTTTGTGTACAACAAAGAAATTGCCGAAGATCTCGTAACGGAAATTTTTCTCAATTTCTGGAAAAAAGAATTGCATACCTGCATCGCGACGACCTTCCGGGCCTATCTCTTTACAGCGGTGCGAAACAGATGCTTCACTTACCTCCGCTGGGAGTTCAACAAAATCAGGCAGGAGGAGCTCGACGACGATTTCCTTTCCGATATGCTCGCGCCCGACCATATCATGGAAATGGACGAGCTATATATGCAGGTCGAGCGGGCGATCCATGCTTTGCCCCCGCAATGCCAGAAGGTGTTTATCCTGAGCAGGTTTGAGGGGAAATCCTACCAGGAAATCGCGGGAAAACTCGGAGTGACGGTAAAGGGCGTGGAATGGCATATATCCAAGGCGCTCAGTGTGTTGCGCCGATCATTGAAACAAAACTGACAAACTAAAAGCATGAACACACCATTGTCCAAAGAAATGCTCTTCACCTATTTCGCCGGCCAGGCCACGGTGCTGCAAAAGCAGCTCATCGAAGAATGGCTGGGCGAACCGGGGAACACGGAGCGCTATTTCGAATGGTTACAGGAATGGGAAAACAGCCACCCGCAATTTTTGCCGGACATAGGGGAGGCTTTTAAAAATGTGCAGGCCTTGCTGAAAGCGCCGTCCCTTACCGACGACGGCACCCGTGCAGGGGCCGCCGGAGCACCATCCCTGCCATGGCGGAACTGGTTACGCATAGCCGCGGCCGTTCTGTTGATGGCAGGAGGCGCGTACTATTACCGGGATGCTATCCTCTACCGGCATTACCGCACCGGCTACGCGCAAAGCCGGACCATTCAACTGAGCGACGGAAGCCGCGTATCGCTCCTGGCCAACTCCGATCTGAAACTCCCCCGGTGGGGCTTCGGCAGTATCGGGAGGGATGTTTACCTCACAGGCGAGGCCGGTTTTGTGGTTACGCACCAGGTGGATCACCAGCCGTTCACAGTTCACACGCCCGACCAGGGAAAGGTGACTGTGTTGGGTACCGAGTTCTTTGTGTATACCCGCAAGAGAGGCACCCAGGTGGTATTGAGCAAAGGCAAAGTGCAGATTTCTTCCGCTGAAATGGTCCAGCCGCTCGATATGAAGCCGGGTGAAAAGGCATCCGTCGCTAGCGATGGCAAGATCGCCATTCAACCGCTGACCGTTACGGAGCTGAAAGACCCGGCGGTTTGGCAGGAGCATCATTTCCATTTCGACCATACCACTCTGGCCGATGCGAGCCGCGAATTGAATGCGGTATTCGGGCTGGAAATCGTGGTGGCCGATCCCGCACTGGCTGCGCGGCAGGTTACCGGCACATTCAAAGCCCGGCAGGCCGACGAACTGCTGTCTGTGCTGTCGGAAATGCTTGATATGCGTGTGCTGGTCGGCGGCGACCGGGTGCGCCTTGTTCCCGATTCAACTGACACCAATTAGATCTTTTAACTAACCCAAACGCTACCATGAACCCACATGTACCTCTGGCAAAGGCATTTGGCCTTTACGCCATGCTCAGTTTGTGCCCTCCGCCGGGATTCGGGCAGTTGCTGGCATCGGCCCGCCCTTTGCAGACCGAAACGCGGCAAACGCAGCCCGTACGCCTGCGTGATGCATTGCTGAAACTGAAAGAGAGCTATGGCGCCGACATTCTCTTCGAAGAAAAGCTGCTCGACGATTTGAAGGTGTCATCCGCTGCGGTCAACCCAGCCCGAACGCTGGAACAGAATCTGGATGCATTGCTGGCTTCCACGGGATTGAAATACAAGAAGATCAAAGAAAATACGTACGTGCTGCTGGCTTCCAAAGACCGCCGCAAAAAGGAAAGCAATGCGGCGCCGAACCGGGAAAGTTCGGCATTGCCGCAGGACAGTCCGCTCGCGTCCCTCTCGCCCGTAACGCGGGCGGAGGTGGAGGAATCGGCCGTGCGTGGTAGGGTGATGGACGCGAAAGGGGAGCCGCTGATCGGCGTGAGCGTGCTTGTAAAGGGCACCACGCGGGGTACCGCTACGGATGTGACCGGGAAATACGAAATTGCCGTGGACGACGCTTCGGCGGTGCTGGTGTTCTCCTTTGTGGGTTATGTGCGTAAAGAGGTGGTGGTAGGAGCGCAGTCGGAGATCAACGTTACCCTGGCCGAAGACACACAAAATCTCTCGGAAGTAGTGGTTACCGCATTGGGTATCAAGCGTGATAAGCGTGCGCTGGGTTATTCGGTGCAGGAAATAGGCGGGGAGGCGATCAGTACCGCCAAGGAAGCCAATCTTGCTACCACACTGGCCGGTAAAATGGCGGGTGTGCAGGTAACACGCTCGGCCAACGGTGCGGGAGGCTCGTCACGCGTGGTGATCCGCGGCTCCAATTCACTCGTCGGTAACAGCCAGCCGCTGTATGTGATCGATGGTATTCCGATGGATAATAGCAATCCCAATTCACCCTCATCAACGGGCGGTATCGATTATGGGGATGGTATTTCAAATATTAACCCCGAAGATGTGGAGTCGATCTCCGTGCTGAAAGGGCCTAATGCTGCCGCGCTATACGGCCAGCGGGGTAGTAATGGTGTGGTGCTGATCACCACCAAATCAGGCAAGTCGAGAAAGGGTATTGGTATTAAATACGGCATCGACTATTCGGTAGGTGATGCATTGGTACTGCCTGATTTTCAGGATGAATATGGCCAGGGGCTGGATGGTGCGTTCACGCATTTTCGGGGCAATGATGGCAAAATATACACCTGGGCAGCGGCGCAGTCCGGCAATATTCAGGGAATGCCCAAAGCCAGCGGCGGCCGCGATCGTTTCACACGTTCGAGCTGGGGCGCCCGCATGGATGGGCAGCAATATGAGGACCAGTGGGGCAATGTGCTCAGTTTTACGCCTCAGCCCAATACATTTCAGACCTTTTTCAGAAAGGAAAGACAGTTGGTTAACAACCTGAGCCTGGAAGGCGGGAACGACAATATCAATTACCGGCTTTCTTACGGGCGCACCGACATCGACGGGTACACACCGGGCAATACGCTGAAACGCAACAACGTGAACCTCCGCACCGTGGCGAAGATCACATCGAAGCTGGAACTGGATGTAAAAGCCAACTACATTGGCCAGAAGGGCGCAAACCGCCCTACGGTTTCGGATGCGAGCGATAACCCGGCATACCTGTTCATCAGCCAGCCGCGCAGCATGCCGATGAGCATTCTGGCCAATTCGGCATGGACGGCGGAGGATGTAGCGAAGCAGCTCGGTTATGGCACGGTGCCGTTTGTAGGGATGGAAAAGACCTATGCGACCAATTCATCCACGGCTAACCCGTACTGGACGGTTGATCATACCCGTAACTCGGACGACCGCCAGCGGTTGCTCGGTTTGATCCGCCTGAGTTACCAGTTCAACGACTGGATCCGTCTCACCGCCAAAACCGGGACCGATTTCTATACCGATCAGCGCCTGCGCTACCGCGAAAAAGGCACTTATCAGAGCGCCAACCGCAATGGCGATATTTCCGAGCAGGTTACCCGCGTGCGGGAGGACAACAGCGACATTTTACTCTCATTGACCCCGCAACTGACAAAAGACATTTCACTCGGCCTGAACCTCGGTGCCAACCACCAGAAATTCTATTCCCGCACCACGGGTAATACCGGTACCGAGTTCATCGTGCCCGGCTTGTATGCCATCAATAACACATTGATCAACTCTTATGTGTTCGGGCTCACGGAATCGTCGATTAACTCGGTTTATTTGTCGGGACAGGTGGGATATAAGGAATATCTTTTCCTCGATTTCTCGGCTCGTAACGACTGGTCTTCGACGCTTTCGCCTGCCAACAATTCCTTCTTTTACCCGGCGGTGAGTGCGAGTTTCGTTGTGACGGATGCATTCAATATCCGGAGCAATACATTGAGTTTCCTCAAACTCCGGGCCTCCGTAGCGCAGGCGGGTAGCTCGGGTTCGCCTTACCAACTCACCGGGACCTATTCGCTCGACCAGGTTGCGCATGGTGGTGTTCCGCTGGCGTCGTTCTCGTCGACCATTCCTGATCCTAATTTGAAAAACGAGCTGACTACTTCCCTCGAATTCGGGGTGGAGGCGCGCTTTTTCAAGAACCGCGCAGGACTGGCATTTGCATACTATAATGCATCTACCAAAAACCAGATCCTGGACGTGCCGCTGCCGCCGTCCAGTACTTTTGCCTCACGGAGGATCAATGCGGGCGAAATCCGTAACCGCGGCGTGGAGCTGACCCTGAATGGCACGCCCATTAAAACGGCCGATGGGTTCAGCTGGGATGCGACATTCAATTTTTCCAGAAACCGTAACCAGGTGGTGGCCCTGGCCGAAGGCGTGGATACCTACGTGCTCGGTACCGACCGCGGCGTGAATGTGGTGGCCGAGCCGGGCAAGCCGTTTGGTACGCTTATCGGGAACGGCTTCCAGTGGCTTCGCGACGATCATGGCAACCGCCTCATCGATCCGACGACCGGTTTGCCGCTGAAATCCAATTCCAAGATCCTTTATGAGCTCGGTAATGCATTGCCGAACTGGATCGGCGGTTTCAACAACACATTCCGCTACAAGGGAGTGAGCCTGTCGGGGTTGTTCGATATCAGCCAGGGCGGCAAGATTTACTCGCAGAGCTTACGCGAGGAGTTAGTTTATGGAACGATCAAAAAGACGCTGCCGGGCCGTGCCGGTACTTACGTGGCCGACGGTGTGGTGGCATCCAAATCCGACAACGGAACTTGGGTAGGCACCGGCCAGGCGAATACCAAGCAGGTGCGGGCGCAGGATTACTGGAACGTAGTGGCGCCGGATAAGGACAATGTGATCCCGGAGGAAATGCTCAACGACGCGAGCTATATCATGTTCCGCGAGCTGACATTGAACTACCAGTTGCCCAACACGCTCATCAGCCGCACGCCGTTCAAAAGCATTCGGGCGGGTATTTACGGCCGTAACTTGTTCTACCTGCAACGCAAAACGGAAGGTTTCGCGCCTGAGGCCTCTTCTTTCAATGTCAATAACTCGTCATTGGGGCTGGAATCGACCGCTCTGCCCTTGCTGCGTTATTTCGGGTTCAGCCTGAATGTGGAGTTGTAATTATTCAAACCGGAAATTTTTGAGAAATGAAAAATATAATCCCATCAATCCTGCTCACCGGTGCGATATGCCTCACACAGGCCTGTACCGGCGATTTTGAGGAAATCAATACGCCGCCCACATCCGTCACGACCGTTGATCCGGGGCTGCTGCTTTCGAAAGTGCAGAAGGACGCTGCATTTGCGGAAGGCTATGAAGTGCCCAACAGCCAGTACGGGTCGTGGATACAGCATTGGGCCGGAGGCGTACTGGTGTCGAGCTCGCGCTATATCGAGCAAAGCGATAACAATACCTGGGACGCGCATTATACGCTGATCCGGAATATCAGCCAGGTTCGTAATGAAGTTTTGAAAGGGAAGGAAAATGACCCGAGCGGTCGCAGCAAACTGGCGATCGCGCGCATCGTCGAGATTTCGGTTTGGCAGCGGCTCACCGACCTTTTTGGTGATGTCCCGTATTCGGGTACCGCGCTCGGGCCTGCGGATGTGAACACGAAGCCGGTATTCGATACGCAGGAATCGATCTACAAATCGCTGATCAGTGATCTGAATGCGGCCATGGGGCAGCTTACGGCTGGCGATGAAAGCTACGGCAGCGCCGATTTTTATTATAAGGGTGATATTAATAAATGGAAGAAGTATGCCAATTCGCTGAAACTGCGGCTTGGAATGCGCATCCGTTATGCTGATCCCGCATTGGCGCAAAAAACCGTGACCGAGGCAATGGGCCAGCCACTCCTCGAAAGCGCGGCCGACGACGCTACCGTGCCGACTTACAATAATGCGACCAATGCGAATGTGCATCCGGTATTGAACCAGTTTCTCGCCGGTAGTCCCGACCTGAAATACCTCGCCGACGCGTTCGTTACCCAGCTCGTAGCCAGCGCCGACCCGCGCCTGCCGCGCATTGCACAGCCGAGCGTGAACTCCGTGAAGGCAGGTACGCCCGCATACAAGGGCATAGGCGTAGCGCTGACAGACGAACTGTTGAAAACCATCATTAAAGACGATTACAGCACCGTTTCCACGCTCACTTTCTTCAACCGGGAATACAGCCCGGCGATCCCGTGCATGGTGATGTCGTTTGCGGATGTGTCGTTCTACAAAGCCGAGGCCGCGCTAGAAGGCTGGGGTGGAACGGCCGCGGAAGCAGAGAAATACTACCAGGATGGTGTGAAAGCGGCATTGGCGCAGGCGCCCTATAATGTAACGGCAGTGCCGGCCGCATTTGAAAAGGAACTTTCATGGACCGGCCTTTCCAAAGAGCAGAAGCTGGAAAAAATAGGTACCCAGAAGTGGATACAACTTTTCGGTCGTTCCTACGAAGCATTTATGGAGTGGAGGCGGATGGGTTACCCGGCACTGAAACCAGGCCCGTTTCAGGGATCTACCGGCGGTACCATTCCGCGGAGAACGATTTACTCATCTCGTGAGGCGCTTTTGAACAAGGCGAATTATGAGCAGGCCGTGAGCCGGTTGTCTAAGGGTGATTCCTATGTGTCGAAAGTGTGGTGGGATAAGAGATGACCACCGACCATAGACAGTTAGACCATGGCTTTCACTTTGTAATACAAGATTCGGCACGATGGGTCGGCGGTCGGCGATCGGCGGTCGGTCGTCCAAAAGCCGAATGCCCGGGATGTTAAATATCCCGGGCATTTTGCTTTTGGGTATTACCTGTCTTGAATTTCCTGAAAACATTGTACTAATGAATTTTAAAACCTTGAAAATATTGCTGTGCCTATTGGCTGGCACCACCACTGCATTCGCGCAAACTGCTCCTGATCAAATGGACCTTTACCTGTTGATCGGGCAGTCGAACATGGCCGGGAGAGGCACTACGGATGCCGCGTCTCAGCCCAATTCTCCCAAAATATGGGCTATTAACCGCCAAAATGAATGGAAAATCGCTGCCGATCCTTTGCACCAGGACAAGCCCGCAGTGGTGGGCGTAGGCCCCGGCTTGACTTTCGCGCAGGAGATCCTGAAAAAGCACCCCGGGCGGCCGATCGGTCTCATTCCCTGCGCAGTAGGCGGCAGCGGTATCGACGACTGGCAACCCGGGGCGAAACACGAGCAGACCGGCATTTATGCTTACGACGAAATGCTCGCGCGCGTGAAGGAGGCACAGAAACACGGGACCATTAAAGGCATTATCTGGCACCAGGGCGAATCCGACAGTTCACCGGAGAAAAAAGGTGCATATGCCGCTAAATTGGCCGATTTTTTCAAACGGCTGCGCCGGGATACCCATACCGAAAACGTGCCGGTTGTAGTGGGGACGCTCGGAGATTTTTATGTCGCCAAGAATCCCGACGCGGCAGCTATCAATCAGATCATCGCCGATTATGCAAAGGGTAACAAGCTGGTTTACATGGCGTCGGCTTCGGGACTGGTGCACAAGGGCGACGACACGCATTTCGATACCGCTTCGGCGCGGGAACTGGGCCGGCGGTATGCGGAGGCGTTTTTGAAAAAGGAAGAATAAGTTTTGGCGTGCATGGTGTTATAGGGTGGCGAGGATAAATTTTCGTCCCTTGCATTAGCCCCGGAATTTTTGGGTATTCATTCAACCAAAACCTCACAAACCTGACCAACCACTTTACATGAAAATCAAACATTTAAAGCTCCACGCGGCGTTCGTCGCGGTATTGGCTTGCGGATATTCGGCCTCGGCGCAGAAAGGCAAACCGCTTTTTCCGGATCAACCGGGGATGGTTTCATATACATTCCGGACGAGCCTTTCCAAAAACACCGCGGCTACCCTGGATACCATCAAAGCGCTGAAAATTACGGACATGGAGTTTTCGAGCCTTTTTGGTAAGACCGCCCCTGAGCTTCGCAAGCTGCTCGATGAGCGCGGAATCAAATGTTCGTCGTTTGGTGTAGGCTATGACGATGCGCTTAACAAAACACAGGAGGTCGGTAATAATGCAAAAGCATTGGGTGCGAGCTTCGTACGTGTAGCCTGGGTGCCTCACAAAGGGCCTTTTACCCTCGAAATGGCCGAAAAAACAGTAGCAGATTTTAACAAGATCGGTAAACAGCTGAAAGAGGAATTCGGTCTCACGTTCTGCTACCATAACCATGGATACGAGTTCGAGAAACATGGCGAGGGAACGCTCATGGATTATATTATCCAGAACACCGATCCCCAATATGTCAGCTTCGAGCTCGATATGCTCTGGACGTTCTTCCCGGGCCAGGACCCCGCGGCGCTGATCAGCAAATATCCCGATCGTTTCAAACTCATGCACATGAAGGATTTGAAAAAAGGCATAGTCGGCAATATGTCGGGCGGCACGCCGGTAGAGAACGACGTGGCATTAGGTACGGGGCAAATCGATATTCCTGCCGTGCTGAAAGCAGCCAGGAAAGCAGGATTGAAGCATTACTATATCGAGGACGAAAGCCCGAGCTATGCAACGCAGGTGCCGCAGTCGATCGCTTATCTGAAAAGTTTGAAATATTAGTACAAAACAATCCCGGTGGCCGCCGTACCCGCACATTCGCCGTGTGGATGCGGCGGCACTACATTTTTCAGGGCCTACAAGGGATAGAATAACCCGGTGAGCGATCCCATGATCAGGGCCGTCACCACGATGCCGGTCCCGAGAATCCAAAATGCCTCCTTTTTGAACCGGCCGGCCGCACCGGAAGATATCGAAACCGCGGCGAGCTCCATCCTGCGGGCATAGTGCGCGCATGCGATATGCGTGAATGCGCACAACACCGAAAACGTGTAGTAGGGGATGAAAAAGAGCTTTTCGGGATAATGCACCGCCACACCCGACGCAAAATAGAAGTCGGTTTCTACATGCCATTCATACCTGGCCAGGAGCACGGCCCTCACGTGGTTGATGAGGAAAAGGGAAAGGTAAATCCCGCTAACGGCCTGTACGATCACGTACAACGGCTGCTTCCTGAACCCCTTGGTGAACACCAGCCGCAAGCCGCTGATAATCTGTATCGTGACGCATAGCAGCAGCATTACCTCCACCGGTGGAAACCGGTACACCATGCGGAAATACTTCATAACGGAAATGTGCAGCGCCGGCCCGCCGAGGGCAAAAAGATGGTTGCTGAGGTGCAGCACGAGAAACACCGCGATGATGATCCCGGAAATTCTGTGTAATTGTTTCAACTTCATGGGTATATTGTGCAGCTATGAATTATTTCTTGGTTGCCGGGGCTGGATATTCGGGAGTGTAAGAGGCCCGGCCGTCCTTGATCAGAAACAGCAGCAGCACGCGCGAAGGCCTATCGGGGAGTGGATTGGCCGCCAGTGAATGCAGGACATTTCTTTTTTCGAAAAACATCTGGCCTGTTTTGTACACAACCGGAGCCGCGTGATCCAGCCCGATCCGTACCTCGCCTTCGAGCACGTAGCCGAAGAGATCGCAGTCGTGGCGGTGGCTCACGGTATCTGTCGCACCGGGGGCTATCGTCATCACCGATGATTCGAGTTTGTAGCCTTTCAGGTCGGCGTCGGTGAGCCATTCGCTGCGGACGTGCTGAAACTGGAACGGGTCGGCTTTGACATTCGCTTTCGCATGCTCGTGTTGTGCCAGGGCCGGAAGGGCGGCAAATGCCAGCAGGAAGAAAATAGTAGTTCGCATTGTTAGTCGGGTTTTGGTGATGAAGGCAAATATAAATGTGCCTTTTTCGTGCCGGATAGTCCACTAATCATATTGTTGCTAGTCCAGAATTAAATCATCAGAAATGATTGAGCTAGGTAATCTGATCAAGGTTTGCAGGCCAGGGGATTTGCCCGTATACATTCAAATTGTACAACAAATCAGCTCATTGATCCGGGAGGGTGTTTTGTGTCCTGGTGTACAGATCCAGTCGAGTCGTGAACTGGCCCGGTCGCTGCGCCTCCACCGGAACACTGTCGTAGCCGCCTATGCTGAGCTGGAAGCGCAGGGGTGGATCGAAGTGAAAGCCCGGAAGGGCTGTTTTGTGTCGCCGGAAATGCCGGGGACGGTGCCCGCACCATTGATTACGGAGGCCATCACCCGGGAGACGGGGTATCCCGCCAGAACCGGTTACGACATTGGTTTCGAAATGCGGGATGAATTGCAGGTCAAATACCCGTCAGGTGCTTTCAAATATGTATTTAACGAAGGTTTTCCGGACGTACGGCTCACGCCTCTGAACGAACTGTTGCGGGAGTACCGCGTGATCGGAAACCGGAAATTTGCCCGGGATTACCTTTCCTACACGGCCAAAGAAGGCTCGCCGCGCCTGCGGAGCGAGGTCGTGCGTATGCTCCGGCAGACGCGAGGGCTGAATATCGGTACCGAGAATGTATTTATTTCCAAAGGTGCGCAGATGGGTATGTACCTGGCGGCGTCGCTGTTGCTGAAACCCGGCGATTCGGTCATTGTAGGTGATCCCGGTTTTTTTGTCGTCACCCAGATGTTTATTCGCCTCGGCGTGAACGTATGTCGGGTGCCGGTGGACGGGGAGGGCATCGATGTTGATGCGGTGGACGCCATTTGCCGGACCACCCCGGTAAGGCTTATTTACGTGATCCCGCACCACCATCATCCTACCACCGTTACATTATCTGCTGCGCGACGTCTCCGGTTGCTGGCAACCGCCAAAGCGCACCGGATCGCCATCATCGAGGACGATTTCGATTTTGACATTCACTATGAAAACCATCCCACGCTGCCCATGGCGAGCCGGGATGCCGACGGTAGTGTCATATACGTGGGTACGTTGACCAAAATTCTCGCTCCGGCGATACGGCTCGGGTTCATCGTGGCGCCCGCCAATCTCATCGCTTTGCTGGGGCAGCACCGTTACGTGGTCGATTTGCAAGGGGATAATCTCCTGGAAGAAGCCGCGGCGGAATTGCTGCGCAGCGGGGCCGTGGAACGCCACCTGAACAAAATCCGCAGTTTATACCAAGAGCGCCGCGATCTCCTGTGCGCAATGCTCGCCGAGCATTTGCCGGGTATTGTTTCGTTCACGGTGCCGACGGGCGGAATGTGCCTTTGGGTGCGATTTCACGGTGTCGACACATCGACCGTAGCCATGGAAGCTCAGCGGCGCGGCTTGTTTATCCGGGACGGGAAGCGCCATAACCCGCTGGGAGCCGATCTGAATGCGATTTGCATCGGTTTTGCGTCACTCAATTTGGAGGAGCTCCGGGAGGCCGCTACGCTTTTGATCGAAGCGACGTTGCAGGCAAAATCCGCAAATGTTCAGATTGTCCAGCTAAACCGGCAGATTGTATAAGCGTAACTGTCGCCGGGTGGCTACTTTTGCGATATTATTTAGAATAAGTCTATTTATTAATAAAACCGGATAGCCGATACCCACCCGTTTTTGCTGCGCCGGAGCGCCATACTTAAAACGTAGTAACATTTAAAGCAATGCAAATTAGTAAAATTCTGCATACAGGGCTGCTTTGTGCCTTGTCGTTCGTCGCCTTTGCCCAGCAGGCGGATGTTACCCTCCACGGGCAGGTACGGTCGGAGGACGGGGAGACGCTCCCGGGCGCTTCCGTGAGCCTGAAAGGGACTTCGCACGGAACCTTCACGAATGCCGACGGAAAGTACACCATCGAACACGTGCGCCCCGGTTCTTACAAGCTGCTGGTGTCGTTTATGGGTTACCAAACGCAAACCAAAGACATTACCCTCAAAGCCGGCGAGCATTTCAAACACAATGCCAAACTGGTTTCCGAAACCCGCGAGCTGGAATCGGTTTCGGTGATCGGCCGGACGGAGACGAAGGAGATCAACCGCCAGGCTTATAATGTGACGGCCATTGATGCCAAAAAGCTCCAAAATTCCACCCTCGACCTTTCCCATGCGCTAGACCGCGTGTCGGGCGTGCGTGTACGGGAGAGCGGAGGCGTGGGCTCGAACATGAATTTCTCGCTGAACGGTTTCACGGGCCGTCAGGTGAAGTTTTTTCTCGATGGTGTGCCGATGGATAATTTCGGTTCCTCATTTCAACTGAATAACATCCCCATCAACCTTGCCGAGCGCGTGGAGGTTTACAAAGGCGTGGTGCCGATCTGGCTGGGTTCGGATGCATTAGGCGGCGCCGTGAACATCGTAACGAACACCCGCCAGAACAGCTACCTCGACGCTTCCTATTCCTACGGCTCATTCAATACGCATCGCACGACGATCAATGCGGGTTTTACCGCCAAAAATGGCTTTACAGCACAACTGAATGCATTTCAGAATTATTCGGACAACAATTACTGGATCACCGTCGATGTCGCCGACGTGAACACCGGCGAGTATTTCCGAAACCAGCGCCTACGGAGATTTCATGATACCTACCACAATGAAACCGTGATCGCGAATGTGGGTGTGGTGGGCAAGAAGTTTGCCGACCGGCTTTTGCTGGGGATTACTTTGGGTAAAAACAAAGCCGAAATCCAGACCGGAGCGCGGATGGTGAGCGTTTTCGGGCAGTGGCACCGTAAGGGTAACATCGTCATGCCGAGTTTGAAATACCAGAAGAAGGATTTGTTTGTCAAGGGGTTGAATGTCAATATTTCTGCTAATTATAACCTGGGCCAGGAACAGAATGTGGATACGGTATACCGCCGCTACAACTGGTTTCAGCAGTTCAAACAATATGAAGGAAATGGCAGCGAGCGCGAAAGATCGCTGTACAAATTCCGGAACAACAATGGCCTGGCTACGGCGAATGTGACCTACCAGATCGATCCGCGGCATTCGTTGACGCTTAATAATGTACTCAATACTTTCAACCGGAAGGGGGAGGATGAGCTCTTTCCTGAGTCGGCCAAGTATGAGCAGCCGCGTGTGAACCGGAAGAATGTGCTCGGTTTGGGCTATAAATTCGACTATAACGAGCGCTGGAACACCTCTTTATTCCTCAAACACTTCTCGCAGAACAACAAATTTTCAGTTTCCTACAACCCGACCGGCAACTGGGGCGACGAGGCGTTTTTAGTTCAGAAAAACAGTTTTGAGAAGCTCGGTTACGGCATTGCGTCTACGTATTTCTTATTCAAAAATTTCCAGCTGAAAGGTTCATTTGAAAAAAGTTACCGCCTGCCTGAAACCGACGAGCTCTTTGGCGACCTCCTGAACCTGGAAGGCAATATCAATCTCGACCCCGAAACGAGCTACAACTACAATCTTGGTTTCAGCTACAACGGCGCGATCAACCGCGTACACCGGTTCAGCGTGGATGCGAATGTGCTCTACCGCGACGCCCAGGGCTTTATTCGACCCCGCCTGAATGCCAACCAGACCAAACAGGTAATGGATAACCTGGCCGATGTGACCAACTTCGGTATCGACGGCGAGGTGCGATACTCATTCCGCCAGCTTTTCACGGCGGGCGCCAATGTCACTTACCAAAATCTCCGAAACAATACGCGTTTCGAGGAAGGGTACACTACGGAAAGCCCGCTTTACCGCGACCGTATCCCCAACATGCCGTTCCTGTTCGGTAATGCGGATGCGGCGGTTTTCTTCAAAGACCTTGGCAAGAAAGGCAACACCCTCACGCTCGGTTATAACCTGCTTTACGTGCATGCCTATTACCTCTACTGGCCAAGCCTCGGCAGCGACAAGCTCGACATTCCACAGCAGCTGAGCCACGATGTAAACCTGGTGTATGCGATGGCCGATGGCCGGTATAACGTCTCGCTGGAATGCAAAAACCTGCTCGACGCAAAGCTGTTCGATAATTTCAGCTTACAGAAGCCAAGTCGCGGTTTTTATGTCAAATTACGCTATTTCATCAGTAAATAATCTTTCATAATTCAATAATCCAATCAAAATCAAAAAATGAAAAAGTCATATTTGAAATGGTTTTTCGTAGTGGGTATGGGCGTCGCTTTGGGCGCATGCAGCGATGACGATACGACCGATCCTACACCCGGCCCGGGCACCGGAACACAGTCGCGCTACGTGGTAGCATCGGCGCCAATCGGCTCGCAAGGTGTTGCTGATTACCTCCTCACCACCGGCGACCTTTCGCAGGGGACCATCAGCACGGTAGGGCAGGGCATCGAGCAGGATGGGTCTTACCGCTACTACCTGACGCATAAGGGTAAGTTTTTCAGCCTTTTATATGGTCAGGGAAATCCCGGCGCCGTTACTACTTATGCATTGGATGAAAAAGGCGGACTGGTGAAAACTTCTGATTTTCAGAGCGAAACTGTTCAGGTTTTTGCACCGGCAGGCGACGATATTCTGACGATCAAAGTGCCGAGAAGCGGCAACGAAAGCGCGTCGTGGTTCCGCATTAATGCAGATCAATCCAAAATCGTGGGTGAAGGCCAGGTAAACATCGTGAAACTCGCGGGTAACGGCGAGCGCGCGCACTTCACGTGGGCTACGCAGGTGGGCGACAAGATTTTCGCGCCCTATATGAGCATTAAAGGCGCCGCACCGGACGTTTTCGGTACCGCCAATCCCGACAGCAGCTGGATCGCCGTGTTCTCCTATCCGGCCATGACACTTGATAAGGTGATCAAAGACAACCGTACCAGCTTCATTGGTTCCTATTTTAACAACGGGCTTTCGGTAGACGAAAACGGCGATGTGTATGCATTCTCGCCTGCATCGGCCACCAACAGCGGCGTGGCTACTTCCACCAAGCCATCGGCATTTGTCCGCATTAAAAAAGGCACGACGGAGTTCGATAAGAGCTATTTCTTTAATGTGCAGGAGAAATCGGGTGGTTATAAAATCGCCAACCAGACCTACCTCGGCAGCGGCAAGTTCCTGCTTTATATGTACGGAGATCTGGGCAAGGCATCCGGAAGCAAAAAACTGGCTATCGCGGACGCTTACAATCAGACATTTACATGGGCAACCGGCGTGCCGGACGTGATCGCGTCGTCGTCGGCTTCCTATAACAACAATACGGTCAGTGATGACAAAAAGAGCGTCTTTGTGGGTATCAATACCGAAGCCGGCAGCTGGGTTTACACGGTGGATATCGCCACTGCTACCGCCAAGCAAGGCCTCAAAGTCGAGGGCGGGGCTATTACCGCCATTGTTAAGGTCAAATAGTTTGGGTTTTAGAAGTACTACAAACCCCGCCGTACCTGATGGCCGGCGGGGATTTGTGTTTTGCAGGATCTGCGTCCGCTGCCGATATTTGGGGCCGCGTAGCGCAACAAGAAGCGGGAAAGGATATGGATTACATAGTTGGCAAGACGATCGAGGAGCAGCAGCGCACGGAATTTCCCCTGCACGACCTCGGCGATGCCTTTTTTGCGATGGCGACGATCGAGGACGGCGACCAGCATTTCTTCAACGGCATCCATCGCCATGACTTTTATGAACTGCTGTGGTTCACCGACATTGAACCCGGGCAGGCGCATTACATCGATTTCAACAAGTACCCTATCGCCCGCAACCAGGTTTTTCTCCTGCTGCCCGACCAGGTGCATAGTATGGACCAGCGCGGCAAATGCGGCTTCCTGATGGCCATTTCCAAAGATTTTTTCGAACGGCTCATTGGCAACGATATCTTTAAACTATTCAAATATTCTACCAACTTTTCCGTCGCCATACCCGAGTGCCGTCTATCCATTCTGAACACGCTGCTGGACCTCATCCGCGCAGAATATGACGACGGCAGGCGCCCGGCCATCCTCGAAACCTATCTCCGAAGCTGGTTTCTGCATTGCATTGATCTTCAAAAAGAGTCAGATGCAGCCACCCCACGCGATCCGCGCCTGCAAGTGCTGCTGGAATCCATCGAAACCAACTACCGCAAGCAGCGCAAAGCCGATTTCTACGCCAACGAGCTCTCTTTGAGTGCCAAGCGCCTCAATGAACTCGCCCGCAGTTCGTTTGGTAAAACCATCAGTCAGATGATCAACGAACGCCTTGTTTTGGAAGCAAAACGCGAAATTGGCTATGTAAGGAAGCCTATTAAGGAAATAAGTTACGAACTAGGCTTCTCGGAGCCGGCTTATTTTACACGGTTTTTCGGGAAACAGACCGGGTATGCGCCGGAGGATTTCAGGAGGCGGATGGCGGCGTTGTATGAGTGAATGTGTATAGAAAATGGCAGTTTTCTATACATATCCGAAAAACATGTATAGAAAACTGCACTTTTCTATACATATCAATCCCGCGACAAGCTACCCACATTGCTCAAATGGTCGTAGAGATCGAGGTTGATGTAGTAATTATCCCTTCCGAATTTCTGCTTATGCAATATTCCGATCTGGGCAAGCTGGTCGAGATACCGCGTTGCGGTAATTCTCGATACCTCCAAATCGGCCACTACAAAATCAATTTTTGTGTAGGGATGCCTGAAAATGTTGTTTAGTAAATCCTGGCTGTAAATGTTCGGTAGCTCATTGCGCAGCTTTTGTTTGTGCTTCAACATCAATGCTTTAATGCCCTGAATCTGCAGGATGGTTTGCAACGAAGTTTTCTCGACGCCATCGAGCATATAAAGTACCCATTCTTCCCAGGCATTGTCTGTCCTTACCTTTTGTAATAACCGGTAATAATCTGCCTTGTATTGATTGATGTACCGGCTCAAATACAGCACGGGAATATTGAGCAGGCCTTCTTTCACCAGATAAAGGATGTTGATAATTCGGCCTGTACGTCCGTTCCCGTCATAAAATGGATGGATACTTTCAAACTGATGATGAATAACAGCCATTTTAATGAGTGGGTCCCAGTCGCTTATCGATTCATCGTTAATGAATTTTTCCAGATTGGACATCAGTTCTACGATCTCGTCATAGCTCTGCGGCGGCATGTACACCGTTTCTCCGGTCAGATCATTCTTCAATGCCGTGCCGGGCACTCGCCGGAATCCTGCATTGTTAGCTTCGATCGTCGCCTGGATCTGTAAAATGTGATTATTCGAGACAAACCCTGCCTCCCTAACAACCTCAAACCCGCTTCGTAGCGCGTTTGCGTATGTATGCACTTCTTTGGCTGCCAGGTTCTTGAGCTTCCCGGCAAATGTATCAAACTGGTATAGTTCGTCTTGTGTCGTTACGATGTTTTCGATCGCGGAACTATCTTTCGCCTCCTGTAATGATAGCGTATTAATAAGAATTGTCTCATTAGGAATGCCCGCAACTGATCCTTTCAGCTCCGCCAGTGCGCTGCGGGCCGCAGCAACTTTTTTTAAAACTGCCCTGGTTTCAAGATCAATTTTTAATGGAAGAGGCGAAACTTTGTAAGACATACCATTTGGGAAACTCAACTATCGGAACTGTGTCATCACAAATATATCAGAATATTAGTGCCGTCTCACCCCATCCGCAAGCCAAAATCAAACCGCTCGCTCACTACCCGTCGCAGGATCCCGATCTGCCCGCAGTGGTACATGGTGTGCTTTACATTCCAGTCAATGGCTTCGAACTTATTGGTGGCGACGGGGTGTGGGGTAGGAGTTGGTTCTAATGCGTGTTCGAGCTCGTCCATTGTCACGGATGCGAGGGTTTCCAGGGATTTTTGCTGCATGATTTTCAGATCAGCCAGCAGCTTTTCGGGTGTGAACCTGCCGACGGATTGCTCGGCGCGGGCGATGGTAAAGTAGTCGCTGTAATCTTCGACGGGTAATTGCCGCAGGATATCCATCTGGTGTCCGCGGATAACCATGATGGTATGGAAGTAATGGCTGATGATCAAATGCCCTACCTGCCAGCTGATGCTGGATTCGATCGTGTCGGGAATAATCTCCCATTTTTCAAATTGGATGTTTTCGATCAGTTTGTTGGTCCATTCATAGGCGCTGGCATTCTGATGGATAAGGAGCTCGGTGGTGGTCATAGGAACGTCGGTTTGAAAAGATGTGGATTCTCAATGTATCGCATTTTCTGCAAGGGTATGCAAGTAACTACGGGGAAATTATGGCGTACGCGGGATAATGGAAATATTGATAGAATATTTATGACAAATTTTTTGTAAAAACGGCTACATTTGATGAAAACAGTCCGGTGAAAAAGGTATTCTACTAACCATCCCTTCTTTGTTCCTTTACGTCGCCTCGCCTCCCCCCAAGGCCGCTTTTTGAGATAGCATCTTACGTGAGACACCCCTTTTTGCAGCAATGCCGCATGAAGGGCAGCTGCGTGTATGCTTTATGGTATTCGAAAAAAGCTAACACATAGAACATGAGGCAAAAACTTATAGTTTTTATCGTCGTGCTTACGGGCGCGCTGGCGATAAGCTTGTGGTAAGGCATTTCAAGGCCAATGTACTACTCCAACTCAGCCGGCCCCATGATGCGATCGCCATTCTCCGAGGCCTGGAACGGAACCCGGGGCCGTTTGAGGCTCTGCCCGGTGTGATGCGTAAGGTAACCGACGACATGGCGGTAGCCTATTTGCGTTTCGGGGAGCAGATCAACTGTATCAATAACCACTCAGTGGATGCCTGCATCCTGCCCATCAAAAATGGCGGGGTACATCGCAATACCAGAGGCTCGAAAGGTACCGTAAATATTTACAAAAGAATGCTGGCCGAAAAGCCGGATGATTATGAAGCATTGTGGTTGCTGAATATCGCGTATATGACGTTGGGTGAGTACCCCGCGCGCGTACCGAAAACGATGCTGATCCCGTCGATGGATGCCGAGGATCCCGTAGGTGTGAAGCCATTCGAAGATATCGCACCGGATTTGAAACTGGATGTAAGGAACATGGCTGGCGGAGTGATTACGGAGGATTTCGATAACGACGGCTTCCTGGACCTGGCCATGTCGGGCTGGGACCTGAGCGAACCGATGCATTATTTCAAAAATAATGGCGACGGAACATTCATCGATAAATCGGAGTTTTCGCGTTTGAACAAGTTTACCGGGGGATTACACATGATGCAGACTGACTATAATAATGATGGTTTTAAAGACATTTTCGTGCTGCGCGGCGCGTGGTTGGGTAGCCCTTACGGAGACCAGCCGAACTCACTGCTCCGCAACAATGGCGGCGGTACTTTTACCGACGTGACATCGACGCAGGGTTGCTATCCTTGCCCCCGACACAGACAGCCACCTGGAACGATTTTAACAACGATGGCTGGCTGGATGTATTTACAGGAAACGAAACGACGATCGGGGCCAATTACCATTCGTGCGAGCTGTATCTGAACAACAAGAATGGCTCATTTACCGAGGTGGCGAAACAAACGAATTCGGCAATAGCTGCATTTGTGAAAGGCGTGACATCGGGTGATTATGACAACGACGGCTGGAACGACCTCTTCATTTCGACGCTCAGCGGACGCCGCTTTCTGCTACGGAACAAAGGTATCAGCCATGGGAAGATCAGCTTCGAGGACGTAACACAGGCCGCCACGCTCGACAAGGATCAGAACCGCAGCTTCGCAACCTGGTTCTGGGACTATGACAACGACGGGTGGCAGGATATTCTCTGCGGGGACTACACCATGGATTACGCATTGAGCTACTACGCGGCAGCCCAACGATTGGGCAACTCTCCTGAATTCCATGGACAGCCGGTGCTTTACCATAACAACCACGATGGCACATTCACGAATGTCACCAAGGCAATGGGACTCGATAAAACGGGCTTCGCGATGGGCGGCAATTTCGGAGATATTGATAATGATGGTTATCTGGATATTTTCATAGGTACGGGGTAATCCGAGTTACAAATCTCTGATACCTAATAAAATGTTTAAAAACATGGCAGGTAAAGGTTTTGCGGATGTGACTACTTCGGCAAAAGTAGGAAGCCTGCAAAAAGGGCATGCTGTGGCATTTGCCGATATGGACAACGATGGTGACCAGGATATTTACATTGAAATGGGCGGCGCTTACATTGGTGATGCTTATCAAAACTCGTTCTTCATGAATCCCGAACAAAATGATAACAACTGGGTTTCCCTCGATCTCGAAGGCGCAGCCACCAACAAGGCGGCTGTCGGCTCGAAGATCAAGCTCACTTTCACCGAAAATGGCAAAAAACGAAGCGTTTACCGAATCGTTTCGTCGGGAGGAAGCTTCGGGTCTCAGCCATTCAAACGGGAGGTTGGTCCGGGACAGGCGAAGACGATCGACGAGATCGAAATTCGATGGAACGGCAGCGGCAAAGTGCAGAAACTGCAAAATATTGCGGCCAACCAGTTCCTCAAAATCCGCGAAGGTATGGCTACCCCCGAAAAAGTCCTGATCAAAAAATTGACTTTTAAACAGGGGCATTCGCACGAAATGCCGGTATGTGTACCGGTAGTGAAGGCGTCTATCTGACGGTTTTTCCGAAACCTCGCAGGGTACAGCCGCCTGGGCTGCCCTGCGAGGTTTTGTTTTTAATGCTGGACAATTATTATGATTTATATCATTAAATTGTAAACACCTTCCGCTTTACCGAGTGTTTCCCTGCGTTTTTTCAACTTATTACCATCGCTTTGCCCGTGAACCATCCATACAGCAGCTATTCCGAACAGGCCCTGATGACGCTTGTGTGCGAGCAGGACGAGGAGTTGGCATTCAGGGAGTTGTATCGCAGGCATGTGCGGCTGCTCGTGCATACGGCCATCCGGAAGACGGGCGTGAAGGCGATCGCGGAGGATTTGGTGCAGGAAACTTTCGTAAAGTTCTGGCTCGGGCGCCATAAGTTTGATATACAAAAAAATATCCAGGCCTATCTCAATGGCACGCTCCGCCACTGCATTATCAACTACTATCACCAGGAGCAGCGCAAGCAGGTCCTCACTCTTGACAACGATGATTTCCTGCCGGATAATGTCACGGCGGAGAACCTCGATTTCAATACCCTCAATGAATTCTATGAGCAATCGCTGCTCAAACTGCCCGAAAAATGCCGCGAGGTGTTTACGCTCAGCCGCAGGGGGTATAGCCTCAAAGAAATCGCCGGCCAGATGGAGATTTCCGAGAAAACGGTGGAAGCGCACATCAGTAAGGCGTTGAAAATCCTCCGCGTGGAAATGAAGGACTACATCGCGCTGGCAGTGCTCATGCTGCCGATCATTTGACACATCCAATTTTTTGAAAAAAAATTCCTATTCGAGTAAGGGTTGTCCCTGCTTTTCCATGACTGTACTGTTAGTTGACTAATAAGTGTAAAAACTACACCTAATGAAAAAGCCCCCGTTATCACCTGAAACCCTTAAAAAATACCTGGCAAACGAATGCTCGCACGAAGAGCGTCACCTGGTGAATGAATGGTACCAACAGCTGGATGAGCCTGCCGATGAGCCCTTTACAGACTCGGACCAGGACCGGCTGTATAGCCGCATCAAAACCTACCTCTCCGAATTGCGCAAAAACGACGAGCCTGCAACACCGGTATACGGCCTGTGGCATTACATCGGACGCATTGCAGCGGTGTTTGTGGTGGGCCTGGGACTGCTTTATTTTTTGTACCAACGACAGGGAGAGGTCACACAACAAACCGCGCGGCCTGATGGCGATGTGCTCACGTTTGTTAATGAAAAACATAAGATTTTGCCGCATTTGCTTCCGGATAGTACGGTGGTCTGGCTGCATCCCGGAGCCAAGATATCTCATAACAATCCTTTTATAGTCCGGGAAGTACTGTTTTCGGGCGAAGGCTTTTTCGAGGTAAAACGCGACCCTTCCCGGCCATTCGTAATCCATACCGGTGACCTGCAAACGAAGGTACTCGGTACCAGCTTCAATGTGCGGGCAATTCCGGGCGAGGGTACCGTGAAGGTTTCGGTTGCAACAGGCCGTGTGGAGGTGAGTGACGTGCAAATGAAGGAGCGGGTGGTGCTGCGGCCGGAACAGGAGGTGGTTTTCGAGCCGAAAAGCAAACACCTGGAAGTACAGAAAGTGGAGGAGAAGGATTCGGATAAAGAACTGTGGCAGTCGGCCTCGCTGGTTTTCAACGAAGCGCCTATGAAAGAGGTCGCGGAGCGCTTAATGCAGACTTTTCACGTAAAAATCGGTTTTGCGGAAGATGGCCTCGCGGATTGTCGGCTGAAAGTGGATTTCACCGACCAGCGCCTGCCGGAGATCCTCGAGATGATCGATACATTGCTAGGGAGCACCTACCGCATCGACGGTGACAGTATCACGCTGAAAGGCCAAGGATGCCGTTAATGCTCAATGACAATACCTGACAACACATGACTAAACCTGACTAAACACAACCACCACAAAAGCCAATACATTCCAACTAACCCCAATTAATCCCCTGACAAACTCCATGAAAACATAGCTACCCCTCATCCAGCAACTTTTAGCCACAAAAAAATCAGGAGTGGTTGCGTCACCCCTGATGGAAATGCCTGGCTAAAACATCCCGGAACGTGCGGTTCACAGGCTCGCCCGAAGGCAGGCTTGGCAGGATAACTATTGTCTGAATTTTAACCCGGTCAACCGTAAAATTATGAAAAAACCTTTTCATCCATGGCATAGATTGCTACTCCATATCATGCGCCTGACTTTTTATCAGTTACTATTGATCAGCATTTGCTCGGTGGTGGCTGTGGCGAGCCATTCGCCGGCCCAGGAACTGCTGAACCGTGATGTGACATTGGACCTGAGAAATGTCACGCTCAACGAGGCCCTCACCTGGCTTGAACAGGGTGCGAAGGTGAAATTTGCATATAGCAGCGGCTTGGTGAACCTCCAAAAGACCGTGAGCATCGATGCCCGGCAGGAAAAACTCTTCGCGGTGCTCGACCGCCTCCTGCTGCCGCTGGATATCAATTACCGGGTGCGTAACAACCAGATTCTGCTCTCCCGCGCACCGAAGAAAACCAGCGAAATACCTGCGACTGGTTCAAGCGGAAATATGGTGGCAGCCGCCGATCGCACGATCAAAGGCACCGTAACTTCGCCCGAAACAAATGAGCCGTTGCCCGGCGTGAGCATTATCCTGAAAGGCACCCAGCGCGGTACTACCACCGACGTTTCGGGTAAATTTCAGCTCGAAGTGCCGGACGACAACGCGACGCTGATCTTTTCATTTGTAGGTTATCTCTCGCAGGAAGTAATCGTAGGCAGCCGCACCGACCTCGCCGTGGCATTGCAGCTCGATACCAAAGCATTGGACGAAATAGTGGTAGTCGGCTATGGTACTCAGAAAAAATCGACGTTAACGGGTTCGATTGCGGCGGTAAAAGGCAGCGAGATCGCGGAGAACCCCGTACCGAACGTTTCCGGCTCGATTGCCGGTCGCGTGGCGGGGGTAAGTATGCGTCCGAACGGCGGCCAGCCCGGCTCCGATTCCCCCGAAATCCACATCCGGGGCATTGGTACCACCGGGAACAACAAGCCGCTGGTAGTGGTGGATGGCGTCATTCGCGACAATATCAACCAGATCGACCCCGCCTCCATTGAAACCGTAACCGTACTGAAAGATGCTGCGGCGGTGGCGCCGTATGGCTTGGGCGGTGCGAACGGGGTATTGCTCATCACCACCAAAAAGGGTGCCACCGGTGCGCCTACGTTATCGTTTGGCGCCTATTACGGTTCGCAGTCGCCAACATATTATCCCAAAATGCTCAGCGCACAGGATTATATGCGGCTCAAAAACGAAGCCTACCTGAACGAGAACCCCACCGGCACGCAATTGCCATTTGCGACGGACCTGATCGAAAATTACGCGGACCTGAACCGCGAAAACCCTGATAAATACCCGATCAGCAACACGAAAGACCTCGTGAATATGAATGCGCCGATGCAGAACTACACGTTGCAGCTGAGCGGAGGTTCGGAGCGGATCAAATACCAGACGGGTTTCGGCTTCCTGAAACAGAACGGGATGTTCGACCCCGTAAAGTACATGCGGTACAGCTATAATATGAACCTGACGGCCGAAGCAACCAAAACCACCACGGTTTCGCTTTCGCTGATCGGTTCGGTAGAGCGGGTGTCGTCGGTGGATACAGCGGTTTCGGCCGGAAATCTGTTTCGTAACGGATTCAAATACATTCCGATACGTTCACTTTATTACAGCAATGGTTTATGGGGAGAATTTGCAGGAAACTCGCCGGTAGGGGTTTTGAATGCGGGTTATACCAAAAATTCCAACAACACTTTGCTGACAACCATCGCCATCGAGCAAAAGCTGCCGTTCATCAAAGGGCTGAGCGTTAAAGGTACATTCAGCTATGACCCGGTTCAGCGCACCAAAAAGGGTTACCACAAGCCATTTTATTACTACACCCAGGATTTAACAACCACTCCCTACACCTATAAACGCGAAATTTCCACCGCGGAAGGGGGAGCGGCGGCATTCTCCTGGCTGGCGCAGCAGTTTATCAAAACCCAGACATTTACCTACCAGGGTTACCTCAACTACCACAACACATTCGGGAAGCACGATTTCACGGGTCTGATCGTGGCGGAAGCCCGCAACAATACCTACGAGCTGTTCTCGGCACGCCGCAACAACTTCGCCGTGGACGTCGATGAGCTGAATATGGGTAGTTCCAATAAAAATGATTTCGATAACGGCGGTACTTCCTCGACCGGCAGTCAGATCGGCTACGTGTACCGTGTGGGCTATGCGTACGCAGGCAAGTACCTGCTCGAAGCCTCGGGGCGTTACGACGGTCATTATTACTTCGCGCCGGGCAAGCGCTGGGGGTATTTCCCGGCATTCTCGGCAGGCTGGGTGATTTCGGAAGAGAATTTTCTCAAAAATGGCTTCAACTGGATTGATAACCTGAAAGTACGCGGGTCGTGGGGCAAATCGGGGAACCTGGCGGGTACGGCGTTTCAATACCTGACGGGCTACAACCTTAATGGCAATGCCTACGCATTCGGGCCGGGCTCGATGGTGCAGGGAGCGGTAGTGCCTAACGAGGCCAACAAGAACATTACCTGGGAGATTTCCACTAAAACCGATATTGGTCTGGAAGCATCGCTGTGGCGTGGTTTGCTAACGATCGAGGCCGATTACTTTCACGAAAAACGCACGGGAATGCTGCTCCCGCCGGCCGTGAGTGTGCCGGTAGAGTACGGGCTGGCATTGGCCGACGAGAATGGCGGTATCATGGAAAACAACGGCGTGGAATTGAGCCTTGGTACCAATTATCGCTTCCAGAACGACCTTCGGCTGGGCATCAACGGCAATGTGAGTTATGCCAAAAACAAGATGATCAAGGTTTTCGAAACAGCGGCCACGCGCAACAACCCCAACCGCAGCCGCACCGGCCGCGCGCTGGGAACGCAGTTCGGCTATAAAACCGATGGGTTGTTCACCAGCGACGACGACAAGAACGACGACGGCCTGATCAATGCGGCCGACGGCTACAATGTAACGCAGTTCGGTGCATTGCGGCCGGGCGACATTCGCTATGTGGATGTGAGCGGTCCGCAGGGGGTACCCGATGGTAAAATCGATTCCAACGATGAGGTCGCGATCGGGAAGCCGGTTTACCCGCTGCTTACCTATGGTTTGAATGCTACCGCCGACTGGAAAGGCTTCGACCTGAGCCTGTTCTTCCAGGGTTCTTCGCTCGCAAGCCTCGACATCCGTCAGTTCCAGACCATTCCATTTAATAACAACAACAGTAATTCGAGCTACGAATATTATGACAACCGCTGGACCCCGCAGACGCAGGGTGCCCGCTACCCGCGCGCTACGCAAGCGCCTTACGCGAACAACACGCAGCTGTCGGATTTCTGGATGACGAGCACAGCCCATTTGCGCCTCAAAAACGCGATCATCGGCTACACACTGCCCAAGAGTCTCACGCGCGCGATCGGTATCCAGCATGTGCGGGTGTACGCATCGGGACAAAACCTGCTAACGCTCAGCAAGTTGAAGTTCATGGACCCGGAAGTGGGCTACACCGACCGCGAAACGGCTTATCCGAACCAGAGAGTATACGTGTTTGGGCTTAATGTGACATTCTGATCTCGAAAACTTTGAACCAATGAAAAGAATTAGACATACCATATTATTTGCGATGCTCGGCGTGAGCCTTTTCACGACATCCTGCAATGAGGATTTTCTCGAAAACGACATCAAAAGCCGCCTGACCGACGACATGCAATGGGCCTCGGAAGGCAATGCCGACCTGTTTCTGAACGACATTTACGCCGCGCTCTCCAACAAATGGAACTCGCCCGACAACCTCGATAACTTCACCGACGACAACGACGCGGGCTTCTACTGGAAATCCTATTCGTGGCGGCAGGGCATCGTGGATCCGGCGGTGAACAACGGCACGCCCATGGACCACGCCAATGGCAATGCCACCGACTATGCGTCATGGGCGGCGGGATTTCTCAAAATCCGCAAATGTAACCTGTTTATCCAGAAAGTGACCGAAAACTCGGCCAACTTCTCGGAGGCTTACCGCAAAAAACGCATCGACGAGGTGCGGTTCATGCGGGCCTATTATTACAGCGAAATGTTTATGCACCTTGGCGGTCTGCCGATCATTACGGAAGTGCTCGATCGCAACACGATGGAAGAGGCGGAGCTTTACCGCTCGCGGGCCACATTTGAGGAGACATTCAACTTCATTACCAAAGAGTTGGGTGAAATTGTGGCGAACAAGGCATTGCCAGTTAAATACAACAACGGGGATGCCGATGCCGGGCGTGCTACCCTCGGCGCAGCACTCGCGCTCAAAGGCTGGTTGGAATTGTACGCGGCGAGCCCGGCATTCAATGCGGCCACACCCGCAGCCGGTGCCGACCCGAACAAGCTGGTAGGCTTCGGAAATTTCGATCCGAAACGCTGGGCCACCGCCGCGGCTACCAACAAGCAGTTTATGGATACTTATGGCGGCACATATGCACTGTTCCCGGATATCAATGCTTTCTGGTGGGAGAAAAACGAGTACAACTCCGAGGTGATCTGGGACCGGCAGGTGGTGGCGGTGATCATGGGCTCCAATTACGAGCAATATGGCGGCCCGGTTTGGATCGACGGCGTGTACTACACCTGGGGCAACTATTGCCCGACGCAAGAACTCGTCGACCAGTTTGCGATGGCCAATGGCAAGCCCATTTCCGACCCGACTTCCGGCTACAACCCGCAAAACCCCTACGTAAACCGCGAAAAACGCTTCTATGACTTCATCGTTTACGACGGCGCGCCCTATAAGCAAGACTGGATGGCCAAGGTCGATACCATTTACACCCGTATCGACAAGGTAAGACCATCGAAAAACCAGATCGATTTCGGTACCGACGACGTGGGTAATACGGGTTATTATTTCAAAAAGAAAATCAATCCATTGAAGCCGCGCGGGGGCGCCGCCAGCGGGCAGAATTATGTATATTACCGTTATGCGGAGGTGCTGCTGAACTACGCGGAGGCCCAGAATGAATCGGCTGGGCCGGATGCCTCGGTATATGCTGCTATTAATGCGATCCGCAAACGTTCCAACCTGCCCGAACTTCCGGCAGGTCTTACGAAGGAAACCATGCGCGAAGCCATCCGCCGGGAGCGTAGGGTAGAGCTGTGCTTCGAAGCCAAGCGGTTTTACGACATCGTCCGCTGGGTGATTGCCGAGGACGTGATGAACAAAGACTTCCACGGGATGAAAATCACCAATACCTCGCCGGCCGATAACAAGGGCAAATGGGTGTATGAAGTGGTGGGTTTAAATCACCCGCATGTTTTTACCAAGAAAATGTACATGAACCCCGTGCCGCAACCGGTTGTGGATCAGAATAAGAAGATTGTTCAGAATCCAGGTTATTAAACCAATGGTTCAGCGCCGAAGCTACCGTTTACTCGGAGGCTCTGTCGAAATGATTAGAGAACAGAGTTCCGGACGCTTTTAATGGCGTCCGGTCTCCGGACATGATTTCATTGTAGTTTGAGTAAAGAGAGGGGCGGCGAGTTCCTCTTTTTCTTTTACATTAATATTTCCGCTGTTTCCTGTAATGCGCCACTTGCTTCGCGATCTTTCCAAACTGCCGCTCAACCCGCTTGCGCTCAACCGAATCGGTTTGGTAATGCGCCTGCTCACGACTGATTTTCAGATAGCTTTCGTACACCTCGCGCGGGAGCGTGCCCTCGCGCACAGCCGCAACGACGGCACACCCGGGTTCGTGCTGGTGCGTGCAGTCGTGAAACCGGCATTCGGCCGACAGTGCCGCTAGCAATGGATGATAATGCATCCCGTGGTCATCGGCTTCGAGCGTAACGCCGAATTCCCGCATGCCCGGCGAGTCGATCAGCATCGCCCCGGACGCCAGCATTACCAGGTTTCTCGAAACCGTCGTGTGTCTGCCTTTGTGGTTGAAGCTGCTCACGGCGCCCTCTTCCTGCAAATGGTAACCCAGCAATGCGTTTACGAGCGTACTTTTCCCCACGCCTGAGGAGCCGATGAGCACATAGGTATTGCCCGATAGCAACTGTTCGCTTGCCCATTGTTGGAGCCCCGCCTGGCCGGTCGCGCTCAGCAATAGTACCGGGCAGTCATAGCCCAGCGCCATCACTTCTTGCCGGTAACGTTCCGGGTCGGGCACGAGGTCCTGTTTGTTAAGGAGCACCACCGGGCGGATGTTGCATTGCATAATCTGCACGATATAGCGCTGTAAACGCATCGGGTTAAAGTCACGGTCGAGGCCCTGCACGATGAATGCGGTGTCGATATTAGTTGCGATCACCTGTTTCTCAGTTGTACGGCCGGGGAGTTTGCGGCTCAGTTCGTTCAGTCGCGGTAGTACGGAAATGATAATCCCTTCATAATCATAGGATTTGAATGCGACCCAGTCGCCTACTTTGGGCAAATCCCAGTTGTCGGCGCTGTTCATGAGCGCACCCGAAAGCATGGCGTCTGCAGTGCCGTTGGCTGTTATGAGCTTGTGGCGGAAGCCTTCGATAGCCGTAACGCGGCCCGCTTCGAGTCCCTGTGCCTGGTAAGTATGGAAATGTTGTTCAAAATGGGTATTCCACCCGTATTGATTTAGAGATGTCATGGTTGTAAAGTCTGAGCTATGGGCAGCACATCGCCTGTCCGCGCGCATAGCGTGGAGAAAAAATGATCAAAGCAGGGGATTGTCGCGGGTCCTAAAAGGGTGTTAATTCAGAGGACCGGCGTCAGGCTGCAATGTCAGCAGATGGGCGATATGTAGTTTCAGACCTTGACATATGGTGCACAAAGGTAAGAGAATTATTCTTGAGAACACCAGCCGCAGCGGAGCTCTCTGTTTGTAGCACATGACATTGCAAGACAACGGAAGGCTCCGTAAGTGCCACCTAACATCAACAGGCGGCACCTGCGGAGCCCGGGCGTACACTGCACCGTCTATTTCTACAAACAGGAGGCCCCGTCGGGGCCAAGATGGCGAAGTATAGTGGATACAATAAAGAGAATCAGGCTGGTAACGATGATCTTTCCTTCATCGCCGCGCACCGGTCGCTCATTGGTTTGTTTGTAGTCTTTTTTCATCTGAAATATTTATACAAGCCCTGTTGCATTTGATCAGTTACAAATATATATTCAAGAAAATTAAATATAGAAATAACCATGAAACGACTTTTTTCAATTTCGATCATGTTGTTGGCGCTCGCCGGATGCAGCGGGCCTAAGAAAGAAGACAGTTCAGAAGTCAGTTTGATGAAGGTCGAAGCGCCACCTCAGGACCAAAATGAAACATCTGAAATGGTGGTTGCACCGGCCGAGGAGGATGGGGAAACGTCGGGAGCGGCAAGGGGAGCAGTCACCGAGAAGAAATTCATCAAAACTGGCCGCATCGAATTCGAAACCGACGACGCAGAGGCGACTCGTAAAACGATTATGTCCTCGGTGAGGGCCAGTAAGGCCTATGTGAGCCAGGACGAAGAGGAGCGCAGGGGCGACGCGGTCAGTTACACCATGGTAGTGCACGTGCCGGCGGCCCGTTTCGAAACATTTCTGGCTTCGGCGACGAAAGGAGTGACCGATTTCCGGGAAAAATCCATTTCAAACGAGGATGTAACGGCCCAATATGTGGATACGGAATCGAGGCTTAAAACGAAGAAGGATATAGAAAACCGCTATCGCGCATTGCTTGTTAAAGCCAATACGGTGAAGGAAATCCTGGAAATAGAGAGAGAATTAGGCGAAATCCGGACGGACATCGAGGCTACCGAAGCGCAATTCCGGCAGCTGAAAGGGGATATCAAGTACTCCACGCTGCATATCGTCTTTTACAAACCAATCGACACATCGAACCCATTTCTCACTGAACTCGCCGACGCATTCAAGAGCGGCGTAGAGAACCTCCGTGCATTCGCTGTGGTGGTGGTAGCGGTTTGGCCGTTTGTGTTGCTGGCTATCGGCGCCGTACTGACGATCAAATGGTGGCGAAAAAGGAGAAAAGCAGCGCCGAAGCCGGAGGAGGCTGAGTTATCGTCGGAATAGCAATCGCTAAAAATTTCCCGCAAACTGTTTGCCCGTTTTCAGGTCCTTCAACCGCACGGATCGCACGGCTCCGACGCCCGCAAACATGATATCCAGCCCGTAGATGTGCCTTAGCGGTTTCTTGTAAGTGTTTTTATAAACCTCCCTGCCGTTAATCAGCAAAGTGGCCCGGCGGTTCACGACCTTCATGGAGACGGTTCCGCCGGTGGTAAGGTCGGCGCCGAGGAAGTTGGGACCTTCCGAGCGCCCGTCTTTGCGTAATTCCGAAAATTGCAGTTTACTCCAATGCGCACAGCCCGGTTTCATGACATCCACCATATGATTGGACGAATCCCCGAACACGGTCACGCGCACCTGTGAGCAGCGCACGCCTGGTCGCGGAGGCGAGGCTTTGACGTCGATCAGAAGTTCAAAGTTGTCGCCGTCGATGCCGGTGCGTTGTGTATTGATGAAATTGACAAAGAAAGTCCGGTTGGTATCGACGCCGGCGCGGGCTATTTCGCTGGCGCTGATGCTGTTGTATCCCTGAGAGAAAAGGCCCGGTGCTTCGATGGGATACACGCGTGTGGTGTCGTACATCATGCTCGCCGTGGCAGTCCAGCCGTTAGTATGCAGGAAAACAGGCACGGTGTCCAGCGGCAGCCCGGCCTTTTTCAATATGGCCAGATAGTGCCCCGGCACTTCATAGTAGTTCGAGTAAACGCTGTCCTTGCCATTCAGGCGTGTTTTTTCGCCATCTCCGAACTCGATAGTATAATCGTCGGTAAGATCGGATACGTTCTTGAAGTTCCGCACCACAAAAACCGCCGAATGCGGGTTATCTCCCTCCGGATTTTTACAAAACAGCGTTACCTCCGGCTTATCGTTTTGCCACAAAAGAAATCCCCGCCAGGCTGCAATGCCGATGACGATCAATGCAAATGCGGCCGTGACGAGCTTCCCTATCGGCGATTTCGGGGCTTTTGAATGCTCTACCGGCACTTCCACCGGCCGAACACGCACAGGCTCGGCCTCGGGCCGGTGGGGCAGCGGTGCAGCCTGCTGCCGCGACTGCGAGAGGGTGAACTGATCCCAGTCGGCAAAGCCTACATATTGCGCCAATGCGTCACGAGTGGCTTTTTGTGGGTAATACCGGGCATCCGTTTTGATTTTCCCGAAAATCCTTTTCAGGGTATTCGGGCTGATCTGCACGTGCGTTTTTTTATAAAGGATGCTGCAAAGCCTGATGAAATCGCTGTTCGTCCACTCCGAACTGTCGGGTTTGCCGTAGGTATCCGCCACGAGTTGACAACAGTGATCGAGGAGGTCTAAAGAGCTCGCCTTGTCTTGTCCATTCTCCATAATACTCATACAATAAACTTCTGTATGTCAGCTTTTTAGGTTGTCCATAATTTTGGATAGCGAACTGGCTAAGCGCATTTGAAAATCCTCGTATTGTCCAATTTTATATTTGCTCACTCAAATTTTTGATCTGTGCAATCCCAGGGCCCCGGGACAGCTTGAAACCCTAAATATTGGAAAAAAATATGCGACAAAAAATTCTACTCGGCTGCGCCTGGTTGCTTGCCTCGATGGGACCGCTGCTGGCGCAAGTACGGCAGCTTACGGGCAAAGTAACGGACGAAGGCGCAAAAGACCTGCCCGGCGTGAGCATTGTAATCAAAGGCACCCAGCGCGGAACGGTTACAGATACCAATGGTGACTATACGCTTGCATTGCCCGATGGCGAGGCCGTCACCCTCACATTTTCATTTGTAGGTTACCAAAGCCAGGACATTACGCCCGGCTCCCAGACAAAACTGAATGTGACCCTCAAACAAAGCGATAATGCATTGTCGGAAGTGGTGGTGGTAGGCTACGGCACCCAAAAGAAGAAGGACCTTACCGGCGCCATTTCCTCGATCGGTGCGCGCGACGTGGGCGGAAGACAAACCATACAGGTATCGGACGCATTGCAGGGCAGCGTGGCGGGCGTTTCGGTCACACGCAGCAGCGGCGCACCAGGCTCCGGGTCCAGCATTCTCATCCGCGGGATTACCACCATCGGTACCAACAGTCCGCTGGTGATCGTCGATGGCGTACCCGTGGCAAGCATTGATAACGTGAACCCGGGGGATGTCGAGAACATTACGGTGCTGAAAGACGCGGCGTCAGCGGCGATCTACGGCTCGCGGGGAGCAGCCGGGGTGATTCTGGTTACGACCAAACGGGCCAAAAGCGGGCAGGGGAGCCTTGAATATACCTACGAATACGGCGTGCAGCGTGCCACGGCCACACCCGAATATGTGGGTGTGCAGGATTACATGCGGTATTTCAATGAGCAGGCCGTGAATGACGGTGCTTCCGCCGGACCGTTTGCCGATGCCTACATTGCATCCTACCTCGACAGCAACCGAGTAAACCCCGACCATTTTCCGAATACCGATTGGCAAAAAGCCATCCTGACGCGCAAGAGCGCGCCGCGTCAGCGCCACGACCTCGTTTTCACCATGGGTACGGGAAAAACTAAAACAAAAGCATCCCTGGGATATGCAAGCTCGGGTGCGTTCTATGATAACCGTTCGTACGACCGGTACCTGTTCCGGGTGAATAACGATATGCAGGTGAACGACAAGATCAGCGTGAACCTGGATGTTTTTTACAAAAGAACAGCCAACAAAGGCAATGCCAACGAGCTTCCTAGCAGCGCTTTCAATCCTATTTACGAAGCGCGCATTATGCCGCCCATTTACGACGATGTGTACCAAAACGGCAACTTTGCGGTGGGTAAGGATGGCCGTAACCCGCTTGCGCAGATCCGCCATGGAGGTTTTTCCAGGGGTTTGTACAACCAGATCGGTGGCCGGATGCAGTTCAACTACAAGCCGGTGAACGGCCTCACATTGACGGCACTGGTAGCACCTGTGTTTGATTTTGATAAAACCAAATACTTCTCCAAGCAGATCCGCTTCACCAATCCGGACGGTACTGTGGGTACGGTAGTGAACCAGGCGCGGACGGTGCTGAGCGAAGGTCGGTCGGAAGGTGTGACGCTCAACGGCCAGGTACTCGTAAACTATGCGAGGGAATTTAACAATGCCCATTCGATTGATATCCTGGCAGGTTTTGAGGAAAACTACCGCTCGCTCGAATCGCTGGGCGCGTCGCGCAGCGGGTTTGCATTGACGGGCTTTCCTTACCTCAATTCGGGTTCGACAGAATTGCGCGATAATAGTGGCAGTGCTAATGAATCGGGCCTGCATTCATTCTTCGGCCGGTTGCAGTACAATTTCAAAAGCAAGTATTTCATCCAGGGAAACCTCCGTTCGGACCTTTCGTCGCGATTCGCATCCCAGTATCGGAAGGCCGTTTACCCGTCGGTTTCGGCTGGCTGGACGGTTTCAGAAGAGCAGTTCCTCAAAAGCACGCGCTGGCTGTCGTTCCTGAAACTCCGCGGCTCGTGGGGTGAGGCCGGTAACGAGCGCCTGCTCGACAAGGATGGTAACCCTGCCTATTATCCCTACATGGCCACCATCGATTTCTCTACCGCATTGTTTTACCAGAATGGCGGCGTGGTGCCGCTCACAGGCGGTGCGCAGCAGGTGTATGCCGTTGAAAACATCAGCTGGGAAACCAGCCGGACAGCGGATATCGGTCTGGATGCGTCGTTCCTGAACGACCGCCTCACCTTGGCAGCCGATTATTACAAAAAGACGACGACAAATATCCTTCTGCCGCTCGATATCCCGCTTTATATGGGTTATGACAAACCCAACCAGAATGCCGGAACGCTGAATGTGAGGGGCTGGGAGCTGGAACTAGGCTGGCGCGACCGCATGAACAAGCTCAATTACTCTGTCTCGGCGAACCTGTCGGATGCGAAATCGACCGTCGGTGATTTGAAGGGTACCGAATTCCGCGGCGACCAGATCGTCCGCAACGGGAGCCAGTACAACGAATGGTTCGGGTATATTTCAAATGGGTTATTCCAAACGGTGGACGAAATCAAAGGAGCACCGGTGCTGAATGTGACTACCAAACCGGGGGATGTGCGCTACGTGGATGTGAACCAGGACGGCAAGATCACGACCGACGATAAAGTGCTGCTGGGGGGCGCATTGCCGCGTTACCTGTACGGCGGTAACCTGCGGGCCGATTATGAGGGTTTTGATGTGGGTGTGACGTTTCAGGGCGTTGCCAAAAAGTTGTCGCGGCTGAGCTCCGAGGTTACACAACCATTCGCTGAGGCATTTGGCAATATGCCGTCGGAAATGGTAGGAAAGTTTTGGAGCAACAACAATACGCCCGATCAGAACCTGAGAGCGACTTATCCAAGGCTTTCGAGAACATCCAATGCCGCCAACTATGCGCTTTCCGACTACTGGCTGCTGAGCGGCGCCTATTTCCGCCTGAAAAATATCACCATGGGCTACACCTTGAAACAGGACATGCTGAAAAAGACCGGCGTGCAATCGCTGCGGCTTTACCTTTCGGCCAACGACGTATTCTCGCTCAGCAAATTTCCCAAATACCTCGATCCGGAATCGGGCAGCTATTCGTACCCGATCGTCGCCACTTTCATGGCTGGTGCCACCATCCGGTTTTAGTAACCCTATTTGATTGATAACACATGAAAAAGACCCTATTCCTGATGCTCCTCGCCGGGGCTACGAGTTGCCATACCCTGGACCTCAATCCGCTGTCGGAAGCTTCCACGGGCACATTTTATTCGAACCAGACCGAGCTGGAACTCGCCGTAAACGACCTGTACCGCCTTGCATTCTGGGGCAACGACAACGAGCTATTCAGCGATAACGAATGGCACCGCGGGCAACTGACCAACGCCGTGATCGGCGGCACGATGAATGCGGACGACGCTGGTGTGCAGACTTTTTGGCTTAATTCCTACAAAGCCATTGCCCGCGTCAACTCGTTTATTGCCAACAAAGAGCGCGCTGCTGCTAATACGCCGGCCGCCGTGATGCTTCGCCTGGAAGCGGAAATGCGTTTGATACGTGCTTACCAGTATTCCCGGCTGGTCACCCATTTCGGCGACGTGCCGCTGCTGACCGCTCCGGTCGCATTGGCGGAATCCTACGGTATTGCCCGCAGGAACCAGGCGGAGGTCCTGCAATTTGTCTTCGACGAGCTCGATTTCGCCATCGCTAACCTGCCCGTTTCCTACGGAGCATCCGAAACGAAAAGGCTGACGAAAGGTGCCGCGCTGGCGATCAAGGCACGCACGGCATTGTACACAGGTAAATGGCAGCTCGCCCGCGACGCCTCGAAAGCGGTGATGGATCTCGGCATCTACGCATTACACAGCAGCTACTCGCAGCTTTTTCTAAAAGCGGGGGAAACAAGCAAGGAACTGATCATCAGCGTGCCGCGTGACGAAAAACAGCAGGTTTTCAATGGTGCGGGCTACGTGCAGGACAATATCTCGCGTAATGCGGGCGGGTACGGCGCACAGCTGCCCACGCGTGACATGATGGACGCCTACGAATGCACGGATGGAAAGCCGATCGACGAATCGGCATTGTACGACCCCAAGGCCCCTTTCAAGAACCGCGACCCGCGGCTGACGGCGACCATCGTGGAGTTCAACACCCAATGGCTCGGCTATAATTACATGCCCCATCCGGATTCCCTAACAGTGTTCAGCTCGAAAGAGAACCGCCGGGTACCCAACAAAGATACCCGTGCCGTGGCCGCATTTGCGAGCTTCACGGGGTTGCTTTGGAAAAAAGGCATCGACCAGACGTGGCCCGACCGGCTCGTAGAAGACAACGATGCCATCGTGATCCGCTACGCCGAAATGCTTCTCACGTACGCAGAGGCTAAAATAGAGCTCGGAGAGATCGATGAAAGCGTTTTGAACGCTGTTAACCTGGTTAGGGCGCGTGCTTACGGTGTAAGTGTGGACCAAACCGCAGCTTATCCCGCCATTGCCGTTACCAATGCCGCCGCATTGCGCAAAGTGCTGCGCCGCGAGCGCCGCGTGGAGTTCCCGCGTGAAGGACTGCGCTACATGGACCTGATCCGCTGGAAGCTGGCCGAAAAGGCATTGTCGACGCCCGTCGTAGGCTTACCCGACCCGGCGGCGCAGAACCGCGCCAAATGGCCCTTCCCGGGTGTTACCCCGCTCGATGACGACGGCCTGGCCGATTATTCGGGCTTCGGTACGGATGTGAAAGCCCTTTCCCAGCGTAGTTTCGACAAATCGCGGCAGTACCTCTGGCCGATCCCGGCCGTAGAGCGGCGTGTGAACCCGAACATCACACAGAATGCCGGATATTAATTCTATATTTTCCAGTTGATTATCAAACCTATGAGTCTTTTGATGAAAAGAAATCGTGTATGGGCGTTTGTGGCCGGGTCCGTGATGAGTATCGCCCAGCCGGTGGCGGCGCAAACGTCGAAGCAGCCTTCATACAGCGGTATTTACCCGCATTTGGCCATGTACAACAATGAGGGGGAATGCGGCACAGGGGCCGTTGTGCCCTGGGCCGGGAAGCTGTGGGCGATTACCTACGGTCCACACCTGCCGTTCGGCTCGTCTGATAAGCTGTACGAGATCAGTGCCGACCTGAAACAGACCGTGCGCCCCGAGAGCATTGGTGGTACGCCGGCCAACCGGATGATCCACCGGGAAAGCAACCAGCTATTTATCGGGCCTTACGCCATCGATAGCAGAGGCGAAGTACGCACGATTCCTTACAAAGGCAAGCCGGGCATGGATATGCCCGGCCGCCACACCGGCAATGCCCGCCACCTGACCGACCCGGCCGGAAAGATCCTTTACGGAACGATGGAAGAGGGTTTTTATGAGGTGGATGTGAAAACGCTTGCGCCTAAAATGCTCTACGAGGACGGCAATGTCGACCGGGATAAGGAAACCGACAAGGCAACCTATCAAACCAAAGGCCTGCTTCCGGGTACGCACGGGAAGGGTTTTTACTCGGGCCAGGGCGTGGCGGTGTACTCCAACAACGGCGAACCGGGGCGGAAGGCGGAAATGCAGTTCGATATCGAGTCGGGCTCGTTGTCGGAATGGGACGGGAAGAACTGGAAAGTGGTCCGCCGCAACCAGTTTGTGGAGGTTACCGGGCCAGGGGGCATCGAGGGCAACCGTAACCCCACCACCGACCCGATATGGGCTACGGGTTGGGACCACAAATCGGTGTTGCTGGGTGTGCGCGATCATGGCAAATGGAGCTTTTACCGTCTGCCCAAGGCCAGTCACGCTTACGACGGCGCGCACGGCTGGAATACCGAGTGGCCGCGCATCCGCGACGTAGGCACCGCGCAACAGCCCGATTACCTGATGACCATGCACGGCATGTTCTGGAAGTTTCCGGGGCAATTCAATTCGCAGAACAGCGGCGGCATTCGTCCGCGCACGGCTTACCTGAAAGTGATCGGTGATTTCACCCGCTGGAACGAGCGCCTCGTTTTTGGTTGCGACGATTCGGCCCAGCGCGAGTTTTTGAACAAACGCAAAGCCAAGGGTGGGATAGAAGGCCCCGGACAATCCAATTCCAATCTTTGGTTTACCCCCCTTAACCTACCCGACCAGCTTGGTCCCAACTCGGCCGAAGGTTCGGTGTGGCTGAACGAGGCAGTGAAAGCAGGGCAAAATTCGGAGCCGTTCCTGTTTGCAGGGTGGGCGCACCGTGCGGTGTGGATTCGCAACGAGGGCGAGCGCGAAACAGGCTTTGTATTTGAAGTGGATAAAAAGGGAAATGGAGAATGGTCTGTGCTGAAAACGGTGAAAGTAGGCCCGAATATGGCGCTGAATGCGGATTTCGGCAATGCCGAGTCGGGCGAATGGGTACGTGTGCGGCCCGACAATGCTACCCGGGCAACAGCTCATTTTACCTATACTTCCGACGACCGCCGTGCCGGTACCCCTGACGCAATTTTCAAAGGACTCAGCAATGCCGGTTCGGTGGCCAGCCGCGGTGGACTATTGTATGGACTGGGAGAAAACCGGCGGGTACTGGGATTGGCCGCACAGGATTTCGGCGGTGCAAAGCCGGGCGAGGTAGGATACTACGAGCTCGATCGCAATATGAAGCTCAACCGCCAGGAGGATGCGGCAATGCATTCATTTATTAAAACCAAATTTGCTATTCCTAAACAAGTCGTGACCGTGGACGAATCCTCCGTACTCGTGGTCGACGACAAAGGCCGCCGGTGGCGGTTGCCGCTGGGTAATGAGGCTTTCACAGGCCTCACCAACCAGGCCTCTCTACGCATTTGCCGCGAGGTGGCCACGGAGCGTGATCTTTTCAACTGCCATGGTACATTCTATGAGCTGCCTGCGGAGAATGCCGATGGTTATGCCAAAATCCGCCCGGTTTCTTCGCACAATTTCCGCATTCATGACTATGCCTCTTACCGCGGTTTGCTGGTGATGACGGGCATCGACCCGAAGTCGATGCAGAACAGCGAACATATCATTGTTTCGGGGGATAAAAAGGCGGCCGTTTGGGCTGGCGCGATCGATGACCTGTGGAAACTAGGCAAACCCACCGGTCACGGCGGCCCCTGGAAGGATACGCAGGTGCAAGCCGGTGCGCATTCAGATCCTTATTTGATTGGTTTTTATGATCAAAAGAGCTTGAAGCTTTCCCATAATGCGAAGGAAGCCGTGACTTTTACGCTCGAAGCCGATCCGGTGGGTAATGGGCCGTGGATGGCCTATAAAACGTTCACAGTGAAGGCGGGACAGACAGTCTCCTTCCCATTTCCGCAGAATTTCTCTGCCCGTTGGGTAAGGTTCAAAACGGATAAGGCTTGCAAGGCCACAACCTGGCTCGATTACCAGTGAGCCATAATTTGCGGTAAACTTTTATATTTCAGGATTGAAACATACCCGCAATGGACGCCCGGCAAATCCTGAAAGACCATATTACCAAATCCGTCGAACTGACCGATGCACAGTTCGACGGATTTTATGCTTGCTTCAAACACGAATCGTTCAGGAAGGGGCAAATGCTCATCCGTGAAGGCGATGCGGTGACGCGGGAGTATTTCGTGTTGAGCGGCTGCCTTAAAACCTATTTCATGAACGATGAGCTGAGGATGACCATCCTGCAATTCGCCATGCCGACCTGGTGGGCATCGGATTATGACGCGTTGTACAACCGGCATCCGGCCGCTGTGATCGTGGATTGCGTGGCCAATGCCGAGGTGTTGTCGATATCCGCGGACGATCGCGAGAAGATATGCCACGAAATCGAAGCAATCGGGCATTTTTTCCGTTGGCGAACCAACCGCGGCTACGCGGCATCGCAAAGGAGGCTACTCTCATTGATGACCAACGATACCAAAAGGCGGTATGAAGACCTCCTGGCACAATATCCAACCCTGTTTCAGCTCGTGCCGAAGCACCTTATCGCTTCCTATCTGGGCGTGTCGCGCGAGACTTTGAGCCGGCTGTACCATTCGTCGCGCTGACACAAAATTGTGATGTAAGTCACATAAGACCGATCGTTTTCTCTGCTTAATTTGCGCAGCGGGTTTCACTTACTGCCCGCTAACCTGGATTATGTGGAATCAAACCAATGTTTCCCGCGTGCTGGGAATCGACTATCCGATATTGCAAGGCCCGTTTGGGGGCAACCTTTCCTCAGTGAAACTCGTTTCGACGGTTTCGAACCTGGGTGGAATGGGCGGATATGGTGCTTACATGCTCACACCCGACGAAATTATAGCACTGGACAAGGAACTGAAACAGGCTACCGGCAAACCCTATAACATTAACCTATGGGTTTCCGATAGCGACTTTCCTGCCGGGGAAGTTTCGGACGAACAATTTGCAAAAGCCGCTGCGCTCGTAAAGCCGTTTTTCGACGAAATCGGGGCACCATTGCCGGCGAAACCCAAGGCTTATCCATCCCGTTTCGAGAATCAGGTCGATGCATTGCTGACTGCCAAACCTCCGGTGTTCAGCTTTATTTTTGGCCTTCCTTCTTCCACTATCCTGGAAGATTTTCGCAAAAAAGGCATTAAACTCATCGGCAATGCCACTACGCTCGATGAAGCGATTGCATTGGACAATGCCGGTGTAGATGTAATTATTGCGTCAGGTTTCGAAGCCGGCGGTCACCGGCCGTCGTTCCTGGAATCCCCTGAGGCATCCCTCACGGGAACGTTTGTACTCGTGCAGCAGATCCGTGAAAAAGTAAAAACACCGGTAGTGGCTGCCGGCGGTATTGCCGATGCCCGTGGCGTCGCAGCCGCATTCACCCTCGGGGCGGAAGGCGTGCAAATCGGCACGGCATTCCTCGCTACCGAAGAGTCCGGGGCAAGCGAATACCATCGCAATCTCCTGCATTCGGACGCAGCGCGTTACACCACATTGACGAAGGTTTCGACGGGCCGGTTGGGCCGTGGTATCCGTAGCCGCTACACCGAATCCATTGCCGGACGCAACAGCGAACTGCTGCCGTTCCCTTTGCAAAACCAGTTTATCGTGCCGCTTCGCAAAGCCGCCACGGAAAAGCAGCAATACGACCTGATCATGTTTTGGGGAGGACAGATCGCGCCGGTATTGAAGCATACCAGCGCGAAAAAACTGTTTGAAACGATTGTCGAGGAAGTCCCTGGCTATTTGAAATAATCAAAATACCCGACCGCCGCTATTCGCTCCAAGGTGAGTGTAAAATGCAGTCGCAGAAATTCTTACGTTCGAAATTGGGGATTATGTAGGCGCATACATCGGCTTTGATGTTGCCGAATGTGGTCCCTGTTTTGTGCGCAAAGCCTGAGAAAAATGTGGGTATGATCCTGTTTTTGAAATCATTACGAGGGAATGCGGCGACGATCGCTTCGCGGTCGGCTACGCTGAGCTGTTCGTAACCTTCGCCCATTACATCGAGTCCCACGCCGGAATACAACAGCGCTACTTCCGGCTCTTTGTACTCAGCCACTCCGATGGTGGTGTGCAGGGCAATGGCGTCCCAAACGAGTTGCATCGACTCATTAGGTAACCCATTGCTTTTCAGGAAATCGCGGGCGGCATTGGCACCGTCCACTTCGAAGCGCATGTCGGGGCTGCTGTAATGCGGTACCAGACCCAGGTCGTGGAAAACGGCGCTGATGTAAAGCAATTCGGGATCGTACACCCGTTTTTCCCGGTTGCCGTTCAGTGAGGCGAAGAGGAATACCCGCAATGAATGGTTGTAGATAAACTCGGTACCGTGTTCGCGAAGTAGGTCGGTGGCGTCGTTGGCCAGCTTGCTATCGGGTATGCGGATCCCCGCGATGGTTTGCAATGTGTTGACAGGCATGATTTTGTGTTTTTTTGTTTCCACAAAATTAGGCCTGTCCGCGGCACCGGGGAATGTCAGATTCTGCGGATCACCTGCCAAAATTGACGAAGCGCGTTCGGTAATCCTGCGGCGACATCATCGCGTTCTTCTTGAAAAAATGGCTGAACTGCTCGGGTGTGCTGAAATGCAGTTGGTAGGCAATTTCCTTCACCGGCTGCGACGAAAACTGCAACGACCGTTTCGCCTCGGCCACCAGCTGCCCGTTAATAAGCTCTTTCGCGCCCTTGCCCGCACAGCGCTTGCAAATATCCGAAAGCCGTCTTGCCGATATATTCAGCTCCCCGGCATATTGGGCGACCTCGTGCATTTCGCGGTATTTCCGGCTCACGAGCTCGATGAACGCCCGGTACGCCTGTTTTTCATGAGTATCAAAACCCGCTCCGGCTTCCGCATTAATGTTCGCGATTTTGATCATGATGATTTTCAAATAAGCCGCCAGCGCGTCGAGCTTGTTGATGTAATCCTTTGTTTCAAATTCATGGTGTAGTGATTGAAAAAGGAAATTGAGTTCAGAAAGAGCGGAGTCATTGAGCGGCAGCCGCTGATTTTCCGCTGCATTATTGAACAAAACAGCCTTGCAATTACTCGCGCTGCCCGGCGCTTTTTCCCAGAAACAATCCCCGAAACGCAGTTCATAACCCGTAACAGTGCTTTTTTTGGGAAAGTGGTAGAGTTGGCCTTTCGATAGCAGGAAAAGTGTCTTCCCAGTCAGTTCAAACCGTACATCGTCAATTTCGATCACACCGGAGCCTTCCTGTACAAAAAGGATCCGGTGGTACGAGAGGCGTTCCGGTATTTGCCCGGTTATCCCGGTGTGCATAAAATGCCTGACGCGAAATGAGTCTTGAATATCCTTTTCAAATATGAGTTCCATACAATGCCGGTATAGCTAACATGGAAAAACGAATGCCTTACTCAAAGTTCCGCCCGGCCTCATTTTAACAAGACTATATTGTTGTGATCGCTCCCATCGAGCATATACGAGAACGGATCAAGCATGACTGTTTCCGAATTGCGAGGCACCACAATTTGAACGACCGAGCGGTTTTTGGAAAAATGGTGCCTCCGCAGGTAAACTGGCTTCGGCGGCGCGACGTTAGGCGTTATTTGCAGATTGAATACGGCAATATCAATCGCATCGTCAGGTTTCAGCGGCACGGGCTTGCCGGAAGTTTCGTCCGTTTTGCGAACATTGATTTCCAATGTAAGCAGCCGCTTGTTGTCTGGTAAAGCCTTGTTATTTAGTATTTTAATATCATTATCAAACACAATTACTTTCTTGAAAACCTCGTCGACCAGTCGCGCCTGAGAGGTATTTGCGCCGCGTTTTAAAGCGTCGACGAGGCTGGCAGGATCGGGCTTTTGAAGCGGGTAGCCATGAAGTGTCACGAGCTCGCGTAATGCGCGGTTCAAATGCGTTTCCCCCAATACCTCTTTGAGACGGAACAGCGCCAGTCCCCCTTTCTGGTAATGTACAAAAGGCTGATCTGTGGTTTGCCAAAGCGGTATTTCCCTTTCGGCGGTGGCGCTGCGATAGGCGAAATAGAGCTGGGAGTCCTTCACGTGGTAAGGCCGCAGGTACATTTTGCCGAACCGTTTTTCGGTCACCATGGCTTCGGTGTATTTCGCGAGGGATTCTGTGAGCAATGCATAACCAGGGCCTGACGGAGCCGCCACCCGTACCGCCCACCATTGATGCGCCGTTTCGTGCGCGGCGGTAGCGTAGGTGAAGTTGAAACCGGTACTATCGCCCGGATCACTTCTGAAATTGGTCCGTTCCTGGCTGAAAATAAGGCCGGGATAGGCCGTCGCCGAACCAGGGTAATGCGGGATTTCGGCCAGCGTGAGCTCGTGGCGCGGGTAGGTGCCGAAATGGGCATTGCCGTAATCCAAAGCGTCTTTCATGGCTTGCATCATGGCCGGGACATTTTGCCGATGATCGGCGTGATGGTAAATCCGGAACGTCGTGCCTTTGTACTTTTCCGTTTTTACAGCATAGCGGGCAGTGCTCAATGCAAACATATAGGGGATTAGGTCCTTGGATTGGTAGTGGAAATACCTGCGGCCCCCACGCACCCAGCTTTTCACTAACGTGCCCACCGTTATGGCTTGCTGTCCGGCTTCGGTGGAGATAATGTTCTGAAAATGAATAAAATGATACTCGCGATCGGTTGACTGAATATTCCCGCGCACAGGCAGGCCATTTTGCCGCCGCTCTTCCACATTCTCAATCTCGTAGGCCGCCCGGTACCCGAAATGCGGAAGGTATTTTTCCAGTTCGATGTATGACCCATTGGCGGCAACCGAATGCTCGGCGTTGAAGGTTTTAAATCCCGACCGGTCGGCGCGGATCTCGAAATGGATCGTCATTTCAGCGCCCGGCGCGAGCGGGACATCCGTACGGTACCCACGCTGCCCGAAAGTTTCATCCGACGACACCCGTGAAGCGCGTTCGGGCGCCAGTTCAACCAGCTCAACCTCCGGGTCAATCCCGATACACAGCATTGTAATCGGTTGTCCTGATTTGTTTTTGATCCGCACAGAACCTTTTACGGTGTAGTATTGGTCGGCCGGGAAAAGGTCGGTTTGCAGGTTGACATCCGTAATTACCGGCTGGGGCGTACTTGCAAGCGGCTTGTATTTCCGTTCGTATTGTGCCTGCCATGCCGCATTAGTCGTTCCGATGCGGTTATGGGCCGAAAGGCCGTTTTGGTATTGAATGAAAATCCCCGCTCCGATAGCGAGCAATGCGCAGACCGATGAAAATACCATGGCTGGTCGGGCGGATGTAATGCCCGTACGCATGCGGCCGCGCGCATTCCCCGCCCACATATCCGTACCAATGCCCGCCAGCGCCAGCGCGACCAGCGTCCAGTAGCGCATATACCAGGTAAACGACAAACTGCTGTGACCGAATCCATCGAAGTCGGAATAGCGCAGGCGTGGGGCGGTGGCGAAACGTGTGAGGTAGCTTTCGAGGCCTAGCTTTCGGCCGAAGATAAAAATGCCGATAATGAGGGCGCTGATAAGCATTCCCAGGTATTTGTTAGGAATGATGGTTTGAATGAATATGATCAGGATCGCGTAAAGTACCAGCGGCAGTCCTGCATAGTAATAGAGCGATAAATAGGTTCCCCATTCGAATTGTCCAAATCCGGAAAACCATTGCACCGCTACTCCGACAGCCATGTGGACGGTGATCAGAGCCATAATCCAGACGACGAGCGAGAGGGATTTCGCCATGGCAAATGCCGTAACAGAAACCGGCGTGGAGAAGATCAGCGGATGGATTCCCGTAGTCTTTTCCCTATGAATCAATTCGGAAGCGTAAAACAGGATCAGCAGCAATGCAGGCCGCACGGCCACCAGCTGCTCGGTAAGGATACCGCTGGTAGCGTAACTGCGTACCCCATATGGCCCGTTGGAAAGGTTTTCGAACAGCTCTATCGCGTTGAAAAACACCCATAATGCGAAGATGAGCGTCGTCATGACCGGGTTGCCGAATAGTGTTTTTATTTCAAGCGTGAGAACTCGCCGAAACGCCTGCCAGTGGTAGTGTTGTCCGTTGGTAAGGGTACGAATGGTCCGGTAGGCTGTGGCGGGGGCCGTTTGTGCGACTGCTTTACGGGCTGAGGCGGTGTCCTTTTCGGATAGAGTCCTGAATTTGAAACGGTTGTACGATAACGCCAGCATAGCGAGCGAAATCGTGGTCCAGAGCAAGCGGTTGGCGACGAACGGCGGGGTGAGGGGGAAAAGCTCCTGATTACGACGCCAAACGGGCCAGTTCATTGTTTCTCCGAAAAATGCCGTAAAACCGAAGGGATCTATCAGTACGGAGACCCAGCCCGGGCCACCGGGGGCTGGTATGGAGCCAGCCATCACGGGCGAATTGCCCAGAATGGAAGCCGTGAAATAGATGATAAACATTAAAACTCCGGCCGTGTATACCCACCGGATATTGCGCGTGAGCAGGGCCGTCGCAAAAACGATGCTGCCACAAAACACCACGCCCGGCAGGCCGAAAAGTAATAACGGCACCACGTAATAGGAAAGATGGAAAGGCCCCAATTGGCTGGCGGGTGCAATGAACGTGACCGTTGCCGCGCCCGCCGCCGCGAGGCACATCACCAGGAACACGGCGGTGAGCAACCCGCCCAGCCGGACGACGAAATAGGGCAAGCGGCCAATGCTCGTCGAGAAAATAAGCGGTTCCATCCGGTGTTGGGCATCGCGCAGCACCACAGCCGCGCCGGCGAGTGTGCTCACGAAGATCGTGAATAACGAAAGCAGGCAAATGATGAAATTGATTACGTGCGGCGCGTTCCGGTGTATTTCTTCACCGCCAAAGTTGCCGAAGGGCATCAGCACGCCAAGGATCAGAAATAACAATGCGGCAACGCAAAAGCTGACCTGCCGGAAATGGTAACCCATTTCGAAGCGAAACATGGCGGCTAACATGGCTGCACCTCCTTCCCGCCTGTGCCCGGGAGCGTGGCGAAATATACGTCTTCAAGCCCTGGGTCGGATGCCTCGAACGCGGTACCCGGGCATGCGTCCGCAACCACGTGCACCTGAATGCGCCCCGCAACCCTGCGCGTGGAGATCACGTCAATGGCGGCTTGCATTTCGGCGAGTTCTGCGGGCGTGACGGTTTTGCGCCAGAGGCGGCCTTTCAGCGAGTGCGTCAGGACATCGGGCTTGCCTTCCAGTACCACGCGACCGGAAACCAGCACGGCCATTTGAGGGCATAGGTCGTGCACGTCGTCCACAATGTGCGTCGAGAGAATCACCACGATATGCTCCCCGATTTCGCTCAGCAGATCGTGAAACCGGTTGCGCTCCGAAGGGTCCAGGCCCGCCGTTGGCTCATCCACGATCACGAGCTGCGGGTTGCCCAGCAATGCTTGGGCGATGCCGAAACGCTGCCGCATTCCACCCGAAAATGTGCTTACGGCCTGCTTGCGGTGCTGGTAGAGGTTTGTGCGATGCAACAGCGCGGCCACTTGTTCCCGGCGTTCCGGCTTGTGGACCAGGCCCTTTAACACGGCCAGGTGGTCGAGCAGGTTTTCCGCAGAGACACCCGGATATACACCGAAATCCTGCGGCAGGTAACCAAGCCTGCTTCTCAGCCAATCCGTTTCACGGGTAATATCCTGTCCGTCGAATAGAAGCAGCCCGTCGTCGGCCCGGGTAAGGGTAGCGAGGATGCGCATGAAGGTCGACTTGCCGGCACCGTTAGGGCCTAGTAGTCCGAACATCCCGTTCGGTATCTCAAGCGACACCTGGTCGAGGGCACGGACGCCGTTGGAATAGGTTTTGGAGAGCCCCTGGATTTTTAATCTTTGCATGACATGGCTTTTGAAGTTTCAGTTTCAAAGATGGATGTCATTGGCCGGGTGTCCAACGAATAATGAGGAAGGCAAATGCAGCCGTGACAAAGGCGTTCGTGGGCCTGTTTTTAAGCCTTTTTTACCTACATCACCAAAATCGCGACGGTTATCATTAATTTTTGAAAGCGGGCTTGCATTGCGGTTTATTTGCAGGATGTTGGTAATGGAAGAAGCAATGGGCGTTTTGACCCGCCGGAAAGATACCTGGCTTTACCTGGGGCTGTTCTGCTGGATTTCGATCGGGTTTACGATCGGGCGGGACGATTACTGGGCGGCGTATTTTCAATCGCTGCTGGCGCTGGCGCTATGGTCGCCGGTGCTCGCGGTCACGTGGATACGCGAGGGGAGTGGCGAGGGGCGTTTTGCAGCACGTAATCGTCGCATTTGGCTGGGGTGCTTTCTGGGATATTTACCCCTGTTATTGGTCGTTTCGGGGGCATTGCTGAGCCCGGAGCAGCTGATATGGCCGGTGGTGTTTACCGGCGGGCTTTGCATTGCGGTGCTGGAATGCATCCTTGTGGTGGAAAGCCAGTATATGGGCCGGTTACGCGAAGTAAAATGGGTACGCAGGCTGAATCTGGAGAAGGCGGTGCTGGTCAGCATTACCGGGCTTGCATTACTGCTGGGCGCGATGGCGGTGTCGAGTCTCGACAATCCGCTGTATCACTCGGGGAAGCAGTTGCTTATTGGTTTTGAGATACATTTCCTGAAAATAGCGGCTCATTTCCAGACATTTATCGGCTATTCTCTCCAATTGATGGTGATGTACCTCGCGGGGTATTTTTTCTTTTATATCAACAGCTGCTGGCTGGTACCCGTGATCCTGAAAGAGCGGGGTATTTTGTACTACATCCTCTGTTCGGCTGCGTTAATCGGTGTGTTTTATCCGCTATGGGGGCAGTTGCTGGCCAGTTTGCCTTTCAGTAAAGTGTTGGGCGGGGTGTTTTCGGTTAATCCATTTGTGGCGGAAAATGCGTTCGGCGCGATGCTGATACTGGTGATCAGCCTGCCCGTGTTACTGGCGATCCAATGGGCGAAGCAGAACAGCCTCATTACGGCGCTGCAGCATGAGAAGTCGGTGGCCGAGCTCGATCTGTTGAAGCAGCAGTTGAACCCGCATTTTTTCTTCAATACACTCAACAATCTCTATGCATTAAGCCTGCAACGCTCTGAGCAAACACCGGAGAGCATTTTACAGCTTTCGGAACTGATGCGCTATGTGATTTACAAGGCCGGCGAGCCGTTCGTGCGGGTGGAGGACGAGGTTAAATACCTGAAAGATTATATTCAATTGCAGAAAATCCGATTGAAAAGAAGCCTCGACCTGCAATTTGAAGAAGAAATAACGGATGGTACTGCTTGGATCGCCCCGCTGCTGTTGATTGTTTTCGTTGAGAATGCATTCAAGCACGGCGTCGAAAATGCTGAGCGCGACGCATTCCTGAGTATTAGCCTCAAAGCGGACCGGCGTGCTGTGCGTTTTGTCTGCGAAAATTCATACGAACCGGTGCCGGATGCGCAAACGGGCATCGGATTGACTAATTTGCGGAAACGGCTGGCATTACTCTACCCCGGAAAGCACCGGTTAATCACCGCAGCGGATAGCGGAGTGTTTAAGGCCAGCCTGGAAATCGACCTGCTATGAGATTACGCTGCCTGATTGTCGACGACGAGCCGTTGGCCCATGATGTGATCCTGAGATACCTCGAAGACATCCCGTTTCTCGAAAAGGCCGGCCAATGCTATGTGGCTACCGAGGCATTCGCATTTCTGAATCACCAGGCGGTAGACCTTATTTTCCTCGACATCCGCATGCCGAAGCTCAGCGGTCTCGATTTCCTGCGTACGCTCAACCAGCGGCCATTGGTCGTCATTACCTCCGCCTACGAGGAGCATGCACTGGAAAGTTTCGAACTGGAAGTGGTCGATTATCTGCTCAAACCGTTCCGCTTCGACCGGTTCCTGAAAGCCGCCAATCGGGCATTGGAGCAGTATACCTTACGCAAACAAGTGATAACCTCGCCTGCGCCACCCGCCATGCTGCACGAAGCGGAGCCGTTGTACATCAAATCCGACAAGAAACTGGTTCAAATGCAGCTTGATGACGTATATTATCTTGAAAGTCTGGGTAATTACGTCAAAGTCTGGGGCCGGGACCAGTTCCTGCTCACGCAGCGTACCCTGGGAAGTTTTGAAGAACAGCTGCCGGCCGACGCGTTCATCCGGATCCACAAGTCTTTCATATTGAATAAAAAATTCGTACATTATATCGAGGGCAATATGATCCGGCTGTTGAACGGAAAGGTATTGCCGCTTGGTAAAACGTTTAAGCATGTGATCAAACTGTTTCCGGGTTGATCCTTGAAATTTTGCCGCTGGCTGGATATATTTGTTTATACACGAATTGAAAGACACCACCCACGCACCAAGATGAATTCACTCGATTACTTACGCGAAGAAATCAGAACCTATTACCCAGAATCGAGGGAGCTGCAACTTTCGGAGGCATTCGACGGACAGCGACGGTTCAATTTTTATTTTGAAATAGCCCCCGAACAACGCCATTTACTGTACCTGAACTGGGATGGCGATATCGACGGTTTTACGCTGAAATGCCTTGAATTTCCCGACGTCGCTGTTTTGAGGGAGCTGGCTGATGCCTATGCCGAAAAAGGCTCCAAAATGTTCAATATCGGCCAGCCGGTTGCCACGCTTTCCTTTGTTTATCAGGGAAAAGATAACTTGAGAGTGCGCAACTATAAAGGCAAATCGCACATCGATTCCCATGAAATATCGGCCAGGAGCCTGATGTACGCGGTAAATCCGTTTGAATGAGCTGCGGTACCGATGTTTCTGGATGTCCACACCCATAACCCGCCCGGCGATCCGGATATACTGGCTATTGAAAACCGGCATAGCGGATTTGGCGACCCCGTGGCCAGCCGGTATGTAAGCGCGGGGCTGCATCCCTGGCACGTCCGTGCGGAAACGCTTTCCGATGATTTGGAACTGCTGCGCAGGTATGCTGTCCGGCCGGAGGTAGTTGCTATTGGCGAATGTGGCCTCGACAAGCTCACTGCGGCGGACTGGGACACACAGTGCCGGGCATTTGAACGGCAGATCGGGCTGGCCGGGGAACTGCGGAAACCACTGGTGATCCATTGTGTGAAGGCGTTTCAGGAGTGCCTGCAATTTTTGAGGGAAACCCGTGTGCCGGTTATTTTTCATGGGATTAATAACCGTCTTTCGGTGATCCGGCCGGTGATTGATGCGGGCTATTTTCTGTCGTTCGGAAAGGCGCTGCTGCATCCCAATGCGGCCATTATGGAGGCATTCAGGGCGGTGCCGCCGGACCAGCTGCTGCTCGAAACCGACGATACGGGTGGCGATATCCGCGAAATCTACAAAACCGCCTCACTGCTGCGGAATATTCCCGAAAAAGAGATTGCTTTGCAGCTCGAATCGAATTTTCGTAATGTATTTAAACAATGATGGAGGATTTTTCCTGGCTTTCCAGGACGGAGTTATTGATTGGAAGGGAAAACCTGGTGAAGCTCAGCCAGGCGCATGTGCTGGTGATCGGTTTGGGAGGTGTGGGTTCCTTCGCGGCGGAATTTATTTGCCGTGGCGGGGTAGGGGCGATGACCATCGTCGACGGCGACGTGGTAGACCCGACCAACCGTAACCGGCAGTTGCCTGCATTGGCTACGAACCACGGCCAGAGTAAAGCCGATATCATGGCCGAACGCCTCAAATCAATCAATCCTGAATTGACCCTGAATGTCGTGAAGAGCTTTGTGACGCCGGATGCGGTAGCGCAAATCCTGGATGTAGCGCATTACGATTACATTGTCGATGCGATCGACAGCGTTACGCCCAAACTGACTTTCCTCACGCAGGCGTACAAGCGTAACATACCCATTGTGAGCTCAATGGGCGCGGGCGGGAAAATGGACCCGACGCAACTAAAAGTGGTCGATATTTCGAAAACATACAACTGCCCTTTCGCGCAGCAGGTCAGGAAGAACCTTAAAAAGGCAGGGATTTACAAGGGGATCAAAGCCGTATTTTCGGCCGAAGAGCAAATCCGCGAGTCGCTCATCCTCACCGACGGCAGTAACTACAAGAAATCTGCTTACGGCACCATGCCCTACCTTCCTGCGATATTCGGAGGGACCTGCGCATCGGTGGTGTTGCGGGATTTGATAGGTGCGGACTATTAATGCACGGTTTTTACACCAGCGTCTTTCTTCGAAGACAGTTTCCTTGATTTAAGGAAGGCGCTGAATTCTTTTTCTTCCTGCTCAGTCAGTTTTCTGTCGCTCACCACGACATCCTTTTCGTCCATTTTTGTGAAATCCGTTTAGGCCCGAAAAGCTTGGCGCCCAAGGTGTTCTGGTAATGTTCAATGAGTTGTGTTTTCGGGACAATTTATTCATCAAATAATGCCTCAACGAATCCGATGTCCATCCAGCACCAATGGATGATCAAACGGCGGAGAAGGCCATCTCCTTGCCACTCACAATTTCCGAAGTGATTGTTAACAATTGTTAAAGACCGGGCGGGCGGTCCTTAAGGCTGTGTTATTCGGGGAATTCCATTTCGGTTTCAGAGAAGTGGCAGAGGCCGTCGAGGAGCTCGCTGAGTTTGGAACCGGTTTCGGACAGCGTGTATTCGACGCGGCTCGGTACTTCGCGGAAGTTGTCGTTGCGGATGATCAGCTTGTGTTGTTCGAGCAATTTCAGACGATCGGCTAAGATGTTGTCGCTAATGTGTTTAAGGTCCTCTTTCAACGTCGAAAAGCGGTTATTGCCCTCCTCAATGCTGAACATCACTTCGGTCAGCCACCGTTTGCTAAGCAGGTTGATCAGTTCGTTCAATGTGCATTTCTCTTCCAGGAACGTCTGATTGTAGTAATTCGTCGAAGTAAGTTTTCTCATAGTGTTAGGCTCATTTATATAGGAGCTACTCACAATTTACACAGATAATGGTCGCTTGTCAACATGATAGAGTAGCGGCACGCACAGCGTTTCAGTATCCCTGAGTGAGTCTCAACTAGAAAAAGTGACAGCTACAACGAGATGAGACCACGCATTACATGCAGAAAAAGTGCCCTGCTGGAAATTTAGTGCGGTTCGCTGGTCATCAATACTTAGCCATCATTGTATCGAAAACCTGGCGCTGCTGTTTCAGCGCGGCGATCTTGTCGTCGGGATTGGTGTGGCATTCGAGTAGTACCCAGCCTTTGTAATCCATTTTGGCGAGATTGTCGATCAATTCGGGGTAGGGGTAGTCTGTGCGGTCGAGTTCGCGGACGTGGCAGGTGTCGCCGAAATACTTTTTGACCAGATCAAAATTGTATTGAAAACCTTGCCCGTTCAGGTCTTGTTTATTGCAGTTCCAGCATATTTTGGCATTGCGGTGATCGGCATAATCCATGATCTTGCGGATGTTCGGAAGTTCCTGCGTTTCCTCTCCATGGACTTCCAGCCGCAATTGCTGGCCAAAATCAGCCGCGTAACCCGCTAACCCGCGCAATGCGAGGCCTATTTGCTCCAATGTCTTTTCGGTAGGAACGTCCTTATGCAATGCATTGGGTTTCACCTTCACGCCCGTGCCGCCCACATCCGCGCTCAGGCGAATGAATTCTTTCGTGCGCTCGATCGATGCTTTCAGTTTGTCCTGATCGGGATAATCATATTGCTGGTTCGTCCCCAGTCCGATGATTTTGACAGCACTGTCGGCAAATTGCTTCTTTACGGCTTTTCGCTGTTCAGGCGTGAGGTCGGGCATTACCTTATGCGCATGCTCCACGCGCAGCTCGACGCCCGCGATGTGCGTGTCGGAAAGGTTTTTGATCAACGTCGGCACGTCCCAATCCTTGCCCCAGAGGTAGGTCACAAACCCGAGCTGCATTTTAGGTTTTTTTATGAGAAGAGGATCGGCTTGTGCGAAATCGGGTAGAAATGCTGCGCCGGCAGCGATGGAGAGGTTTTGCAGGAAAGTCTTTCTGTCGATAAGCATGGGAAGCCGGTTTGAGTTGACTGGTTACAATCGCTTTAAGCCGGCTTCCTTTTAATTCTACCGTTTGGCGGCCTGTTCAATCTGGAAATCCAGTGCGGCCTGTTCGGCCAGCGGTCCCGCTTTTATTTGGTCTCCGAGTAATATCATTTGAGGCGCATTGGAGTTAAATACAGGCCATTGCGGCAGTCCGTTACCATTCGGATTACCTGTTTTGATAAAATTCACCCAATATGCGGACATGATATGGGCGATCTGATCATCGGTAGCATCCAGCGGCCGCAATGCGCGATCAATGAAACGGAGGTTGTCATAAGCATAGGCGACCTCGGCTGTATGGAACGCGCCGTAGCGCGCATAGATACCCGTAGCAGGCAGTTTTCGTGTAAAACGGTACAGGTATACGCCTTTCTCCTGCTGCGATTGCGCCAACGCCCACGCGTAGTTTTGCATACCAAAGCTTCCGTCGCGCGCAAGCTCGTTTTGCGAATGGGCCGCTTGCTCGTCGGTCTGGGCGGGATAATATTGAAAGAATGTCTGCGCCTTCGGTCCAAGTAGTTCGTTGTAAGTGGATTGGAATTCCGCAGCAGTTTTCGGCCTCTCCACCGCATTCTCGTTCTGGTTCCAGCCGGTAAGTAGTGTTACAGGATTTTGTTTACCTGCCTGGTAAATGGCGGAAATGGGTTCCGGGAGTACGTAACCGTCGACAATCGGGGCTCTGAAAGTAAATACCTTCTTGAGGATAACATCGGCAGGGATCTTTCTCAACGCTGCCAGGGAAGTGGCTCCCAGGTCCTGGCCGACTTTCATGCCACCTTCTTCCGCTTGCTTCAGCGAAGGATAGTTCCTGCCAAAGCCGGCACCGCTTTCGGCAATCGCTTTATTGAAAAGGCCTTTTGCCTGTGGGCTTACCACGAGGCAGTTAACACTCATTGAGCCGGCCGATTGACCTGCTATCGTGACATTGTCGGGATCACCGCCAAATTGCGCGATGTTCTTTTTTACCCATTTCAAAGCGGCAACCTGGTCCATTAACCCATAGTTTCCGGACGCATTCCTGCCCGATTCCTTGGTTAGTTCGGGGTGCGCAAAAAAACCGAATGCACCCACACGATAATTGATGCTGACAAACACAACGCCCTTTTTCGCAGTCGCTTCCCCGTCATAAATGGCACATCCCGCGCCGCCGCTCACGAAGCCGCCGCCATAGATCCACACGACTACCGGCTTCTTCGTTGCTGTTTTTTCCTGTTTTTCAGTCCAAACATTCAGGTAAAGGCAATCTTCACTGATCGGCGTTTTGGGGATCAGAAATTCCGCGCTCCACATGCTGAAAGGCGCCGGATCGCCCTGCATCGGGCTCGGCCCGAATTTGTCGCAGGCCAGCACGCCATTCCATTTTTTCACCGGCTGCGGCGCCTTCCAGCGCAAATCTCCCACCGGCGGTGCCGCGAACGGAACGCCTTTGTAGATACTGATCCGGCCATCGGAGCTCGTAGTGCCGGAAATTCTTCCACCTTCGACCCGGAGCGTATCGGCAGCCAGCGCGGCGAAATGAAAGCAAGTGAAAGCCGCAACCAGCGACAGGCAGCGAACGGAAAATGCGCGTAAGTTCATTCGAAGTAAGGATGATCGTTTAAAGCGCAAGTTCGATTTTATTTTTGACATGCTTACTTTCCTGCTCACGAATAGCGGCGTCCTGCATCAGCTCCACTTCCTTTGATTTTTGCAGCGATCTAAGCCACCACGATGCGGGTATAGATCCATTGGAATGCAGTTCCAGCCGGATCAGAAACTCTTTGGGCGGTGTACGGTGGCCATTCAGGTATTGGCTGAGGACATAAGGTTTTACATCCACATCTGCCGCGAATTCCTTGTCTTTTTTATTCTGCGCGCGGATGTACTCGTTGAGGAAGTACTGGAAGTTCCAATGGGCTTCGGGGCTGTCTCCCTCGATATAGGCCAGCATCTGATATTTAAGCGTGAATATTCTGACTTCTTTCCATTGCTCGGGTGTACGGTTGGCAATTTCCCGCTGGCGCATCGCGCGAAATTCTTGCATTCCTTTTTCTTCCTCTTCGGGGGAAAGAGGTGCTCGCGGAATCATGAACGCATCTGCAATTTCTTCTACAGTATATTCCTCGAACAGTCTCTCAATGGTCTTCCGTTCTTTCTTCGTTAGCTGCATCATAATATTTCCTGATTAGGTGTTTGGAATCACTGGTATCTGAAAAAAGATTATTGCCCGAATCACTAAAACCATATTTTTGGCGGTAGTGGCGTATGATTGAGGTTTTAGGTTTGAGATAAACAAAGCCATCAAACTTCAATTCGAAAGATTTTTGGCAAGCGAACGCAATTAAACTCCCTGCTATTCTGTCATACCGTTTTTTGGATCCAAGGTGTTCCCTTGCATTGGCGATCAGTTTGATCTCAATAGCCAGGTTTTTCGGCTGACATTCCAATGAAACCAGCCCGATAACTTCCTCCCGGTGTTCCAACCGAAGTCCGAATATTTCAAATTGAAGCTGCCGCTTCCATTCGAAATCGAATCTATTGCTACTGTCGAGCAGTGCGATCTCTTCTGTCGAAAGCCTGCTAATCGTCGCCGGCAGCCGCTCGCCGGTCAGTGTGTCTTCTAAATAATAGCCCATGAAGATACAGAAAAGTTTACGGATTTGGTAAACATTTTACCGGTTTTTGATCCTTATTTAGACGGCGGTTCGGGAGTTTGGTAACGCTTGCGGGAGTGTCAATTCTTAAACGGTCGGTTATGGCAGATTAACGGAATATGAATTTGAAGAAGGAAACCGCCGGATCCGGTTAAATGCAGCCTGATGATGCCTTTTGGTTGAAAAACTGATCCTGAAAATGTCGGAAATAGATCGTCGGAAATTTCTTAAAATGTCTGCCGGAGCCGCCGGTGCAGGCGTAGCGCTCAATTTGGTGCCGCCACTGATCCGCAAAGCGTTGGCGGTGAAGGCGTACAACCCTACTAAAACCATTCGGGATGTACAGCATGTGGTAATCCTGATGCAGGAAAATCGCTCTTTCGATCATTACTTCGGTGCAATGCGTGGGGTCAGGGGCTTTGGTGACCGTTTTCCGATCCCTCTCGAAAGCGGTAAGCGAGCATTTGTACAGTCGGATGGTAAGCGGGAATACTCACCTTACCGTGCCGATAAAAAGACGGTCAATGCGGCCCTAGTGAACGGCACGCCCCACGATTTTCCCGACACGCAAGCGGCTTGGAATCAGGGAAAGTATGGCTTTTGGCCGATGTTCAAAACGCCCTATTCCATGGCTTACTACACGCGGGAGGAAATACCGTTCCAATATGCCCTGGCAGAGGCGTTCACGATTTCGGATGCCTACCATTGCTCCGTTGCCACCGGTACCGATCCTAACCGGATTGTTTTCTGGTCGGGTGCGAATGCTGATCCGCAAAAGCGTGCCGCGGGAATCAATTGTACCGATGCGGACTCCGAACCGGTGAACCTGCGCTGCTGGGTGGAAGGCAAGATGCCCGACCCCGGCTATACCTACCGGGGCAATGCATTCAAATGGGACACCATTCCGGACGTTCTGGAAAAGGCGGGCGTCAGCTGGCGTATTTACCAGGATCCGAACGACAACTGGACGGGCGCTATGCACGGCTGTCTGGCATTTGAGAGTTTCCGAACGGCCAAACCGGGCTCGCCGATTTACGAAAACGGGATGAAGCACTGGTCGATCCGGGACCTTACGGAGCACGTCAAAAATAACACATTGCCGCAGGTGAGCTGGGTATTGCCGTCGCAAAGTAATTCGGAACATCCCAGCGGGCCGTCGAGCCCGAACCGCGGAGGGGATTTTACCCACCAGGTATTGACGGCCATTACTTCGAATCCAGAAGTATGGAGCAAAACGGTTTTCTTCCTCACATTTGACGAAAACGACGGGCTTTTCGATCATCTACCGGCGCCTGCCGTACCCTCTTATAATGCGGACGGATCCCTGGCCGGTAAATCGACGATCGATCTCGCCGGGATGTATTTCAACAACGATAAAGGCACCGCGGAGTTTCCGAATCCTTTTTACGAAGCCAGTATGAAAAAAGGCGGACCGGTTAGGACGCGCATTTACCAGGACAAACGTGACACGATTACGGGCAATGTCCGCCCGTGGGGTATGGGGCCGCGTGTGCCGATGTACATTGTTTCGCCTTGGAGCAAGGGCGGGTGGGTCAATTCCGAGGTTGCCGATCACACCTCCGTCGGACAGTTTCTCGAAAAACGGTTCAACGCGGTTATCCCGGCGATCAGCCCGTGGCACAGGTCGGTTTGCAGCGACCTTACTTCCGCGTTCGATTTTGTAACGCCCAATGACCCGGTCTTCCCGCCATTACCCGAAACCACCGACTATATGCGCATTGAGGAAGCGTCCAGGTTGCTTCCCAGGGCTACTGCTCCCGAATCGCCCGGGCCGTTGTTCCAGGAAAAAGGTACACGCTACTCCCGCGCGCTCCCGTATCACCTGCATACGCACGCGAAACCAGGCTCGCATAAAATGGAGCTGTTTTTTGAAAACAAAGGTGCTGCCGGGGTGGTATTTCATGTGTATGACCTCAAACATCTCGATCGGATCCCAAGGCGTTATACAGTGGAGGCTGGCAAATCGCTTTCAGATGAATGGGGCCCGTTTTCTAAATCTGATGGCTATGGTTTGGAGGTCTTTGGCCCTAACGGTTATTTTAGACGCTTTTCGGGTAATAGCCTGGTTGCGGAGCCGGAAGTAAATGCGAGTTATGACCAAAATAAGGGTATTTTGCGTCTGGAAATGCAAAATCCTGGCAGATCGGCCATGGGAATGATCGTGTCGAATAGCTATGACCCGTCAAAGCCTTTGAACGTCACGATACCAGCGGGGAAGAAGGTTGCCAGGGAATGGACTTGTGGTAGCCATGGGAACTGGTATGATCTTACGGTTCAGTTTAAAACGGGTGGGACATATCAGCGTCGCCTTGCAGGCAGGATCGAAACGGGTAAGCACGGCATCAGCGATCCGGCCATGGCAACAGAGATTTGAAATATGCTTGCAAATAAAAAATAGATTTTCGCAACGCGGACACTCGAATAGGGTGTCCTTTTTTATGAGCTCCAATAAATAGCCGTTTCAATACGAAAAGCGCTTTTCGTATAAACAGGATCGTTATTGTCAGGCACCCCGATTATCTCGTTCGGATAACCCATTGCTAGCATTTATTGTTGAATCAACCTGCCGGATTGATTGCTACTGCGATCCGGATGGGAATTTCTATGCCATTTGATTTAAAACTATATGAAAACCATCCCATTGTTCAATGCGGAAAGGGCAGGTGTGCTGTCTTTTGTTAAAGCCATTGAATTAAAAAATTTAAAACTGAAAAGATCTCATATCAGTCAATCCGGATATTTGTACCCGCGGTTGTTTTTCGTCGATTTATTGGTTTTAGCTGCGTTTTGTTACCTGCTTTTCCCGGTATTTATTTTCATCGTTGGATTTGTAAGAATTGAGATATCGGTAGTTCTTGTTGGATTGGTTGGCTATGGAATGTACAATGGAATACGCAACATTAATTTTCTCGTCAATTTTAAAATGTTGATGAAACGAATGGCGTGGGAATGGTACGTATGGCGCGGGCATTTGGCGTTGGTAGGCTTGCTGGCATTCATCTGGTTGTCTTTTTCCAGTATCGGTGGCATTGGTTACCGTAATTTTGATTCGGGTATACGAAGTTCTCTATTATGGCATCTTGTAACCGGACCCTGGCCTCTGTATTTTCGAAAGGAGTATTTTGGAGAGGAGTTCGGGCCGATTTCAGATAAGGCGTATGTCTACTATTTTGCCTATTACCTTCCCGCAGCGGTTGTGGGTAAATGGCTGGGCTGGAAAGCCGCTAATTTGGCTCTTTTCGCATATTCCTGGATGGGCGCGTCGCTTGCGCTCATGCTCGTACGCATGTACGTGCGGCAACTCGGTTACGCGATTACGTTTTTTGTTTTCACCGGGATTTCCCTGTTCGGCGGTATGGATTATATTTTCAACGGGTTGTTGGGATTCACCACCGACCGGTCCGAGATGTGGCTTAGTCCGCTGCATTACTTCTCACATACGAGGAATTTGTTCTGGGCCCCGCAGCATTGTTTGCCTACCTGGCTGATAATGGGGATTATATTGAATCATAGGCAAATCAGCCCAGCTTTAATGCGTATTTTTCCCCTTACGGGTGTAGCTATGTTGCTATGGTCGCCGCTTTGCCTGATCGGAATTGCGCCATTTATCTTAATAATACTCAAATATTATCGGGAAGAATGGTTTCAATGGAGTTGGGCGAATGCGTTGGCTTGCTTCATATTTGTAATACTATTCGCATTTATTGTTTCCAATGATTTTTCATTCGGAATGATTTACGCTCCGAATGTATTGGACGGATATTGGGTACAGTACGGTCTTTTTGTAGTTGCTGAATTTTTGGTATTGTCATCCATATTTGTTTTCGCAAACCCTAAAATTGTGAAGGATGATATTTTGATAGTCGCATTTGTATTGTTGTTCGCCATTCCGATTTTTCTTCTTGGACGATGGAATGATTGGAGCATCAAACTCTCCATTCCTCCGCTGTTTGTCCTGTCTGTATTCGTGATAAAGCAAATTATATGGCTGATCGAGACCAGAAAGAAATACATTTTCATGGCCGTTTTTCTTTTCTCCACCTGTGCATTGACGCCAATAGAGGAACTGGTTTATAGTGCCAGGAACTATCGTATTGCATTTGAAAACCCGCCTGAAATCCGGGATTTTGGCCCCAATTATATCGTTTGGCAGCAGCTAGGTGATCCCGGAAGCTTTTTCTTTCGTTACCTGGCCCGGCCATGAGCATCAAAAAAGGCCACCCATGAATATGAGCGGCCTTTTGGAGGTGTGTGTTAATGCAAGCGGATTTAGGAATAGTAGCGTTATGCGTCGAAAAGCAGCGGAAAAAACTGCCCTTTTAATTTTTCACCTTTCGGGATGATGGGGACACCGTCGAGCAGTGTGGTATTCGTGTCGGATTGCGTGCCGTCGGCAAAGACATTGATTACAAAAGCACGTCGCGAGCGCTCCGAGCGGTTTTCATAAGATCCATGGACCATCAAAGGGTGGTGAAATGTGCCGTAGCCACGCTTCATTTCGATTGGTATGGGCCTGAACTCCGCTTTTTGCTCCTCGGTCAGGTACTCCATTAGTCCTTCCATGTCACCGGCGAGTTCGGGCTTGTCGAGCAGGCCCCAGCGGTGGCTTTTAGGTACATAATAAAGGCATCCGTTCTCGGTCAGCGAATCGTCGAGGCCGGTCCAGCAGGTTAGGTGCTGCATAGGCACCGAGCGCGTCCAGTAGGAATAATCCTGGTGCCATGCCACCACGCCGCCATGCCTTGCCGGTTTGCAGAAAAGCTGATCGTGCCAGAACCGCACAGCCTTGTCGCCCAGCAACTGGCTGGCAGCCATCACAAAAGCCGGATTCCAGAGTACGTCATGGAAGCCCTCCGTCACGCGCCACGCACCGAGAGCGTGCAAGAGCACCGCATTGGGGTCGGCCGATTCGTTGGAATGAAATTCGTAATATAAATGATGGCTCGGGTTGGATGGGTCGGTAGCAGCGACCAGTTCTTCGTTCAATGCATCCACCTGCCAATCTTCCAGCAACTTGACGTTTGAGAGATAGCCGTTTTCGTGAAAAAATGCTACCTGCTCATCGCTTAACCGGTATTGTTCCCATTCTTCGCGCCTGTTCGGCTGTTTGAACAGGTCGGATATCAATTCATGATAGGTGGAAAGATCCCGTGTTGCTACTTCCATGATTTTCTGTTCGGTGTTAGTTTTAGTGTTACAAATATGACGGATGTCATCTTTTAAGTGCATTGCTGATTTTGACCAATAACTAACTTATTTTGTATTAATATTGAAGTGTGGATTTGTAATAGCTGCTAAATAGGGTACAAAAGATTTGTTTTGAGCAATGAAGGCACAATTTGAAGCATTCCAGCCGCTGCCCGATTCCTCGTTCCGGATATTCGGGTATGAGGTTGCGGAGTTTGATGCGCCGTGGCATTACCATCCGGAATATGAGCTCACGGTTATTCTCAAAAGCGAGGGGATTCGCTATGTGGGGAATAGCATGGAGAGTTTCGAAGCGGGCGACCTGGTATTGTTGGGCCCGAACCTGCCGCATTGCTGGAAAAACACACCCGATAATGTGGGCACGGCCAGTTCGATCGTGGTGCAATGGCCGGGCGAGTTTATGGGTGCCGGCTGGCTGGATGTGGAGGAGTTCAAGTCGGTTAAGCGGCTGCTGCAAATGGCCGGACAAGGTATCCGTTTTGACCAGGGGGTATCAGCGAGAGTAAAACCCATGCTGGCCGAAATGCTGGAAATGCAGCCATTTCCCCGACTGATCAAGTTTCTGGAAGTACTCGAACTCCTGGCGGCCGTGAAAAACATCCACTTCCTTTGTGAACAGGGATTTGCCTATCCGCTCAATTACGAGGACAACCAGCGCATTAATACCGTTTATAACTATATCCGGGAGCATTATTCCGAACGCATTACGCTCGCTACGCTTTCCGGGCTCGTGTATATGAGCGAGGAGTCGTTTTCGCGGTTTTTCAGCCGGACCATGCAAAAACCGTTGTTTACTTTCCTCAATGAATACCGCATTAATATGGCTTCTAAAATGCTCATCGAAACTGATATGCAGGTAGCTGAGATCAGTTTTGCCTGCGGTTACGAGAGTCCGCCCTTCTTTTTCAGGCAGTTCCGCAAGTTCGGAGGCATGACTCCCGCCGCCTACCGCAAACAATTCCGCAGCACCGAAGCCGAAGGATAATTGGTGATACGAAAATGTGTTAAAAGCTTTTTTGACCGGGAAAGAAGGCATATTTTCGGAGTACTAATCATCAAAACTCACACTGAATCATGGAAATAGCAGATTTTCTTTCCAGCCTCATTCTTGCCGTCTCTGGAACCTGGATATTATTCCAATTGTGCCGCTTTTTATACAAATCGGTCCGCTTCATCTATAATCTGTTTTTTGGAGATATTGTTCTTACCAATCCCAAAACCGGGAAATCGGTCACCCTGGGGCAGCATCATCGGGATGGTCTTGCCCAGGAAATTCTTGACTTTCTTAAATAATGGCGAGGCGGGTTAGGCCTCAGGTAACTTATCCGAAAAGCAAGGCTATTGCAGCGATTACCACGACGCTCAGCGCAGTTATTTCTGAACTTCCCAATGGACGACCGAAAGAGATACTGCTGGTACTTGTTGGACTAATGGCATATTTCGCTTACCACAGTTTTGTCATCATCAAAAGCCTGGTTTTGCGCACAGGCATACAATGGATATCGTTGACAATTACGGAGTGGAAGGTTAAGAAGTTTCTCAGAGAGCTGGAAAACGAATTCCAGAGCACCCAAACAAGTTCTGAAAGACTAGCAGAAATACAACTTCTCATGAAACGCTATCGTGATACGCTTGCACTGAAAAGACTCGAAAGCCTCGATTGATCGCCGCAGCTACCGTGCCTTCGTAAAGGTCTTCAACAGCTTCGCATCAAACGTAACATCCACGGCCGGGCCACCGGAGGCTGATTGGTCGAATTTCAACGTGCCCGCCAGGTGATCAGGGCTGTCGGCGGTTAGGGTGAGGAACTCGTTTTGCGCCGTGCCGGAATATTGCACCAACTGGTTGTTCAAACTGATCCAGTAAAGTATACGCGGGGCAGCGTCAAGATCGACCTGCAATCCTTCAATGTATTGATCCACACAATTCATCGCGCCGCACGACTTGATTTTGTCATCCAAGGTGTTGGTGGTGAATATCAAACGGCGGATTTTCTTGCCGCTGTCGAAGCCGTCGGGCCCGGCGATGAAGTAGGCCGACTTAATGTTCATATCAAAAGCTTTGCTGCCGGTTTTGTAAACCAGCTTACCTTTCCCGACGTCGGAGCGGGTATTGAAAGCGAATCCAAGCAGTACACAGCCTGCCAGCAACAAGTGGAAATGCGCGGTGCGAAAGCGGAAAAGTGTTTTCATAGGAAGGGGTGTTTGAAGTTCATTAAAAGTTAGGAAAAAACGGTGATTTTTTAGCTGCATTCCTATCCAGCGGGAGCGGAGTAATAGCCATTATTGGAGTATTCAGAGTAAATACTTGAAAAAAAGTGCTTAGGCGAGTAGTAAATTGAGGTGAAGTACCTGTAATCTGTATATCCATTTCCTAAATCAAAAAATCACGTACATGGAAAAAAAGAATACCGTTCAAGAGCAGCCTTCTTCTTCGCGGAGGGATTTCATTAAAGCGGCCGCGGGTACCGCCGCAGGCCTGATGATCGTCCCGCGCCACGTGCTGGGAAAAGGATACGTGGCCCCCAGCGACAAAATTACCGTAGCAGCGGTGGGCGCGGGCGGAAAAGGAACCTCCGACATTGCCAATTTCTTCAAAAGCGGTAAGGCCAATATCGGCTACCTGTGCGATGTGGACGACAGACGTGCAGCCACCTCCGTTAAAAATTTCCCACAAGCCAAGTACTATAAAGACTGGCGGGAAATGTTTGAAAAAGAATCCAAAAATTTCGATGCGGTTTCAGTTTCCACACCCGACCACACGCATGCGGTCGTCGCGATGGCGGCGATGCAGCTGGGCAAGCACGTGTATGTGCAGAAACCGATGACCCACGATATTTACGAGGCACGTATGCTCACCGAGGCAGCTGCTAAATACAAAGTCGTAACACAAATGGGCAACCAGGGCTCGTCCGGTGACGGTGTTCGTCAGCTGCACGAGTGGCATGATGCGGGTATAATCGGTGACGTACACACGATTTATATCTGGACCAACCGCCCGATCTGGCCGCAGGGTATTCCCTGGCCGACTGAGAAACCGCCAGTGCCAAAGGAGCTCGACTGGAATTTGTGGCTCGGTACGGCACCTTATAAGGACTATGTAGATAACCTGATTCCGGGAAGCTGGCGTGGATGGTGGGATTACGGTACCGGCGCACTCGGCGACCTGGGTTGCCACCTGATGGAAGCGCCTTTCCGCATTCTTGACCTGAAATACGCATTAGATATGCAGGCGAGCGTCAGCAGCGTATTTACGGCATTCGGGAAGCGCGGCATTTTCCCGGACAGCTGCCCGCCGTCGAGCCATGCTACACTTACTTTCCCGAAAACGAAGAAAACCAAAGGAAACGTCACCATGCACTGGATGGACGGCGGTATCAAGCCGGAACGCCCCGAAGAGCTCGGCCCAAACGAATTGTTCGGCGATGGTAACAGCGGGATCCTGTTCGTGGGTACCAAGGGCAAGATGATGGCCAGCGAGTATGCTGCTAATCCACGCCTGCTGCCGCTTTCACGTATGGAGGAAGTGAAGGTGAAACAGAAGTTCGCACGGGTGCCGGGATCGGCAGAAGGCCACTATGCCCAATGGGTAGAGGGCTGTATCGCTGGCTACGGCAAGATGGAACTCAGCTCGCCGTTCGAAAAAGCGGGCCCATTGACGGAGGCGATCCTGATGGCGAACCTCGCGATCCGTGGCGCTGACATGCCTAAACCACGTGCAACCGGCAACGGCTTCGACTATCCGGGTGCTAATCTGAAAATGCTTTGGGATTATAAAAACATGAAAGTGACCAACTTCGACGAGGTGAACCAGTGGGTGAAACGGACCTACCGCGAAGGATGGAGCCTGGGTGTTTAATATAATGCAAGATGGGATAAAAAAGCCCTTCTGCTTTCGCAGAAGGGCTTTTTTACGCTATTTGGAAAAGCTTTTTAGCATTGTCATAAAGGATTTTTCGCTCTATTGCCTTGGAGGTGGCCAGTTTCCGTATTTCAGCGATGGTTTGTGCGCCCTGGCATTTTTCGCCGGAGCCGATATGATCGTCGCAATCGCTGCCGTAGAGCAGTTTGTCCTGGTGACGCGTCAAAAATTCACGGGCATGGTCTTCATCGCGGGTCATGGAAAGGAGACCGGAGCCAGCCGACATGTCGCCGTACATGTTGGGATAGTCGCTTAGCAGCCGGTCGGTGAGGCCGCCGGGCATGACTTTGGTTTTGGGATACAAAATGCGCTGGTCGGTATGACCTTTGTCGATATTGGCCCACCAGGTTTGTGCATGACCGATGAAATTCACTTTCGGGTACTTTTCGAGCATTTTAGGGAAGCGCTCGAAATTATAGTTGAACATCTGGAATTGCCAATGCATCAGTACCGGCACCCGGTAGTCTTCGGCGAGCTTGTAAATGCGCTGCATTTCCTTCGAATCACAATCCACCCCGAATTTCAATTCTCCAATCACACGTCCGCCGAGTTTCAGGTATTTTTCAATTTCCTGAACGGCGTCGGGCAAATCGGGAACTTCGTTGGAACCAAATACAAATTCGCCGGGATATTTTTGGGCAATGCCGTAACAGGCTTCATTGCCAGCGCATTGTGCCTGCAAGCCATTGGTTTTTCCCTGATGCGTGGAAGTGCCGAACGCCGGTGTACCTGCCGGTAGCAGGATCGTGTGCGTAATGCCCATAGTGCGCTGGTGCGTGACGAGCACGTCGTCGGGCCGTGCTGCATAATGCACGTGCTGGTGAATATCGATGATCGGCTCCGCTGCGGATGCTCCGGCGGCGTGGGCGCCCAGGGCATTTCCGAGTAGCAATGCTCCGGTACCGGCTAAAAACTCCCTTCGCGATAAATGGTTCGTGCTACACATGGTTTGGGTTTTAGTTGGATATCAAGGAGGGCCGGTTATGTTCCGGTAGCCTGTCCAGGCAGGGCTTAATGACTTGCATGGCATTTTCGGCTAGTATTTTCTTTTTGATTTCCAGCGGCAATGTCGAAAATACCAGCCACCCCAGCTGCTGCCGCGGATCACGCATAGGCAGGTCGGAGCCGTAGAGAATACGGTTTTCACCCGCGCCTGCGACGAGGTATTCGATCACACCCAGCGGAACGGGCGTCAGGGTGATTTCGGCGAATACATTCGGGTGCTTATTCATGGCTGCAATCGCCATATCGGCCATTTTGTAGCTGCCGCCCGCATGCGCGATCACCCAACGGACGTCGGGGTATTTCTTCGCAAGCGTTTCCACTTCCAGTAAGTCGGAGCGGGAATTATGGATCAAACCGTAAAATTTGTTTTGACTACCATATTCCCACCACACATCGTACACCGGATCGTGGTATTCGAACCCGTAAAACTGGTAAGGTTTCATGCCGATGAACCGCTTGTCGGCATACACCTGTGCGATCATTTTGCGCAATTCTTCCTGTGTGTAATGGCTTGGGTCAAATGTAGCGAGGCCCCAGTAACCCTTCGGTGCAACGTCGAGCGCTTCGGCGGTACACGGATTTCCGGCAATGGCATTCTGGCTTACCACGCCATTCCAGCTCATAATGCCGCCGCCCTGATACCCCAGCCGCTTAGCCATGGCGAAAATCCCTTTCGGTCCGCCGTTTTCCATGCGGTAGGTCCAGCCGCCGCCATTCAGGCCTTCGTGCAGCATATGCATGTGCATGTCTATCACGGGTACGGGCAGGGGCGAGCCCGCGCGTACCGCCTGCATGAGGATATCCTCGTTTTTGTTTTCCCGTAATGCAGGTTTAGAACTGATTTTCAACAGACGCATAAGATTCCCGCCCGCGATTTTAGCTCGGTCGGCCTCGGGAATGGCTGCATAATCAACGTAAGTCCGGTGGGCGCCAGCTGACATGGTGGGGCTGTTTGAGGCAAAAATCAGCTGGTCGGTGCAGCCTGTGCGGTGCAGGTATTCCAGGCCTTCGTTGATCTGGAAATTGTCAAAACTGATATGCAGGTTCTTATATTGCTGCACGAGCGGAAGCACATAACGCTGCTCGTTCCAGACGGCCCCGGTGAGCAGCATTGGCAAATAAGGGTGACGGATCAGAAATTCTTCCACATCCTCCCAGGTACCAAGCTCGCTGGCGGTGGTGATGGTCAGTGTTTTTGTTTTACTCAAATGCGCAAACAAGGGCGTACAATGGCGCGCTTTCCAGTCCCATGCATTGGTTTTTGGATGAATGCTCACTGCACTGACGTGATGTTCCGACATCAACTTGCCCAGCTGGCCAGGCTCCGGAAACTCGCCCGTCTGGTGCGGCATCACATTCCAGATCGGGAACAGGTGCGGGTAACGCTTAATCATCCGGTTCAGTTCCAAGTTGGAATACATCAGGTCATAGTTGACCGACTGCGTATATGCCACCAATGCTGCCGAGATCGAGCATTGGTCCATGTCCTTCAAGAGATCATCGAGCTTCCATTTTTCAGCCGGATGTTTATACTTTCGCGGACCAATGCGGGTAAAACCGTCAAAATACAGCAGCCCATCCTTGACAACTTCCTGACTACCCCCGACCACCTCCTCACCATCCCTGACCACCTCCTGACCATCCCTGACCACCTCCTGACTACCCCTGACAACTTCCTGACCACTCCTGACTATCTCCTGCCCCTCGATAACAAACCCCGGCAAAATCGTCGCCCCTGCGCCTAAAATGGCATTGGTTTTCAGGAAATCACGGCGGCTAAATGGCTGTTGCGGCATATTTAAGGCGGTTTAAACTTGTGGAGCCCAGTAAGTACAATGTCCTTCGGGATTTACCGGCCCGGTAAAAAGCAGGCAGCCGCCGCATTCTTTACCTTCTTTCGCCGGAACCCACAATTTGCAGTTGTCGCACTGGCTGTCGGGCAAGGGCGATTTGTTGGAGTAGCCTAAGGACTTCCGTTTCTGAACGTCGGTGGGATCTACGCCCGTGAGATCGCTGCATGGGTCGGTTGCGGTTGTGGCTTTGGAGACGGGCTGTTTTTTGGCGCCGGCGCATGCCATGAGCCACGCGGTACCGCCGGTGGTGACCCAGGTAAGGCATTGGCGGAGGAAAAGTCTGCGGTTAGCAAGTGGGTTCATATCGTTCTGTTGAATGGCCGGAAACAGATGTCATCAATTGATATTCAATACTTTTTTGAGCTCTGAGGCTTGCTTGCGTACGAGATCCGAGCTATGGTTTTCCAGTTTTTGCAAATATTTGGAAACCTGCTTCCCTGCTTCTTTTTTGTTGGTTGATTTTTTAATGCCCTTCGAAACTCCCGTTAGTGCGGCCACAGCCCACTGCGGATCGGCGGAAGCGACAGGGGAGTTCAGCAATTCCAGAAGTGAAACAACATCATTCTTGCCGTTTCGTGCGCCCGCTATGTAACCGAAATCTTCAATCAGTTTGAGCTTTCCCGGCGTAGTAGCATTGAAAAAATATCCACGGCTAGCCAGTAATTGCGCCATTTCGGGCGATGAGCCGCTTTCGGAACTGAGTACCGCCAACCGCCACGAAGCATTCTCGGATCGTTTTTCGGCTACATCGGCCAAGGCGGCAAGCGCCCCTTTTCCGCTGAATTGCCCCGTGCTCAATGCGGCCTGGTAAGCTACCTGTGGTGTAGGATCTGCTATCAGCCGGATCACTTCGGGTAAAAATGCGGGATACTTTTCAGCCAGGATCACAGCGTGCTCGCGTACCCCAGCGTGGGTGTCGCTCAATGCCTTATGGACGATCCCTTCATTCAGCCCGCCGAGTGCTTCCAGGGTGTAAATCGCGTGGAGGCGAGTTCGGGGATCTGCATGTCCCGTCAATTTGATTAAGTCCGGCGCGATGGATTTCTCTTGTTTCTCAACGAGTATCCGTTGCGCGTTCAGCCGCCACCATTGATTGGGATGTTCCAGCAGGGCTACGAGTTCCGCGGGTGTTTTGGTCCGCAAATCGGGAAGGGCAACCGGGCGCTTTTCACCCGCTTTCGGAAAAATACGCCAAATGCGGCCATACTGCTCGCCATTGGCGAAATCCATGTCTTTTTTGAGATCTTCGGGGATAGAAACGGGCGTTTCAATGTGCTGGCGGTACATATCAACGACGTAAAGGTAGCCGTCGGGGCCGGAGGTAAGGTTGGCCGGGCGGAACCAAGGATCGGTGGAGGCCAGGAACTCACGGTCTTTTTCGTGCGCATCACGACTTGCCGTGAACGTCGGCGAACCATTGGCGGGGATGAGTAGGTCACGGTGAATGAGGTTCCCTGCGACTTCGCCCGTAAAAACAGACCCCTGGAATGCCTTGGGAAAGCCATCTCCGCCATAAAAAGTACCACCGGACGCACCTGTGAAATGGTCGCGGGCATATTCCGTAAACCCGGTTTTCAGCGAATCGTACTTCGCTTGCCGGCGATCCGAGCGCTGCTGGCGCCAGTAGGGCGTGGTCGATTTCTGGAACATTTCCAACTCGTGATCCGAGATATTGACGTCACTGCGGAACGACGGCAGGTAGTTGTGCCGGTGCAGATAGCGCCACGCGATCGGCGACTGCTGAATGTGTAGCGTGTTCTGGGTATAAAAGCGGTGGCCCCATTCGTCCATTGCGAGTCCGAACTGCCCGTTGCCCGACTCTACTTCGAACAGTTTTTTATCCAGCCTGAACCTGAAATTACCTCCGGCCACATTGAGCGGCGGCATATCGGGCCGGAGCGGAGAGGTGATCATACCCGCTTGTCCGCTATTGTTGGCGTAAATCCAGTTATCGACGCCGTATCGCATGCTGGTGATCTGTGCTTCGGAGTTTTTGGCAAAAAAACCGGTGAAGAGAACCTCGCGGGTATCCGCTTTGAAATCACCGTTGGTATCGCGCAGGAGCAGAATGTCGGGTGCGGCGCAAACGATCAGGCCGTCTTTGTAGGGCAAAACGCTGGTGGCGCTGGGCAGGCCGTCGGCAAAAACGTTGGAGTGATCGATTTTACCATCGGCATTGGTATCTTTCAGCAAGCGGATGCGCCCTTTGAAATGCCCCGGCTGAGCGTCGTAGGGGTAGTCGCCCATTTCTACGACAAATGCATTGCCCGACGCATCAAAAACAAGGTCGACGGGCGACAGTACGTCCGGCTCGGTTACGAACGGTTCGATGCTGAATTCCTCGCGGAGCTGAAAGGTCCTCGCTGATTCGGCCGGCGACAGGGCTTCGGTGTACCGTTTCTGGGCTATGGTGTGAAAAGAAAGCAGTGTCAAAGCGGATACTGCCAATGTTTTCAGCTGCTTCATTGCATAATAAGGGTTTGGAAAACAGGTTCGTGTACGTGCCCGAAAGTTCATCAAGATAGAAAGCGATTCGGCGACAAACAAATCTATCAAATAACTGTTTAGGAAAAGAATATTTTGCAATAAAAAAGTTTACAAAAATTAAATATTTTAGTTTACAAAAAATTATTACAATTTTAACTGAAAATTTCTAACAAAGGCATGTATTATGTACAAAACAGGCCGATCGAAGCGGTAACCGGATTCACTAGCATTAAAATAGCCCTCTTTCAGTGAAGATATTCTGTCAACAAAAAGTAATGAACATGGTTGCTGGATGGTGGAATCCACAGCACGTGATCGGCCTATTGATATCTGCTTTGCCTTTGCAGTTGTTGGGGCAGGGGACGGTGAATGCACCTCGCGATGGTCTCGTAATCCCGCCATTTGTACCCGTTGCCGAGCGCGTGCCGCAGTTTCCGCTAAAAACCGCCAGGATGATTTACGGAGAAGCGGACATTATGAAGGCTCGCATGAATGTGCTGCATTATAAAGAGGCTCGGCAAGTTCGCGACAAGATATTGAAAGCCGCCGATCCATGGCTGGCCCGGCCCGATTCGGCCATTATCGCGCTCATGCCCGATGCCCGCGTTCCCCGCGCATTCGACCTCAACCCGAAAGGAAGCCCGGTGCACGGCGATACGGTTTTTAAAGTTGGCGGCTTTTACCCGTGGATCGTCGAACCCGACCATCCATTGCAAGTGAAATCGCCGATCGACGGGCAGGTTTTCCCTTCAAATGATTATCTGGCTTACTATCGAAGCGGTTTCAAAGACAAGACAGGGCTTGACAGGACATATGCCGACGACGGCTGGGGCTGGATCGCGCCGGATGGCGAGCGGTACTGGTTTGTGGCCTACGCCAATCAATGGATGTGGAAAGGGCATATCGAGCCGGCATTTGCGGATCTCGCGCATGCGTACCTGCTCACGGGCGACAAGCGCTATGCGCACAAGGCGGCCGTGATGCTGCACCGCCTCGGAGAAGTATATCCGTCGATGGACCATGCCAATCAATCGCGATACGGGCTGATGGAGAAGATGAAAGGGCATACCTACAATGGCAAAATCCTGAACCTGATATGGGAAACGAGCCTCATCCAGAATGCCGCTGAGGCCTATGATGCGGTTTGGGACAGCATTGACGGCGACGCCGACCTGCAAAAGGCGACGGGAAAGACCGGCCGGCAAATACGCGCATTCATCGAGGCGAACGTGCTGGAAGACGCCGTCGACGCCTATATGCAGCGGAAAATCCAGGGTAACTACGGTATGCACCAGATCGCGCTGCTGTACATACTGCTGGCAAGGCAAAACATGGGCACCGAAAAGTACCTCCGCATGCTGGTGGAGGAGCCGGGCGAGAGCCGTGTGCAATCGGGGCTGCGGTATGCATTATACAATATGATCTTCCGTGACGGCCAGCCGCTCGAATCGCCGGACTATAACTTGCTCACCGTCCAGAAGATCGCCCGGTTTGCGGACATGCTGCGCACCGGCGGTACCGACCTTTTTGCCGAGCCGCGGCTGCGGGCGTTGATCAACAGTCCGCTCGAAATGGTGGCGACCGGGAAGATTACCCCTGGCATTGGAGACAGTGGCTCGGTGCTCGGGAATTTGGTAGGGCAGGACGCCGACGTGTACCAGGTAGGTTACGGTACCTACCACGACCCGCGGTACCTTACCTGGCTGGCGGCTGTTGGCAAAGTAGGTGCACAATCGTTTTCCACGTTCGAGTCGCTTTTCCGCGATATGCTGCCGGATGTACGGCCCTTACCGGCCGGTAGGGCATTGGTGAAGCGCCCGTCGCATTTGCTGGCGGGTTACGGCATGGGAATGCTCAACAACCGAGCCGATGCCGTGGCGCTTACGTTCAATTACGGTTTCAAAGGCACGCATTACCATTGGGATTTCCTGAATTTCGAGCTTTTTGCCAATGGGCAGAAAATGATGCCCGACCTGGGTTATCCCGATGCGATGAATGAATATGTGAAGGAAGTGTACACGTGGTCGTTCAACACGGTGGCGCATAATACCGTGGTAGTGGACGCGCAGCGGCAGGCGAATAATGTGCCCGGCAAGCTGCACGATTTCGCCGATGGAGCGTTTGCACGGTCGATGGACGCTTCGTCGGCTACTTATCCGCAAACGACAATCTATCGCCGGAATATGATCATGGTCGATGTCGATACCGCGCAAAGCTACGTAGTCGATTTTTTCAGGGTTGCGGGTGGCAGGCAGCATGATTACGCATTGCACGGCCCGCCGGGCAGGCTCACGGCCGAGGGATTATGGAGCGAAAAACAACCCGGCACGCTTGCTGGCGATGAGGTGGCGTTCGGAGATATTTATGATGATGCCCAAATGGGGGCGAAGGGATATCAGGGTAGCTACTGGAATTACAAAGGGTCTGGTTATCAATACCTTTTCAATGTTCAAAAATTGAATGGAGATAGAACTGCGCTGATGTACAGCCACGTTTCGGATAGAAATGCGAAGCTTAAAATCCATATTCTGCCGCAGGCAGGCCAGGAAATCAGGATGGCGGATGCCTGGAATAAGCCGAGGGCAAAAAACTACCTCTTGAAATACGTCATTACCAGGCGCAAGTCGGCTGGCGATGAGCCTTTGAAAAGTACCTTCATTGGCGTGATGGAGCCATTTGCGGGCGATCAGCCCCTGATTAAGGCATTGCGTAAACTACCTGTAAAGCAGGGGGCAGCTGTGGAGGTGCTGCGGCAGAATGGGACTGACGTGGTAATCAGCGATACGACCGGCAAGGTCAAAAGTATTGCGGGGATCGAAACCAACGCGCACGTGGCGGTGGTCCGTTTTGATCCGAACGGTGCGCCGGAGCGCGTGTTTTTTAGTGACGGCAGTTATCTGAAAGTCAAAGGAAAAACGTTTAGGACTAATGCGATTACCGGCATTGTAACGGCTGTGGACGTGAAAGGCCGTCGGATATCCATTGCCATGGAAGGCGGAACGATTGGAAACATCGAACCCGGCAGGATCGCGCATTTTACGAATGCGCTCCGCGAAACCGGGCATCCCATTCAGTCGGCTGCCATTGCCGGGAATGTGCTGACCCTCGAAACAGCGGACGACCTGCTGGTCGGGAAAGTGCATACGGTACGGAATTCGGCCGATTCCCTGGTCACCGACAGCAATCTTCCTTTCGCTCCCCTTTACGCGGGAGCGACCATGCTGAACGACCGGTTCGAACCGATCGGCATACTCCAAACGGCCTCCGGTAATGCATTGAAACCGGAGGGTAAACCCGGGCATGTGCCGGCCGATGGCACGGACATCTGGATCTCCAATATCGGCGTGGGCGACCGGGTGCGGATCAAAGCCCGGTTCGAGTGGAAACGTTAAGATTTTGTTAAGAGCCGGGCAGCGTTGCGGATCATTCTGTATTATTAGCAGTATATCATGATATTGTTTGATTTTTTGGTAGTATTTCAAGTAAAAAAATCAGTATATCGTGGTAATGTTCCCAAACCACCGATCTCCATTGAAAGAAGCAAATGCCGATATGCTCTTGTGGAGCGCCTTCCAAAATGGCGACAGGGACGCTTTTGCCTCGATTTACCAGAAATACATTGATGAACTGCTGAGCTATGGCTACCGCGTCACTTCCGACCGGCAGCTGATACGAGATAGCGTGCAGGACTTGTTTCTGCACATTTGGGTGCGCCGCGGCAACCTGGCCACGACCGACTCCATCAAATTCTACCTCTTCCGCTCGCTTCGCAACCGCATTATCCGCAACCTCGAAAAGCATCCCGAACGCCTGCATGCCGATATCGGGCTGGTGGTGGAGGTAGCCGAGGAAAGTAATGCATTTGAAACGGCCATTTTCGGGCATGACGGCCCTTCTGATAGTTATGAGAAACTGGCCGAGGCTGTCAACCGCCTTTCGCCCCGGCAGCGAGAGGCTGTTCAGCTGCGATATTTGCATGGTTTTTCATTGGAAGAAATTGCCGAAATGATGCAAATGAACAACCAATCGGTGCGAAACCTGCTGCACCGGGCCATTACCCAGCTCCGGCTTCTGTTCGAAACAGCGGGCGGCCTGCTGGTTTTTCTTTCCACTTTACAAAATTTTTCCGGTCGCTGAGTACAAACCTGCATTCACCCGATTTAGGGGTTTGAAAGGTTTTACCATGACAGAGAAATACCAGACCTACACATTAGCCGATTTTATTCAGGACGACGCCTTCATTCAATGGGCCAAGTCGCCGGATGCAGCGGGAGATGCCTTTTGGGAGCAGATCGCAGCATTGTATCCCCACCAGAAGGACGTCATCGCTCAGGCGCGGCAAACCGTCCTGAATCTCGCTGAGCTCTCGCGCACTGCGTTCGATGAGGAGGAAGCGGGTTTGATCTGGGCACAAATAAGCGGGCAAATGGACGACGCGCCGGTTTCGGAACCGGTGTTCAGGCTCGGCTGGGTGCGCTATGCGGCTGCTGCGGTCGTAGTTCTGCTGACGTCCTGGGGAATACGGCATTGGTACCATGAACCGGAAACGCTGTACGCGCAACGCACCGAACAGCTGGAAAACGTGCACGAGGAAATCAATGAAACAGGGAAAGAGAAGACTGTCCAACTGCCCGACGGCAGCCGGATAACCCTCGCGCAGGGCAGCCGCATGAGGTTTTCCGGAAGCATGGACGGCAGCAAGCGGGAAGTATACCTTTCGGGTGAGGCATTTTTTGATGTTAAAAGAAATCCTTCCAAACCATTTTTTGTGTACGCCGGCGAACTGACTACCCGCGTGCTGGGGACGAGCTTCACGGTTCGGTCGTTCGAAAAGGAAAATGTCGCTTCTGTGCAGGTACGCACGGGCAGCGTGTCCGTGGAAGCGCGTGCGCCGCGCAAGACGCAATCGGTGGTGCTCACCCCAAACCAGCAGGTGTCGTTTTTCAGGAAAGAGGAGCGACTGAGCATGGGGCTCGTAAGGGTGCCGCAGCCGGTGATCCCGCAGGCCGACCTGGCCCGGTTTACATTCAACAATGCGCCGGTAAGCACCATTTTCGACTCGCTTAGCAAAGCCTACGGAATCGAAATCGTGTATGACAAAGAGGCCGTGGCCGCTTGCAGGCTCACGTCGTCGGTGCAGGAAGAATCGCTGTTTGAAATACTCGGGGTGATTTGCGAAGCCATCGAAGCCGATTACCAGGTAACCGGCGCGAAGATCCGCATCTCCGACCCGCACTGTAATTGACCATCCTGTTCAACCCTAATCCTAACCCCCCGATTCCTCTATGATCCGATAGCCTTCCATTACCCACAAAAAAGCCGGCAACGGTTCCAGCGTTACCGGCTCAGGCTCCTTACCGAATGTACTGTGAACATCCGACCCTCTCGGGATGCAAGGAGTGTTATTGTTCCTTTTCAAAACAAGAACCGGTTTAAACGTAATGAAAAAAAAGCTATTTAACTATCAAATACTCCACCGACTGATGCGCCTTTCCTTTGTGCAGCTCTGTATAGCAGTGAGTATTGCAACCGTTTCGATAGCGGGAAAGGTAGGCGCGCAGGACCTGCTGAGCCGCCGTATCAGCCTTAGCGTGCAGAACCAGAGCGTGGTGCAGATTCTGTCGACCATCGAGAAACAGGCCCAGGTACGCTTTACTTACCGGCCCGAACTGATTACCGAAACCCGCAAGTACTCCTTCGAGGTGACGGAAGAAAAACTGGCCAAGGTTTTGGACGAAATCCTCGATCCGATGCGCCTGAAATACAAGGTAATGGGCAAGCAAATCGTGCTGACGCCCGTAAAGAGCAATGGCGATTCGTCGATGAACGGGGAAATGCTGCCGGAGCTCCGCGAGGCACCCTTGCGGACAGTCACGGGCAAAGTAACTTCCTCGAAAGACGGTGCGCCGCTCCCGGGTGTGAATATCCTCATCAAAGGCACGCAAACAGGCACCTCGACAGACGTTGCGGGTAACTTCTCCATTGACGTTACCGGGCAGGGTGCCGTGCTCATCTTTTCCTACATTGGTTTCAACAGCCAGAGCGTGGAAGTGGGGAGTCAGTCGGTGCTGAACGTGAGCTTGCAGGAAAGTGTGGAAACACTGAAAGAGGCCGTGGTGACGGCGATGGGCATTACCCGCGACAAACGTTCACTCGGCTATTCGGTAGGAAATGTGCAGGCTGAGGCACTGACGCAAACGCCGCAGAATAATGTCCTGAATGCATTGTCGGGCAAGGTAGCCGGTGTGCAGATTTCGCAGATGGACGGAACGGCCGGCTCTACGGTGAACGTGATCATCCGCGGCGCCAACTCGCTGAACAACGACAACCAGCCGCTATTTGTGATCGATGGCGTGCCGGTAGCCAACAAGCTGGACAACAGCTTCGCCGGTGCCGACATGGGTAATGCGATTTCAGACATTAACCCGAACGATATTGCCAATATTTCGGTGCTGAAAGGGCCCAGCGCGGCTGCATTGTACGGCTCTCGGGCGGGTAACGGGGTGATCCTGATCACGACCAAATCGGGCCGGGGCGGAAAAAAGGGCCTGGGCGTTTCGCTGAATACCGCGATGGTGCTCGAAGTGCCGCTGCGTTATGTGCCGGTACAGAACAAGTTTGGATCGGGTAAGAGCGGCGCGCATATTCTGGAAGAGCAGGAGAATGAGAGCTGGGGGCCGCGCCTGGATGCGGGCGAACAATGGGTGCAATGGAACAGCAACGGCCAGAAGGTGCCGCTGGTTTCGCATCCCAACCGTTTCAAGGACTTTTTCCAGACGGGTACTACCAATACCAATAACGTGTCGGTCAACGGCAATTATGACAAAGGCAACTTCCGCTTGTCGGTTGGTAATATGAAAAACAAGGGCATCGTGCCCAACACCGACCTTTCGAGGCTGACTTTGGCATTAAATACCACCTACAATATCACCGATAAACTGCGTGCACAGGCCAATTTCAATGTTTCCGAGTCGGGGTCCGACAACCGCCCGCTCATTGATGCGAGTCGCAACTCGCCGGTACGGAGCATTTATGAAATGGGTGCACAGGTGAATATCCTCGACTTAAAGGATTACTGGATGCCGGGGCAGGAGGGAATGCAGCAGCGTGTGTATAAAACCAAGCAGAATAACCCGTATTTTATTGCCTACGAAAACCCTACGGGCTTCAAACGCAACCGCACCGTCAGCAAGCTGCAACTCGACTACGACATCACCAGCGAGTTTTCGCTCATGGGACGTTTCTCGCGCGACGCGTACGAGGAAAAGTTGGAAGCCAAAAAGGCTTACAGTAATTATGAGGCTGTAAAAGGCGGTTATGAGGTCGAAATGAACGACCGCAAGGAAACCAACCTCGATTTCATCGCGAGCTGGAAGAAGAATTTCAACGAAACATGGAGCCTGAACATCCTCGCAGGCGCCAACCGGCTCGAACAACGTTCGAATTTTATCAATAATGCTACTACGGAGCTCGTTTCGCCGGGCTTGTACACCATTGCCAACGGCGCGCCGGGGACCATTACCTACAACAGCCAGTGGACACACAAGTTGCTCTACGGCGTGTATTCATCGGCTTCCATTGGTTTTAAAAACTACGCATTCCTGGATCTGACGGCCCGAAATGATTGGTCGAGTACGCTGCCGAAGAACAATCGGTCGTATTTCTATCCTTCTGCTTCGTTGAGTTTGATCTTATCGGACGTTTTCACATTGCCTTCCTGGATTTCGCTCGCCAAGTTCCGTGCGGGATCGGCACAGGTGGGTAACGACGTGGCGCCTTACAGCCTCCGCCAGACGTACCTCGCCGATACCGACTGGGGCCCGACCAAGCGCATGTACCAGAACGATATTTTGAAAAACAACAACCTGAAACCGGAAATATCGAGCGCCAACGAGATCGGTCTGGATTTGAAATTTCTCAAAAACAGGCTGGGCGTCGAGGGTACGTACTATGTTCGGAATAACAAAAATCAGGTGCTCACGATCGGTATTCCTATTGAATCGGGTTCGAGTAGCAAGCTGATCAACGCCGGGCTTGTGCAGAGCCGCGGGTTTGAACTCGGTATTAATGCGACGCCGGTGGAAGGACGTAACTTCAACTGGGACGTGAATGTATCGTTCACGCGCAACCGCACGCGTATCAAGCGTCTGGCTGAGGGGATTACCTACTTTTCATTCAACTCGTACAGCGGCGCCGAGGTGCGCACGTACGTGGGTGGCGATGTGGGCGACATTTACCAGCAACCCATGCTGAAAGTGACCGACCAGAGTTCGCCCTACTACGGTTACCCGATCCTGACGAGCGGCGGCTTGTACCAGACCGACACCGACATTAACCATATCCAGAAGATCGGCAACTACAACCACGATTTCCTCATGGGCGTGCAGCAAACCTTCCGCTACAAAAATTTCAGCCTTTTCGCGAATATCGACTGGCGCCAGGGGGGCTCATTCTATTCCAATACCATGATGTTCCTCGGCAACAACGGCCAGCTCGAAGAGTCGCTTTCGGGCGTGCCTCACGACAGGAACACGCCGATAGACCAGCAGATCAAAGCCAATCCCGAAGCGTTTCTGGGTAAATGGGTAGGAGGGCGCAATGCCGAATACGGCGGTTTCGATGCGTGGACCGGCACCAAAAAGGATACCCGCGTGCAGGATGCCAGCTTTAACGTGGGCGTGCGAACTGCCAAAGACGCAGAGGGTAAGACCACCTACATTGAAAACCTCGGCGGCGCCAACACGGTTTGGCTCGACCCTTTCAACGCGTACCGCTATTCGACGCGGCCTTTCCCAAGCGAGAATATGTACAGTGCTACCTACGTGAAGCTGCGCGAGGTGGCTGTTACCTACCATTTGGCCAAAGGCCTGACCGACAAGCTGAAATTGCAGAATGCGTCGGTATCCATTGTAGGTAATAACCTGTTCGAATGGACTGCCGCGGGCGTAAGCATAGATCCCGAGCGGGCATTCCGGCAGGATGGCTCGGCCTGGATGCAGGGGGTCGAATACTATAATGTAATGCCGTGGACGGGCTCGGTGGGTTTGAAACTGAATGTAGATTTCTAAACGATTGTGATCATGAAAATTTCCAAAGTGATATATAGCCTGGCGGCGGTAATGGGGTTTCTCCTGATGAGCTGCGAGGATTTGAGCGAGGTTAACCAAAACCCCAACAGCCCCGAGGAAGTGTCGGCGAACTACATCATGAGCTACGTGCTGACGCATTCGGCCAAGGCCTATTATGCGCTCGGCGCGGAAGGGTCCGACCTTTCGGGCGCGATGCAGTACATTCAGATGGGCACCAACGAAGGGGCTATGAAAGTCAACCAGTATGGCTGGTCGGCGGCAAGCTGGTCGGAGTACTATAATATTCTGAAAAACAACGATTTGATGTACCAGGCCGCGGTGCGCGACAACAATCGTTTTTTCCAGGCGATAGCCCTAACCATGAAATCGTTCGTATTTGGTTTAATGACGGACCTTTTTGGTGACATTCCCTATTCGGAAGCGCTGCAAGCCGCCAGTGAGCAATATTATCCCAAATACGACAGCCAGCTCGACGTGTACAAAGGTATTCTTACCGATCTCAAAACTGCTTCCACTCTGCTGGGCAGCCTGGGCACTGCCGACGTGGTGAGCGCCGGATCGGACGTGCTTTATGGTGGGAAGGCGGCCAACTGGAAAAAGTTCGCCAATGCGTTGCGGATGCGTTACGCATTACGGCTATCGGCCAAAAAAGCGGAAGCGGCCGCTGCCGGCATCGACATTACAGCGGAATTTAAAGACGCGGCGAGCGCCACATTTGCAGCCAATGCCGACGATGCTTCCATGGCTTTCATCGGTACCACCAAAGACAATTCGGCAGCAGGCGGTTTGCTGAATGCGAGTAATCCTTTGTATTACATCAAACCATCCAAACCATTTGTAGACAAGCTCACAGCCCTCGGCGACCCCCGCCGCGACCGCTGGTTCCAGCCCGTGCTAAACAAATGGGACGCCAAAACCGCCACCGCGACGGACAAAAGCGTAACCAATGCATTTGGTGAAACATTTACAGTGAAGTACATGCCGGCCAAGCCGGGGGCCAACGTGGATACCTCGCTTTATGTGGGCTTGCCGGTAGGACTGGCGATCGTGGATGCGACGGGTTATAACAAAGGCGATGACGGTACTGCCTATAATCCGGAGCGCAGTCCGTACATTTCGTTCCTGCACAGCCGCTATCGCACCAATACTGAGACTTACGTGAAAATGAACCTCATTACCTATGCCGAGGTCGAGTTTATGCTTGCCGAGGCTGCGCTGGATGGTAGCTGGGGCGTTTCAGGTACGGCGGAGGACCATTATAAAAGTGCGATCAAAGCATCGCTGGACAAATACAATGCACAGGTAGCGAGCGGTTTCAGTTTCGATCGATACTACGCGCAGAATGCCGTCAGCCTTGCGTCGGCTTCCAATAAACTGGAAAGGATTTCGGAACAGAAATGGATTGCGGGCTGGCTGAGTGTCGAGCCGTGGTTCAATTGGCGGAGAACGGGCTTCCCGGCGCTTAAAACCGGTCCGGCGGCACAGTTCGGTGCAGCTATTCCGGTGCGTTTCGTGTATCCGATCGCCAATGCGGATATTAAATACCTCGTTAATTACAATGCGGCGGTGGATAAGCTGGAACCGTCAGGCTTCGTGCCTACTGGTCAGAGCAAAGACCATCAATATTCAAAAATGTGGCTGCTGAAAGGTACTTCGGCGCCTTGGTAATCGTTCGGCTTCGGCCGGTTTTAGTATGTATTTAAAAAACAGCATTTCAAAAATCGTTGCAACGGGCAGTTTGGCCCTGTGGGCGCTGGCGGTGGCCGCGCAAAATGGAGAAACCTATCTGCCTACGGCGTCACCCGATCGCATTGTGCTCAATGTAACGGGCGACCCATCGACTTCGATGGCGGTCAACTGGCGGACTTCCGACGCCATTGCGGAAGGTTTCGCCGAGATCGCCGTGGCAGAGGCGGATCCCCGGTTTGTGTCGAAAGCCCAAAAACTCAAAGCCAATACCCAAAAGCTCGTTTGGGAGGATACGCCCACTGCCCATTACCATTCCATTATTTTCGAAAACCTGCAACCCGGTACCAAATATGCGTACCGGGTCGGTGGGGAACAGGGTTGGAGTGAATGGATCCATTTCACGACTGCCGGCAACCGCAACCAGAAGCTGTCTTTTGTCTACTATGGTGATGTTCAGGTGAATATTTCTTCGCTATGGTCGCGCGTGGCGCGTGAGGCCTACGCGAAAGCGCCCGACGCGCGCCTGGCCATCTACGCGGGCGACCTGATCAACAAAGCCAACCGCGATGTGGAATGGGGCGACTGGTTCCGTGGCGGCGGCTTCATCCATTCGATGATCCCGGCGTTCCCCACGCCCGGTAACCACGATCATTTCGATACGCCCGAGGGAATTAACACGACTTCCGTATTCTGGCGGCCGCAGTTTACCTTGCCGGAAAACGGCCCGAAAGGATTGGAAGAGACCTGCTATTATGCAGATATTCAGGGTGTAAGGTTCATTTCATTAAACTCGGATCAGGTAGATGTTTCCGAGAAATGGACGAAGGTGCAGGAAGAGTGGCTGGAAGGAATTCTCAAAAACAACCCGAACAAATGGACGGTGATTACTTTCCACCATCCGATTTTTTCGCCTAAAACCACCCGAGATAACAAACGTATGCGGGAGACTTTCAAACCCTTGTTCGACAAATACAAAGTCGACCTGGTACTGCAAGGCCACGATCATACCTACGCACGCGGCATGGCCAACATCCCGATGGCCGACAAAGGAGTACGGTCAGGAACGATGTACGTGGTATCCGTCAGCGGGCCGAAAATGACGGATTCGAATGTCGACCGTGCTGCGTGGATGGACCGCTCGGCTATTTATACCCAACTTTTTCATGTAGTGAATGTGGAAGGGGGTAAGCTGTCATTCGATACCTATACGGCCACGGGGGAGCTCTACGACGCGTTTGACCTGATCAAACAAAACGGAAAGATCAACCGCATCGTAGAACGCGTTCCGGCCGACGTCGCCGAACGACGCTGACAATACCCGACCACACTTGACAACACCTGACAACACATGACAATACCTGACCACTCCTGACCATCCCCCGACCATACCTATGAAACGCATCGCCCTTTTTGTTTCTTCCGCTCTGCTGGGGACGTCATTACTCATGGCGTTACGCCTGCCGGTTTCCGACGAATTCCCCGCTGAAATCGTCAAATTCAAAGCATATTCCGGCAATCCGCTCTTCCAGGGGACCGGCGACCCGCAAACCTGGGACGAGAAAATCCGTGAACGCGGGTACATCTTGCGCGAGGGGAGCAAGTACTACATGTGGTACACCGGCTACACCAAAGCGACCGGTAACGATATGAAATACCTCGGCCTGGCGACTTCCGATGATGGTTTGAAATGGACGCGCCACCCGAAAAACCCGATTCATACTTCACTGTGGGTGGAGGATATGTGCGTGGTAAAGGAAGGCGGCACCTATTATATGTTCGCCGAAAGCAAAGACGACATCGCCCATTTGCTCACTTCCACCGATCGCATTCAATGGAAAGACCAGGGCGCTATCGACATCCGCCTCAAAAACGGTTCCCCCATCAGCAAAGGGCCTTATGGTACGCCGACAGTCTGGAAGGAAAAGGGTAGCTGGTACCTCTTTTATGAACGTAACGACGCCGCAGTGTGGCTTGCCACGAGCAAAGACCTTAAAACGTGGACGAACGTACAGGACGAACCGGTACTGAATGCGGGCCCCGAAAAGTACGACGCGTTTGCTGTTGCATTCAACAAGATTATTCAGTACAAAGGCCTTTACTATGCCTATTACCACGCGTCGGCGTTCAAGGACTGGCGTGAGTGGACGATGAATGTGGCTGTTTCGAAAGACCTCGTCCATTGGAGCAAATACGAACGAAACCCCATCGCCGGTAACGATTCTTCCAGCGGATTCCCGGTTTTCGACGGCAAGCAATGGCGGTTTTACACCATGCACCCCGACGTACGGGTTTACTTTCCCGAAAAATAGAATCTATGATTTTAAAGCATTGCAACGAGCGGTTGGATACCCGGTTGCAATGCTTTTTTGTTTTAACCTGAAAAAAAAGCCTTCCGGCCGCCACGCTTGAAATGCGCATGGGTGTCTCTGGTATTGGAATCGCAAAACGCGGCGATCCGCTCATCAATCAGACACCATTATGAAGAGTTTTTTTTACTTCGGTTGCTTCATCCTGCTCGCGGCGGGGCAGTTCGGTTGTTCCAAAGACAACCCCACACCAACGCCTGAACCTGAGCCCATCAAACTGGAACGCGAGGCCGTGAAGTTTGCGCTTCAAGGCCGGCCGCAATACCTCGCGGAGGCTTACCGGTTCATTGGCAAAGACTCCGTGGACCTGTTGAAACTGGATACCAACTATGCCAAATACCGGAACATCGTTTTTTTCTCTTTCCATTTCGACGAAGGATACATTAATTTTTGGAGCGGCAGCCAGTTCCCGAATACCGAAATCCCGGGCGATGTGAAGACATTTAACCTCGGGATAAGAGTCGACCGGCCCACCGGCCTGCGTTGCTATTGGGAGGAGGAGAAGGGCACCTTAAGAATAGAGAGCGACAGGATGACCGACTATTTCCCCATGATTGTCCTCGGTAAAAAGGCATACCTCGAAACATCGTCGTTTATGAATCATCGCACCATTGAGATGGTCAAAGCGGCCCAGGTGAAATCGCAAGCGATTTTCATTTATGAAGACGACGACCCGAAGCTGGGGAAAGTGAAATACAAGATCACACTTAAGCCGATGTACGAATATTACCGCGAGCCTAACCAGCAATGGGATGCCAACTTCGCCGTATTCTGAAATGGGACCTGTTATGAAAAAGCTGTTGTTATTTGCATTTTTGTGTGCGGCCGGTGCATATATGTCCGGATGCGGGAAAGAGGATAATGACCAGCCCGATCCCAAGCCGGAACCTGTCCGTCTGGATCGCGATACGGTTTCCTCGTGGCTCGCGCGAAGCTCGTTCTTCATTACGGATGCCTGGCGGTTTGCCGGAAAGGATTCAGTTGATATGTACAAGGTGGATACATTGCTGCCGCTCTACGCGAAGGCTGCGATCCTGAACTTTTACATCGAAAAGGGGGCCGGATCTATTATGTTTCATGGTGGCGCCAGGGAGTTTCCCAATACGGAGATTCCAGGTAATGCACGGACGTTTGAACTGAATATCCGTATTTTCCTCCCCACGGAAATGAATCTGGCATGGGACGAAGAAAAGGGCACGCTGAGTGTCGAGACTGCGAGAACAACGAGCTATTTCCCGATGATTGTCCCGGGTAAAAAAGGTTACCTGGATCCCGCGAGCTTTAACGTGAAAATGTCGGCGGAGCAAGCGAAAGCAGCGGTCGTTAAGCCGAGTATGAAGTTCATTTATGAAGACGACGATCCCAAAATGGGCAAAGTTACTTATAAAATTACGATGAAACCCATGTATCAATACTACCGCGAACCCGGCCAACAGGCGAGTGCAAAGTATTTTGTGTACCCTTGAATTGATTGATAGTTAGTGAATTGAATGATGAAATCCCTGGCACTCATACTCATCGCGGCACTTGCGCTCACAGGTTGTAATGACCTGAAAGACCTGCGTCCGATAGATCCTGCAACGCAGATTCCGGAGAAGGTCGTGAACGTGGTAAAAGCGAAATTCCCGAAAGGCGAGGATCTGGTTTTCAAACCGATCCTGGAAGATAAAATATGGGAAGTGAAGCTGAAATCGGAGGCGGACCGGTATACATCGCTGGTCGATTACGGTAAAATGTGGGAGACGTTCAAGATAATGCCGGATGGCATTCCTTCCGCCTTGCAGACACCCCTGCAAAAAACCGCTTTCGGGGACGGGACGTTGTCGGGTTATACGCAGGGCTATTTCGCTACGACCAGCAATAACAAGCTGCTCTACAACTATAAAAATGAAAACTATTCGCTCGAATGGGGCGGCGTGTTTCCGAACGGCGTCAGCTCGGCTACGTTCGATCCGTCGTTGTACCGCATTACCACCTACGAGATCGCCGATCTGCCTGCCTTCGTGAAGGATACCATCAAGACATTTCCCAAAGCCACCTTCGTGGTGGGTTACACCTGGGTGAGGCTCGATGGTTCCAGGCGCTACTATGTGACTGGCAAACTGAATGAGGGCGGCATGTATGACCAGTTTGCAATGTTTTTCGACGACAAGGGAAAGTTGAGGTGGATGAGCAACCTTTTCACACAGCCAGGGGTGCCCGTAATGTCCTCTAACCTCGAATCCGTACCGGCGGAAATCAAACAATACCTCGATAGTACGCCGGAACTGGCTGGTTATCAATATGAAAGAAAGCTGAAAAGTTACATCAACGGCCTGGATAGTTATTACATCGTCGTAACTGTCGGAAGTGTTTCCAGGTGCGAGCTCTATTTTGACAAAGATTTTAATGTACTCAATAAAAAATACACTGTGTTATTATATTAAAAAATAGTAATTAATTAAGTTTAAGTTACTTCCAGGTCTAAGTTAGTTCCTGAACCCAACGTTCCCCTGATGAAATTCTTTCTCTCTAAAAAGTACGACAGCGTAACAAGCCTCGTGAAAGCCTGCCAGCAGCAGGACCCGAGGGCGCAGACCGTATTTTATGAGCGATATAAGGCCCGAATGACCGGTATTTGCCGCCGCTATGCGCGGACCGTAGCCGAGGCCGACGACATTTTTCAGGACGCATTTGTAAAGATTTTCAACAATATCAGCGATTTGAAGGAACCCGAGGCCGTGGACGGCTGGGTGAAAGTGACGGTAATCCGGACGGCGATCAACTATTACAACCGCACTACCCGGCAGCAGGAGCTTCAAAGCTCGCTCGACGGCGTGGAATGGCAGGTAGAATCGGATGATTACGTACGCATGATCGATCAGATGAACGTCCGCGACCTGGTGGACCTGATCAACGAGTTACCCGACAAATACAGGACGGTGATTAACCTGCACCTGATCGACGGCTATACACACACCGAAATTGGTGAAATGTTGTCCATGTCGGATGCTACGGCCCGGTCGCAGTTCATGAGAGGACGTAACCTGCTAATGAAAAAATTGGAACAAAAAGGAATAGTACATCATGAAAACTTCTGAGGACAAATTGAACGAAGCGCTGCGCGACGTCCTCAAACGCAAGTTTGATGACTATGAAGAACAGCCCAACCCCAACGCGCTCGAACGTATACGTGCGCGTGTAAAGCCTGTGCGTACGGGCAGGTATTGGTGGTTCACGGGTGCGCTCGTGCTGCTTTCCGTATCCGGCATCCTGCTTAGTCGTTTCGTGGGCGAAAGCAAAACTTCGTTCGCGGTTTCGGAAAAAGCCATTTTGCACACTGCAAACGATGCTGTACCGGCATCCGGCGATGCTAAACCAACGGAAGCGGCGCTTCCCGTTTCGAAAGCACGGGTGCATTCGGCTCAATCGCTTTCCCGCAAAACGGTTTGGAAAATACCCGTTTCGCGATCGGAGAAACTGGTTAAAAGTGTTTTTGTGAAAGACCCTGGTAACCAACCGGCATCGAAGGTGCATAACCGACAGGCCGGCAATGCTCCTGGCGCCACTGTAAGGCGGGACGAAAACTTGCCGCCTGCGAACACAAACCTCTTCGTCGCTACAACGCAGGGTGCGGACCCCGTTTCCGAAAATGGGAATGCAGTACTGACGGAACAAGCGCCCGCGCAGGTGGATTCGGCAATGGCCGCGATGCCGTTGGAAGAATTGGCGTCAATGTCGCTGAAAGAAATGCAGGTACCGCTGCATTTGCGCGGCGTGGTAGCGCCTGCATTCAAACCTGCGAAGGTGATTGTCACCAACCCGGCGAGGGTAGCATGGCTTTTCAATGCGTCGGCATTGCATTCATACCAGATACTGACGGTACCGTCGTCGGCAGCGCAGGACTTTCAGAATTTCAGCTTCCCGACATTATTTACGGCGCGGTCGATGGGCTACAAAATAAGCGGTGGCGTGGAGCGGAACAGTATTCAGTTGCAGCTTCATTACAGCGGTTTCCGGCAGACCTATTCCTACGAAATCGCCAACAATAACTATCTCGTCAAACCCGACGACAAAGGACAATACCAAACCGTACGCCAGGGCGACAGGATGGAGGAGAACCGGAAATTTTCAATGCTCGGTATTGGCGTTTCCAGGCAGCTGCGTTGGGGGCATTCGCCTGTCAGCCGGTTTTATGCTGCTTTGGGAGCAGAGTATTCACATGATTTGAAAAGCAGCCAAAGCCTTGGGTGGGTCAGCCTGGGGTTAGGGAAACAGTTTGCGGTGAGCCGCTATACAGCATTCAGCATTGGACCCTATGCCGAGTTCAGCCCGGTGAAGGTGAAAGGTACCCAAAACCCGTTCTACTATCAGCCGTACCGCGTGGGGATATCGGCAGGGCTCCGCTTCGTGCGGCCCTGAGCTGCTCACAGGTCAAGTCCCGGTAACCACACTACCGGGACTTTTTCATGTATAAAAATTTTCTACAACTATTTCATTCCCATCTGATTAAAAAATCCCTACATTTACGGGCACGTGCCCGTTGGTGCGCTTGTAACTATCCACACGCAAAACCCGACCATTCCAAACACAACTGACAACCCCTGACAATACATGACTACCCCTGACCATTTCCGACACCCTTGACCACCCCTGACAACACGTAACTAAACCTGACCATTCCAAACCCATGACCCAATCAAGAACCAGAAGAGAATTCATTGCAACCGGCCTTGCCGCGATGGCAGGGGCGGGGCTTTCCGCTGCATTTTCACCGGCATTCGGCCACGCAGTGCGCCCGGCCGACAGGATCCGTCTCGGTATCATCGGTACCGGCTCGCGTGGTGCCGGCTTGGCAACGCTTATCCGCGAGATGCCCGATTATGAGCTGGTTGCCTGCTGCGATATCATCCCCGAGAACCTGCAAAAGGGCCTGAGCCTCGCTGCCAAAAACGCCAAAGGCTATACCGATTACCGCAAGTTGCTCGATGACAAATCCATCGATGCCGTGGTGATCGCCACGCCGCTTTACCTGCATTACCCGATGGCCGTGGCCGCATTGCAGGCCGGGAAGCACATTTACCTCGAAAAATCGATGACGTACGACATCCCGCAGGCGATCGACCTCGTGAAGAAAGTGAAGGCTTCGGGACTTGTGTTTCAGATCGGTTACCAGTATCGCTATTATGGCCTTTACCACCGGGTGAAGGAAATCATGAAGGAAAACTGGCTGGGCAAGATCACGCATTTCGAATGCCAGTACAACCGCAATTCCAACTGGCGCTTCCCGGTGAAAGACCCTAAAATGGAACGCGCGATCAACTGGCGCATGTACCGCGAGTATTGCGGGGGGCCGCTCTCGGAGCTCTGCGCGCATGAGATCGACGTCGTGAATTACCTCACCGACAGCCGTCCGGTGAAGGTAGTAGGCCTGGGAGGCATCAACTACTGGAAAGACGGCCGGGATACTTACGACAACATCCGCACGGTTTACGACTACCCCAACGGCGTGAAAGCCAGCGTAACCTCAGTGTTATCCAATGCATACAATGGGTACAGCATTCGTATTCTGGGCGATAAGGCCACGGTCGAAATCCTCCGCGACAAAGCGCTGATTTATCCTGAAATCACCAACAATGCCAGGGGCGTCGTGGATGGTGTTACCGGTGCAACCATCGCTGTGGCCACCCAGGGCAAAGGCGTGGAGGTGAAGTTCGGTAAGGCTGGTGAAGCAGAACTAGAACCAACCGTGTTCGCATTGAAGGACTTCGCCGAATGTGTCAGAAACAAAAAAGAGCCCATTTCCAACGTAGAAACCGGGCGCGACGGCTCCATTGCCATTCACATGGGCAATGCGGCGGCCGATACCGAAAAAGTACAGTATTGGAAACCTGAGTATTCGGCCTGATGCGATCGCGGAGGCAGTTGGCAGGGTCGATGGCGATAATAATGTGCTTTGTGCTAAGCGCATTACGCCCCGCAACGATACCTCGTACCTACCGGATCACCGGGCAGGCGCAGGGTACCAACTATGCCATTACCTGGTATGCCAGCCGCCAATCCGTAACCCAGGCACAGATTGACAGCATTTTCAAAAGCCTCGATGCTTCGCTTTCCATTTACAAGCCCGGTTCGCTGATCGGCCGGTTCAACGAATCGGAAACTGGCATTGAAATGGACCGGCATTTGGCGCACGTCGTGGAAAAGTCCATGCAGATTTACCGCCAAACCGGAGGCTTGTCCGACATCACCGTGTACCCGCTCGTGCGTGCGTGGGGTTTTGGGGCAAAGGCTGCCGATGCTTTGCCCGACAGCGCTGCCATTCGCCTGCTAATGCCGTGTGTGGGATCTGATAAATTGAAGATCAAAGGCAGCAGGCTGGTGAAAACGGTCCCCTGCGTGCAAATAGATGTGAACGGTATCGCGCAAGGCTATTCGGTGGATGTTCTGGCCCGCTTCCTGGAAGCGCATGGAATCGGCAATTATATGGTGGAAGTCGGAGGGGAGATCCGTACCAAGGGCCGGAAGTTACCAGGTGAAGAACCGATGAAAATCGGCATTGAAACGCCCTCCACGACGGAATTCGACGCACCTGCGATCCGGGAGGTGATTACGATCGGCGATGGGGCCGTTACCACTTCGGGCAGTTACCGCAAGTTCAGAGAGTCGGGCGGGATGCGGCTCTCCCACATTATTGATCCCAAAACAGGCTTTCCCGTTCAGCGAGAGATCATCAGCGCAACCGTAGTGGCGCGCGAAGCGATCACCGCCGACGGCTTCGACAACGCGCTGCTCGCCGCAGGCATCGACGGGGCGTTTGAAATACTCCGTACCCACCCGGGCATGGAAGCGTATCTCATTTACCGGAAGCCGGATGGAGCCGTTGCAGATACGGCTTCGGCGGGGTTCGCGAGGTACGTGGTGAAGACTGGTGAACGCTGAGGGAGGGGGCCGCAGGCCCTACCGCCTTCGTTCCGAGAACGTTATCGGTACTATTTCCGGTGAATCCCATGGATACCTATTAAATTCCTTGTAACATTGTTATAAGCCAAAATTAAATACTGCCGGATGCATAAAATGCATCACAAATGACTTCGCAGCCGCATTGCGAGGCAAGCGTTGCTATGTCCCGATTTTGGCTTTCCGTCCCCGGAAAATTCATTTTTTCATTTCCTAACCATAATCTTATGCATGTAAAACTACCCACCCATCCATGGGCCCGTATTCTTGTTCTTTTTGCATGCCTCAGCCCGTTAGGGCTCCACGGGCAAAATCTGAGGGATGTTACCGGCGTGATTACCGATAGTTTGAGCAAACAGGGCCTGCCCGGCGTGACCGTCGTGGTGAAAGGCACGCAGCGAGGCACCACCACCGACGCCGATGGCCGGTATGCCGTGCAGGCTGCCCCGTCGGATGTGCTGACATTCAGTTATGTAGGTTATGTGATGAAAGAAGCGGCTGTCGGGAACCAGTCGGTGATTGAAATTGCTCTGCAACCGAGTACCAATGCGCTCGACGAGCTGGTGGTTGTAGGCTATGGAACAATGAAGAAGAGCGATCTCACCGGCGCGGTGATCCGCATCGATTCGAAGACGTTCAAAAACCAGCCGATGACCCAGCTTACCGACATGCTCACGGGCACCGTGGCGGGTTTCAATGCCAACCAGGCTACTTCCGCGGCGGGAGGGAGCTCGTTACAGATCCGCGGGCCAAAGTCGCTGACGGCCAATTCGAGCCCGATGGTGGTGATGGACGGCGTGATATTCAACGGCAGCATTGCCGACATTAACCCGGCCGACATTGAAACGATGGACATTTTGAAAGACGCCAGTTCGGCGGCCGTTTTCGGTGCGCGGGCCGCGGGCGGAGTGATCCTGATCACGACCAAGAAGGGCACCACGGGCAAGCCGGTGATCAATGTTTCGGCGAACGTAGGTACGGCCCAGGCGGCGAACGATTTCAAACCATTCGATAAAGACGGCTACCTGACCTTCCGTCGTGACCTGCTGCGTGCAACCAATCCTGACCGTCCGTCTTTTTATTACGACAATCCGGGTACGCTACCGGCCGGTGTTTCCCTCGAACAATGGCGCAGTGCGAGCAACAACCCGCAAGCCGACAATACCCAGGAATGGCTCAGCCGACTGCGCTTTTTCCCCATTGAAACCGAAAATTACCTGGCCGGGAAGACCGTGGATTGGTACAAGGAGGTGATCCGCACCGGCCTGCGGCAAAACTACGACGTGAGTATCGGCGGAGGCTCGCAGAATGTGACTTACTACTGGTCGCTGGGATATCAGAACAACGAAGGCATATTGCGCGGCGACAAATTTTCGACGATCCGCTCGCGCCTCAATGTGGATTTCAAAGTGACCGACTGGCTTAATGTAGGTGTAAACAGCCAGTTTGCCGATCGCGACGAGAGCACCGTTCCAGCCAACCTGGGACAGATGTTCATCATGAGCCCCTACGGCTCGATGTTCGACGAGAATGGCAATGCAATGTGGTATCCCAACAGCTTCGCAGTCGCCAATCCGCTGATCAACTTTTATGGCCAGGAAAGGATGAAAAAGGTGAATACGCTTTTTGCTTCGCTCTATGGAAAGATTAAGCTGCCTTTTGGGTTTGACTACAAAATATCCTTCCAACCGAGGTATGAGGCCTCAAAAGACTACAATTTCTGGTCGTCCAACACACTTGACGGCGGCTCCACGCGCTCGGGCGGGTACAGCACGCGGGCAGACGCGTCCACGTACGAGTACATTCTCGACAACCTTTTGCATTGGAACAAGCAGGTCGGCGTCCACCAGTTCGATGTGACGTTGCTTTACAGCGCCGAGCGTAACCGGGGCTGGTATTCCAAAATCGCCAATCAGGGTTTCGTGCCCAACCAGAACCTCGGCTTCCACGGGATGCAGTACGGTACCAGCCCGGCCATGGAGACCAACGATACCCAGATCACCGGCGACGCGGCCATGGCGCGGCTCAACTATACCTTGTTTGATAAATACTTGATCACGGCGTCGGTCCGTCGGGATGGCTTCTCGGCATTCGGTACCAAGCAGCCGAGGGCGGTTTTTCCGGCGGCTGCGGTGGCGTGGAAAATTTCGGAGGAGAAGTTCTTCCACATTGATTTTGTGAGTCAGATGAAGCTCCGCTTGTCGTGGGGTGTGAACGGTAACCGCGATATCGGGGCCTATTCGGCGCTGGCGCAGTTACTTTCGGCCATGTATTACGATGGTACCAATGTGCAGGTGGGCGTTTACAACACGTCGCTCGCAAACCCGAACTTGGTTTGGGAAAAAACCAAGTCGATTAACATCGGTATGGACCTGAGTGTGCTCAAAAACCGCATCGATCTGAGCATGGAATATTACGATATGACCACTACCGACCTGCTGATGAGGCGCCTTTTGCCCGAAATCACCGGTTTCAAGGACATTACCACCAACCTGGGGCTGCTGGGCAACAAAGGTTTTGAAATGACCATCAATACCATCAATATCGAGCAGGCCAATTTCTCGTGGCGCTGCGGGCTGGTTTTTTCGTTTAACAGGAATAAAATCAAACGGTTGTTCGGAGATTACAAAGAGGAAACCGTGGATGGTAAAACCATCACCCGGGAATTGCCCGATTATTCCAATGAGTGGTTCCCCGGCCAGGCCATCGACCGCGTGTGGAACTATAACGTGACGGGCATCTGGCAAACGGCAGAAAAGGATCCCGCGGCAGTTTACAAATTACAGCCCGGCGATTTCAAAGCGGAGGATGTGGATGGCAACGGCAAATATGAAGCTTTGCTGGACAAGCAGTTTATCGGCTACCGTCAGCCCCGCTTCCGGATCGGCCTGCGCAATGAGTTTACATTCTGGAAGAACTTCACGGCCAGCCTATTTCTCCGGAGCGAGCTGGGCCATATTGCGCCGTTTACCGAAGGCTTGCGCACGGGCGGATCAGACACCTACGACCGCCGGAACACCAACGATTTTCCATACTGGACACCCGATAATCCGACCAACGAATATGCGCGGCTGAATACCAACACCAACGTTTTCGGAGGGGGCATCAAGGTTTACAAGAAGTTGTCGTTCCTGCGCTTGCAGGATGTGAATGTAGGCTATTCATTACCGGCCGATCTTTCCAAAAAGCTGAAAGTGAACAGTGTACGTGTATTCGCTTCGGCGCGTAACCTCCTCACTTTCACGAAATGGCCGGGCTGGGATCCCGAAGCATGGGATAGTGATGGTACCAACGTTCCGATGCCCAAAAATTTCACCGTCGGGCTTAATCTCTCATTGTAAACAGCCATTAACCTGAGCATTATGAAAATCTTTCGATACCTCATATTATTTGTTTTGCTGCTAAGCCAGTCGGCTTGCGACAAGGACTGGCTGAAACCGGAGCCGCTGTCGTTTTTCAGCCCCGAGAAAGTGTTCGTGGACAAGGCCGGGATGGAGGCGCTGCTCATTACCATGCGCAAGGACCTCAAAAACGAAAGTACCGGCACGATGCCGAACCTGACGATGGAGTTTGCCGCTTCGGATCTGGCGTCGCCGTGGTCGCAGCTGGATTTTTACAACCTTACACCCAATACCGACCAGTACTACCGCTTCCTGACGATGTTTACGGTGATATATTCTTCGATTAAAAACTGTAACGTGCTCATCAGCAGGATCGACGATATCAAATGGCAGTCGGATCAGGAACGGAATGCGATCCTGGGAGAGGCGCTTTGGCACAGGGCTTACTGGTATTACCGGCTCGTAAATTCCTACGGCGATGTGCCGTTTTTGAGTGGTGAAATATCGGAGGCCAAACTCGATTTTCAGACCCATAGCCGCTGGGCGATCCTGGAAAAGATCAAAACGGACGTTGAGTTTGCTGCCGAATGGCTGCCGGTTACTGCTAAATCAGGCGTGATTACCAAAGGGGCTGCGAATCATTTGCTGACGAAGATCTACCTCGCGAATCTGGAATATGACAAGGCTATCGAGGCCGCCAATAAGGTGATTAACGGTCCGTATGCATTAATGACCCAGCGTTTCGGGATCGACGCGACGAAAGGTTACCGCAACCTTATCTGGGACCTGCACCGCGCGAAGAATTTCAGCATTGCCCAAAATACGGAGACCATTCTGGCGTCTATCGACCGCTATGAGGCGCCGCCGGCTGCACGTTCCGCAGGCCTTTACACCATGCGGCTCTACAATTGCCAGTGGTTCCAGCCACAGGTGCTCGATAGCCAGGGCAAGCCGGGCATGGTGGCCAACGGGCCTATGTACGATTCATTGGGCCGCGGTAATGCCAATATCCGGCTAACGGGCTATTACCAATACGATATCTGGGCGCACAAAGGCAGCACCTGGCGCAATACGCCCGATCTGCGGAGGGCCGACATCAACTGGGTGGACATTCATGAATTGAGGTACAACAACCCTGTGTCGGTTGATTTTGGTAAACCGATTAACACCCAATTCCTCGCTGCGCAGGTGGATACGTTCAAGCACGTGTACGCGATGCCCCATTACATTATGTACAATCCGCAGGATGATCCGAAGGCGACCCCCATGGGCGGCAATGGCGACTGGTACATTTTCCGCCTGGCCGAAACCTATCTGCTCCGCGCCGAGGCCTATTTATGGAAAAACCAGCTTGCACTGGCAGCCGACGATATCAATAAGGTCCGCGAGCGAGCGAAAGCATTGCCGATTACCGCCGGGGAGGTATCCATCGATTTTATCCTGCACGAGCGTGCGCGGGAGCTGTTCGCTGAAGAACCCCGCCATTCGGAGCTCGTCCGGGTTTCTTACATCATGGCCAAGGCGGGGATCAATGGTTACAGTCTGACCAATTTCAGTGAAAAGAACTACTATTTCGACCGGGTAATGCGGTACAACAACACCTACGAGAAGAAGATACAGCTCCTGGGCAACACCGCCAACATGGCGCCATTCCACGTGCTGTGGCCGATCCCTTCACTGGTGATCACGGCTAATACGAAGGGCGTCATCAATCAGAATATCGGTTATGACGGCGCAAACCGCAACGTGCCGCCGCTGACGAAGATTGAGTAGAACGGGATTCGTATTGAAATGTAAAGAGGCCATTGCACACGTGATGGCCTCTTTATTGGAATAATAGCGGTTTTATCAGAATAGGACCGGCCTTTTCGATACATAAACCGTGCCGCTCTGATTGGCCTGATCACAAAATTCGAACGTGTTTTCTTTCCCGCAAAGTGGTGCGGAGCCGGTCACATGTAGTCGCGATTTTTTATCAAAATATAAACTCACTAACTGATGCCGGGCAGGAAGTTCAATTTTTCGTCCATTTTCAGATTTAATACCAATGGTGTGAAGATAGCCCTCCCCGGTCTGAATCAGGTCGATTTGAAACCGGATGCCGTTGCCGGAAAATGCATAATTGATGGGTACCTTATAGTCTTCAACGTCCCAACGCAACGTTGAGCGCTCCCAGCGCAGCCCTCGGTCCGTACTGAACCAGGAGGGTAGCATGCCGAATTTATTGTCAAACACGCTGGCCCCGGTTCTCTGGGTTTCCATCACATAGAGTGTATCCTGCTTTTCCATGAATGCAAACAGACCCACGCGGGCATTGTAGTTGCCCTTTGTCCAGGTTTTGCCCTTGTCGGTTGTTACAAACACTTCGAAGCCGGTTGTAATAGTCAGCGTATCGTCAATGTTACCGTGTACCGCCTTTATTTCACGGTTGTCAGGCGACCGTAGTATATACCAGTCGGGGTGTTCGAGCATGGTCTCCGGTGCCGGTGCGTCGCTATCATTGCGGCAACCCAGGAATGTCAAGAGCGAGAGCAGGATTAAAAATGATTTTTTCATGGCTAGCAGGTAAGCATAAGTTCTGTATCGGTTACAATTTAACTGCTATTCTGCTATCCTGCATCGGTTCATTATGAATTAATATGTTAATTTTTTGTCATTCCCCCGCCAGCCGCTGCAAATCCGACTGTGCCAAGCGGTAATTCAATTGCGCCGCCAGCAAATCGGCTTCGGCTTTGGCCAATAGGGAGCGGGTGTTGAGAATATCCGCTTCCAGGTTCAGGCCGGATGCCTGCTTGTCGGATTGCACTTTGAGCTCCTCGGTACGGTATTTCACCGCTTTTTCGGCGACGGCAATCAGCGCGGTGGCTTGTGTGAGTTTCCGGTGCGTTTTGGAAACATCGTTTTTGACCTGATTTTGCGTGTTGAGCAGGTTTTCACGTGCCTGCTGGCTCAGGAAATGCCGCTGGCGGATCACCTGCTTGTTGGCGACCAGGTCCTGGATATTCCATTTGAACTGCGCCCCTACGAACGGATTGTTGTTTGGGAAAAGCAGGTTACCGGTCTGGTAGGAGTAACCCGCTACCAGGCCGATGTCGGGCAGGTTGCTTTGCTCGGCTGCGCGGATGGCTTTCTGGGTTTTGATTTCCGTCAAACTCGCGATTTTGATATCATTGTTGGATGTGGCCGCATTGCTTAAATAGCTATCCAGCGTGCCGGTACCCGCTGCCGTGTTCGCGACCGGCGCAAGCGCAACACTATCTGCTTCAATGCCGGTCAACTGTTTCAAATCGGCTGTGTAATCTTCGGTTTGAATGCGGAGTTTCAGGAGATTTTGCTCCTCGTCGGCGATGTTCGCTTGCAGGCCCGCTTTGTTTACATCGATGGTTTTACCGGAAAGTAATGCACTTTCCACATCATACAGCCGCATTTGCGCCAGCTTGATTTTCGCATTCGCCTCTTCCTGTTGCTTCCGCGTGATGAGCAAGCCATAATATAGCTTCTCGATCGCCTGCCTGATCTGCAACGACGCCCTCGATTGCTCATGGCGCGCGAGTTCGGCATCGGTTTTCGCTACTTCAATGCCCGTTTTGATCTTTCCGAGCTGGGTAATCGGCTGGTACAGCGTTACGCCTGCATTGAAATTGTGGTGTTTACCTAATGGAAAAGTCTTTTCCTCATTCGGCAATGCAATGGTCGTCCCGCCGAGGGGCAGGGCGCCAAAGGAACCCTGCTCGATCACCAGCTGGCCGAGATTGGCATTGTATTGGTACGAGGAGCTCACCGAGGCGACCGGGTATCGTTTGATCGCGTCTTCGGCTACTTTGGCCTCTTTTTCGGCCACCTGCAACTTACGCACATTCAGCAAATGGTTATTCTGCAATGCCATCTCCACGGCCTGTTCGAGCGTGAGCGGCTGTGCCTGCTGTGCATACGCGGGGGCGAGGGCAACCGCGCAGAGTGTGAGTATCGGGAATATCAGCTTAGTTTTCATGGTGTTCAGCAACAGGTGTTACCATCAGGTCTTTTTTATCATGCGGTTTGATCATCGCGATGTACAGTACGGGTACTGTGAGCAGCGCCATCACCATCGACCAGATCACCCCGACGGCGATCACGCTCGCGAGCGGGCTCCACATCGGCGACCCCGACAGGATCATCGGCAGCACGCCGATCGCCGCGGCCATCGCTGTCAGGAATATCGGACGCAGACGACGCTTGCCGGATTCGATAGCAGCTGTACGGATATCCATCCCGTGGCCGAGCAACTCGTTGGTATGGTCCACCAGGATGATCGCATTCCGTACGACGATCCCCGAGAGGCTGATGAGGCCGACAAATGCGGTGAAACCGAAATTATTATGCGTGATATAGAGGCCCATCAGCGCGCCGAACAAGCTCAGCGGGATCGTGAGCATCACGAGCGCGGCTTCTTTAAGGCTGCGGAACTGGAATAGCAGGATGAAGAAAATGAGTACCAGACTGATTACCAGTACGACGATCATCTGGCTGAATGTCTCGTTCTTGTTGAACTGCTCACCGCCGTATTCGATCCGGTAGCCTGCGGGCAACGGAATGTCGGCGATTTTGTCCTTCACTTCTTTAACCAGCTCGGCAGGGAGTACGTCGTCCTCGGTTTCACTCAGGATCGTGAGCGTCCGCACGCCGTTGCGATGCATGATCTTGCCGGTTTGCCATTGGGGTTTCAGGTCGGCGATCTGGCGCAGGGGCACGTTGGCGTCCGTTACGGGCGAGGCCAGGTAAATGTTTTCCAGGTTATCGGACGACTGGCGGTTGCGTTCGTCGAGGCGGAAAACAATGTCGAGCGGGTTGTTGCCTTCGTACATCGTCGAAATGGGCGCGCCGTTGAAACCCGTGTACACCATTTGCGAAATGCTGCCGGTCGTAAAGCCGAGCTTGTTGGCCTCGTCTTTGAGCTGAATGCTGATGCCGTAATAATCCTCGCGGAAATCGGGGCGGACCATCGCGCTGCCTTTCGCATTGTTGAGAATTTCCTGTACCTGGCAGCCGATCGCCTTGAGGCGGGCGACGTCGTCGCCTACAATGCGCACTTCCACAGGCGATTTATAGGGAGAGCCCTGCTGCATCAGTTTCACCTGTGGCGAACCTTCGGGGATCAATGCGGCAACTTTACCTTCGAGTTCGTGAGCAAACGCTTCGGCCGTTTTCTCGTCGGTGGTGTTGATCAGGATCTGCGCATAGTTGGTAACCGGCACTTCGGGGGAGAAGTTATAGTAAAATCTCGGTGCACTCGTGCCTGTGAACGTCGCGTAAGAGGTCACGCGCGGATCGCCTTTGACGAGTTTTTCTGCTTTCAGAATGGCCTGGCTTGTCTGGTCGAGCTTGGTGCCCGTCGGCATCCATAGTTCAATTACAAACTGATTCCGTTCAGCTGCCGGAAAGAACTTTTGTTTAATGCCCTGGTACACAAAAAGCGACAGTACGACGGTGAGCAAGCTGACGCCGATCGTCAGTCCTGAATGCCTCACGCACCATTCGAGGGCGGCATTGTAGCCGTTCTGCATGCGGTCGAGCAGGGTAATGCGTTTCTTTTTGTCGGATTCTTCCGCGCTGTGGTCGTGAAGGCCTTTTTTGATGAAAGTATAGCAAAGCAGCGGGGTCAGGATCATGGCCACGATGAACGAAGCAGCCAATGCAATAGCGACCGTCACGGGCAATGCGTGAATGAACTCACCAACGGAGCCGGTGAGGATAACCATCGGCATGAACGAGGCAATAATGGTTACCGTAGCTGCCAGAACGGGTATGACCAGATCGGTGGCGCTGCGCCAGGCGGCTGTCCAGCGGTCGATACCTTCATCGAGCAGCTCCACATAGTTATCGGCGATTACAATGGCGTCGTCCACCACCATCCCGAGCACGACGATCAACGCTGCGAGCGACACCTGGTGCAGTTCGATACCGAATGCGTTGAGCAATGCGAATGTAACGGCAATCGTCATCGGAATGGCCATTGCGGCCACCGCGGCAATGCGGATCGGCAGGAGCAGGATCACGACGATTACGACCGAGAAAATGGCCAGGAAAAACTCACGGATGAAGTGCGTAATGTTTTCATCCACGAGCTTCGGCTGGTTCACGATCGTGGTCAGCGTGACGTCCGCCGGCAGCAGCTTCTCCACTTCGGCTAGCTTGGCGTTCACTTCTTCCCCGAACTTCACGATGTTGTTCCCTTCCTGCATCTGGATGGCGAGCATCATCGCATTGCGGCCGTTCACGGTAGTCTTGCTGGTGGGTTCGGCGTATTCGCGGTTTACCTGCGCAATGTCCCCAAGCCGGATCAGTTCCCCGGTTTTCGAGGCACCTACGATCTGGTTCGCAATTTCGTTTTCGGTATTGTAATAGCCCGACGTGTACAGTGGCGTCTGGCTCGTTGCGGTTTTGATATCTCCTGTCGGACTAATCACATTCTGCGATTGCAATACCTGCACTACGGACGACAGTTTGACATTATATTGAGAAAGTTTCTCCGAACTGGAAGTAACCGTGATCTGTTCCTTCTGCTCGCCGATACGCTTGATTTTGGACACCGATTTAACCGTCCGGAGAACGTCTTCCAGTTTCTGGGTATATTCTTTGAGCTGCGCATAGGTGGCCTTGTCGCTTTCAATGCCGATCACCAGCGCTTCGGTGTCGCCGAAATCGGAGTTCACGATCGGGCCGCGGACGCCTTTGGGGAAATCCACCTGCTTGGCTACCAGCAACTGGTGGCGCAGCTTGCTCCAAAAAACGTCCGGATTTTTGACATTTTCGCCTAATTCCACATTCACCACCACCATGCCGTCCTGAGACGTCGAGTAGGTTTTGTCCTTGCGGATTTCTTCGAATTGGAAAAGGTACTGTTCGAGTTTCTTGGTAACCTGGTCTTCCACTTGCGCGGAGTTGGCGCCGGGGAAATAGGCGAGGACCAGGCCTTGCCGGACGGTGATCTTCGGATCTTCACGCCGGGGCATGTTCAGCAGCGAATAAACGCCTACCGCAAACACCAGCAGCAATACCGACAGCGTCACCTGCGGATATTTCAGGGATGATTTGACAAAGTTCATAACGCAGCTTATTGGGTGATGGAAATGGCGGTGCCGTCGGTGAGCTTGTGCTGCCCGCCGGTTACCACGCGGTCGGTTTCGGAGATACCGGAAGTGATCTCGATCTGGTTGTCGGTGAGTTGTCCGAGGCTGACTTTTCTTTTCAACGCGATTTTGCGGTCGGGATCGGCCACGAAAACGTAACTCTGGTTGTCGAGGTCGCGCAAAACAGCCTCGGTGGGCAGTACCAGCGCTTTTTTGGATTGGTTGGAGGCTAATGTCACCTCGGCGATCATGCCGGGGCGGATCAGCAGTTTGGGATTATTGAGGGCTATTTTAATGGTAAATGCCCGGGAGGCCGCATCGGCGGCGGAACCTACTTCGATTACTTTGCCTGTAAATGTCTCGCTCAGCGACGATACCAGCACTTTCGCCTCCTGCCCGAGTTTGATATTGTGCAGTTCACTTTCGGGGATATACGCATTCACCTTCACCGTGCGGATGTCCGACACGACAAAGAGCGGCGTGCCCACTCCGACGATCTCACCCACTTCCGCCATCTTTTTCAGCATGACACCGCTGATCGGGGCAAAAAGCTTCGTATCCGACAGGTTTTTAGCGTGGAGCTTCTCTTGTGCGCGGGCCTGCTGCAAGCCGAAACCGACTTTGGCAAAGTCGCTTTCGCTGAGGCTGCGGCGGTCGTGCATCACTTTCAGGCGGTCGTATTCGTCCTGTACCTGAGCTACTTGCACATCGGCGATTTCCTTGGCAATGCTGTAATTACCGGGATCGAGGCTCGATAGCAGCTGGCCTTGCTTCACAAGCTGGCCTTCCGCGGCGGCGATGTAGTTGATCTTGCCGCCTACCATAAAACCGAGGCGGACTGTTTTGTTGCCCTCAATGTTGCCGCTGACGGAGATTTGGTTGTTGGCTGAAATGTTCTGCGCCTGCCGGGTTATCACCGGTAGCGGCTTTTCAACGGATTTGGCCTGATCGGCGGGCTTGTTGCAGCCCGCGAGCGTTGCCATCGTGAGAATGAGATAGATAGGATTGCTTTTCATAAGAATGGACGACCGTTAGGTTTAATATCCTGGTGCAAAATTGGCCCCGATTGATGGCAATGCTTTTGATCTAAATCAAAAAGTAACCTAATATTGAAAAAATGTCAAACTTTTCCAGCTCTGATCCGGCTTAGCGTCTCCTGCGTGATGCCCAGGTAAGAGGCAATATGCCCCAGCGGCACACGGAGCATGATGTCGGGAAATTTTTCGAGCATGGAATTGTACCGCTCCTGTGCCGATTGAAACTGGATGGAATACAGTTTGTCCGAAAATGTCTTCACGGCATTGATCATCACCAGGCGGCTCAGTTTCTGCAACGCCTGATAGCCGTCGATGAACTTTTCGAGATCGGGGTAGGGAATGGTGCGGATGGTGGTCTGTTCCAAAACTTCCGCGCCGTATGGCGACGGACTATTGAAAAAGGCACTTTCGATAGACACAAAAAAAGAGCCTTCGAGAATAAATGAATGGGTAATGTCCTTACCGTCTTTCACATAGTAGGTCCGCACGACGCCCTTTTCGATATAAAACACCTTTTGCGAAAAGTTATCGGGTGATAACAGCCGGTGCCCCTTGGGTAATTCCTCCCGCCTGAAAGCCTCCTGCACCTGCGCTTCCATTTCAGGGGATAATAGGATGTGTTGTTTCAAGTAGAGAATCAGCTCCATAGGGGGAATGCATTGACCGAGGGATTTTAAGCGGTGGTTCTAACATAGCCATTTCCCGCGAAATACCCGCAGGTTGGTACCAGATTTAGGTCGGCTTTCGCCGGGTTTAAACTCAAACCTGCCTGATGTGTAGTGGATTACATGTGCCATTAGATCTGCATTAGTTTTGAAACGTCAAATGACTACTACACGTGCTATCATCCATTCAGTTCTATTCCTTTTCATTATGAATTCCATCGGGACTCTCGATTCTTTTTCCCAAAACCTGCAAGCGGCTCATCCGGCGCAACTTTCGGTGCATTTCATGGGAAGAACGCTTACGATTCGCGCAGAGCAAATCACTTTCCTCGAAGGCGATGGTAATTACACGTACGTATATACTTGTGCGGGCAGGAAGTATCTGATCTGCAAAACGCTGAAATGGCTCGCCTGCAAGCTCGATAGTAACTTCATCCGCGTACACAAGTCGTTTCTCGTCAACGCCGATTACGTGATAGGCTATGCGGACGACGGCCGTGCCCTCAAAATGCGTTGCGGCAACGAAGCTGCGGTGAGCCGTCGCAAAACAAAGGAAATCATAGGCATTTTCGGAGAGCTGCCGCAGCGCATCAGTGCGTGAGCAGGCCTTTTTCGCCGATCATTCTGACTAATGCGGCCGATATCTTCGCATGCCCCGACGCGTTGATATGCCCGTCGACCGGATAGTAATCCTGTGCTTGGAGGAGCTCGTCGGTATGCAGGAAAAACAAATGGCTGTCGCCGGTTTGTTGTGCCTGGGCTTCAAACGCGCGGATCATTTCGGGGCGCGTATAGCGGCCGTCGAGATGCATGACCACGATATTGCCTTTGTAAAACTTCCGGATTTTGGCGACCGACTTGAAAAAATACTCCGCCTGAGGCTTCGTCTCGGCAGGGGTTTTGATATCCGGCGGTGTCACGACGTCGAGTTGCCGGCCATTCACCCAGGAGGATAATGCCCCGCCGATCTCGCGGAACACCTGTGTCGGGCTCGTCCAGATCCGTTTGAGCAAATCTTTTTCCCGGACAAAAAAATAGGTATAGCGCATCGGGTAATAGGTTTCGTTGATGCGGTTGAAAGTCGCCGTGTTGGCAAACGACCTGGCCGTGAGCTGCTGCGGCTCGTTACGGGGCTCGTTGCGAGCTTCATTTTCCTCGAAGTCGTTATCGCAATATTGCAGGACCACCAGCCTGACGGAATCCCGCTTCATTTTAGAAAAAAGCAGCATTTCGCGGTAGGTGCCATAGGACGAAATCCCGGCATTCAGGGTTTTGACGCCCAGTTTACGGCCGGTCAGGTCGGCATAGGTCTGGTTTTGGTCCACGCCCCAGCCCATGGTAAAGGAATCGCCGAGGAATACCAGCTCGGGGTTATCCAGCGAACTTTCATCGTCCCGTACGCCGAAACTGTTGATTTTGAATGTATTGCTGTATTCGAGACTCGAATGCACGCCTTCGCTGTTGGGCCGGAGCACGTAGCCGAGGTCGGGCGAGTAGCTGGCAAAATGCCGGTTGAACTGGATCACGTCGCGGTAGTTGATCCACTTTTCGAGAACCCCCACTTCATGCCGGTCGGTATGCTGATTGACCTCGATCGTATGCCGGATGTAAAACCAGGAAGCCGTTTCCGTAAGCGCCGGGATAAGCAATGCCGTCCAGAACGGCAGTTTCAGCAGGCGGGTAACGGACCAGCAGAAGAGCACAAACGCAATGGGAACCAATGCTTTGAAGAGCAGGACGGTCCAAACGAAGTGTGTGAATAGCTGCCACCGGTACACTGTGATGGCGAGGAGCAGATAGCCTGAAAATACGGCAATTGCCCCGATTTGTCTTTGCGTCATAGATCACTGTAAGGATTTAGGTGCGGCAAGTTAACCGCTTACTGAAAATCTAGACACACAAAACGACCGATATATTCACGTTATTCTCTCATTTTTTTATAAAATATTTATAATTACTTGATAATCTGAGGGGTGGGAATGTAAAAAAGTAAAAAACGGGTTACACTCTCGCATAACCCGTTTCTGTGTAGCAGTATGTTCTAAAATTATTTCAAAGCCTCGCGGATAGCGGCACCGGCTTGCAGGAGGGCGCCCTGAACAGCCGGGACATTAGCCAGCGGGTTCAGCAAGCCGTAGTCATGGATCAGGCCCTGATATCTTGCCAATGTGGTTTTGACGCCGGCAGCTTCCAGTTTGCGGGCATATGCTTCGCCTTCGTCGCGGAGAACATCGTTCTCAGCAGTTTGCACGAGGGCAGGAGGCAGGCCTTGCAACTGTTCGGTGGTAGCCTGCAATGGGGATGCATAGCGGTGTTTTCGCTCTTCGGGATCGGTGGTGTAGTTATCCCAGAACCATTTCATCATGTTTTTGGTGAGGAAGCGGCCTTCGGCAAACTGGTTATACGAAACTGTTTCGAAGGTGGCGTCGGTTACAGGCCAGAGGAGCACCTGCAATTTGATTTCGGGACCGTTATTGTCTTTGGCTTTCAGGGCGGTTACGGCAGCCATGTCGCCGCCTACGCTGTTACCGGCCACTACCAGCCTGCTGCCATCGACGTTGATTTCGTCGCCGTGTTCGGCCACCCATTTGGTTGCCGCGTAAATTTCGTTGATTGCCACCGGGTACTTCGCTTCGGGTGATGGCGTGTAGTTCACAAATACGGCTGCTGCACCGGAATAAACCACGAGGTCGCGGACAATGCGTTTGTGGGTAGGAAAATCACCCAATACCCAGCCGCCGCCGTGGATGAAGATGAACACCGGTAGTTTTTCGGTGGTACCGGCAGGTTTTACGATATCGAGTTTAACGGTCAGGCCGTCTTGTGTAATGGTTTTTTCGCTGGTTTCTATGCCCGACAAATCCACTTCTACGGAATTTTGAGCGCCTACGAGCACGTTACGCGCATCTGCGGGTGAGAGCTGTTCCAATGGGGTGCCGCCTCCCGAGTTCAGCGCGTTGAGGAAAGTTTTAACATCTTCAAAAATGGCAGGGTCGTTGGCTGGGTCGATGATATTCAGAGTTTCCATGATCTTAAAAGGTTTTTGAGATTAAATACTGATTTCGTTTTGTCTTGTTGCGATTGATTTGATATGACAAAACTAGAACAGCGGGAAACCGGAAACATTAACCTAGGTTAAGAAAAGCGGAAAACGAAAAAAAAAATTGAGCGGGGTGGAGTGATCAGATATCCCCCAGCCGCTTCACAATCCACGGCAGCGTCAACCCTTGCCCGATCAGCGTAAATAGCACCACGGCAACGGAAATGAAGATGATGGCGTCGCGCAGGGGGAAGGGCGTGCCGTCGTGCAGGTGCGTGGGGAGACCGATGGCGATGGCGAGCGAGACGATGCCGCGCATGCCCGACCAGCTGATGATGAGGCTGTTTTTGAAATCGAGCAGGGCGTTTTCGCTGATGCGGCCGCGGCCGCGTTCGAAGCCTTTTTGGAGGTTGGCCCGTTGCCAGAACACCCGCGCCATCCGGAGTACGAGTGCGATAATGGTGATAATCAATGCGTAACCAATGTATGGAAGGAGCTGGTCGCTGCTGATGTTCTTGATTACATAGGGGAATTGCAGCCCTATTAATATAAATATGAGTCCGTTGAGCAGGAAGATGATGATTTCCCAAATGGTTTTGGATTGAGTTTTGAGGCGATCGGGAAAGATCTTCTTGCTGAAATCGGCGATGCCGAGGCCTAGGATAACGACCGCGATCACACCCGATACTTCGAGCTCTTCCGCGACCCGGTAAGCTACGAAGGGCATCAGGAGCATCATGCCGATGGTTGCCTGCGCATTGTGGTGGATACGCATAATGATGAACCCCAGCATACGCCCGATTACCAGCCCGACGATCGCGCCACCTAGCAGTAACACGGCAAATTCGGCGGAGGCTTGCCAGAATATAAATGCGGAGCCCGTTACAGCGGCTACCGAAAACCGGTACGCGACCAGCGCCGAAGCATCATTTACCAGACTTTCACCTTCCAGAATGGTGTTGGTTTTGGAAGAAAGGCCGAGGCCTTTGGTAATGCTCATGGCCGCAACGGCGTCGGTGGCAGACAATATGGACCCGAGCACGAATGCAAGCGGCCAGGTCATGCCGGGAATGAGGTAATACGACACAGCCGCAATACCCGACGCAGTGATGAATACAAGAGAAATGGCGAGCGTGCTGATGGTATTGATATTGGTCCTGAAATCCTGAAAATTGATATTGAAAGCCGCATCATATAGTAGCGGAGGCAGGAATATCAGAAATACGACCTCAGGGTTGAGCTCGATTACCGGTAATGCGGGAATGAACCCGATGGCGATCCCGGCGGTGATCAGCAGCACAGGGTAGGGTATCCTGACGCTGTCGGCCATGGCTGAGAGGCCGATCATAATGGCCATGATAAAGATGACGATACTGTAATTCTCCATAATGCTGAACTGAGCCGGGGCTGCCGGATGCCCGGGCGTATAATCCCAAATCTAAGGATGATTGCGAAAAATTAAAGTTACCTGGCCGAAAAATCAGGGTTGTCGGTTTTGTTCTATTTTGAGGGACGGGCGGCGGCTAGTTTTGCTTTAAACTAAAACAAACAAAACAATGATAGCCATCACAGGAGCAAACGGAAACCTCGGCAAAGCCACCCTTTCATTTTTATTGAAAAAAACACAGCCGGAAAACATCGTCGCGATCGTGCGCGACGCCGGCAAGCTCAGCGACTATGCGGGCTCAGGCATACACATCCGCGTGGCTGATTACGAAGATCAGGAATCGTTGGAGCGCGCGCTGACCGGTGTGCACAGGCTGTTGCAGGTATCGGCCTCGGCCACGGGCGTGCGGGCGATGGCGCAGGAAACGCGGGTGGTGCATGCAGCGGCGAAATGCCTCGTGAAAGAGATTGTTTACACCAGCACGCTTTTTCCGGATGAGTCGGCGCATTTTCACGCGGCGCAAATTTGCCGGAACACCGAGGCGCTGATCCGCCAGAGCGGGATGCGCTATGTGTTTTTCCGTAACAGCATGTACCATGAAACGATCCCGCTATTCATCGGCGAGGCTATGGGCGACGGCCGGATTTTCTATCCGTCGGGCAGCGGGCGTGTGAGTTTTGCTTCGCGGAAGGATATCGCCGAGGCATTATCCAATGTGCTCACCGGGCCTGCATTCGACAACGCCACGCATGATATTACCGGGCCGGAAATGTTCAGTTTTGCGGATATTGCATGGGAATTGAAGAATATAGCGGGCTATCAGGAAGCTGCGCATACCGACATTTCTCCGGAAGATTATCGCAAAGGCCTGCTCGGTTTCGGTTTGGATGAAGAGGAGGTCGGTTTTTACGCCAGCATGGCCGACAGCATCCGGGCCGGGGAATTTGCAAAGACACACACTTCGCTGGAAGGGTTTCTGGGGCGTAAACCGCTTGGAGTTCAGCAGTATCTGCGGGGATTGTTTTGAAAAAATCGGTAACTTGCCTACCTACTCAATAGCCATGAAATACCATCAGATCCAGCCGCCGCCGCATTTGCAGGACTACGTCCGGTACTACTGGGCACTCGAAAGTTCGGGGCGGCCCGACGAGCAGGTGCATTTCGTGACCATCGCCGACGGTTCTCCGGGGATCATATTTCAGCAATCACCGGGAGCGTCGTTTCAGGAAGGGAAGGAACTGTCGTCCATATTCCTGTATGGGCAGTCGACGGCCCATACCCGCATCGTTTCGCCCGCCACTTTCAGCACCATTGGCGTTTACTTCTATCCGCATGCGCTGAAATCCATTTTCGGCATGGATTCCAACGAGCTCACCGACGACTGCCTCGACCTGGACCTTTTGCTGAACGGCAAACGCCTGATGGAGAAGCTGGAAAGCACCGCGGACGTCGAAGCTAAGGCTAATATCCTTTCCGAGTGCCTCTGGGAGCAGATTTGCCGCAATGATCACGCGCTGCAAACCGCCACGCGTTACGCATTGCAGCGGATCATCCAGTCGCAGGGTGCTGTTTCTCTGAAAGATCTCCGGCTCGAACTGCAAGTATCGGAACGCACGCTCGAAAGGCGTTTTCAGGAGGGGATAGGCTTGTCGCCCACGCTGTTTGCACGGATCTGCCGTTTTCAGGCCTCGCTTAATCAGCTCCGCAGCCAGTCGTACGACAAACTTTCCGACATCGCTTTCGAGCAGGAATACGCCGACCAGTCGCATTTCATCCGCAATTTCAAAGAGTTCACCGGGCTGACGCCATTTCAGTTCCGGAAGCGCATTCATGAAACCGTCGAGAATTTCCCGGTGCTGGTTCAGTCGTAGGCGATTACATCATTCATGATCTTCCATTCAAACCGGGCCGAAACAGGGTGATGGTCCGATAGCGGTAACCCTTTTGCATTGGTGAACATCATCTTCTCCAAAGCATAGGCCGACGGTTTGATCTGAATGAATGCACTGCTCCGAAACAGTATCTTGTCGATCGTTTCGGAAGAATCGGTCAGGCTGAGGATATCGCTCGAAGGAACGGCGTTGCTGCTAACGGGCAGCTGATTTTTACAATGCAAGCTGATCCATGGATCGGCAAGGGCATTCTCCCGCAAAAACCAATCCAAATTATCCTGCCCGAAACTGTACCGGCCGTTCAAGTCGCCCATCACGATCACGGCGTTGCCGGGCGAATGCCGGCGAATGTAGGCCGACAGCTGTTCCATGTTGTGGCGGCGCGCGAGTGCGGCACGCGGGTGGTTGTATGCATTGGCGTGTACGTTGTAGAAGTCGATAAAGCGGTTAGGGGCGATTTCGATGCGTGTATAGGTGAAACCTTTGGGCGTAAAACAATCCGCGCCCGTGCAGTCCGTCCACGCAATGCGGCGAAGGTGCTTTACCGGGAATTTGGAAAGGGTATTAAGTCCGTCGCCGGTCATGACAGCCCCTTTGGTAGGCGTACGGAAGCGATGGGTATTGCCGGCGTTGTACAAATATTGATTGTAATTAAAATCCTCCTGCACGTGGGCGATGTCGAAGCGGTTGAGCAGGCGGCCTATGGCGGAAATGCTCTCCTTTCGGGGCGTGGCGGCGCTGCAAATGACTTGGGGAAGCCCGGCAATGTTGTAGGTAATGACGGAAAAACTGCCCGCGCTGGCCGAATCCGATGCCCATTGTGCCGGATACGCATCGGGCTGTTCGACTATTTCGCGGGTGGCGGGTGTGGCTTCGGTCAGGAAGAAGAGGATAAAAAGCCAGGAAACGGATTTGAGCAATCTGTTTTTGTCAGGAAATAAATATGCCCACATATAGCGCCGGTTGGTATGCCCAAAACTACGGGGAGCGTGTGGTCAGAATAATTCCAAATTGTTAAGAATACATTATTTTTCAGGCGGATAGCGCCTTTTGGGATGTAATCCGCCGGTTGCGACGCTAACTTCGCGGCAGTTCAATTTTTTAACAGTGATAATCCATTCCATGACCCGTTTCCTGAACAAAATCCTTGGCGGCGCTGCATGTGTCATGACCGCCTTCATGAGTCCCGCTTTTTCCCAGCCTGTTCCAAAGAAATCCTTCCTCGTTTGCGGCGATAGCAAAGTGCTGGTGGTGGATTATACCAATTCCAAAGACAGCATCCCCGAAATCATATGGTCGTGGGATGCGCATCAGGCGATGGATTTGCCCGAGCATTTCCGGACGAAGCTGTTCAACACAATGGACGACTGCAAGGCTGTCCGTGGAGGGAAGCAGTTGCTCGTATCATCGTCCAGCGGGGCCATTGCATTGTTGAGCATGAAGGACAAGAAGGTACTTTTTCATGCCAGCGTTCCCAACGCGCATTCCATTGAACTGCTGCCCGGCGACCTCATTGCTGCTGCCGCTTCGGTACAAGCCGCGGGGAACAAACTGATGCTCTTTTCGTTGAAACAGCCCGACAAACCCTTGTATACCGACACCCTCTACTCTGCGCACGGGGTCGTGTGGAATGAAAAGCGGAAGAGCCTTTTTGCATTGGGTTATGACGTGCTCCGCGAGTACAAGATCGTTTCCGGGAATAGCCTTAAAATGGTGGCTAAATGGACGATACCCGGCATTGGCGGCCACGAATTGCAGCCCGCGAATGCGACGGGCGATTTGTTCGTCACCGAGCACCATGGTACCTGGCTGTTCAGCCTGGCTACGCAGCAGTTTGCCAAAATCAAAGGATTTCCCGACGCGGAGAATGTCAAAAGTCTGGGCAGAGACGCTTCGGGGCAATATATTTACACCATTCCCGAAGAGAGCTGGTGGACATTCCATGTGAAATTCCACGAGCCCGCACGCAGCTTCGCGTTCCCTGACATGCATGTGTATAAGGCGCGATGGTTCGGAAACAGGCTGTGAGACTACCGACCGGTTTTAAATAATTGTTATGAAAATGGCATTCCCGGCTTGGCGAATGCCATTTCAGCGGATATTTGCGGGTAGATCCCGGCCCCAATCAGCTATTTAAACCGCCGGGATACCGATTCATGAAAGCTTTTTCCCAACTATCAATTCCTCTTTTTGCCCTTTTGCCGTGGGCAGTTTCTGCCCAGAACAGCAGCGATAACCCGCTGTCGCACGCGCATTCACACAACGATTACATGCAGGCCGCGCCGTTTACACTGGCCTACCAGCATCAGTTCAGCTCGGTAGAGGCCGATGTGCATTTCCGCAACGATACGCTTTTCGTTGCGCACGATTCGAAGGATATCAGCGCCGACCGAACGTTTGAAAAGCTGTATTTGCAGCAGATTATCAAACGAATCACGCAAAATCAGGGAAGCATATATAAGGATAAAAGCCGGGTAATGACCCTGCTGGTAGACCTCAAAACATCCGCGCAGCCTACCTTGCAGGCATTGGTGAAAGCGTTGGCGCCGCATGAGGCATTGCTGGCCCCGAAAGGTTCCGTGAAAGTGGTTGTGAGCGGTAATACGCCCGCGCCGGATCAGTTTGAGCAATATCCCGCGTACATTTTCTTCGATGGCCGTCCCGGTGTAAACTACACAGCCGCGCAAGCCGCCCGGGTCGGGATGATCAGCCAGGACTTTCATAAGTATTCGCAATGGAACGGAAAAGGTATTCCCGTTGAAAAGGATCGCAAGACACTAGTGGATGCGATTGCCAACGCACATGCGATGGGCAAGCCGTTCCGTTTCTGGGCCAGTCCCGACAATATCAATGCCTGGAAAGTGCTGATGAACCTCGGAGCGGATTACATCAATACCGACCACGTTGCCGAACTGGGCACATTTCTGAGCGGCCGCAAAAACGCCGAGTACCAATCCACAGAATTTTATAAGCCCTATCAACCCACTTACAAAAACAATGACGCGCTCGGCAAGGTGAAGAACATCATCCTGCTCATTGGCGATGGGATGGGCCTGGCCCAGATTTATTCGGGCCTCACGGCCAACCGCGGGGACCTCAATCTCGGCCGGTTCCTGAATATAGGTTTTTCCAAAACGGCTTCTTCGGATAACTACATTACCGATTCGGCAGCGGGTGCTACTGCTTTCGCAACGGGCCATAAAACGCGCAACCGTGCTATCGGTGTCGATTCCAACCTCGTAGCGGTGCCCTCGATCATCCGCCAGGTGAAAGCCACGGGCCGGAAAGCGGCGTTGATCTCGGCAGGCGACATTACGGATGCCACCCCGGCCTGCTTTTACGCACATCGCCCCGAGCGGAGCCAGATGGAGGAAATCGCGACCGACTACCTGAAAGAACCTGTGGATATACTGATCGGCGGTGGTTACAGCCATTTTGATAAAACGAAAACGGCCGATTCGCTGAAAGCACGCGGTTTTCAGGTTTCCAACAACTGGAATGACCTGGCCGGTATGAAAGCGCCTTTTGTGCTGCTGGACGACAAGCATGTGGTATCGATGCAGAAAGGTCGCGGCGATTTCCTCAAAGATTCATTTCAAAAGGCGCTCCAATCGCTGCAATCGAACCCGAAAGGCTTCTTCATGATGGCCGAGGGCGCGCAGGTCGATTACGGCGGCCACGCGAACATCGTACCCTACGTGGTGACCGAAATGCTGGATTTCGACAAGCTGGTGGGAGAGGCGCTCCGCTTTGCCGATTCCAATGGCGAAACGCTCGTGATCGTCACCGCCGACCACGAAACCGGCGGCCTCACACTCCTGGACGGCAATCTAAAAACCGGCTATGTCGATGGCCAGTTCAGCACCAGCGATCACACCGGCATTATGGTACCCGTATTCGCCTACGGCCCGCACTCACTGGATTTCAGGGGGGTGTACGAGAATACTGAGATTTTTCAGAAGATGAGGAAGGTGTTGACGCGCTAGTGCAAAGCTCCTGCTTTGCACACACTATTTGCAGGCCTCTGGCCGGCCGGTACTGCAAGAGCGATACTTGCGTACTGACCGGCCGGAGGCCTGCGAATGGTAGGCACGAAGGCGGACCTTCGCACTATTCCCTTTTTAAAAACATTTAATAACCATATTTTCCTATTTGCTCCGTTTTGATGTTTACATTTGTGCAAATCTGCCATGTATTCCATTGAAGATAGACGCGTTACCTAATGAAACGGAGTTGCTGACTGCTATTGCGGCCGGCAGCGAAAAGGCATTTGCTACACTGTTTCACTGGTACCGCGACAAGGTCTATTCCGCCGCATTCCGGCTCACCCATTCCAGCTTTCTGGCCGAGGAGGTTGTTCAGGACGTATTTTTGAAATTGTGGGTTAAAAGGGAAGCATTGCTCGAAATCGCTGGTTTCGAGGATTATCTCTTCATTATGACCCGCAACCACGTTTTTTCTGCCCTCAAAAGAATGGCCCGGCAGCAACAGCTTGTCGATGATCTTCAACTCGAATTGCCCGCCGGGGAAAATACCACTTACAACCGCCTGCTCGACCTCGAGATCGAGGAAATCGTACATCAGGCGGTGGAGCTTTTGCCTGCGCAGCAAAAACAGGTTTACCTCATGAGCAAGGAGCAGGAATTGAAGCGCGACGAAATCGCGAAAAAGCTCCGTATCTCGTCCGAAACCGTCAAAACCCATCTCGCCCGCGCATTGCGCCACATCCGCGCGTACAGCAAATTGAAGCTCGAAATCTCGATATCCTGGCTGCTGTTTTTCCTGGTAAATTAATTTTTAAACTTTTTTTTGTCGCATTGTCCCCCAAAACTGTCCGGCGAGAGTCTTTATGGGTGAAGGTCGGTAATAACCGTCCATAATCCTGACTACCTATGCAAAACCGACGACTGGACGACTTGTTTTTCCGGTATTGTGAGAAAATAATAACCGACGACGAGCGGGAGGAGCTGATGGCCATGCTGCTTTCGGACGATAACCGCGAGCAGATCAACGGGCTGATCGACCAGTTTATCCGGAACGATGGTGCAAAACATGCATTATCCGACGAAACGGCGGACGATATTTTGAGTTCGATATTTTCGGCTACCGGGATGCGGGGCACCAAGCAGGAGCTTGGCGCCAACGAACGAGAGCTTGGCGCCAACGAACGAGAGCTTGGCGCCAACGAGCGGGGGGGAGGCGAGCAGGAACCCGACGCGAACGAGCCCGGCAGCAGCGAAACAAGGAGCCACCCGATGTGGCTATTCAGGCTTGCAGCCGCTTCGGTGGTGCTATTTCTCGTGTACGGAAGCTACCGGTGGTTCAATAAATCGAAACCCGCGCCCCAGGTGGCGGTCATGCATAGCGTGTACGGGGAGGATGCGGCTGCGGGAGGCAACCGGGCCAGCCTTACCCTGGCCGACGGCCGGACCTACGACCTGAACACGATTACCGAACGAAATCTCCTGGTGCAGCCGGGAACGACGATCGACAAATCGAAAGGGGAGGTGATATATGGTAAAAACAATGCAAATGACGGCGCTGTGGCCTATAATGTGCTCAAAACACCGCTCGGAGGGCAATATAAGATCGTGCTGCCGGATGGCTCACGGGCCTGGCTCAATGCCGGGTCGAGCCTGAAATATCCCACGGCTTTTAAAGGTGACAGGCGGGATGTTGAAATGACGGGCGAAGTATATTTTGAAATTGAACCCGACAAGACCAGGCCCTTCCTCGTGCGTGTAGCGGATAAAAAACGGGATGGTAAGGATATGGAAATCACTGTTTTAGGTACGCATTTCAATATCAGCTCCTATGGTGACGAGCCTACCATGCAGACCACACTGCTCGAAGGCTCCGTGCGTGTGAAGAAGGACGAAGTGACCAAAGTGCTCACGCCGGGCCAGCAGGCGCGCGTGGTGGCGGGCGAAGCGGCGCATGACATTGCGGTAAAAACGGTTGATACCGAGAGTGTTGTGGCCTGGAAAGAGGGGCGGTTCGAGTTTAACGGGAATATCCGGGAGATTATGCGGCAGATTTCACGCTGGTACGACCTGGATGTGAAATATGAAGGAAATGTGGAGCGAAAATCATTTGCCGGGACGATCTCGCGCAAAAACAATGTGTCGGAAGTGCTGAAAATGCTCGAAATGACGGGCGGCATCCAATTCCGGATCGACGACAGGAAAATTACCGTGAAAAATACAGATTGAATACCTTCAACTTAAAACTCCCCTGACATGAGCCGCCTGAACTCCTCCTGAACTGCTTACCGGAAAGGATGATGAGGAAAAAGACCGGATGCGTTGCGACCGCACCCGGCCCGACCTGATCAGTCCTGCTATCATTGGACAACGATACATTCACTTTAACCAGGCATACAAAACTATGAAATTTGTATACAAGGGCAAAACTGCCCTGTGGGGAGCGTATATACTTATCCGTTCTCTATGGGAGCTATATGCCGTAAAACACCGAACCGACTTTGGCAAAGTCCTCCTGACGATGAAATTAACCGTGTTGATATTCCTGATTGGTACATTGCAGGTGCTGGCCGAAGACACATTCGCCCAGCAGGTATCGATCAAAAAGAAGGACGCAACTTTACTGGAAGTGCTCAGGACCGTGAGGAAACAAACGGGCTTCCTGTTCATTTGCGACCTCGAAATGCTGGACCAGGCCGAAAAGGTCAATATCAATGTGACGAACGCGCCCTTGAAAGAGGTGCTGGACGCCTGCTTTACCGGGCAGCCATTGACCTACAATATCGTCGACAAGACGATCATCGTGAAGAAAAAGCGCGAGCCGGCGCGTAAACCGAAAGAACAGGCGAGCCTGAAAGAGCCTTTTTCTTTTACCTCCGATCCGGTTTTGAAGGAAAAAATGACGGAGTTGATGCGCAAGAAGGTCAACCTGCAATCGATCTTCGATATAACCGTCACGGGTAAGGTTTCCGACGAAAAAGGCGAGCCGCTCGCGGGTGTGAACGTGATCCAGAAAGGTACCCAGCGCGGTACTTCCACCAATGAGCAGGGAGTGTTTAACATTGATATCACGGACGCCGACGCAGTGCTGACGTTTTCTTTTGTCGGATTTATGTCGCAGGAGGTGATTGTGGGCCGCCGGAGTCAGATCGACGTAACCCTGAAAATCGATAACAAAGCATTGGAAGAGGTGGTCGTCGTCGGTTATGGTACGCAAAAACGTTCGGACCTGACGGGCTCGGTGTCGTCGGTGAAGTCGGAGGAGATCAAAAACCTACCGGTACGCAGTGTCAATGAAGCATTGCAAGGGCGTGCGGCCGGTGTGCAGGTGACGCGCCCGGATGGTTCGCCCGGCGGCGGTTCCGATATCGTGATCCGCGGCGTAGGTTCCATCGGGGGTATGGCGCCGTTGTATATTGTGGATGGGATCCGGATGTCGGCCGGCAATAACTTCAACTTGCAGGATGTCGAATCCATTGAAATTCTGAAAGATGCGAGTGCGGCCGCTATTTACGGCGCACAGGCGGCGGGTGGCGTGGTACTGGTCACGACGAAGCGCGGCGTGGCGGGTTCCGACAAGATGAATATCAACTTCAATGCCTATTATGGTGTACGGAAGCCGGTGAACCTGTATTCGATGCTGAATACGCCGGATTATATCAAAGCCAAGGCTGCTTCCGGTGTGAATACCAGCGGCTGGGGCGACCCGAACACGTTGCCGGATAACAATTGGATCGACCAGATTTACCAAAACGGCAGCGACCAGAGCTATTCGCTCTCGCTGTCGGGGGCAACACCCAAAACCAACTACTACCTCTCGGCCAACTACCAGCGCGAAGGCGGTACCATTATCGATAACTGGTTTGAGCGCTACGGGATCCGGTCTAATGCGGATTTCAAGATCAACAACCGCTTGAAAGTGGGAGAGACGCTATACGGTTGGAGCACGCGCAACAACCCGGTGCAAACCAGCACATTTCCGTTCCGTTCTGCGCCGGTGATCCCGGTTTACGACCCGACCAACCCCGTGGGCGGCTGGGCGAAAACCGGTACTTTTTTCACCGGCCCCAACCTGGTGGCGAACGAGCTCATCAACCACGCGAAAAACAACCAGTATGCATTAGAAGGAAACGTTTACCTCGATTGGGAAATCGTCAAAGGCCTGAACTTCCGCTCAACATTCGGGGCGTCGATTTACGCGGTGAACAATTATAAATTCACGGAAGCCTACGATTTTGGTACGCTCAAAAATCTGAATGCATTCCTGAGCCGCGACCAGAACAATACCCGGAACTTTACCGGCAACTTCGTGCTCACCTATGCGAAGACCTTCGGACGCCACGAGATCAAGGCAATGGCGGGTTATGAGGCCTATCAATCGAATCTGAGCAATCTGCATGGGGAAGCACAGGGTTTTCAGGTGATTACCTATAACCTGGGCATGACCACCAACCCGAGTACCTACAAAACAAGCGGCGGAGAGTTTCCGCAAACGCGACTGCTTTCGCAGTTCGGGCGGATCAACTATACATTTGCGGACAAATACCTTTTCACAGCCAACGTACGCCGCGATGGTTCCGACCGCTTCGGGCCGGCCAACAAATGGGGCGTGTTTCCATCCTTCTCGGTGGGTTGGAAAGTAAGCGAAGAGGCTTTTGTGCGGGATAATTTTTCACAGGTTTCGAACCTGAAAGTCCGTGCGAGCTATGGCAAACTGGGAAGCACGAGCAGCATTCAGCAATACACCTATCAGGCGTCGTTTGGCGGCAGCGGCGGTACCAATATCCTCGGTTTGCCGAATGGCGACCGCTCGAAGGGCTATGCTTTGACGGCCCAGTTGCCTAACCAGAATATCAAATGGGAGCAGGTGAACCAGACCGACATCGGTATCGACCTCGGCTTGTTCAAGAATGCATTGAATATCACCGCCGACTGGTACAGCCGCCAGACCCAGGATATGATCTACCAGGTGCCGGTGCCGGTTTCGGCGGGTTTCTATGGATCGAGCGTGTACACCAATATCGGCCAGATGAGCAACAAAGGGCTTGAACTGGCGGTGGATTACCGGGGTAAGGTGAGAGATTTTACCTATTCCGTGAGCGCAAATGCTGCATTCAACAAAAACCTGGTGAAACAGCTGAGCGGTACCAACAACAACCCGATCAACGACGGCGCGGCAGGCGATTACCTCGAAAGTACCGTTACGCGCACGCAGGCAGGCAAGCCGCTGAGCCAGTTTTACGGCTACATTGTGGAAGGTTTGTTCCAGACCGATTCGGAAGTAGCCGCATTGAACCAGAGTGCGCAGGAGGCGGCCGCCGCGGCAGGTAAACCTACCACCGGCGTGTTCTTCCAGAATGCCGGCACCGGTGCGGGCGACCTGAAATTCCGCGACGTGAATGGCGACGGCCGCATTACCATCGACGATAAGACCTATATCGGGAACCCCTGGCCGAAAATCACTTACGGTTTCTCGCTGAACCTCGGTTGGAAAGGCATTGACTTGCAGGCGATGTTCCAGGGCGTGCAGGGTGTGGATGTTTTTAATGGAAACAAATATTACACCCAGTTTTTCGTCGGCGATTACAATACCACCAACGACATCTTCAAAACCTCGTTTTTCAATGGAAACGGCCTCACCGACCAGCCTCGCGTGGGTACGAAGGACGCTTCGGGTAATTACGTCCGCGACCCGAACTCGAACTATACCCGTATTTCCTCGTTCGTGGTTGAAAACGGTTCGTTCCTGAAACTGCGCAACCTGCAAGTGGGCTACACATTGCCTTCTGCATTGGTGAAACAATGGAAAATGAGCGGTTTGCGGGTTTATTTCCAGGCACAGAACCTGCTCACATTTACCGGCTACTCGGGCCTCGACCCGGAAGTGCTCGGCCGCAACGGTACCACCGCCCGCGGGCTCGACACGATTTATTCGTACCCGCGCACGAGGCTGGTTTCCATGGGTATCGATCTGAATTTCTAACCGATTTAAACAGCTGGCAAGGCTATGAAAATATTACACCAATTTCTCCTGCTTTTTGTGCTTACGGGCCTGGTTTCGTGCAGCGACGACTTCGTCAATGTCGACAACCCGGGTGCATTGTCACCTTCGCAATATCCCAACTCGGTAACCGACCTCGAACAGCTGCTGACGGGCGTGTATGCCACCCAGCACGCCACCGGCCTCTACGGGCACACCATGCTGGGTAAAAACCTCTGGCTCTGGGACCACACCCTCGACCTGAGCTGGCAGGGTACTCCGACGTGGATCCAGATGGGGCAGAACAATTCGCAGCCCAACGACAGCTTCCTGTACGACACCTGGCGCGAGCTATGGCGCGGCGTGCAGCGCAGCAATACATTGCTCAGTTCCATAGAAACTTACCGCCAGAAAGCACCCAACGACGCTGCTGCCATTGATCTGATCAAAGGGCAAGCGCTTTTCCTACGCGCCTGGTACTATTTCCACCTTGTGTCGTTTTGGGGCGAGGGCTTTAATGCGGCCACCGATGGTGCCAAAATGGGCGTGCCTATCATTACCGAAGTAGCGTCGGGCCTCGAAGCGACCCAGGTACCGCGCAAAACGGTGAAGGAAGGCTGGGATTTCATTATCAGCGATCTCAAAGCGGCCGAGGGCCTGCTTAAAAGCACCAGCTGGACCGGCGCTACTGACAAACACAAGGTGTCGGGCTGGGCGGTGAAGGGTTTTCTGGGCAAAGTGTATGCCTACCAGGCCGATTGGGCCAACGCCAAAACCTACCTCGGTGATGTGGTGACCAACAGTGGTAAATCGCTCGTGACGTTCGACGTGTACAAGGATATGTTCAATGGTAAAAATGAATTTACCTCCGAATCCCTTTTTGAACTGAACCTGAATGTGGACATGACCGCCCGCGGTGGCGACGACCAGTCGATGGGTTCGAGCATCGGGATGGTGATCGCGCCTACGTACGTGAGCGACAATGGCGGGCAGGCCGCATCGGCGTGGTCGAACGTGTTTCCGCATGCCAAAAACATTGCCCGTTTCGGGTTTAATGAGGGCCATTATTTCAAAGCCGGCACCACGAGCGCCAATATCGCCAATGTGGATCCTGCTTACATTACCCGCTCACTGGAAGCGAAGAAAAAGCAAACAGTCGATCCTCGCCTTTGGGTGGCGTGCTACCAGCCTTATGTGGATTCGATGGTTGTGAGCGGCAAAAAGCGGCCTATTTCGCATTATCTCGACATTACTGAGCTGGATATGGAGGCTTGGAGTTTCCGTAAATTCACGAATCCGAACGGTACCGAAGCGGAGATCAACATGTCGAACGGCGCCAACTTTCCATGGCTCCGGCTGGCCGATGTGTACCTGCTTTATGCGGAAACACTCTCGCATTCAGGCGACAATGCAGGTGCATTGGAATACATTAACAAGGTCAAAAGAAGGGCATATGGCCTGCCGGTTAATACACCTTCGGCTTTGGACTACAAGAGCCTTGCCGACCAAACGAAAGCAACCGACGCCGTCCTGAAAAACGACCCGCTCAAATATGAACGCTGGGCCGAGCTTTTCGCAGAAGGCCATTGGTGGCTCGACGTCCGTCGCTGGCAGATTGGCGATAAGGAAGCTGCTTATTACCAGCGCATCCGAGGAGGCGCCATCCAGTGGGACCCTACGGATTACGCCCAGCCGATCCCGATCAATGAAATCACGGCCAATGTGAATATGCGGCAGAATCCGGGATATTGACCTAACCCATTGAATATCCGATGAATCCGAAGATACGGAAGCACATCGGCGAGCCGGCGCGTTTCGTGCGCCGGCTCGCCGCAATGGGAATACTCCTGCCCGCAATCGCACTCGTTGGCCTGCACACCGACGACCGTAATGCCGACTGGATCGCCTACGGCGGTAACAAGGCTGGGAACCGCTATTCGCCATTGACGCAGATTAACCTCAGCAATGTAAGCCAGCTGACAGTGGCCTGGGAATACGACGCCTCGAAACTGGCCCCGGGGATGGCACCTGCCCGTCGCCCGATGGAAATCCAGTGCCAGCCCATCATCGTGAACGGCATTTTGTACGGCACCACGCCGCAACTGAGCCTTTTTGCATTGAAAGCCGACACCGGCGAAGAGCTCTGGCGTTTCGACCCGTTCACAGGCGGCGCACCGCGTTTCCACGTGAGCAGGGGTGTTATGTTTTGGGAAGACGGGAGGGATAAAAGAATCCTTTACACCGCCGGGAACCACCTTTGTGCCGTCGATGCCGCCACTGGAAAACTCGTGCAGGGCTTCGGCGATGGTGGTAAAGTCGATCTGAGCCAGGGGGTAACCGGTCGGCCAGGGCGGGAAAATGACAAACTATCGGTGGATGCGACTTCGCCGGGCGTGGTTTACAAGGATATGCTGGTGATAGGCTCGCGTGTGTCCGAGTACGGGGATGCCGCGCCCGGGCACATACGCGCATTCGACGTGCGCACGGGAACGCTCAAATGGACGTTCCATACCGTGCCCGAACCGGGCGAGCCTGGCCACGATACCTGGCCCAAAGATGCCTGGAAGCGCATTGGCGGGGCTAACAGTTGGGCCGGTATGGTGCTCGACGAAAAACGGGGTGCAGTATACTTCGGTACCGGCTCCCCTTCGGTCGATTTTTATGGTGCCGACCGCGAAGGGAAGAATTTGTATGCCAATTGCGTGATCTCGCTGAATGCGGAGACTGGGAAATTGAACTGGTACTATCAGACTGTCCATCATGACCTTTGGGATAGGGATATTTCGTGCCAGCCCAATCTTTTGACCGTCAGGCACAAAGGCCCTGACGGAAAGCTCCGGAAGATCGACGCCGTGGCGCAGGCGACCAAGGATGGTTTGCTTTTCCTGCTCGACCGCGATACAGGTAAGCCGCTGTTTCCAGTGGAGGAACGCCCCGCGTTGACGGATTACCATCTTCCCGGTGAGCATCCGTGGCCCACACAGCCTTTCCCGACCAAGCCGGCACCGTTTTCGCGGCAGAATTTTACAGAAAGTGAAATCACCGATCGCACGCCTGAGGCGCATGCATTTGTGAAGGAGAAATTCATCAACACGCGCTCCGGCAACAAGTACATGCCGCCCAGCAAGGAAGGAAGTCTGTACCTGGGCATCGGCGGCGGCGCTGAATGGGGCGGTAATGCGGCCGACCCGGAAGGTATTTTATACCAAAACGCCAACGAAATGGTATGGGACCTGAAAATGATGGATTATAGCGGGAGGGGTGGTGACGCCGCCCGGCAAACTGCCGCATCGCCCGGCCAGGCCGTGTACATGCGGAATTGCGCCGCTTGCCACCGCGCCGACCGCCAGGGCAGCGGGCAGGAGTATCCGAGCCTCGTGCAGGTTGGCAGCAGAATTTCGAAGGAGGAAATTGGCAATATTATCAAAAGCGGACGCGGCCGAATGCCTTCATTTCAGCATATTTCCGATAAAGAGCGGGACGAGCTGGTGGCATTCCTGGCCAACCCCGAGCAAAAGGCAACTGTATCCGAAAACCACAGTGCGAGCGAGGCACCTCAGGAGGTAAAATCGGCCTTCCCTTACATCCCGCCATACATTAACAATGGTTGGACGCGCTTCTTCGACCCGGATGGTTACCCGGCTATCAAACCACCCTGGGGCACGCTCAACGCCATCGACCTGAATACCGGTGAATACCTCTGGCGTGTACCGCTCGGCGAATTTCCCGAGCTTACCAAAAAGGGCGTGCCTGTTACCGGCACCGAAAACTACGGCGGGCCGATCGTAACGGCAGGAGGGCTGGTGTTCATTGCAGGTACCAAAGACGAGAGGATCCGCGCATTCGATCGCAAAACCGGCAAAACCGTTTGGGAATACCAATTACCTGCAGGCGGCTTCGCAACCCCGGCTACCTACATGGTGAACGGCAGGCAATATGTAGTGATCGCCGCTGGCGGAGCCAAAAACGGGCATAAGCCCGGGGGAAAGTACATTGCGTTCGCATTGCCGTGAGGCGGCTGTTGACCATGGACCATGGACCGCCGACCACAGACCGCCGACCATGGATCATTTCTGACTATGCATGACCTACTGACTATCTTTGACTTACTGACTACTCCTGACCCATTGACTATGTCTGACCCGTTACCCATTTTGACCCATTGATAACCATTCCTAATCCAAACATTTATGAACAACAATACCTCTGAGCCTCAACAGAATCGTCGCGACGCTTTGAAAATACTGGGAGGGGGATCGGCTGCCGGATTGTTCGGCCTGCTAGGTTCGGCCGACCGTGCTCATGCGCATTACACGCAACCCGCGTATGCGAGAGGCATGGCGCCTGTGAAAATCAAAAGCGTGAAAGCGATCGTCACAGCACCGCAAGGCTCCAACCTGATCGTCGTGAAAGTGGAAACCACCGAGCCGGGCCTGTACGGGCTTGGCTGCGCTACTTTTACTCAACGTGCTTTTGCGGTGGTGACGGCGATCGATACTTATCTCAATGAATTCTGTGTAGGCAAGGATGTCGACAACATCGAAGATATGTGGCATTCGACCTACGTGAGTTCCTACTGGCGCAACGGCCCGGTGCTGAACAATGCACTGAGCGGGCTGGATGAGGCGCTTTGGGACATCAAAGGCAAGCGGGCCGGTATGCCGGTGTACCAGTTGCTGGGCGGTAAGGCGCGGTTCGCGATACCGTGTTACACCCACGCCAATGGCAACACCCCCGAGGCAGTGGCCGATGACGTCCAGCGTATTATGGACCGGGGGTTCAAGTATATCCGCATTCAGCAGGGCGGCTATGGTGCCGTGGGTGCAACCGAGCAAAAGCCGGATTTCAAAGCGGCGGGTTTTGGCGGGGCTACCGATAATTATATGAATGAAAGGGCGTATCTGAAATCGGTTCCGAAGCTTTTCGAAGCCGTGCGGAAGCGCTGCGGCGAGGATATCGAACTGCTGCACGACATCCACGAGCGTGTACAGCCGATGGACGCCATTAATATGATCAAGGCGCTGGAAGCGTACCGGCCTTTTTTCATCGAAGATCCATTCTCGCCCGAAAACATGGGGTGGTTTCGTCAGTTGCGGCAAAGTACCACCGTTCCGATAGCCATGGGCGAGTTGTTCAACAACGTGAACGAGTTCCGCGACCCGATGGCCAACCAATGGTTCGACTACATCCGTTGCCACGTGTCGCAGATCGGCGGCATTACACCGGCCATGAAAGTGGCACGGCTGGGCGAGTGGTTCAATATCAAAACGGCCTGGCACGGGCCGGGCGACGTTTCGCCGGTGGGCCACGCTGCGCACGCGCATGTCGATCTTGCTGTCTGGAACTTCGGGATCCAGGAGGCTGTAAGCTTCAACGAAAAGACCCAGGCGATTTTCAAAGGCTGCCCGACGATGAAGGACGGGTATATGTCGGTGAACGAGGTGCCGGGATTGGGCGTGGATATTGATGAAAAAGAAGCCGCGAAGTATCCTATCACGAGCAAATCCAACTGGCAGGTTCGTAAATTTGACGGTACGAGCATCCGGCCATAATGTTTGTTGGTCGCAAAATGCCGTCAGGCATGTAATATTGGTAGCAAAAATTGATGTGCAGAACGTTTAATGCCGCAGGCTTGTAACAGCGAATGAAACGCGAGTCTCTATTTAAATTGATCATGTTGTTAATGCCCTTTCTGGTACTGCTTGTGCTGGAAGGGGCATTGCGGTTGTTTGGCTACGGGCACGATCTGGCAGTTTTTACGGAAGATCAGGCCCGGAAAGACTACCTGGTGCTCAACCCGCACGCCTCAAAGCGCTATTTCGCCAACCAGCAGAATGCCACTTATGGCAACGCGGAGCCTTTCACTGCAAAAAAGGCGCCGGGCGTGTTTCGCATTTTCGTATTGGGTGAATCTACTACTATTGGGTATCCTTATATGAACAATGGCTCCTTTCACCGCTGGCTGCAATACCGGCTTCTGCAAACCTATCCGAACCGTGATTTCGAGGTCATTAATCTCTCGCTGACGGCCGTAAATTCCTACACCGTCCTCGATTTCGGCAAAGCCGTATTCGATCACGAGCCGGACGCCGTGCTGGTTTACACGGGGCATAACGAGTACTACGGGGCCATGGGCGTGGCTGCTACCAAAGGCATTGGCCATAACCGCACGCTGGCGCGCTGGCTGATGAACCTGCGCAGTTGGCGGCTTACCCAGCTGACGGCGACGGTCGCCGACAAAATTATCGGGCTGATTTCAGGTGGAAACGTCGATTTGCGTGAAAACCTGATGAAGCGAATGGCCGCCGACCAGCGGATTGCATTCGGCTCGGCTGCATACAATGCGGGAATTGATCAGTTCAGGACCAATATGGACGAACTTGCCGCGGCAGCGAGTGCGCGGGGTATCCCGCTGCTGATCAGTAACCTTGTCAGCAATGAAAAGGATTTGAAACCCTTCATCAGTATCCCCGACGGACAAGGGAAATCAGCCGATGCGCATTATCAATCAGGCATTCGGTTATACCGTCAGGCTGATTATCCATCTGCTAAAAAGGAGTTCGTGATGGCGAAGGAGCTCGATGCATTGCGTTTCCGTGCGCCAGAGGCGTTGAATACCATTATCAAAGACATCGCGCACGCACACAAGGGCGTGACGCTCGTAGACACACGCGACCTTTTTGAAAAACACGCCGCCGCAGGTATTCTGGGCAAGGAAACGCTCCTCGAACACGTGCATCCCAATTTGCAGGGATATGCGCTGCTTTCGGAAGCGTTTTATCAGTCCCTTCGCCAAGCGGGCCTGTTGCCGGCATCATCAGCCGAAATGCCCTTAGAAGCGTTGAAAAAGCAAATGCCGGTCACAATCATGGATTCTCTGAAAGGGGAGTATGAAATGATGATCCTCAAAGAAGGCTGGCCATTCAATATCCCGATGCCGGCGGAAGAAAAGCGGGAGAAAACGGAAGAGGAAAAGCTGGCAGGCGCATTGGTGGTCAAGCAAATATCCTGGCGAGCTGCCATGGGCCGGCTGCAACAGCATTACGCTGCCGCCAAAGACACCGCCGCAATGCTCCGCGTGGCCGAAGCCCTGGCGCTCGACGATCCGTTAAATGCGGTGTATTTCGATAATGCCGGCAAGCTCAGTATCGCGCTGGGTTTGCATCGTCAGGCAGTTAATTATCTGTCAAAAGCATTCCGGATGGAGAACAGTTTCGAACGCGCGCGAATGCTTTTTGTGATATTACTTAAAATGGATCGGCCGGAAGAAGCATTGCCTTATGTGCGCTACGCGGCAGCCAATAACACTTCGCGGTTTAATCTGAATGAACTGCTTTCGTTCGTGCAGCAGCAAGTTGAAGCTAAAAAGCGGCAGTAGTGCCGTTCATGCCGCTGGTGCAAAGCTCCCGCTTTGCACACACCATTCGCAGGCCTCCGGCCGGTCGGTATTGCAATATGCTTGCTGCATAGACCGGCCGGCCAGAGGCCTGCGAATATCAGGCACGAAGGTTTACCTTCGCGCCACCCGCTATTATTTACGAAGGGTGCTGAAAAAAGATATTTCTCCGTCGGTTTTGACCATCAGCACATCGGCTTCTTTGCCTTTGGAAACAGTCACGAAATAGTGATCGGCGTCTTCGAACTGGGTGCCGTAGAGGAGCATGTTGGTGTCGTTATTCTCGTTGTCTTTGTACTCTACCACTGCGCCGATTGCGTAGCCTTTAAATTGTTTCTGGATCTCTTTTTGCGCTTTGGCAGGGACATCGGAGAATTTTTTGTCGGCGGTGGTACCTACCAGCATGAAATGGTTGTCGTAGTAGGCGGTTTGTTGCTGGCCGTCTTTGGTGAATGTAACTTCATCGAACTGCGGGCCTCTTACCCATTTTGCATCGGGTACCTGGCCGAAATCGGCGTAAAAGCTGTCTTTGGAGCGGGAACTTACTTCCTGGCGTGCTGCGGCATGTTTTTCGGCGCGGTGTTCTTTTTTGATGTCTTTGGCAAGGGTTTGTGCCTGAGCTCCTGTGATTGCCAGCGCGGCGATGATAGCGGATGTGATGAAAGTTTTCATTGTGATGCTATGTTTTTGGTGATTGATCGTTTGAATGATCCAAAACTACCCGGTGCGGCCGACCTGGGAAACAGCGCGTGGGCAGAAGGGCAGAAACTGTCGGTGAAAAGGGCAAAAGTGTCTTTGTGATTTCTTTTCGCTACATTGGTTTTCGCATTCCTCCCACCAAACCGGATCGTTAATTATGAATTGCCTGGTGATCGACGACAACATCATTGCCCGCACCACATTGAAGCAGCTGGTGAAGCACGACAAAGAGCTGGTGCTCATCGGGGAATGCGACAATGCCATGGAGGCCTACCGCAGGATCATGGACGAGCAGGTCGACCTGTTGCTGCTCGACATTGAAATGGAAGGAATGACAGGTATCGAACTCGTGAAAAGCCTGGGTAGCAAAAATCCCGTCATTATATTTACGACCTCCAAAAAAGAATATGCCGCCGAGGCATTCGAGCTCAATGTGGCCGATTATATCACCAAACCAGTAACGCCTGCCCGCTTCTTGCAGGCCATTGAAAAAGCAAGGGAAATTTTCAGGAGTAAAAAACAGGAGGTGAAGATCGAGGACGACAGTTTCCTGTTCATCAGGGATTCGAACATCGTCCGCCGTTTGAAAATCGGTGATATCCTGTATGCCGAGGCCATGGGAGACTATGTCAAACTGTACACCTTCGAAAAATTTTACTCTGTACATACCTCTTTGAAGGAGGTAGAGGCGAAACTCCCTGAATCGAAATTCCTGCGGGTACACCGCTCATTTATCATTCAGGTAGGTAAAATCGACACAATCGAAGGCGGCACGCTTATTATTAACAAGAAAATGGTGCCCGTAGCCGATACCTACCGCGCAGCGTTGAACCGCAGGTTGAATGTTTTGTGACTTTCAAAAAAAGTACAACCTTTTTTTGAAAGTTTGTGTCTCTGTTTTGCCACCTGAATTCTCTTCTCAATCCCTATTAATTTAAATATTTTTTTATTTCAAATTTGAGCCAAATTTGAAATAAAAAAATATTATCATTTCGAAATTAATTGTATAAAAACGGTTACATTTAGGGAATCTAATTAATATTTCATCTTTTAACAAACTATTATGAAAACAAAAGTAGCATTGCCGCTTCTTGTGGGCTTGTACGTATTTACCTTTACTTCTTGTGAAAATGATGGGGTGAAGGAGCCAAAGAAATCGGAGAAGGATTTAAATAAAAAAGAGAACACGAGCGCCAGGTTTGCAGCCCCGGAGGACATCGTCGGGGTGGATTATTCAAAGCAGGACGGTAAAATGTATTATTGGATTAGCCAGGGACGCGCAAACGGCGGGACGTACCTGGACACCGATCCTTTTGGATCAGCGTCGTACAAATTTACCGCAGCAACAGGAAAGCAACCCAACCAAATTGCAGAAATAGCGATTTATGCAGAATTGGGAGTAAATCGCTGTTATGCCTATTATCTGGACGGAACGATGTCGATCGGCTATTCTAATGACCTCGATGCCGTGTCCCTGGGAACTTCTGCTTATGTTTGTGCGCCTGGAAAAACCCCAGCCAACATCGTTGGTTTGGCTATCAATAGTTTGGGAAATGCATATACCTGGTATGACGATGGTACAGTGTCGGTTGGATCTACCACTAATTTAGGTTCTGTTAATCCGTCGTACGGCTATACAACACCTCCCGGAAAAACTTACAGCGATATAGTAAGTGTTGCCATAGACAGGACAAATTCGGATAAAGTATATACCTGGTATTCAGATGGAACAGTTTCTATTGGTATTTCTAATGATTTGGATTATTACAATGCCCCCGTTCCATTTGATTGATGAATTTATTTAGTATTGATATTTAATATAAAATGGTTTTGATGTTGAAAATAGATGCCATAAGATGGTTTTTTTTGACATCAAATCCATTTTTTTTTATGCGTATTTAAATTATTTGTTAATTGTTTTAACAATATTTAAAGATCTACTTGGTTTTCAATATTTTTCAAATGTTCATTTTGAAACGACCCACTCAAATAGACTTTTTGTTGTAATCATAGGCTGGGATCGTTGACGAAAAATCTATTTGTCCCGACGAGTGCTTGCCCAAGCCATTGCTATCGTCTAAATTGGACTCTCATTCATTACATATCCCCATGAGAGTCCGCACGCTTGTCATTTACATTACCTCGGGTTTCGTGGCTGCGGTGCTTGCCCTGGTGGCGGTGCAGTATATGACGCGGCGCAATTTGGAGGAGTTGATCAGCACCAATGAGAGCCTGCTTGATGAGTACCGGACGAGCAGCGGGCTTTCGCATCAGGCGGATAGTACCAGCCGCGCGGCATTGGCGGTGAAGATCAATGTGGTAGATCAGAGCGGGCAGCGGGTCCTGCGTTGGAATTTATATCTGACGATCGGCGTGCTGGCGTTGCTTACGGCGGTTTTTGCGATCATTATCGGCCGTATGAAGAAACAGGCGGAACTGATCGGGCAGCTCAATACCAGCGAAAGGAAGCTGAAAGAGGCCGTGCTCGTGAAAGAGAACTTCCTGGCCAATATGAGCCACGAAATCCGGACACCGCTGAATGCGATTTTAGGCTACACCAATCTCCTCCAAAAAAAGAAACTCGACGCCGATACCCGCTTGCATATCACTACGGTGCAGCAATCCGGGGAAACGCTGCTCGCCATCGTGAACGACATCCTCGACCTGTCCAAAATAGAGTCGGGTATGATGCGGATCGAACACGTGCCGTTCGATCCCGAGGCATTGGTGCATTCGGTAGGGACGATGTTCCACCACCGCTCGGCCGAAAAACAGGTGCCGCTCATTGTGTCGTTCGATCCGGCGATCCCGGAAACCATAACGGGCGATCCGACCCGGCTGACGCAGATTCTTGTCAACCTGGTGAGCAATGCATTTAAATTCACAGAAACCGGTGAAATAAACCTCCGCGTCACCACGAACGGCCGTAACGATGACCATCTGAACCTGATGTTCGAGGTGACGGATACCGGGATCGGCATCGAAACCGAGCGGCTCGAAACGATTTTTGAACGGTTTCGGCAGGCGGAAGACTCTACTACCCGACAGTTTGGGGGCACCGGCCTGGGATTATCCATCGTACGCGACCTGGTGTATTTGCAGGACGGACATATCGCGCTAGCGAGCAGGCCAGGGGCAGGCACGTCGGTAAAGGTGACCATTCCTTACAGGGTAGCGGTGGAGAGCGAATTGCCCCTTGCTGGTGCTCCTGCCGAAGCCGCGCACGCGCAACGCCCAGGGTTGCGTGTGTTGATTGCGGAAGACCATATCATTAACCAGGGGCTCATGATGCGCCTTATGGAGGAGCGGGGGATAGCAGGCCGTGTGGCAACGAATGGGTTTGAGGCGATCGAAATGCTTCGCAGCGAGCGCTTCGACCTTGTATTTATGGATATTCAAATGCCCGGAATGGATGGCTACACGGCTACGCGCGCCATACGTGAGGAACTGAAATTGACGATTCCGGTAATCGCGATGACCGCCCATGCGATGGAGGGGGAAAAAGAGAAATGCATCCGCCTCGGAATGGACGATCACATAGCCAAGCCAGTCAGGGAAAGCGAGCTGGACAGGGTATTGACGACTTACACCGAACCCTTACCACGAAACGGTATTCCCGCTCATTCGTTCAAAGTGATTGACCTCGACTATATGCGGGAGATCAGCAACGGCGATGCTACCTACGAAAAGCTGGTGACCGAACAGTTCCTGCACCTGATGCCGCGGGAACTGGAAGCGCTGTCGGCGGCGATAGGAAAGCGCGACCGCAGTGAAATCCGCCGCATTGCCCACGGAATCAAAACCACCATTTCGATTATGGGCCTGAACGCGCTGCTGGACGAGCCGCTGGATGTCCTGGAAAATGGATCCTCTGCGAAGGAAGATTTCGCCGGCACTGGTGGCGCGCGGCTCGGCCACGCCGGCCTTCAAGGAAGTGCCGGTGCTGCTCAAGCCCGCGGAAT